>Ga0180432_10000060_pt1 | contig 156683 bp, 129 predicted proteins | sample SS_ome_10_FD_132414 | JGI IMG/M metagenome (GOLD analysis project Ga0180432, IMG submission 132414) | Hypersaline lake sediment archaeal communities from the Salton Sea, California, USA - SS_1_MS_2 metaG | ecosystem: Environmental > Aquatic > Non-marine Saline and Alkaline > Hypersaline >... | reverse complement strand
GGTGTTCGACACGCGACCGTGAAGGCCGTGCTTGCCGAAAGCATCCTCACTGGGGTGACCGGCTGCGCTGAGACCGCACAGGGACAGAAGCCCGCCGTGGAAGTTACGCTGGGATTCATACCCTTCCTGATCGAAGAAATAGGGACTGCGGACGCCACAGCTAGCCTGAAACGCGATGGGCATCCCGTTGAACGCGGCATACCCGATATCCAGTCCGCGATCTATCAGCACCGTGCACCGGAACCCCGCTCCAGTGTACAGATCGGCGACGCGGACACCACGTCCAGGACCGTCCGACAATTCGGCCAGACGAATGCCTCCCAAGGCACTGATGTCTCCTACATAGGCGAGGACATCCTGCTTGGTCCACGACTGATTGAATAGTGTGGTCATCTGCTTCCTCCCTTTCAGTCATGTGGGGGAGGATGGAACATCCTCCCCCACACATTCTGCGTCGCTATGTGCTGGACTTCCGCGACACGAAAGCCCACACTATGGTGCGTTGGCAGCAAGCTCCTCGATGGTCGCCGCCGCTTCGTCAAGCGCTTCCTGCGCTTCCCAACCTTCGTTCAGGATGCGTGCCAGGGCGATGTTCATAGCCTCGTGCATCTCGTCGTAGTAGGTCACCATGGGCTCCGCCTTGGCCATCTTCAGGCTCTCAAGCATCAGGGCGAAGTCAGGGCGAGTCTCCGTGAACTGAGAATCTCCTAGCACCGAGGCACGGGCCGGTGTACCACCAGCCTTGGCGTGCACCAAACCACCCTCCTTGCCGGTAGCCCAGGCCATGAATTTCCAGGCCTCTTCCTTGTTCTCCGATGCCGCGTTCATCACCAGTGTCCAGCCATGCTGGAAAGGCGTGCGATAGATGGAGCCGTCCGGCTGCTCGACGCCCGGCACCAAGGTGATCGCGATATTGTCCTTCTCCGGCATATCGCTGGTCAGAATCAAGCCGTATGCCGCGTTCCAGTAGGGCGTACCCATGGCGATCGTGCCGTTGCCCAGGGCCTCCATAATCTCGTTGAAGCCCAGGTTGCTGGTCTCCGGCGAGATCAACCCCTCGTCTACCATCTGTCGCCACATGTCGCCGTGCGCTACAGCGCCCTCGCTGTTGACGCCCGACTTGCCTTCCTCGTCCACAATCCAGCCGCCCCGGCTCCACATCCCGGTGTAGAAGATCTTCGGCCCTTCCTCAGGGGCCAACGCGTCGAAGCCAGCGCCATACACCGTCGGCGAGTCAGGATTCAGCGACTGCGTCCACTCCGGCGCGATCTCCATGACCTCCTCCCAGGTCTGAGGAGGCTCAGGAACCAGATCTTTGCGATAGTACAGGAAGTGAGCGCTGAGATCCGTCGGCAGCGCATATGTGCTGCCCTTGTATCCGTACGTGACCAGCAAGTCATCTGCGTCGAACTCCGCAGGATCCGTCAACTCGGGATCAACCATGTATCCCTCGATCGGTTGAAGCGTCCCGGCCTCGGCGAACTGCCCGATGTAGGTGCTGGGGAAGAAGATGAGATCCACCTCCCCCGTACCGGCCAGGAGCCGCGTGGACAGGGTATCGAAGTAACCGGCGCGTCCTTGCTCCGTGACCTCGACATGCTTACCCGTGGCCTCCTCGTACGCCTCCGCCACGGCGCGGAGTCCATCGCCCTCCGCTCCGGTACGCGTCATCATGACGACCGGCGTGTACTCGACGGCTTCCTCTGGTTCAGCCTCTTCCTCTTCAACAGGTTCGGCTTCCTCTGCTTCGGCTTCTTCCTCTTCAACAGGCTCGGCTTCCTCCACCTCCTGGGCGGGTTCTTCTGTCGGCTCGGGAGTCGGCTGCGGGCCACAGCTCGCCAGCGCAAGACTCGCCAGGATCGTCAAGATCAGAAACAGACATAGGTGCTTTGACTTAAACATCTTTCCTCCATGTTCGATTGGGTAGATTCTCGTCGCACGCGTTCGGCGTGTTGGCGACGCGGGGGCCACCTGTCTGCGCAGGTGTGATGCGGACCCCTCGTGGGGCGAACCTCTCGCAGCCTGAACCTCAGCAACCGAAAAGGCGCGCCGAAGAGTCGCAGCGACCGGCATGATCAGGTCCTCGTGGGTCACCGATTTCTCCTCTAGATTCAATCGATATTCAGTTTATAGATATCCACCTCCTTACATCAAACCGCGCGTCAGAGCACAATCTCCGCGACTACTCGGACTTCCCCAGGTACGTCATTGACAGTGCAATCACCCGACACGACGTTGGCCGAGCAGCAACCGCTGCCAGGCATCGCGTGCTGCATTCGGCTCCCACTCCTCTTCCATCCGTGGAAGGGGGTCTATACTTAACGAACCGCCCCCAACGTAAGGCCTCGCACGATGTGCTTCTGTACGATGAAGGTGAAAACGACGATAGGAATGACGATCATCACACCCGAGGCAAACAGCGCGCCCCAGTTTACCTCGTAGCCGGTCACAAAGTCGTTCGCCGCGCCGGGTAACGTCTTCGATGCCTGATTCAGCGTGAGTACAACTGAAAACAGGAACTCGTTCCAGGCAAACGTAGCCGCCAAGATAGTCGTGGCGACGATGCCCGGGCGCGCCAGCGGGAAGATGACGAGAAACATCGTCTGCAACCGAGAGGCACCATCCACTTTGGCGGCATCGTCAATCTCGCGCGGTACCTCATCGAAAAAGTCCCGCAACATCCAGACGATGTAGGACAGATTTAGCATCAACGACGTCACGATGAGCGCCCACCACGTGTTGAACATTCCCATGGCTTGGAAAATCAGGAAGTACGGGATGATCATCACTGCCGGGGGCGCCATACGGGTGGACAACACCCAGAAAGACAGGCCATCGCCGCCAGTCCCGAATCGAGACATACTGTACGCAGCCAGAGATCCGATCAGCAAAGCGATCAGGGTGGAGATTCCGGTTACGATGACGCTGTTGCGCACGTAGAGGAAGAATGGTTGTCTCTCGAAGACAAACCGGTAATGTTCCAGCGTGGGCACGAAGCTCAGGCTGAAGCCCCGGGCGGTGAGATCTGCCGCTGGCTTGAATGACGAGATGACCACCCATACCATAGGAAACCCCCACGCGACAACGGCGATTGTCAGCACAACGTAGGTCAGAACAGCTCGCAATCCACTCCGTCTCATGATCTCCCGTCCCTCTTATTGCTTGCCTGTCAGAAGCCTAATGACACTCCGGCTGACGATGGTCATAAGGATAAGGGTAAGAACTGACAGCGCGGCCCCCTGACCGAAGTTCTTCATGCCCAGACCGAATGTGTATATTGAGATGTTCAGCGTCCGCGTGGAGGTGTTGTTGCCAAACAGGGCCCATATGGTATCAAAGGCCTTCACCGCATCCATCACGCGGATCAGGACCACGGCCATGATGGTGGGACGCAGTTGAGGCAGCGTGACGTAACGAAAGATCTGCCACCCGCCGGCCCCATCGACGATCGCTGCCTCGAATGGGGCACGGGGCAGGGAACTCAGCGCCGCGATCAAGGCCAGGACAACGAATGGCGTCCACTGCCAGACGTCGATAAACACCATGGACACCATGGCCCACTTGAAGTTGAGCTGTTTGAACAGAAAATCGCCGATCAGCGGGATCTGATCCACCAGCGGTAGAGGCTTGGACGTCAGCCACGGCACGCGTGGCAGGCCGATGTTGTTCAAGATGGTGTTGATAAACCCCGTGTTGTAGTCCATGAAGTACTTCCATCCTATCCCTACGACGATGGGTGTCATCATCATCGGCAGAACGAGCGCGGTGGTGAAGAAGCCTTTTCCCTTGAACTCCCAGTTCAGCAGCAGGGACAGAGCCATCCCTAGCACGAGCTCTGCCCCTACAGCAAAGAGAACGTACTCGACCGTGCGAACGAGGGACTGGCGGACGACGGAGTCGGTGATGACGCGGAGGTAGTTTTCCAATCCAATGAACGTCCACTCTTTGCGGAAGTTCAGAACGGTGACGTCGAAGAAGCTGATGTACAGCAGGTAGATAAACGGCCCGATGGTGATCAGCCCCAAGAACAGGATAGCGGGAGTCACGCACAGTTTGGGTACCAGATCCTCAGGAGCAAGGATCAAAGCTAACGCGAACAAAACCGCGAAGATCACTACGCTCCAGAGGACGAATGGAAGTGCCTCCCCCTGCCTCAGAGTCAGTCGGTACAGCACCAGTTCGCAGGCCACGAAGACAATGCACAGACCCACAGTGCTATACCTGCGTAGAAAACTCACGTCCGAGCCACGAACTGCTCCTACCCTAGAATCGGCTGAGCCAAGCAATGATAGCCCCCCTGTGTCCAGTTAGAATATGAGCTTGACTTGCACGCCCAGTTCAGCGAAATCTGTTATATCCAGCCGTGGCCCCTTCCGAAGCAAGGAGATCTTCGCCGGCCCACCGACGGGAATAGGAGGCCAGTGCCAGTTGCCGCCCGGCAGCGCCACACCGAGGCTGCCATCCAGCAGGAAGGCCCGAATACGAGCGATGTCGGGCCCATCAGCCTGCGCGTCCACGGGCGCCATCACGAACACGACCTCTCCCACGGGGGGCATGAAGATCTCCCACGTATGGGGGTGCATCTCCATCTTCGTGACAGCAGCACCCGGCGGCAGGGGCTTGCATAACAGTAGCCCCAGGTCCAACTTCTCCTCGTCCGGACCGATATCCACGTTGTGCGTCCAGTAATTCAGGTGAGGAAAGTCCTCAAGAGGAGGGGCATCCTCGAGGCCGATAATCTGACCATAAGGGGCGAATTCATCAGGGGTAATGTCGGTCAAGCGTTCGATTTCCACATACTTGGTCTTCACTTTGGAACCTCCCTTAGTTTAGTGACCTATATCCGATTCAAGCGCTCCCGGACCGTCCACGGCGTGCTGCTGTCGCTGTGCACGACAGCCAGCTCAGGCCCCACGAAACAATGCATCCAGTCACTGATGCTCCTTCCCGGAACCAACCCTTACGTTATCTCCATGCAGCGACCCAGATTGCTCAAAGCCAGCCTGGGGTCAGCACTTTGATTTTCCCACAGGACCACCGGGTCAAAGACCCACCTGGAGCCAGGTCAAGCCATCCAGATAGAAAGACCAACCCAGCTACCACAGAAGCACGGACAATACTAGCGATCCGCGAAATGACTCATCAGCCATAGCTGGGGATCGCGAAAGACCTCACGCAAGACAAGGCACAGAGCACCAGTGATTGGTGCCTCTTTTCCCAACTGCGAGGGTAGGATCGAGATTTCGCGCGATTCCTTCGACAGACAGCGCTCGCGAACGACTGCTTCGATGGTATCGAACAGAAGATCGCCCGCCAGGCCGGCCTGCCCCCCGATGAGAATCGCCTCGGGATCGAGCGAGTGCATGAGGTTGATGACGCCGACGGCCAGCGCCTGGGACATACCCTGGATAGCGTCCAGAGCCACAGCGTCACCCTGCCGAGCCGCCCGGACGATCATCTCGAAGTTGAGAGCATCTAGATCCTCGCCCCCCCACTGTTCAACCAGGCTCTCTCGTCCGGCCTGGACCGTCTCGCGGACCTGGGTCACGATAGCCTGAGGAGCAGCGTAGAGCTCCAGGCATCCCACGTTTCCGCATCCGCATCGCGGTCCGTGGAGATCAACCGTGGTGTGTCCAATCTCACCGCCCATATCGTGCTGCCCGTGATAGAGTTCGCCGTCGATGACGATGCCCCCACCGACGCCCGCGTCGGCCAGGATATAGACGAAAGTGTCCATCTCCCGGGCGACACCGAACCACTTCTCGGCCAGCGCGGACGCGGTGGCGTCGTTATCCAGAATCGTCCTCACCCCGGTTTCCTCCTCGACGATGCGCGCTAGAGGAACGTCGTTCCAACCGGGGAAATTCGGGACCGTGGTGAACACCCCTTCGCGCGGATCCAGAGGACCGGGTGCGCAGATACCGATGCCGATGATTCTGTCCCGCGGCACATCGGCGTCCGAGATGAGCTCTCGAACCATCGTCAGCAAAGCGGGAACCGTGATCTCGACGGGTTCTGACAGGGAGGAGGATTCCGTTCTGCGGGATACTGCCGTTCCGAGGTTCAAGTCCGTGAGCCGGGCTGAGATCCACGACCGGGCCAGATAAACGCCCACGAGGAAGCCCCACTGAGCGTTGATCTGCAGGCGAGATGGTCGACGCCCGCCGGAGGAGGGGAGAAGGCCGCCCTCCTTGATCAGGCCTATGCGGATCAGCTCTTTGACGATGTTCGTGACGGTGGAAGGCGTAAGGCCGGTCCGCCTCGCTAACTCGACGCGAGAGATCCCGCCGCTGGAGCGGATGTGCTCGAAAACGAGAGAGCGGTTGTCCAGTTTGACGTCTTGGATGTTTCTGCCCTGCTGATTGCCCGAGCTAAACCCGTCCACAGCTAGACCTCTTACTTACTTACTTTATTTAATGCATAAACTATCATACCACATCCCCCTTCTCTTGTCAAGACCCGTTCGCCCACGTCTCACCGCACTTGCATTCCCCCCAGCAGTTCGGAGCCTTCGTCCCGGGGACATCTTGTCTCAGTACACCCACCAATATCCCCGCTCTTCCCTATCCCTCCTCCTTGCGCCGTACCAGCCGCGCGATCCCCGCCACGACGTTCACAGCCGGTACCCGTTCCATGTACTGCCGGTACGCATCCCCAAACCGCTCCCCGTTGCGCCGGTCCGCCATCGGCAGGATGCCCACGTAGACGAGAATTACGCCAGCGATGCCGAGGACTGCAATCAGCCAGTGCTGCGTGACCAGCGGCAGCGCCAGGTTGATCAGCATGAAGGCGAGATACTGCGGATGGCGCACCACGCCGTACATACCGCTGTCCACCAGGACCGTAGTCCGCGTGTAGCTCTTGCCCTTCGCCACGCCTCCCTTCCTGCGCAGCTCGACGATGGGCCACCAGCCAAAGATGCACGATAGCGCCCATAGAACCCAGCCCACGGCCTCCAGCGCGGCGGAGACAGCGCCGTCGTAACGGCACAGAGCAAACCTCAGCGCGATCTGCACCACCGTCAACAAGCCCCACACAACCCAGGCCACTCCCGCCAGCCCTCTCTTCCGATTCTCCATGTCACCCGCTCCTTGTCCTAGCTTAGCAGCAGAACCGCCCACCGCACACACACATATCATAGCACAAGCGGAGATCTAGTAGCAAGGACCTGGCGGCGAACGGTTGGATTTAGGAGACGAACGGTTGATGAAAACGCGACTCGCAGCTAAAATACCGCTACGCGTCGAGAACACAGACATCTCACCTGGCTTCCACCAGATGCAACACACCTCCAAGGATGGACGACGATGAGAAAACATATCCCGGCCCTGGTCCTGATCGCCATCCTGATGGGCGGCTGTGCCGGCACAGTTGAGACCCCGTGTCCAATCCCCCCGCCCCCCGTCCTGCGCCAGCCCGAGCCCGTTCACCTGCCCAAGGACCTGCCGACCGTCTGCACCGGCGGTGAGGTGATGCTGGATGCAGACACCGACGGCGTCCGGTTCGAGGGATGCAGTGTGCGCGTGAAACGCTCAGGCATCCACATCACCGGGAGCGAGTTCGTGCGCTCCCGCGTCTTCCTCGAAGCCGTGTCCGACGTGCTCCTTGCCGACAACGTCATCCACGACTACCCTGTGCATGAACAGGCGGCCGTCGTCATCGGCGACTCGCAGGACATCGTCCTGCGCCACAACCACATCCACGACAACGCCGTCGGGGTGGCAGTCGGTGGGAGCCACGGCATTCAGATCGAGGAAAACGTCTTCGAGAGCAACTACCAGCACAACGCGCTGGCCATCTACAGGAGCTCGGCCCAGGTCTCAGGCAATCTCTTCCGCTACAACTACCCTCACGGCATACTCGTTCACTTCGTGGCAGAGCACGGAGAAACGGCGATCTCCATCCACCACAACCTGTTCCTTATGAACGTGGAGGACGCCATCAACTTCGAGGACTGGGCGGGTGCAAACGAGCAAAGCAGCATAAGCCACAACGTCATCAGCGGGACCAACTGGGCCGCCATCAACGTCGAGTACAACTCCTGGGGAGCCAACATCCTGATCGACGGCAACCACATCAGCGGGAGCGGACATCCCATCGAGGAGTTTCCCCCAAGCCCGCTGGGTCCCAGCGTGTGGGGCGAGGGCTGGAGGCACGGCATCAAGCTGGAGGACTGCTCCGGCGTCTCAGTGAGGGGCAACGTGATCGTCGACAGTCGCGAGAACGGCATCGACGTCCGAAACTGCCGGGACGTGACGCTCCAGGGCAACACGGTGACCGGGAACGAGATCGGTCTGTCTATCGGCGGCCCCAGGCAGGAGTCCTTCACCCGCGATGTGTCCCCTCTTTCCGAGGAGAACGCCGGCCCCTCCGCCGTGGTCTGCGAGGACAACTGCTTCTTCGAGAACCAGGAGAACGTCCGCGAGGCAACGGAGGGAGTTGACTGATCCCATCACGATGGGAGTCCCGTCGAGCCCACGGATCTCCTGCTCCAGATCGTCGGCGAAGTCCACCAGGCTGGTGATCCCCAGTCGGGGATCGGGTTCCTCGCTCGGATCCATATCGTGATCACGATCGTCTCAGTCACGGTCCTCCTCCTCTCGCCCCAGCGGGCAAATCGGCTCTCGGTTGGTCACCGAGTACACAAAAACAGCCGACCACCTGCGAGGATTGCTCCCCGGGCAGGGGGCGGCTGTCGTAAACCTGTGATACGGCCCTCATGCCCCCGGATTCACCACCCGTCCGACGAACAGGATAGCGCCGGTCTGTACGTCCCGGACGAAGAAGAGGAAAGGATGATCCACCGTGACCTCGATGGGTTCCGCCACCGCCGCCTTCAACTGCATCACCACGGCCGTGGCCGCGGCCGCTTCTGTACCTGCCTCGTCCACGGAGACGAATGCCTTGTGCACGACGTCCTTGACGAACAAATCGCGGGTCCCATCCATCCCGGAGAAGTCCGCGTTCATGGAGAAGGCATCGGGCATGCCCATCGCGGTGAGGGCATCGACCAGGCTGAAGTCCGACTCGACCTCAAACTTGGGCATAGTCAGGGCGACTTCCCCATAATTGAGGTTGTCCAGTATAGCGTCCATCTGCTCGGCGTCGAGCGCGTCCTCAAACGCTTCAAACTCGCCCGCCTGCGGCAGCAAGATGAGCATCGCCAGTTTCTGGCCGTCGTACGGCAGCTCGACCGCCCGGTAGGTCTGACCCTCCGCGTACCCGAAGGACGCCGTATGCCGCATCATCGGCACGCTGACCTCACCGCCGTCGAGCAGGTAGAACGCGCCATCCTCAGTCAGGCGTTCTTCGAAGGGCTCGGCCCACGCGGCGTTGAAGTAGATGGCGTTGGTCAGGACGAGCCGAGTGAGTTCGTTGATGATGCCCTGTGGAATCAGGTCCTCGATCCGGCCCTCCGTCTGATCTTCGACCCAATCGTTGATCGTGACGCGGGACTCCTCGGGCGCGCCCGCGAAGTCCACGAGCTGCAACCCGGCCCCGTAGTTCGTCGCCAGCATGTCTAGGAACGCATCCAGGAACTCGTATCCCTCCTGTCCCCAGATCCGGTTGACGATGTGCAGGTGGAAGCCCTCGCCATCCGCGCCCTCGGCTCCCTTCCCGCGGCTCGCCAGCGTCAGATCCAGCTTGTTGAAGGCCGGGTGCAGTCGCTCCTGCGGCATCGCGAAGTGCAAGACGCTCGCCATCTGCTGCTCCGTCTGCCCCCGCGCCCCGGCGTACGTCATCGCCAGCGCTAGCGAGATGCTATAGGGAGAGTAGAACAGGTTGTCGTCTTGGTTCTCCTGCCCGAAAACGCGGTATAGGTCAAGGGCGAACGCTGTGTTGCCATCCACCAGGCGCGCCAGGTCGCCGGTTGGCACATCGGGCGCGGTCACCCGTGACCTGTCCGACTGCACGGCCTGGCCTGGCGGCCGGTCGTCAACAGGAGATCCGCCTGGACCGCCACATCCCACCAGGCCCGCCAGTACAGCCAAGATGAGCATGCACTGTAGTATGCTTTTCATCCGACTTGCCTCCTCTTGCTGCTCTTGCCTGCGGCGGCCGTCAAGTCGGCGCCGCTATGCCCTACACGTTCTAGACGGGTCGGAGGCTGAGAAAGTTCCACGGGCCTGGTGGGTTCGTCGACGCGGTTACTCCTCCTGTCCCACGATGATCGTGATGTAAGTCATTCCCTCGTCGGTTTCCGCAATCACGATCGTCGCCCCGAGTCCCTCGTTCTCCTTGACCCAAACGCTCATGTGCGCCTCGGCCGTCGGCATCTCCACGATCTTCTCCCAGCCCCTGTTGGGCATCTCGGCCAGGTAGAAATCGGACACTTTCGCTCGCTCATCGCTCGTCTCGTAGTTCCAGAACTCGGTCAGGGCATAGTCCCCCTCATCCGCCCCGAACGGAGGGGTTATCTGCTCCAACGTCTCACTGGCTCCCGGATAGACGGGGATGTCGCCGTAGATCGCGCCCGCTGAGCCCCCGCCCTCGACGGGTTCCGGCTCAGGCGCCTCTTCCTCGGCCGATTCTTCCTCAGGGGCTTCCGCTTCAGGGGCTGCAGGGGCCTCCGGCAGGGGAGTGGACGTCTCATCCTCGGACTCGACGGCAGGCAGAGGCAGTTCCACCCCATCCCCACCTACGAGATCGCCGATCGCGCCACACGGGCCACAGGCCAACGTGGTCAGGGCCAGGACGGCGAAGGCTACCAACAGGGTTCTATATTTCATCTCATTTTCTCCTTGTATAGCTATCTATGTGATCTGTCTATCGATCCGCGTCTAGACACGAACTAGACATCGACACCCAGGAAAGTGCGAATGAGAAAGCCAATGAAGAAGCTCAGTGCTGCCACGCCGAGGCTCAATCCGCTCATTTCAAGGAAACGTCTCTTGAACGGCACGTCCTTGGCTACGGAGACGTAGTAGTTGAAGAAGCCGATGATCGACACGGCAGCGATCAGCGTACAGGCCAGGCAGACGTAGAAGTTCTCCAGCACCAGGTACGGAAGGATCAGGAAAAACACGGTCACGACGTAGGCCCCGCCCGTGTATATCGAGGCCCGGACGGGGTTCTTGGTGGTTTCCTCCGACTGCGTGGACAGGTATTCCGACGCCCCCATAGACAGAGCCGCGGCGATGCCCGTGATCAAACCGGTCAGCGCGATGAGACGGGTATTCTGAAGCGCAAACGTGAGGCCAGCCAGCGCGCCCGTCAGCTCCACGAGCGCGTCGTTCAGACCCAGCACGATGGAGCCTGTATAGCGCAGCATCTCCTCGTCGAGTAGCGCGAGCAACGCGTCCTCGTGCTCGTTCTCATCGCGGGCGATGGCCTCCGCCTCCGGTATCGCCTCCTGCAACTGCGCGTAGTTCTCCTGCGCGCTTTCCTCGCCCTTCTCCATGAGCTTGACCCCAAACGTGAACCCAAGCACCCGGCTGATCAAGTAGTACTTCCAAATCTTCAGCCGCTGGGGCTTCACGTCCTGCTGGGTGTACTCTCGCCACTCGTGGTAGTGCCGGAGTTCGTCGTTCGCTATCTCCTCGAGGACACGCCTGTTCTCAGGAGACTTGACGGTCCGAGCAAGCTTATTGTAGATGTGGTGCTCCGTAATCTCGTTTCTCTCGTAAATCAGCAGTTGCGCTTGGATGTCCCGACTGATTTCCATGACCGTGGTTCCTCCCCTTACGGAATGGTCGGGGTATTATACTTCAACCACCTCAAGGGAACAACCTGCGGCTGGGCCCCCCCGTGTTCCGCGTAGGGATGAGGGGACAGGAAGAACACAGGACCGTATCGCAGGCAGGACCGTCCCGCGGATTCCGATTCGCACAGGCACAGAGAAGAGATTTGGTGTATAATTCCCCGGGAGAGGGCGACACAGGCGCGCTCTGGATCGTGCGCGGAGACAGTACGCGGGAAGCACGCAGCGGAAGGAGAAGAGGCGTCATGGCATCACACACGGGCGAAGCGAAGCGGTTGCTGTTGATGGGCTGTGGAAGCGTGGGCGGGGTGATCGCTGGAGGGCTGCTACGCGCCGGCCACGACGTCACGGTGGTCACGCACAACGAGAACATCAGCCGGGCGATCAACGCAGATGGCCTGCGCATCATCACGCCGGACGGCCGGTGGACCGTGCCCACCACCGCGCGCACCCATCTGGACGAGGTCCCAGGGCCGTTCGACGCCGTGTACCTGGCGATGAAGGGCAGCGATGCGTCGCAAGCCGCGCGCGACGTGGCGGGATACCTGGCACCCGAGGGTTACGTACTCACGCTCCAGAATGGCGTGGTTGAGGATCGCGTGGGCGCGATCCTAGGCCGGGAGCGCGTGATTGGCGCGCTGGTCGGTTGGGGCGCGACGATGCACACGCCGGGCGTCTGCGAGATGACCTCGCGCGGAGAATTGGTCGTCGGGGAACTGGATGGCCGGGTGACCCCGCGCGTGCAGCAGATCAAGGCCACGCTGGACGCAGTAGCGCCGACGACCGCATCGAGCAACATCTACGGCGTGCTGTGGAGCAAGCTGGCGATCAACTGCGTCGTCGCGACGCTGGGAGCGGTGACCGGGCAACTGCTGGGCACCATGCTCAGGCGCCGCACCGTCCGGCGCATCGCTCTGGCGACCGTCAGCGAGGTGGTGGACGTGGCGCAGGCGCACGGCATCACGATGGAACCGGTGGGCGGCACCCTGGACATCCACCGGCTCTACCTGCCTCCCGACCGTCGGACGGGCGGCTTGGGGCTCGATCTGTTGAGCAGACATGCCATCATGCTGGCCGTGGGGATCAAGTTCCGCCGCCTCAAATCCTCCATGTTGCAGAGCATTGAGCGAGGCCGCTCGGCCGAGATCGACTTCATCAACGGCTACGCGGTCGAGCGGGGCCAGGAGAAAGGCGTGCCGACGCCGGTCAATACGGCGCTGGTGGCGCTGGTGCGAGAGATCGAGGCGGGCACGCGGCCCATCAGCCCCCACAACCTCGACGGGTTGCTGCATTGAGGCAGAAGCGGCGTCTTCTTGGGCGAACTTGAAGGGAATGAGATGAACGCGGATAATGCGAACCCCATGCCGGCAGGATTGCCGTCGTCGACCGCTTACGGTCGGGCCACTGATCGCATGTCAGGTCGTGCGGCCAGAGCAAGAGTACCACGGCCGATCTCGGGAGGCATCCTCCTGTCCTACAAGTGCTCCGCCGAATGCCGGCATTGCATGTACGCCTGCTCGCCCAAGTGGAAGGGCGACTGGATCACCACGGAGGACCTGGAGGAGATCCTGTCCCTGCTTGCGGGCCGGATCGCGCCCAGCCCCTGGGGCGAGCGCGCGATCAGCCTCAACCATGGGCTCCACTTCACCGGCGGGGAGCCCTTCCTGAACTTCGAGCGCTTGCTCCAGGCGGTGGAGATGGCCGAGCAACTGGCGATCCCATCCACCTTCGTCGAGACGAACTGCTCCTGGTGCCGCAGCGACAAGCAAGCCAGGTACAGGCTAGAGTGCCTCAAGGCGGCCGGGTTGAAAGGCATCCTCATCTCGGTCAACCCCTTCTACGCCGAATACGTGCCCTTCGAGAGAACGGAACGTTGCATCCGCGTTAGCGAAAAGGTTTTCGGCAGAAACGTCGTGGTCTATCAGTTGGCCTACTACCGCCGCTTTAGGGAGTTGGGCATCAAGGAGAAATTGCCGATTGAGGACTACATGGCGCTGACGGAGGGCGAGCACCTGGCGGACCTGGTGGAGCTCTTCCTGACGGGCCGGGCCGCCCGCCAGCTACGGCACCTCTACCCCAGCCGCCCGGCGCGCGTCTTCTTCCACGAGCCCTGCCGACCTACGTTCCTGAGAAACTGGCACAACCATTTCGACAACTACGGCAACTTCATGCCGGGCTACTGTGGCGGCATCTCGCTGGGCCGCTGGAGCGAACTGGACACGCTGGAGGAAGAAGGAATAGACCTGGACACACACCCAATCCTGAGGTTCCTAATCGCTGACGACATGCGGGGGCTCTTCCGCTTCGCGAGGGATTTCGGCTACCAGGAGTCCGATGAAGGCTACGTCTCGAAATGCGACTTATGTCTCGACATCCGAAGACACCTGGCCTCCAAGGCGGACTTCGAGGAACTCAAGCCCGCGCAGTTCTACACGCACTTGGAGTAAGTGCGGACGTTGCGGGCGGAATGCCGGCAGGGATGCCGGCGGTCCATTGATTCCGACCGTCTGCGATCGGCTGCATCCGATGATAACACGAACCCGCCTATGGCAAATAACGCGCCGTGACGTGAAGTTCATGGTCGAGACGCTGATGCCAGAGCACAGCGACCAGGAACGCGTCGCTGACCTCATTCTTGAGGACGAGCAACTCATCGAGGCCATGCTGAGTGACGAGCGGCTCTTCCAGCGCCTGATGGGCGAGGCAGACGTTCCAGGCGTCGATCCCGACCGGCCGCGGTCGGCCGCTTCCGCCCGGGCCTCCGATGAAGTCTTGCTCTTCGTCTCGCCGTGGCTCTTCTTCACCGTGCTTCTGCAGCGGGCACGGCGGGACCTGGAGCGGGAGACTTTCACCACGGAACGGCGTCACCAGCAGAAGGTGCTTCTCTTCGACACCGACCAGGTTATCGAGCTGCTAGAGCAGGAATCGCTGCGGGATTACCTGGCGGCCATGTTGGCCTCGTTCACCCGCATCCAGAGCAGGACGATGGCGGTCCGGGTGCGGCAGGGCCTCTGGCACAAGTATCGCATCAGCGACCTCAACGTCGAGAGCATGGTGCGCTACTGCCAGGCCTTGGACGAGGATCTGCGTTTTGAACCCTACAAGCGCATTGCCGACGTGTGTCTCTTCATGGCAGGTATGTTCCCCGACTACATCGAGGCCCAGCACCGCTACCCCCTGAGCCGCCGCATCCGGCCACGCATGAAGGGCCGGATCTGCAAGAGCCGGGAGGACTACGAGGCTCACGGGCGAGCCTTCTACCGGCTGGCGGCGGAGCACGAGCGCGCCGGGGTGGAGGGACTGGATGGCATCCTAGCGACGCTGTCGGAGCGCTTCATCCTGGCCGAGAAGCCGTTGAGCTTCGTGGCCGATCGGTATCTCCACTTCACCAGGCACAGGCTGTTCGAGCTGTAAGAGCGCTCAGTCGCTGCGCCGGCCGGGGACGATGTACACGGTCCTCTTGTAAGGCTGCACCTGCTCCGCAACCCGCTCCTTGACGATATTCCCGGAGACGTGCATCAGCGTGTCGTTGAAGTCGGGATCCACGCCCATCCCGGCCAGGCAGGGGTAGTGATGGTGCAGCAAACCGGCGGTCTCCTCGGCCTTGTCCACCGACACACCCACCAGCCCCTGGGCCACGTGCCGCGCGCAGCCACAGAAGGCGTCGCGCACAACCGTCACCTGGGTGATCGTCCGGCTCCGAGGGTCCACGGTGATGCGGAACTCGGGCCTTCCGAAGTGCTGCGCGAACTCGGCGATGAGCGGATGATCGTACGCCAACTGGTGACGACGGACGTTGTAGTGAGTCCCGGTGAGTGAGCAGAGCGGCTTGGGCGTGACGCAAGCCACGTCCATATCGGCCAACCATCCCCGCAGTTGCCGGGCCAGGCCGCGCGGCAGCCACTCCTCCCGGTCCACCGGCGCGATGACCGCACCTGCCCCCGTCATCCGCGCCACCTCCGGGATGAGCTCCGCCACGCCCTTGTGCTCGCCAAATGCCAGGATCAGGTCGGTGGAAGGGAGCGACGCAGGCAGGTATTCCTCGGGGTAGTCAACGACGGGCGGCAGGACCGCCGGTGCCCGCCACACCTCGACCTGCCAATCGGAGGGACCGTTTGCACGGATGTTGTCCACATGTCGCTGTCCGTACTCACCGCTGATGACCGCCAGAATGTCCATAATCCTCGTGCCCCTTCCTGCGCCAACAGACGGCACCGCTGCGCCCCGGCCCCAGCGGAGCATCGTTGCAACGCAGGCATACCTGTACTAAACTGCCCCGACCGGCGCTGGTCACCATTGCCGGTCGGGGCAGACGCTGCGCCGTCATCTGACTGGCGCCAAGGCAGACCAGTCACGCGCGCTTAGCGCGGACATCCACGATGCCGACTGATACGGACGACGACTGCCGGAGGGCTATTTCCTGAACAGCATGATCAGCCCTACAATGGCCACAATCGCTCCCGCGACGGTGCCGATGATCTGCTGAGGGCCGAACACGATGTTGCCACCTCCGAGCCCGAGAGGATCAGCCGCCGCTGACACCACCAAGATTACGAGCCCAAGCACGAGCAGAGCGATGCCTATAGTCTTATTGCTCATCTATGCCACCTCCCCTCTTCTTCCCGCCAATGGTCCACCAGCCAAACGCGCGGACCGTTCCAATCCGCCGGACGCTGCCCAGACGGCGCGGACGCGGACGTCCGTTCGGCGGACCTGCACACCGATGTCGCGGACGCAGACGCCCGTCGCAGACGCTCAGGAGCGGTCGGTCTCCGCCCCTACTGCAAACGGGGCGCACAGGTTATTATACGCCAGTTATTATAATGGGCAACAGTGCATGGGAGGTGGCGACGAAAGTTAAAAAGAGCCTAAAATCCGTCTGGTGGCTGCCGCGATATTGCGCCCTCAGTCCCCCTCTTCCAGAAGGCGACGCTCCCCTTCCAGCGCGCGGATGTCCGTGACGTCCTGGCTCACCTCGAGCGTGCCCTGGTACGCACCACGTTCATCCCGCACGGCGAAGTACCGGATGTGAATGAACCGTCCCCCCATCTGAATCCAGAACTCGGCCTCGTCGCGCCGCCCGGCGCGGAAATCGTCCAGGATGCGCTGCACGCGGTGGACGCTGGCGGGCGGATGGCACTGCTGCACCTTGCGCCCGATGATGGCCGGGGAACGGGGGAAAATGCGCTCCTTGGTCGCCGAGAAGAACCGCACCGCGTCATCCTGGTCCACGTACGTGACGTCAACCGGCAGGTGGGTCAGCATCCAGTTGACCTGCTGTGCCGTAAGCGCGCCGGTGTCCAGGGGGATCAATCCACCCGCAGGGCCCTCCCTCACCTGTAGGGGCGTGGTCCCCGCGCCCTCCTCGCCGTGGGGGACGCCACGCGGCGACCACTGATCCCCGGGCTCCACGTAGCAGTAGCCCACCTCGGGCCCCTGGGCACGGATCGCCGCCCACTCACCCTGGCTCAGCGTCTCCAGCGCGGCGGGGAAGAGAATGTGCTCCTCCTTGTAGAACATATCCCGGATAGCCGTGCCGAGCGCCTCTAGGACCTCAACAGCCTCGTCTTTTCCCCCATCCGCGCGGGGACCATCGTCCAGCAAGCCGCCGAGTTTCTTCCAACCGGCCCGAACGTCATCGTGAATAGCCCACATCACCGCCGCCGGGCCCTTCAGGCCGTGCTGCTCCAGGTAGGGGAACAGGATATTCTCCTTCCGCAGGTAGTGCTTCTCGTACGCCTGGAGTTTTCGCAGGTGCGCGCGGGCCTGCTCCCATTGAGACGCGCCAACCGCCGCCTCGAGCGCGTCCAACACCTGGGCGGCCGCGGCGTTCTCGGCTTGAAACGTGTGGACGGGGTGGCCGGGAATCATCTCGGGCTGAGACTGGCTATCCAGCGACTCCCGGAAGACGGCGACGTGCACGTCACACAGCCGCTTGATCTCCGAATCCGGCATCCCCTCGGCGATGAGGGCTTGCTCGATCTCGGCGATCTCCTGCGCGCCGACGTCCCGCAGAAGCGCCGCGAACTCTTCCTTGACCTCATCGACCGTCCTGCCTTCGTGCAATTGGCGGATCAGTCGCTTCAACGTCTCCCTGCGCTTAGACTGGTTGTCGATGTACTCACTCATGGCTTCCTCCTATCCCATCTCTAACCTAACAAGACGTCCGTCTGCTCGGCTACACGACCAGCAGTGCCATGTCGTGGGCAAACAGCCCCAGCCGGTCGCCGGAGCGAAGCGGTGTATCCCATCTCTGCGGCGGACCATCTGCGCCGCCGTGGGCCTCCTGGTAGCCCAGCCAGGGAGCCATCCCGTTCCGGGTCGAGAGCAGCCGCCCGTTCAGAAAGACGTGGCACACCCCGGCCAGCGGGACACCCAACCTCTCCAACGCCGTCCTCACCGTCTCCCCAGCCTCTGGCTCCAGCACGACCACGCGCTCCCCGGTTCCTGCACCCGCATCAGGTCCCAGGCTGGCGGCGTAGCGCCGCAACTCCCCGTACAGGTGGACTTCAAGCACCATCATCTACTCCCTTACGGACCGCGGGCATCCCTGCCCGCAGCATCCCTGCCCGCAGCACCCCTGCCCGCAGCACCCCTGCCCGCAGCACCCCTGCCCGCAGCACCCCTGCCCGCAGCACCCCTGCCCGCGCCACCCCAGACCTGTGAGGTTTCAGAAACCTCACAGGTCTCTGCCCCTGCCTAGCCGTGGATGAGGGCTGGCAAGCACTTCGTGCACACCCACAGGCTCTGCCCCTGATAGCGAACCGGCACGAGATAGGTCTGGTCCTCACCAGCGTCGCAGCGAAAACAGCGCTGAGCCATGTAGACCTGTTCCCGCTCCTTCATCAGGGCCTCGGCCCTTTCCTCGTCAAAGTCCGGTGCCTCTCGCGTCTCGATGCTCAGTGCCCCGGTCGGACAGACCGGGATACAGAAGCCCGCCCCATCGCAGAGCGCCTCGTCCACCACCCGCGCCTTGCCGTCCACCAGGACGATAGCGCCCTCGGCACACGGCATCACGCAGGCACCGCATCCGTTACACAGCTCCTCGTCGATCTTGACTATCTGGCGTGTGGCCATCGCTCATTTCCTCGCTCTCTGTTCTCGCTCAGTTCTCGCTACCCCAGACGATCTCATACGGGCACGTGATGGCCCCCTGGGGACAGACGGTATCGCATAGCGCACAGTACGTGCAGTCGGCCGGGCGCACGATGAAAGGGCCATCCGCGCCCATCTCGACCGCGTGCGTCGGGCATCGCGCGACACAAGCGCCACACCGGTCGCACAACTGCAGATTCACCACGGGTAATGCCCAGTTCTCCATTAACAAGACGGACGTCCGCGTCCGCTCCCCAGACCAACTCTCAACAAAAACCGCCTCTACTGCCATCAGTGTAGCAGAAAGGCGGTCGGTCGTCTACGACAAAAGTCACACACTGTCACAATAGCGCGCCATCAGAATGGCGGCGCTATCAGCGCTCGGATTCGGCCTCCAGTCCTTCCCGGTCGAGCAACACGATGCGCTGCCGTTCCATGCGCACCAGGCCCGCGTCGTCGAAAGCGCGCAGCGCGCGCCCCACCATATCGCGCACCGTGCCCAGGTGGGCCGCGATCTCCGCCTGCGTCCACTGCCGAGCAACCCCATCCTCGCCGCCGTGTTCCAGCAGGAAACGGGCCAACCGGCCCCGCACCGTGTGAAGCGACAGGTCCTCAACCAGGTTGGTCAAGTGGTCCAGCCTGTCGGCGAAGTCTCGCAGGACGGCCAGCGCGACCTCGGGGCACTCGCCCACCAGGCGGCGGAAGTCCTCACTGGTGACGGAGTAGACGATGGCTTCGGTGACGGCCTCGGCGGTGGCGTGGTTAGCGCCCTGGGGCTGGAAAGGGGGCACCGTGTTGAAGGAGTGGCCCGGCCCCAGCCGCGCCAGTACCTGCTCACGTCCATCCCGCGAAAGGCGATACGCACGCACCTGCCCGGCAGCGACGAAGTAGACCGCCTGGCAGGGATCACCCTCGAACATAATGATCTGTCCCGGCTCATAGGCGTGCGCGTGGGCCACCCCTGCGATGCGGCTCAGCGCATCGCCGGAGAGGCCAGCGAAAAGGGAGACACGACGCAGGGCTTGGAACATGGATTCCATCGCAGCGCCATTGTAGCCTAAAGGGCAGTCATGTCAACGGTCAGACGGACAACACGACCAACTCGGACCGCCCCCCCCCGCTATTCGCATTTCGCTATTCGCCACCTTGTCCTCCTGGGATACTCCCTCGATGCCCCGACGGTGAATGAGCCTCCCGAATGAGCCTTCCTAAGAACCCTTTTGCCTCTTATTCCAAATAGGAGTACAATTGCAGAAGCCAGCTCAGTTCAACACAGGTTTTCGTCCGGCGCGAAGCCGCGAGACGCAGCTCGACACCCATGACCCGCCATCTCGTTCGGTCAACCACTAGTCTGGTTCACTATAAGAATGGAGGCACAGGGCAAGACAGCGGAAGAAGTCGGCAGAGCTGTCCATGATGCAGTAGTCGAAGTAGCCAGTCAACTCCCTCCCCGTGTCCTTGTACTCACCGGATTACAGTCAAGAGACCTGAAAGTTCTATCGCGGTGTAAGCCAAAAGAAGCGACAAGACCAGGTTTACAGCTCTCTGTATCCTGGGTTGTCGCAAGTACGTCCTGATGGCCGATCCAAAGAGAGCCCAGGTAGAGGTAGCACAGAAAGCAACTGTCGCCAAGGACAATGCCGAAAGCGTCAAGTAAGCTGAGTTTTCCGTTATTGATGCCAAGAACGTTGAATAGATGGTCAGTTTATGGAAAATAGCAAACGGTCTACGCGTGCCCTTTACAGCATTTCTCAAAAAGGAGACCTCAGAGGCCACCCTTAGGGCGTTCAGAGAAGACAAGCCGCTGAAGGGAGCATCGGAAGGCTACCGCCTTTTTCCGCTAGTATCGTTTGGTCCTGAACGTTCATTTGAAGTCTATTATGTGGAGATTGACCCTGAGACAACTCTAGACGCTGAAGCACATCAAGGGAATGCAGAGGGGTATGTTTTCGTTGTACAAGGCAAGATTGACATCACTATCGAGGACAGGTGTTATGCAGTAGATAGTGATCATTTCATCAACTCCCTTGCCAACCGCTCTCACCGATATCAGAATTCCGACAAGGAAACAGCCGTAGCAATCATGCTTATTTCGTATCTGGCATAGCGTCGGGGCCTAAGCAGCGCACGGTGCTACACGAGCGCCATCTCTTCGGCGCACGCAATGAGAGTAGGGGAGGTCGCATGCTGCAAGAACTGAAACCTGACGAGTTTGAGAGAGCCCGTGCCCTGTTCCAAGGGTTTGACTACAGTCTCTCCATTCATGCTGCGATTGAGGGCAACAACCCAGGCCGGATATTCGTCGACGATGCGTACCATCCGCGCACGGCTCTCGCGCTCACCGTCGAAGGGTATCTCCTGGCCGGGGATGATGGCAACCCTGAGACGAACGCAGCACTGCGTCGCCTGTTCAAGGAGAGGATCTTCACGGGCGAGGTCTTCGTCAACGGAGACTGGTCCATGTCCCTGGCGGTCCACCCCGAGACGTGGGAGGCGAGGTTGCCTGAGCTTATCCCCACGCACGAAGTCGAGAAGAATGAGCGCTATCACTATGTGTGTCGCGCAGTGAAGTTCGACTGGCACAGCCACGTGCCCGAGGCGTACGCGGTCCGCCGCGTTGATCGAATCTTTCTGAATGATGCCAAGGTCGTCTTTCCCGATCCGGTGCGCGAATGGATGGACTTCGGCGAAGTATGGTGGACAGTGGAGAACTTCCTGTCCAAGGGGGTCAGCTTCGTCGTCCTGCGCGAGCGTGAAGTCGTGGCGTGGTGTACGCCCGACTGCGTGGCAGGTGATCGCATAGACGTAGGAGTCATGACGCATCCGGCTCACCGGCGAAGAGGGTTGGCTGCTGTAGCTGTCGCTGCCACGGTCGAGCATTGCCTGAGCCATGGATTCAGCGCCGTCGGGTGGCACTGTAATGCCAACAACGTCGGCTCGTGGAAGACAGCGGAGAAGGTGGGTTTTGAGCGAGACCGCGAGTACGCATACTACTACTACATGGTTGACCCGATCGACCATCTGGCCGAACGGGGGTGGTACTACTACCGGCGTAGAGAGTATGCCAAGACCGTGCAGTACTACCAGCAGGTATTTGCGCTTCGCGACGAGAACCCGGACTATTACTACCACCTCGCGGCCTCAGCCTGGGCTCTGTTGGGGAATAGGGAACAGGCGCTCAAGTACCTGCTGGCTGCCCTGGACCACGGATGGACAAACGTCGAATGGACCAGCCAACAGGAGGAGTTCCGCATCTTGCATAGCACTCCCGAGTGGCGTACAATCCTGGCACGGATGAACCAGGATACGGCGGCGAGATGATCTGTGAGCCAATAAGGAGGTGAACCGAAACCAGCCAAGGCACAGAGAAACCCGTCTTGACAATGATACGATATGGTCCCGTAACACCTAGAAATGAAAGGAGACTCGCAATGTTGCCGCTTGAGCAGGGTTTCGTTCTGGGGATCTCGGCCCAAGAAGCATTCAAGACGATTGAGGCGATCAGCTCACAGCCTCGCTACGTGGGCGCTGATGGGGATGAGCAGGCCATCGCATTCATTGCCGGCAAGTTCGCTGAGTATGGCCTGGAAGTGGCCTACGACGAGTTCGACGCGTTGGCCTATGAGCCGGTTGAGACGGTATTCAAGATCACGAGCCCGTTCGAGAAATCATTGACCGCCGGTACGATGTTCTTCGGCCCTGCTTCCGAAGGCGTGCAGGGGGAGCTGGTTTTCGTCGGCAACGGGGAAGAAGCTGACTACGAAGGCAAGGACGTGGCGGGCAAGATCGCGCTGGTTGAGACCCGCGCAACGGCCCCCAAAGGCGCGTTGTGGCACGACGTGAACCGGGCCGGCGAAAAGGGCGCGAAAGGGATCGTCTTCGTCCATTTCGAACCCCGGTTGCAGATCCTGATGCTGGAAACCGGTTGCTATGGCGAGGAGAAGCGATTCAAGGACATGGAGCATCCCATCCCGGCCATCTCCATTCAGGTCGATGAGTGGCTGGAGACGGTCCGTGAAGCAGCAGGGGCGACCATGGAGGCATTCATCAAGGTCGATGCAATCCAGGAGATGCGCCCCACGCGCAACGTGCGCGGGTTCGTCCGTGGCACCGAGCTGCCTGAGCAACGGGTCATGATGGTCGCCCACCGCGACGGCGTGTCCTGCCCCGCGGCCAACGACAATGGCTCGGGACAGGCCGTTATCGTCGAGCTGGCGCGGGCCTTCGCGCAAGCAAAGCCCAAGCGTACGGTGGAGTTCGTCTCCCTGGGAGCCGGCGAGGTACTCGGCTGCTGCGGTGCCTGGCGCTACGTGGAAATGCACAAGGACGAGTTGGCCAACATCGAGGCGGTGATCAACCTGGATGCCATCGGGTTCGGTGGGCACCTGCGTATCGTGACCGAGGGCTCCTGGCTGGACTACGGCCCGTTGAAGACGTCCGAGTGGTTGAACGAGGCCATTCGACAGGCGGCGGACGACCTGAACTACCACATGGCGACCACGCCCTGCCCGCTGGGGGCCGCCGACGCCACACCGTTCCTGGCCAACGACGTGCCCGCCGCGTGGCTGTGGCGGTTCGACGATCCGTACTGGCACACGCCGCTAGACGATCCCATGCGCGTCGATCCTAACTCGCTCAAGTACACGGCCGAAATCACCGGCCTGGCCCTGTTGCGCCTGGCCAACAAGTAGCCCGGCGCTGCCCACCCGCCGGACCGGACGGATGTCGCCGACCGTAGACGGTCGGTTCATCCGCGGCATCCTTGCCCGCACCGGTGGCATACAAAGGCAGAAATCCCCTCGCGCTGAGACGCCGGGCCAGGTCGCCAGGTGAATCGGCAGGCGGAGGCGCGAAGTGGGATTTCTGCCAGCAACCCGCGCATCACCCGCCGACCGCGCCGTGTGCGGTCGGCGGGTGATGCGTGACCGTTTTGTGCTGCCCTTGGCCCTGTCGTGCGCCATTGTCCTTTGGGTTCAAGTGATGTACAATACGGCCATCCGACTTTGGTGAGGTGGTCTATGATCGAGCGAATTGCAGTCAATCCCAAGATACATTTCGGGAAACACTGCATAGCAGGTACACGTATCACGGTGCAAAGTGTTCTTGAGTTGTTCAGCGAAGGCCTTTCCTTTGACGAGATCATCCAAGACTACCACCCCGATCTTACAGCCGAAGACATTCACGCGTGCATTCGGTATGCTATCGCGCTTGTAGCGGCTGAAGATGTTCACCTCGTGGCAGCTCCGGCATGAGACTCCCGCTAGATCAACTCGAGAGTGATTAGCAGTTCGTTCGCACGCGCAAATTGGCTTCACGGTCAATCTCTTGCAGACGCGCACCCGCAAAGTCGTCGAACTGCTCGCTAAACCGGATCGCCTTGGCACGCTTTCCTCGTTCCAGACACTTCCCACTAACCCTGGTTCTCTATCGTACCCTGTACTATCGAGGAGAGCCGTCTCATCCATATTGACACATTAGGGAGTCATTACATTGGACTACTCGCGCTATTTCTGGCAAGGGAAGAAAGTAAGACTGCGCCCGCTGCGAATAGAGGACGCGGAGCAAGGCTTCATCAACTCCCTGGATAGCCCCTCCAGGCAGCTCCTTCAGCTCGGGATCGAACTGCCCACCTCCGTGGAACTCCTGAGATCATCCCTGGAGAAGTACGTGGGCTGCAGGGACGCAGATGGCGTCATCCTGTTCGTCATCGAGAACCACGAGGGAGCCAACGTCGGCGGCATTTCCTTGCACAGCAGGCATCAGAAGAACGGCACCTTCAGCTTCGGGACATTCATCGATCGAGCACACCGGGGAAAAGGGTATGCTGAAGACGCCCTGCGCATCTTGCTCAGATACGGATTCTGGGAGCAGCGATACCAGAAGTGCAATTCCGCCTGTGTGCATACGAACGAGGCGTCAATCCGGCTACACAAGAAGCTGGGTTTCGTGGAGGAGGGCCGGCGCAGGAGGCAGAACTTCTTCAACGGCCAATACTACGACGACATTCTGTTTGGCCTGACGCGGGAGGAATTCGACGCCCAGGAGAGAGGTTGATGCGGGTGTCAGGCGTAACTTTGCATAGTATTCAACCGATTACCGCAAGGTAGTCCACAGACTAGGAAGAGAGAAATGAACACGAAAACCAATTGGAAAAACAGAGAGTCATGGCTTGGTATAGTCTGCGCACTGGTGCTGCTACTGATCGCCTTCTTCCCCAAGCTGATCTCGGCTCAGGGAACCGGGCCGGATACGATGAATTACCAGGGGTGGCTGCTAGACAACAACGGTGACCCCCGCAGTAATGAAACCCACTGCATGCGCTTTCGCCTTTGTAGCGATAGTGGCTGTGCCGCACCGGTATGGCCCGGCAGCGGCTACGAGTATCATACCGTCACCACCGGGGACGGCGACTACAAGGGCGGCTTGTTCAACGTGACCCTGGGCAGTGTCAACCCCATGCCGCCCACGTTGATGTTCGACTACGACACCCTCTATCTGGAAGTTGGCGTATCGGACGCTAGTTCCGGTTGCGATGGGGTAGGAGAGACGTATACGGTGATGGAACCTCGCAGCCAACTGCGATCCAACGCCTACGCCCAACGCAGCCGCCGGGTGAACACCGAAGAGAGTGATGATACCTACCTGATCCAGGTCACCAACACCGGCGCTGGAGGGGGTATCTCCGCCCAAACCCGCAGCGCCAGCGATGATGCCCGGGCGGCCAGTTTCCTGGCGGCGGGTACCACCGGCCAAACCCATGCCGTGTATGCCCAGAATGACAGCACCGGCGATGGCGCCCGGGCCGGTTTCTTCGATGCCCAGGGGGATTCGGGGGCCACCTACGGTGTCTACACCACAATCGACAGCCCGGAAGGCGTCGCCCTCTACGCTACAGGGCCCACCACCGGCGTCGTGGGCATCGCGACAGACAACACGCGCGTCACGCGGGGGGTATACGGTCAGGTAGATAGCACCGCCGATGGGGCGGCAAGCGGCTACTTCCTCGCCGAAGGTACCAGTGGTCAGACGTATGGCCTCTACGCCCAGAATGACAGCACCAGTGCCGGTGCCCGGGCCGGTTTCTTCGATGCCCAGGGGGATTCGGGGGCCACCTACGGTGTCTACACCACAATCGACAGCCCGGAAGGCGTCGCTCTCTACGCTACAGGGCCCACCACCGGCGTCGTGGGCATCGCGACAGACGATGCGCGCGTCACGCGGGGGGTATACGGTCAGGTAGATAGCACCGCCGATGGGACGGCAGGCGGCTACTTCCTCGCCGAAGGTACCAGCGGCCAAACCCATGCCGTGTACGCCCAGAATGATAGCACCAGCAACGGTGCCCGCGCCGGAGAGTTCGTCGCAGCCGGTACCAGCGGCCAAACCCATGCCGTGTACGCCCAGAATGATAGCACCAGCAACGGTGCCCGCGCCGGGGAGTTCGTCGCTGCCGGTACCAGCGGCCAAACCCATGCCGTGTACGCCCAGAATGACAGCACCACCGACGGTGCCCGCGCCGGAGAGTTCGTCGCTGCCGGTGCCAGCGGCCAAACCCATGCCGTGTACGCCCAGAACGACAGCCCCTCGGGGGATGCCGGCTACTTTGACAGCGCCGGTGACGGTATCGTTGCCAGAACCGACAGTACTATCGATGACGCCAGAGCCGGGAGCTTCACTGCAGCCGGCACCAGTGGCAAAACGTGGGGCGTGTTCGCTCGCAATAACAGCACCAGCGATAATGCCCGGGCCGGCGATTTTTGGGCTACTGGCAATAGCGGCGCAACCTACGGCATCTACGTTGAGAACGAAAGCAGCGGGGACGGGGCGGCCACCGGCTTCTTCTGGGCCAATGCTGACAGCGGCGCAACCAAAGCCGTATGGGCCCTTAATGACAGCAACGGTGACAATTCCCGTGCCGGTACTTTCCGATCCCGGGGAGAATCTGGCATCACCTACGGGGTCTATGCCGACGTTGATAGCCCGGCAGGCACGGCTGTCTATGCCTCGGCACCCGTCAGTGCCGTCGTGGGTATCGCCGGGAACAACTCGCTCGTCACGCGGGGGGTGTACGGTGAGGTAGACAGCACCGGGGATGGGGCGGCGGCCGGCTACTTCCACGCCAAAGGTGGCAGCGGCGAGACGTACGGCCTCTACGCCCGAAACGACAGTTCCTCGGGCTATGCCGGTTACTTCGACGGTAACGTCTACGTGAACGGCACCCTGGCCAAGAGCGCAGGCTCGTTCAAAATCGATCATCCCCTGGACCCGGCCAACCGCTACCTGATGCACTCCTTCGTCGAAAGCCCCGATATGAAGAACATCTATGACGGGATCGTTCAACTCGACCAGAACGGAGAGGCCTGGGTCCAACTACCCGGCTATTTCCAGGCCCTGAACCGGGACTTCCGCTACCAGTTGACGCCTATCGGCGGGCCGGGCCCCGGTCTCTACATTGCCAGCGAAATCGAGGACAACCGCTTCCAGATTGCGGGTGGGGAAGCCGGCCTTGAGGTCTCCTGGCAAGTGACGGGCATCCGGCAAGACCCCTATGCGGAGGCGTACCCCATCCCGGTCGAGACGATGAAACCGGCGGAAGAGCGCGGCACATATCTGCATCCCGAGCTGTACGAGTAAGGAGGGCGATCATGAAACGAACACGCATCCTGTTAGCAGGTGTGGTTCTGCTGCTGGTTCTGATAGGGGTGAGTTTGCGGCAGCGGGTTGCGCCGGTGGCAGCTCAGTCTGGCGGCAATTACGACGTAGGGTGGTTTGTCATGGGTAGTGCCGGGGAGCAGTCTGCCGCCGGGGGTGACTATCAGGTTGGTTTCACGCTGGCTCAGGCCCAGGAGCCAACTGTCAGCACCGATGGCGCAAACTACGCGATAATCGGTGGCTTCTGGCACGGCAACGACGTGTCTGCCCCCGGAGGTTCTGTACTCTATCTTCCGATTTATATGGGAGATTTCCAAGCCGGTGGAGGGCGGTAGCTCCGGGTGAAGAGCATCCCATCGCTAGCGGCGGCGGTGAATGTGCAGTGCAGCATGCCGGCTTGAACAAGCAAGTTGTTCAAGCGTACACCCAACCTACAAAGGAGATACGACAATGAAAAGGCATAGATTTCTGGCAGTCCTCGCGATCACCATCGGACCGCTGATTCTGGGAGTGGGCCTGATCCAGGCCCAAGGCCCGGGGGTGCAGGAGACGCCCCCTTCCTCAACCAGTCCTGTCGCACAGCAAGCGCAGATCGGCACCGCCTTCACCTATCAGGGACGACTCGACAAGGACGGCCAACCGGTCAGCGATGACTGCGAGATGGCCTTCCGGCTGTACGATCAGGCCAGCGGGGGCAGCCCGGTGGGCGCGCCCATCACCACCACGGTGACGATCAGCAACAGCACCTTCACGGTCGGGCTGGACTTCGGAGCCGGCGCGTTCGACGGTGACGCCCGCTGGATCGAGATCGCGGTCCGGTGTCCCGGCGATGCCGAGCACGTCACGCTGGCGGGCCGGCAGGAACTGACGCCCGCGCCTTACGCGCTGTATGCGCCCGCGGCGGGCGGCGCCCCGTGGAGCGGATTGATCGGCGTGCCGGCGGGCTTTGCCGACGGCGTGGACGACGCCACCGCCTACAGCGCCGGCTATGGCCTGTCGCTCGACGGGCAGACGCTGTCCGTCGTGACCGGCACGGTGCAGGCGCGCGTCAGCGGGGTTTGTCCGGTGGGGAGCACGGTGCGCGCGGTCAACGCCGACGGCACGGTAGAGTGCCAGCCCGACGCGCCGCTCAATCGGAGCACGCCCCCCACGGCCAACATCAGCACCACACTGGACAGTGATGGCGACGTTGGCTACGATACCTCGGTGACCATCGGCGCGGACGGGCTGGGCCTGATCAGCTACCAGGATGACACCAACGGCGACCTGAAGGTGGCCCACTGCAACGACCTGGCTTGCACCTCCGCCACCCTCTCCTCGCTGGACGGCGACGAGTGCGTTGGCTACTATACCTCGGTGACGGTCGGCGCCGATGGGCTGGCGCTGATCGGCTACTATGACGCCACCAATGGCAACTTGAAAGTGGCTCACTGCGACGACGTGGCCTGCACGTCTGCCTCCCTCGCCACGCTGGACAACGGTGAGAACGTGGGCTATTACACCTCGATAACCATTGGGGCCGATGGGCTGGGGCTGATCAGCTATCATGACTATATCAACGCTGATCTCAAAGTAGCCCACTGCAACGACCTGGCCTGCACCTCTGCCACCCTCGCCACGCTGGACAGCGACGGGCTCGTCGGCTACGATACCTCGGTGACGGTTGGTGCCGACGGGCTGGGGCTGATCAGCTACTATGACGAAACGCACGACAGCTTGAAGGTAGCCCACTGCAACGACCTGGCTTGCACCTCCGCCACCTGCACCACGCTGGGCAGCGTCGAGGAACTCGGCTATCGCACCTCTGTGACGGTCGGCGCGGACGGGCTGGGGCTGATCAGCTACCAGGCGGGCTACAACTTTGCTAGAAGTCTGAAGGTGGCCCACTGCAACGACCTGGCCTGCACCTCTGTCGTCAGCGCCACGCTGGACAGCGCCGGGGACGTTGGCTATTTTGCCTCGGTGACTATCGGCGCCGACGGGCTGGGCCTGATCAGTTACTATGACGCTATAAATTACGATTTGAAGGTGGCCCACTGCAATGACCTGGCCTGCACCAGCGCTACTCTCACCTCGGTGGACAGTGATGGAAGCGTTGGTGCGTATACCTCTATGACCATCGGGGTCGACGGGCTGGGATTGATCAGCTACTATGACGCCACTAACGACGACCTGAAGGTGACCCACTGCGCCAGCCCATTCTGCACGCCGTACTTTCGGCGCCGGTGAGGAGGTCACACCAGATGAATCGCTCAAGAAACACACACGTGCTCAAGATCGGTTTCCTGTTCATCTTGTTGATGGCGCTGCTCCTCACCGGCCGGGCGCTGGCGCAGCCCGGCGGGGGCTATGACCTGACGTGGCACAGCGTGGACGGCGGCGGAGCCACCCTGAGCACGGGCGGCGGCTACGCCCTGGCCGGGACGGCCGGCCAACCGGACGCCGGTGCGCTGAGCGGCGGTGGCTATACGCTGGCCGGCGGCTTGTGGGGCAGCCGGGCAGTCGAGTGCAGGATCTGCCTGCCGCTGATCATGCGCCGCTGAGAGCACAATAGCCGCCTCTCGGCAAGCACCGCCGCCATAAACCGGCAGCCCACAGCTTGACATCCGCTCAGAGGCGCATATCGCAGGACACCCAGCCCGCCTACACAATCACGGTGTAGGCGGGCGTTCTGCTCAACGTGTGCGACTCAAGCTTCCTGCTAGGCTTGTAGGAATTCGTCCCTAGATATGCCTGCCTGAGTGAGTATCGTGCGCAGGGTTGAGCCCTTTATCCGGCGATGATTGGGCATAGTGAGAGGCGTTCGAGTGCCATCGGGGTTCTCGCGCACCATGGCGATGTGGTTGCCTTCTCGCACTAGCTGGAACCCCAGGAGTCGAAATGCTTTGATGACTTTCGTGAGGGGAGCATCAACGGGAAACTTGGGCACTAGGCAGCAACTCCGGCTTCAGCAACAAAGGCTTCCAGAACAAGGGTTTCGCTTTCGAAGACTTCTTTTCCGAACGTCTCGATATGAAAGGCGATAGCAGACTTCACGTCGGCCAAAGCTTCCTCGTATGTATCTCCTTGACCTACAACGATACCCTTCATGCCAAGTGGGTACGCTACGTACCCATCTGAGTGCTTTTCCACAACGATCTTGAATTGTCTGACCATCTTGAGCTCCTACAAGAAACTGTCTCTATGACCTTATGATACCACAAACCGTGAAATGTGCGAGCCCAGTTTTTTGAAGTGGCCTAACAATGATGAAAGCCAGCCCTTGATGTCGCCTGATCCACTCGGCTATCGTTTTCGCCATCTCGTTTCCAGTGGGCTGCCCAACGGCGTCCATCTAGGCCGCTCGGCGGCTCAGGCTTGGCGCCTTCAGTGCAGGGCAACAAGGTAGGCCGGGCGCTATGGCCTTTTCGCCCGCCGGCCGGGCAGGCTTCAGCGAGTTGTTCGGTGGCTCCTCCGACGAGTCTCACCAACCTTGCTACGCCGTGCCCTGCCATGGGGGCGCACCGTCGCCTCGGCCAGCACTCTGAAGACACCCACCTCGGTCTTGGACTCGGTCCATTCACCAAAGGCCGATTCCAGGCTGGAGTACTCGGCCTTGCGTTCGGCCAGCACCTGCTCCCGCTGGGCCTCCGTGTCCCACAGGTCGATCGTCAGATACCGCCGCGGATTCTTCGTGTCGCGCAGCACGGTGGTGCCTCGGAAGCCCGGGGACTGTGCGAACAGCTTGCCCCACGCGCCGCCCGGGCCGTACGCCAGCTCGAACTGGCCTCGGGCCTCCTCCTTGACGACAAACTCACAGACGATTTCGATCATGCTGGACCGGCTCCTCTCTCGACAAACTTCCACTAGCCAGTGTTCCCCGGGCGTCCTCCGACTCGTCGCCGAACGTAAGCATCAACCGCTTGAATCTCTCAATGGAATCCTTCTGTCCCGCTCCCAGAGTTGCACTTGCACAGATCCTCAGTATAATGACCCCACACGAGACCTCCTGCGGACTACACGATCTCCCAAGTATACATCATACAGCTACGACTGCAACAAGCAAACCTGCTGACTACTGACGATGAAACAGGCAGTGGAACTGCTTGTGTTTGTCCCATATTCGTTCGCAAGTCTGTTCGGATCGTGCTGGTGCACGGGTGCTCGTGTCTCTCCCAGGGCGGGATTAGCGTTCAGTGCGGAGGGGGGGAGCGGGCAAGGAGCGGAGCGGGTTGCCCGTCTGGCACGGTGTGCAAGTGCGATGACGTCGGTCCTTGAGCGCGGAAAACGGTTACGTTCTACAGGTTAAGGAGGTCAATCCATGATAAGCACGACGATTTTTCCGGGACGCTATGTTCAAGGCAAAGACGCAAGGAAGAGGCTTGGCAAGGAGCTCTCACGATACGGGGAAAACGGAATCGTCGTCTGCGACCCGTTCATCTATGAGAAGATGCTTTCGGATTTTGAGCCCCACATGAAGGACGGAGTCCAGATCAGCATCGCGGAATTCGGTGGTGAGTGTTCGGATGAAGAGATTGGACGCCTGCTGGAGCTGGCCGAGAAAGCGAAATCCCATTTCGTGGTTGGACTGGGAGGCGGCAAGACTCTGGATACGGCCAAAGCGGTGGCGCACATGGCCAAGCTACCGGTAGCCATAGTGCCCACCATCGCCGCTACCGATGCGCCATGCAGCGCGCTGTCAGTGATCTACACACCGGAAGGTGAGTTCAAACGGTACCTGGTATTGCCCCGCAACCCAGATCTGGTGTTAGTGGACACGCAGATTGCAGCCAATGCCCCAGTGCGCTTGCTGGTCTCGGGGATGGGGGATGCTCTCGCCACCTGGTTCGAGGCAGAATCCTGCATGCACAAGTACGCCCCCAATATGACTGGAGATGTGGGGTCTATGTCGGCGTATGCCCTGGCCAGGCTGTGCTATGACACCCTCCTGAAGTATGGGCTGGCCGCCAAGACCGCTTGTGAAACTCACGTGGTGACGCCCGCTCTGGAGCATATTGTAGAGGCCAACACGCTCCTCAGTGGTTTGGGCTTCGAGAGTGGCGGGTTGGCAGCCTCGCACGCTATCCACAATGGCCTGACTGTGCTGGAACAGACCCATCATTACTATCACGGTGAGAAGGTTGCCTTCGGCACGCTGGCGTCTCTGTTCCTGACGGACAAGCCCGCCGAAACCATCAACCAGGTCTACGAGTTCTGCGAAACGGTTGGTCTTCCATCCACTTTGGCCGGCATCGGGTTGCAAGAGGCAAGTGATGGGGATCTGATGGAAGTGGCCAAGGCGTCATGTGCAGAGGGCGAGACCATTCACAATGAACCGGTTCCGGTGACCCCAGATACGGTGTTCTCGGCGCTCAAGGCAGCGGATGCAGAGGGGAGAAGGCGCCGTTCATCTGACTAACGTCGGACGCGTGGATCTGCTCGGGAGCCCCGCCGCTTCGCTCCAGGGGCTCCGGCAGTCCATCGCGGTGTTTCACCTGCATAGGCGGCACGCGGGGTGGAGCGCATGCGTGGCATATCCAGTGCATCCCGGCCAGCACACGGGCAATTCAACTCGACATCACGCCACACCCAGAATCCCAAGAGGCAGCCGCGGCCCTCGGCACCGCGGCAGAACCACATCCCGTCGTCTCGCTGGATCAGCAGCAGCCAGTTCCCACACCGTCCCCTGGCCTGAGATTCGCCGGCGGCCACAGAACGCGCCGTTCTCACGTTGACGTGTCCCAACAAGCTGTTGCCTGCTGGCCGGTGAGAGCCCAACTGTTCATACCCCAAGGCCGTCCACAGTTTGACATCCCTGCAAGATCGCAGTACACTTGAAGTATCACCAGGCATCAACAGGGTGGAACGGCGATGACAATACTCCCTGATTTCCTGATCGGCATACTCAACGGATGGTTGCCGTTGGTCCTCTATCTCGGCGGTTTCCTGCTTATGATGGCGGCTTTCTCCAGACAGGCCAGAGCAAGGCTCTTCGAGGACCCCAAGTATGGCATGCCGGCCAGCGCCAGGCTTGTGCGCCTGCTGGGTCAAGTAGCGATGTTCGCCTATATCGGCATGATGGTCTTCACGCCCCTCAGGCTCAGTACGCCTGCCTTTCCGGTTGGTGTCCTAATCTACGCCGGAGGCTACGGTGTCGTCATGGCCGCGCTACATTGCTTCAGACACACACCTGCCGATCAAGCCGTGGTCGCCGGGCCTTATCGCCTGTCCCGCAACCCCCAGTGGGTAGGGCTTGTCCTTGTGTTGGTTGGAGCGGCAGTCATGACAGGGGTTTTGCTGTACCTGGGTATTATCCTGGTGGTGGCAATCATCTATCACCTGGTAATCCTGGCAGAAGAGAAAGCCTGCCTGGAACAATATGGCGATAGTTTTCGGGCATACATGACGGGGGTCCCACGTTACTTCTGGTTTGTATGAAGACCTCGGGGCAACCCAACGATCGCCGGTGTGTCCTGCTAAGCTGTCGTCTGCTGGCCGGTGAAAATCCAAGGCCGTCCGCTGTTTGACGTCCGTGCAAGATTGCAGTACACTGTGCACACGTAACCCAATCAAGCCAGGCAGTGAGAGCGCTTCGGAGGTAGGTATTGCAGAAGTGAAGAGCCCGCCCAGCGTCAAAGTGTCGTGGACTCCCTGTGGTTGACCGGAAGCGCGGTCAGCGAGCCGCAGGCTGGCAAGCGGATGAGGTCTTGTGATCGTCGCATAACAATCCTCGTTTCGCTTGAGCATCATGCGGACGAACCTGCGGCTCATCCGCTGTGCTATTTCACAACGTCGGGCTACTGTGAAGTGTGCAGACGAACAACGGTTCAGGCAGTGCTTTGATGCGTTTCTGCAGTTCTCTGCCCCACTTAAGGTTATTTTGAAAGACATAGTACGGCAGAATGAGCCCTCTGAATAGATGTTAGGGGGCATGCTATTGATTGGGCTTGGGCCAGATTGGGTGATCAGGTAAAATAGCAAGACCAGGTAAAGATCCTTGGTGAGTCCAGCCTCACAGACGGGTTGATCGTGGCAGCGTGTGGAGTCCATCTTATGCCATATAGTCGATGTCTTCAGTGTAATCAGGATAACTGCGTGCATATTGATCTTGTCACAGATGATGCCGAGTTCGCCAGAGTTGTGGCAGCTGCACTACGGGCTCATGATGCGCCCCCGCCGCCGAAAGAGCCAGAGATCACAAATGCTCTCCAAGGGAATCTTGCCGAGTTCTGCGTTTGGGATCTAGGTGAACGACAGTGGCGCATCTACGAACGGAGATTCACCTGGACCCCGAATGCGAATAGCCCTTGGCGACCAGGTTCCGATCCGGGTATAGATATCCTGGCGCTGACTTCTGTGGACAATGAACCTCTCGCGCTTGTGGTTGAGGTCAAGTCTAGCCGTTACGATGGAAGCAACTTGGTGCACAGCGGCAACAGTAGCCTTCGAGCAGATTTTGAGCATCTATTCATGGGTGATATCCAGTCTAGATTGGCAGTTCGAATAGGAGCAGTGTGCTCCGATCTAAACTCCAAGTATGGGCTGCCTGACTTGGCGACGAAAGTCAAGAGAGTGGTAGGCAGAGGGCCAAGCGACTCTGAGAATATCAGACTCGTCGGCGTGTTGGTTTGCACAAGGGGAGATAACCAATCACAAACAACGCGTTCTGTTGCTTTTGGTCAGCTTCGAACATGGCTTCTGAATAGGGGATGGAAGACTGAGCAAATCGAGTATCGGTGTATTGAGGTTGGAGATTTTCTGAATTGGTTACGCCAGGTGATCAAGAGAGCGATCTATGGACACGCTTGAAGAGTTCTACAACAGTGCCCGGAAATTCGATTTGGTGACCAATGAGTGGGGTATCGCATCCTGGACCCGTGGTTATGTCAAACCCCAGTTTTCAGAATGGCTTGATGCAGAGAATACTGCTTTGCGTATTCTGCTGGATCTGGCGACACACGATCCGCTAGAGCTCTATGCCGCTGATGGCAAGGAGGATCTTCTGGTCAATATCCTCGCTCGTGCGTTGGGCAACAGTCATCACGAGACTACTTACCAAACGGAGTACCTAGCGACACTATCCGCCCTGACTTTTGCGGGTGCGGGCAATTTCCCTAGCGCATCTATCTTTGCCAAGCAGGCAAGGGGAAATTCAGAAGCGGGTGAGGCCGAAAGATGGATGATGAGTTTCCTTGCGAATCCAAGGTCAGGGCTATCCACGGCGTCGCCTCCTGCACTCTTTCGACGCTATGCCCAGTTGCAGGATACAGCTCTCAGAGAAGGACATACCGACGATTTCGATCGCGCTCATGAAGAATTGCATAGCGCCTGTGGACGGGCGGCTGACGAACTCGGGATTTCCGACCGCTATCTGGTCCTTCTTTGGCAACACGTCCATGAGCGTCTTTGTGAACTGTCCGTAGCACGGATCCTCAGGGAAATCGGTTTTCCTCACCAAGGTTATTCGGCGGTCCTCGTCCAGACCACATCTCCTCTATTCTACCCTCCACAGGCACAGATATTGCAGGACCGGGCTTTGATAGAGCCAGGGGAGAACGTCTTAGTCTCGCTCCCTACCAGCACTGGCAAAAGTCTGATAGGCGAGATCGCTCTTGTGGCGAGCCTGCGATGGAAACCCATGGAGCGTTGGCTGGCAGTATACATTGCTCCTTATCGTGCGCTAGCTGATCAACTCCATGAGCGAATGGGACGGCGACTTCGCAACCGCGAGGTTAGCATTGCTTGTATCAAACGTCGCGGCAATTACTTGACTGATATGTCTTCGATCAAGCAGCGTCTGCCAACTATCATGATCGCGACTCCCGAGTCTTTTGATGCATTGCTCCGTCAGGATCCCAATCTTAGCTCCTGCCTATCTGCTTGTGTCTTTGACGAGTTTCACCTCATAGAGCAGCATCAAAGGGGATTGCGCTACGAAGGGACTTTGGGTCGTTTTCTTCATGGAGCTGCCGGAAATGGATGGCCCAAGATCGTTGCTTTGTCAGCGGTAGTTACCGATGTGGAGGATGTAAAGCGGTGGCTGAGAATAGATGAGGCCAGTTTCTTCCATTCTGCCTGGAAACCTACGGCACGGCGGATAGCAGTCACGTCGCCCAGCGGGCGAGTCGAGTACTTTCCGCTTGGTGAGCAAATTCCCAATACGCCTGCCAGTGAACCAGCCTGGCAGGGCCAGATTAGCTTGCCATATCAGATTGACACAGCACCGGCAAGACCGGTCAGCAAATACGAATTCGCTCGCTACAGGCAGGCAATCGAACTACTGGATCACCAGGTAAGGAGCAATGTCGCAGGAGTCGCACTTGATCAGTATGAGAGGTTCCATGAACCCGTTTTGATTCTGGCAAGCTCGCGCACGGATACACGGTTAATCGCCTCTCTGGTCAAGAACGGTTTTGATCAGCGTGCTCCAGACAGTCCGGCGTACAACCTAGCGCTCGAATTGGAGCAACGATGTCCCCATCTGTTCACTCTCCGGGAATGCTTGGGATATGGTGTAGCCTATCATAACGCATCTCTTCCTGACTGGGTGCGTCGACGGATCGAGGAACTGATAAGCCGAAAGGAACTAGATGTCGTGGCTGCGACGACTACTTTGGCCGAAGGTGTAGATATGCCTTTTCGCGTTGTTGTGATGGCCGATTGGCGATCTTGGCTCTTTGGCCAGAAACGCCCGATGCCAACCTTGCTTTTCCATAACATCGCGGGACGGTGCGGACGCGCATGGGAGTTCTCCGAAGGGGATACCCTAATTGTAGACAATCCCGGTCGAGAGCCAACATACTTTCCAGATCGGTACAGAGACTATGTGACTCGTTACGTGGATCCAGAACCCTTTCCACTGTACTCCTCTGTCAAGTGGTCAATAGACAGCCAGGACAGTGACATTGTAGCAGACACACAGGCTGTTTTGGAATCACAGTTCGCTGCCTATTTGGCAGCATGTGGGGGGACGGAGGGCGTAGAGGAGCGCTATGTCCATTCGCTCTATGCTGGCCAGGAGTTGGCGTCGGCAGACTATGTTGAGAAGGCTACAAATGCGTTTGTGCGTGATATGCTGGCTGAGCAAAACTATCCAGTGTTGGTTCAACATAGCCCTCTAGAGCTAACCGACTTCGGGGAGGTTGTGCTGGTGACCGGACTATCCCCCCGATCAGGAGTCAGACTAGCGTATTTCCTGGACGCTTTTGAGGCAAAAGACCAGCCCTCAAAGGACATCAGGATTCGCGCCAGGCACGGTGTCACTTGGGAACCGGTTCTATATGACATCTGGGAACAGATCGAAGCGAGTCACACTGAGTCGGAGCAGGTTGAGGAAGATACTTGGGTCAGAGAGCTGGACGGTTACCGGCTGAAGAACCAGATCCGGGGACAGAGACATCCGGTTACTGGGAGTAACTTCCCGATGGTTCTTATGGCTTGGGTCTCTGGAGTCCCGATCGAGGTAATGGCTTACCTAACCTTGCGAGGTCGAAACCAAAAAGAACTCCTGCAAAGTGCTGAGCAATGGCTACAAGGAGAATCTACACACCCGTCGCTCGATCTGGAGCAATGGATCGAACGACTTGCAGAGTTTTGCGATGGCTACTTGGGGCATCAGTGGGCCTGGGTCTGTCGTGGTGCTGCACTCATAGGCTCTGACACCAGTCACGATGACTTAGCGCAGGAACTGGCGCGTTTGGCCGGGCAGCTAGGCTTCGGAGTGAGTCAAGTTGAAGCTCAAGAGTTTCTCGCCAGCGGTTGCCCTCTAGATCGTGCCAAAGTGGACTGGGCTATCCGTGAATACAAGAATTCGACCAATCAACAACAGCTTGATCTGGAATCGTTTTCGGAATGGCTTCGCGATGAGACAGAACACCTATTGAAGACGCCAATAGGTTTTTTCGGGACAGTTCGTGTGAGTGAAAGAGATATTCGTGAGTTGGCCCAGTTTGTTCAAGTTCACAGGAGAAGAGGTCCAAGCCGCACGAGCAATCTGTATCATCACTGAAGCTTTGACCAAATCAGGATTGCTACGTCAGTCGGATAGGGCACCGGTCTGTGGTCGAACGAGTGCCTGTTGAACAGAATCAAGGAGTCACAGTCAGTGCAACTGCAAACACACCTGGAGTGTACACGCAAGCGCTACGATCAGACAGCTTCGGCGTCGGGTGGTTAACATCAAGATCGCTGATGGTCAAAAAAACGCTGCCCTAGAAGGATTCCAGGGCAGCGCCACCACACCAAGCGCAGAGCAATGGGCAATCGACACCACCTAGCGCCAAGTGATGTTGTTGGTGCTTGGATTCAGAGGGTCTAGGGGGTTGTCATGTATGCTCACTGAGCCCGGTACAGTGCTCCCATCTGGAAGTCCGACAGGGCCGATTGGTATTTGTGTGGTGATGGTGAAATCATTGATCTGGTTGCCGAAGGGATGGATGTGCGTGTCTCCACCTCCTGGCAATGGAACGGAACTGTTTCTTGGATGGAATGGGTTATTGGGATTCATGATTCTACATCCTTTCAGACTAGACAACACACCCAATCACTATTGTAAGCATACCACATCTCAACAGCTATTTCAATGGGAAAGAAGTACTAGACTGGGACAATCGCATCTGGCCAGTTTCGCCTGTCCGCCCTGGAAACGGCTCCAGAGAAGGCCTGATGGGGTGACAAACGCATCCAGACGCTGATTCTTGTCGCTGAAGGGAAAACAGTTCTTCAGATGCGACAACCCCAAATACCAAATGGCGAAACCAGAAGGTCGGGCGCGGTACTCAAGTGCATGCCCAAGTTACGTATTAGAAAGCCTACGCCTTCATCTGGGAGAGGTGAGGCTCCATAACCTCGAAGTTCTCCCTCAAGCTGGGTCCCCAGGTCCAGCCAGTCCTCTTCCAAGGCAAGAGACAGTGCTGAGTCCTGGAATGCCTTCTCCATCGCATAGAGATCGCTGAACCTGAGGCAATGATAGATATGTCTGGCCTGGGACTAATCCTCAGTCGTCCAAGTGCAAGGGCAATTCTCACCTAAGACCCCACCCCCCATTTGCTCCAGGTGAGGGATTGCGGTACAATCCTCCTGAAGTAGCCGCACACCGCTACCAGGGAGGAGGACATGCTCCCACCTCTTCTGACCACCAAACTCTATATCCCGCCGTCGCGCCCGAACCTGGTCCACCGCCCCCGCCTGATCGAGCGGCTGGACGAGGCGCTGCGGCTGAAGCACCGGCTGATACTCATCTCCGCCCCGGCCGGCTTCGGCAAGACCACGTTGCTCAGCGAGTGGGCGCGGCACAGGGCCGAGGCGAGCCCGCCCCTGCCGCAGATCCGCGTCGCCTGGCTCTCGCTGGACGAGGACGACAACGACCCGGCGCGCTTCATGGCCTACCTCATCGCCGCGCTGCAGACGATCAACAAAGACGTCGGGGCCAGCGTGTTGGCCGCCCTCCAATCGCCGCAGCGCCACCCCGTGACCGAGCACCTGACGGCGCTGATCAACCAGGTCAACGCCGTCCCCGATCGCTTCGCCCTGGTCCTCGACGACTACCACGCCGTCACAGCCCAAGCCGTCCACGACGCGCTCGCGTTCCTGCTCGACCACATGCCGCCCCAGATGCACGTGGTCGTCGCCACCCGCGCCGATCCCGCCCTGCCCGTCGCCCGCCTGCGCGGCCGCGGGCAACTGACCGACCTGCGCCAGTCTGACCTGCGCTTCATGCCCGATGAGGTCGCCGCGTTCCTCAACCGGGCCATAGGCCTGGCGCTGTCCGAGACAGACGTGCGTGCCCTGATCTCCCGCACGGAGGGCTGGATCGCCGGGCTACAGATGGCAGCCATCTCCCTGCGGGGGGAGGCCGAGACCGCCGAGTTCATCCGCGCCTTCGCGGGCAGCCACCGCTACGTCCTGGACTACCTGGTCGAGGAGGTCCTGGAGCGCCAACCCAAGAGAGTGCAGACCTTCCTGCTCCAGACGTCTATCCTGGATCGCCTCAGCGGCCCGCTGTGCGACGCGGTGTCGCAAATCGGCAAATCGGCAAATCAGCAAATCGGCAGATCGGCAAATCGGCAAGTCAGCAAATCAGCAGATCGGCGGACCGTGGACACGCTGGCCGGACCGGACCGCGGGCATCCCTGCCCGCAGTACGCGCCCACTGACTCGCAGGCTATGCTGGAGTACCTCGAACGCAACAATCTCTTTGTCGTCCCCCTGGACGGCGAGCGGCGCTGGTACCGCTACCACCACCTGTTCTCCGACCTGCTGCAACACCGCCTGGTCCAGGCACAGCCGGACCTCGCGCCGATCCTGCACGGGCGGGCCAGCGCGTGGTACGAGCAGAACGGGCTGCCGGGCGCGGCGATCGACCACGCGTTATCGGCGGGCGACTTCGAGTGGGCGGCGCACCTGGTCGAGCAGAGCGCAGAATCCACCATGCTGCGCAGCGAGGTCGACACCCTGCGGGGGTGGATAGGCGCCCTGCCCGAGGACGTGGTGCGCGCCCGCCCCCTGGTGTGCATCTACGACGCCGTGGCCATGCTATTCAGCAGCCGCCCGCTGGAGACGGCCATGGCGCGCGTGCATGACGCCGAAGAGGCCGATAGCGCGGGCTCGGTCGCCGGCCACGTGATCGCGTTCCACGCCCTGCTCGCCGCCTATCGCGGTGATGCCCGCCGGAGCGCGGAACTGTCCGAGCGCGCGCTGGCGCTCCTGCCCCCGGACAGCCTCTTCTTTCGCAGCCTCATCGCCGGATACCTCGGGCTGAGCCAACTGTACGCGGGGAACCTCGCGGCCGCCAGAGACGCCTTTGCCGAGGCGGCCCGGATCAGCCAGGAGGTAGGCAACGTCACCAACGCCGTGCTGGCCCTGCAGCACCTGGGTGATCTGTACGCCCTCCAGTGCCAGTTCAGCGCGGCGAAGAGAACCTATCAGCAGGCGCTGGACCTGGCCGTCGACGAGCAAGGGCGGCGGCAGCCCATCGCGGGCATGGCGCTCATCGGGTTGGGGCGCGTCCTGCGAGAGCAACACGACCTGGCGGGTGCGACGCGCTTACTCCAGGAAGGTATCGACCTGGTCAAGGGCTGGGGCGAGGCGGGGGCCATCAGCGGCTACATCGGGCTAGCACTCGCCAGGCAGGCGCAAGGGGACGTGGAGGGCGCGCGCGCGGCGATGGAAACAGCCGAGCGGCTGGCGAGTGAGTTCGACGCCATGGAAGCGGACGACATCATGGTAGCCGTGTACAAAATCCGCCTGTGGCTCACGCAGGGCCACGTTGAGCCGGCCGAGCGCTGGCTCGAACAACAGGGTTGGGAACAGGGCGTCGATCTGGATCAACTGGGGGACGAGTTGGCCGGGCGGGTAGACGGCGTGGCCTACCCCATCCTGCGGATTTTCGAGTACATAACCGTGGTGCGGGTGTACATGGCCCAGGGCCGCACCGAACAGGCGCTGGGCGTGCTGGAGCCGCTGCTGCGCTACGTCGAACGCGCGGGGTGGTCGGCCTTTGCCCTCACCCTTCTGACCCTCCAGGCACTGGCCCTCTCGCACGCGTGCGACGGGACCGAGACGGAGGACGACGTCGCGCGGGCGATGGTGCCCCTGGAGCGCGCCCTCTCCCTCGCCGAGCCCGACGACCTGGCGGGCCAATTCCTGGACGAAGGCGAGCCCATGTACAGGCTACTGCGCCACGCCGCGGCCCGAGTCCCGCCGGGGCGGCCTGGCCCGGCCCGGTACGTTCACAGGCTCCTGAGCGCCTTCGAGCAGGAACTCGCCCGGGTGACGCCCACGCCGGCGCCGGGCCCGCCCCCCGAGACACTGGTCGAGCCCCTCAGCGAGCGCGAGCTCCAGGTGTTGCGCCTCCTGACCACCCACCTGTCGACCACGGAGATCGCAGAGGAGCTTTTCCTCTCCGTCAACACGGTCCGCTCCCACGTCAAGAACATCTACAGCAAGCTGAACGTGCACAGCCGGGCCGATGCCGTTCAGCGCGGGCAAGAGCTGGGACTGCTGTAGACCCCCTTGTAGGAACGCGGGCATCCTTGCCCGCCGGGCGGGTACAAGACCCGCCCCTACGATTCTCCACGTAACACGCAACACGCAACACGATCACCCACACCAATCACCCACCTCAGGTGATGACAACTCACCCATGCAGTGGCTATACTGCGGGCGACACGGATTGGAACAATCCGCGCCAGCCCGATTCTGAGGTGCTGCCTGGGCGATGACCGGGAGCCCCCCACATCGACCACAGACCCGCGTATCAGGGCTCGTGCAAGGAGGCAGATTCTGTGACCCAACAGAGCGAGCAACTTACAGCAGCCTATCGGATCAAGGTCCGCGGGGTGCTCGACCGGAAATGGTCGGACTGGTTCAACGGCGTGACGATCACGTGCGAGAGCGCGAGCGACGGCTCACCAATCACCACGCTGACCGGCGTCGCCGACCAGGCCCGGCTGCGGGGCATCCTGTCCAAGATCTGGGACTTGAATCTGACGGTGATCTCCGTCACCCAGGTTGATGAACCAGGCGCTACAGGTTTTGGAAACCTGTAGCGTCTTGACATATGAGGGAGGTACACAATGGGAAAACTCTTGAGAATGGCGTGGCGCAACGTCTGGCGCAACAGGCGGCGCACCGTGATCGCGGTGATCGCCATCTCGCTCGGACTGGCGCTGATGGTCTTCTTTGACGGCTTCATCGCCGGCAGCAAGCAGTCGCTATATGGCAACGCCGTGAAGCTGCAAGGCGGGAACGTGCAGATACACGCGCCGGGTTACTTCGCCAAGGCCAAGCGCATGCCCCTGCTGCCCCTCGCCGACGCCGGCGCCGCCGTGCAGGCCACGCGGGCACAGCCCCAGGTCATCGCTGCCTCGCGCCGCATCAACACCAGCGGCATGGTCAGCAGCCGTGAGGGCACGTTCCCCGTGGGCATCACCGGCATCGAGCCCGAGCAGGAGGCGCCGGTCAGCCTGATCGCCGAGAACATCGTCGCCGGGCGGTACCTGGCTGCCGATGACGAGGACGTGATCCTGATCGGCCGGGCATTGGCCGATCGCCTGAACGCGGGCGTCGGAGATCGGATCACGCTGGTGGGGCGCGCCACGCACGAGCAGATGCGTCGCCGCACGATGACCGTCGCCGGGATCTATGGGATCGGGCTCTCGGAGGTGGAGAAGGGCGTGGTCTACGTCTCGCTGCTCGAGGCACAGACGCTATTTGACCTGCGGGATCAGGCCACCGAAGTGGTCGTCGCCCTGGAACACGTGGGGACGGAAGCGCCCGCCGTCCGCGCCCTGCAAGCCGCGCTGCCCGGATATGAGGTCCATTCCTGGGAGGAGCTGACGCCCGAGATCAAGACGTCCATGGAAGCGAACGAGGTCTTCATGGATATCTTCGCCCTGGTGATCGTGCTCATCGCCGGGTTGGGCATCCTCAACCTGCTGCTGATGGCCGTCTTCGAGCGCACGCGCGAGATCGGCTTGCTGGCGGCCATGGGACTGAAGCGGCGCGAGATCATGACCCTCTTCGTCCTGGAGGGGATGATGATCGGCATACTCGGCGCGCTGGCCGGAGCCCTCATCGGAGGGACGCTCACCGGCGTCGTCGGCATCTATGGCCTGGACTATTCCGAAGCCTCCGGGGCGACCGAGGCGATGGCGCTGATGGGAGACCGTGCCTATCCGCGCCTGACGCCCGACGTCCTGCTGGGGCGCGCGGTCACGGTCGCCGTCATCGCGGCCCTGGCCTCGCTCTACCCCGCCTGGCAGGCCTCGCGGCGGGAGCCGGCCGAGGCGCTGCATTACGTCTGAAATGCGAAACGCAATGTGTGAAGCACAGGGAGAAGAGCTATGGGCAAACTATCAATCGCTAAACTATGGATGATCGCCTACCGCGACCTGGGACGCAACAAGCGGCGCTCCATCCTGACCATGGTCGCCGTGGGACTGGGACTGGGATTGTTGATCACCATCGCCGGCCTGGTGGCCGGGGAGATCGGCGGCGCGCTGGATAACAGCATCCGCCTGCGAACGGGTCACGTTCAGGTGCGCGCGGCGTCCTACGAGGAGGAAAAGGTCAGCCTGGAATGGGAAGACTTGCTTGAGGACCCGCAGGGGCTGGCGGCACAGATCCAGGCACTGGGGGAGACGCGGACCGCCACGCCGCTGCTGTGGGCCAGTGGCATCCTGGGTACACGCGAGGAGTCGGTCGGCGTGCAGGTGGTGGGCATCGACCCGCTTTCGGAAGCGCACGCGCCCTTCCGAGAGAGCCTGACCGCCGGCCAGTTCCTGGACCCGGACGACCGGGATGGCATCCTCATCGGCCAGCGATTGGCCGATAGCCTGGGGCTGACCACCGGCGACCAGGTCAGCTTGCTGGTCAGCACCGCCGACCAGCAGCCCGACGAGGCCGTCTTCGCCATCCGCGGCGTGTTCTGGACCGGTGTCCCCGTCTATGATGAGACGATGCTCCTGATGTCCCTGTCCAAAGCCCAGGCCTTCACCCGCACCGGAGAACGGGCGAGCACGGTCCTGGTCTTGCTGGACGACCGTGAGGCATCCGACGGCATCGCGGGCAAGCTGATGCAGCCAGGACGCCAGGTGCTCACCTGGCGCGATATGAATCAGTTGCTGTTGACCTCGACCGAAATGGCCGCCGGATACATGGGCCTGATCAACCTGATCGTGCTCGCAGTCGTCGCCGTTTTCATCGCCAACACGCTGCTGATGTCCGTCTTCGAGCGGACGCGCGAGATGGGCATCCTGGCCGCGCTGGGCATGAAGGACCGCCAGATCCTCGCCATGTTCTTGCTCGAGGCAGCCACACTGGGACTGGCCGGCATTGCCGTGGGATTGGTCCTGGGAGGGCTCGGCGTGGGCTACCTCGCCACGGTGGGACTACAGATAGGCGACGTGGGCGCCACCGGCATCGCGATCGGCGAGACGATCTACGCGCGCTTCGAGCTGCAGGAGGCGATATCGCTATCCGTGACCAGCCTGGTCATCACGCTGTTGGCCGCGCTCTATCCGGCCTGGTTTGCGGCTCGGATGGAGCCGATTGACGCGCTGCGAGCTCTGTAAGATCACAAGAAACCCGGTTTTTTGGGAAAAACCGGGTTTCTCCAACCGAGGAGGTGCAAGATGCCAGTCATTGAATTGCAGGACGTAACCAGAGTCTACACGATCGGGGAAGTCAAGACACCCGCGCTGCGTGGCGTCGACCTGAGCATCGACGAGGGCGAATTCACAGCCATCGTCGGGCCGTCGGGATCGGGCAAGACGACGATGTTGCAGTTGATGGGCTGCCTGGATCGGCCCAGCGGCGGGACGGTGCACATCAACGGGCAGGACGTGACGCGGCTCAAGCCCAACAAGCGCGCCGACCTGCGCAAGGGCACCATTGGCTTCGTCTTCCAGTTCTTCGCCCTGATCCCTGGCCTGACGGCCTACGAGAACGTCGAGCTTCCGCTGCTGTTGACCGGGGCGAAGAAAGCGGAACGGCGCGAGCGCGTGAACGAGCTGCTGGAGGCGGTGGGCCTCTCCGACCGCGCCGGTCACCGTCCCGACCAGATGAGCGGCGGCGAGCAGCAACGCGTCGCCATCGCCCGCGCCCTGGCCACCCATCCCGTGCTGGTGCTGGCGGACGAGCCGACCGCGAACCTGGACTCAGTCAACGGTGAACAAGTCATGGAGATCATGCAGCGGTTGAACGCGGAGACCGGCACGACCTTCGTCTTCGCCACCCACGACCCCCGCGTGATCCCCTTCGCCCGCCGCGTCGTCGAGCTGCGCGATGGCCGGGTCACGGAGAACAGCAAATCGTAGGGGCGCGGTCTCCGCGCCCAAAGCAATCGTAAGGGCACGCCATTCTGATGGCGCAGTCTTTGTACCTGCCCCGTCCGCCAGGAGGGAAAATGCGAAGGCGCAACACAATGTCTATACGATGGGCGACGATCGTCCTGATGGTGACCACGCTCGCAGCCTGCAAGCGCGCTCCCACCCCGACGCCCACCCCCGTAGCTACACCGGCATCCCAAGGACCGGGATTCCACCCCCCGGCCGGCGCGCTCGTCGCGTCGGGGGAGATCGTTCCACCCCAGGCCACGGGCGTCAGCTTCACCGTCTCCGGCCGCGTCCGGTCGGTGAGCGCCGCCGTAGGGGATACGGTCCAGGCGGGCGACGTCCTGGCCACGCTGGAGACCGCATCCCTGGAGAGCGACGTCGCCAAGGCCCAGGCTGCGGTGGCCGTCGCGGAAGCCCAACTGGCGCTCCTCACGGCCCCCCCGCGCCCGGCCGAGATCGCCGCCGCCCAGGCACGCCTGGAGGCCGCCCAGGCGGCCCTGGCCCAGGCGGCTGCCCAGCGCGATCAACCCGGCCTCGGCGCGACAGAGGCGGAGGTCACCGCCGCCCAGGCCCAGGTCATGGCCGCCACCGCCGATCAGCGGGAGGCCGACGAGATCCACGACTTGACGATGACCTGCGTCACCCTGGTCTGGGAAGGCGAGGAGATGACCATCTGCCCGGCCCTCGGCGTGATCGAGGAAGGGGCACGCCACAGTCTGCACGTCGCCAGCGAGGCCCAGGCCGCTGCCCAGGCCGAGCTCGACGCCCTCCTGGCCGGCGCTGGCGCCGAGGTGCGCACCGCGCAGGCGGGCGTCGCCGCGGCCGCGGCCCAGCGGGATGCCGCCGCGGCCCAACTCGCTCTCGTGCAGGCACAGGTGCCCGCCGAAGCGGTCGCCGTCGCCCAGGCCAAGGTGGCCCAGGCCCAGGCGGCTGTGCAGGTCGCCGAGGCCGCCCTTGGCCAGGCCACGCTGCGTGCGCCGTGCGCCGGCACGGTCACCGCGCTTGAGGTCACCCCGGGTGAGGCGGTCATGCCCGGCCAGCTCGTGCTGACACTGGCCCAGTTGGGCCCGTTGCAGGCGGAGACGACGGACCTCAGCGAGCGACAGGTGGGCCAGGTAAGCGCCGGCCAGGAAGCTACCGTCTACGTCGAAGCCCTGGACGCCGAGGCCAAAGGGCGCGTGGTGCACGTCGCCCCACGGGCGACTACCGCCGGCGGGGACGTCGTCTACCCGGTACGCGTCGAACTGGACGAGCAGCCGCTGGACTTGCGCTGGGGCATGAGCGTCGAGGTCGCGATTGCCGCGGACGCCCCGGCGAGCGCCGCCGGCGCGGCCCTCCCCGCTTCTGGCAGCACAGTCGCCGCCGCCTCGGGCGAGATCGTCCCCGCGCAGGAGGCCCGGCTCAGCTTCCCCACCGCCGGGCGACTGGAGGCGGTGCGCGTGGCCGAGGGCGACGCGGTGCAGCCGGGCGACGTGCTGGCTACGCTGGAGACCCCCTACGGCAGCGCGCAGGTCGCCCAGGCCGAAGCGACGCTCAAGGTAGCCCAGGCCCAACTCGCGCTCCTCCAGGCCCCGCCGCGCCCCGAGGAACTCGCCAGCGCACAGGCCCTGTTGGAGGCCGCCGAGGCCGCACTGGCCCAGGCCGCCGCACGACGCGATCAACTCGCCGCCGGCGCAGCCGAGGCGGCGGTCGCGGCCGCGCGCGTCCAACTCGCCGCCGCCCAGGCCGAGGAGAAGGCCGCACGCGACGCCTTCGACCAGTTGGACGAGCGCCAGGTCGAGGACTGGGAGAAGGAAGTGACCATCCTCCGCTTCCGCGCCGCCGAGCAGAACCGGGCCGCGGCAGAGGCTCAAGTGACGGCCGCCGAGGCGGACGCTCACGTCCAGATACGCGCCGCCCAGGCTGCGGTGGCCAGGGCGGCCGCCCAGCGTGACCAGGCCCAGGCCCAGCTCGACCTGCTGCAGGCCGGACCTGGCGCCGAGGAGATCGCGGCCGCCCAGGCCGCCATCGTCCAGGCCGAGGTGGCGCTCGCGGCTGTGCGGGCCGATCTGGACCAGAGCGTGTTGCACGCCCCCTTCGCCGGCACCGTCACCGAGCTCGAGGCCAGCACCGGTGAGACGCGGATGCCAGGCCAGGCCGTGTTGACGCTGGCCGACCTGCGCTCCCTTCGGGTCGAGACCACCGACTTGAGCGAGATGGACGTGGGCCAGGTCGCGTCGGGCCAACAGGCCACCGTCTACGTCGAGGCCCTCGGCCGGGAGATCGCAGGGCACGTGGCGAGCATCGAACCCAAGGCCGGCACGGTGGGGGGCGACGTGGTCTACAAGGTCGTCGTGGAGTTGGAGGAGCAGCCGCCCGGCCTGCGCTGGGGCATGAGCGTGGACGTGGAAATCATGCGTGATGCGTGATACGTGTTGCGCGTTGCGTGTTGCGTGCTTCGTCTCCCCTTCGTCCATCTCGTTGTCCCTGTGTTGCGGGGATGGGGTCCAGGATCCGGGAATACCAGGGTGGACACATGACCAATCATGGGTCTAGCCACCTGTCCAATCCCAAGATTGTCCGCCAGGGCGATGCGCCGGGGAGCCGTCTGTGCTACACTGAGTAACACGATAGCGTCACACTAGACTTCCGAGGTCTCCAGGAGTTCATTCAATCCGCCTAACACCCTGCGGAAGCCGCGATTTCTGCTACTTGAAGCTATGTCCTACGGATTGGAACAATCCGCCGGATTGGAACAATCCGCGACTTCGGAAGTCTGAGGCTACGCAGCTTGCCTGACACATCTGGCCGCAGAGAGACCGGGTAGGTGCTTGGCGTTCTGGGGAGCCATGCCGGTCGAAGGGGAAGCAACCGCAATGGGAACGGGTACCAACGGTGCACTGATTGACCTGTGCGACGTGGTCAAGAGCTACGAAACCGGTGCAGGAGACGTGACGGTCCTCAACGACATCACGCTGCACGTGCGGTCCGGCGAATTCATCAGCGTTGTGGGGCCTTCAGGATCCGGCAAGTCGACGCTCCTGAACATGGTCACCGGCATCGATCGGCCGAGCAGCGGCGAGGTGTTCGTCGGGGGCCAGGCCGTCCACGACCTGAGCGAGAACCAGTTGGCCCGCTGGCGGGGGCGGAACGTCGGCGTCATCTTCCAGTTCTTCCAACTGCTGCCCACGTTGACCATCCTGGAGAACGTGATCCTGCCAATGGACTTCTGCCACGCGCACCGGCGGCGCGAGCGCAGGGAGCGCGCGATGCACCTCCTGGATCAGGTAGGCATCGCCGGCCACGCCCACAAGCTGCCCAGCGCGCTCAGCGGCGGGGAACAGCAGCGGGCGGCCATCGCGCGGGCGATGGCCAACGATCCCCCCCTGCTGGTCGGCGACGAGCCGACGGGCAACCTGGACACCTCCACCGCCAACGACGTCTTCGCGCTGTTCGAGCGTCTGGTGGACCAGGGTAAGACGTTGATGATCGTCACCCACGACCGGAGCCTGAGCGAACGCACCGAGCGCGTGCTACACCTCCTCGACGGGCACCTCCACCGCGACGAGGACAACGGCCGATGAGCATCATCTGGCGCAAGATCTGGCGCGACCTGTGGCGTGACAAGTTCCGCACGTTCCTGGTCGTCCTCTCCACCGCAGTGGGGGTGTTCGCCCTGGGGTTCGTCTACGGCGCGTCCGACGTGCTGCGCGCCCAGATGACGGAGAGCCACCGGGCGAGCGTCTTCCCGCACATCACGTTCTACACGGGTCTGTTCGACCACGACGCCGTCGAGACGATCCAGCACGAACCAGGCGTCGCCGAGGTGGAGGCCGAACGCAGCGCCAGCATCCGCTGGAAGTTGGAGGGTGAAGCCGACTGGCACGATGGGTCCGTGGACGCTCGCGCCGACTACGAGGCGCAACACGTGAACCTGATCGACCTGCTGGAGGGCGATTGGCCCTCGGGACGGGCGCTCGTGGTTGAGCGGCTGTCGTCACGCCACTTCCGCATTTCCCCCGACGCGCCGATCATCGTCGAGTTCGGGCGAACCGAACGCCGTATCGACGTCCAGGGCGTGGCCCGCCGCCCCCAGGTCTTTCCACCGCAGTGGGGCGGCGACGCGGTCTTCTGCGCCACGATGGAGACCATCGCCTGGCTGACCGACCAGGATGAGGGCTTCAACAGGCTTCACGTTCTCCTGGATTCGTTCAGCGAAGAGGGAGCGGAGGCGGCCGCCGAGCAGCTTCAGGATCGGCTAGAAGGGATGGGGATAGGAGTCGGCGGGTACGAAATCACCGATCCCGACGTCCACTGGGCCCAGGAGACCATCGACTCGATACTGCTCATTCTAAAGGTACTGGGGGCGCTCTCGCTGGCGTTGAGCGGTTTCTTGATCATCAACATGATGAACGCCACGGTCGCCCAGCAAATATGGCAGATCGGCGTGATGAAGGTAGTGGGCGCGACAGGCGGGCGCGTGATGCGCGTCTACCTGGCGCTGGCGCTGATCTACGGCCTGCTTGCCCTTCTCCTGGCCGTCCCGCCGGGGATCGTTGCCGCGCACCTGCTGGCCGGTTGGCTGCTTGGGCTGCTGAACATCATCGACAACTCTTTCCGCCTGATGCCGGACGCGCTCGCCATTCAGGTTGCGGTGGGGCTGGCCGTGCCGTTGGTAGCGGCACTGGTGCCGGTGATCGGCGGCACGCGCATCTCCCCGCACCAGGCGATCAGCAACTACGGGCTGGGGGCCGGGTTTGGGAGCAACTGGCTCGATCGCCTAGTCGCGCGCATCCGCCGCCTGCCGCGCCCGCTGGTACTCAGCCTGCGCAACACCTTCCGCCGCAAGGTGCGCATCGCCCTGACGCTGATCACACTGGTGCTTGGCGGCATACTGTTCATCATGGTCTTGAGCGTGGGAACTTCGTTGAGCAACACGATCGAGGTACTGCTCGACGACTTCGGCTTCGACGTGCTGGTCGTGTTTGACCGCAGTCATCGTGCGGCGCGCCTGGTCGAGGCAAGCGAGAGCGTGCCCGGCGTGACCTACGCCGAGGTATGGGACGTCCAGATCGCGACGCTGGAATTGGACAGCGGAGAGGACATCCAGGGACAGCTCTGGGGCGTACCGGACAACTCCAGGATGTTCAACCCGCGGATCACCAGCGGCCGCGCGCTGCTGCCGGACGACGGGCGCGCGATTCTGCTCAACAGCAAGATCGCCGCCGACGAGGATATCCGCGTCGGTGACACGGTCACGTTGACGTTGGACGGGGAGGATCTGACCTGGACGGTGGTCGGCCTGGTCATCAACGTCAACAACCTGGGGCGAGACAACTTCGTGCCCTTCGACACGTTGGCCCGGGAGATCGGCAACACCAACCGAGGGGCCTTCGTCATGATGGCGACCGAGGGACACGAGGCCGATGTCCACCTGAGGCTAGTCCACGATCTGCGCGCCACGTATAGCGCATGCCGCCTCAAGCCGGTTTTCTTCCAGAGCGGCGGTGAGTTGCGGCAACAGACAGAGGCCCAGTTTGACATGATCGTGTATCTGATGCTGGCGATGGCCGTGCTGGCGGCGGTGGTTGGCAGCGTGGGGTTGATGAGCACGATGTCCATCAACGTGATCGAGCGAGGGCGCGAGATCGGCGTGATGCGCGCCATCGGCGCCGGGTCGGGCGCCATCCTCGGCATCTTCGTCGTCGAAGGCATCATCGTGGGCGTGTTGAGCTGGCTCATCGCCGCGCCGCTCAGCTACCCCGGGGCACGCATCTTCAGCGGCGTCATTGGCCGCACGCTGTTGCAGACACCGCTCGAATTCGACTACGCCATAGGCGGCATGTTGAGCTGGCTGGCGATCGTGGTCGTGCTGTCGGCGCTGGCGAGCCTGTGGCCCGCGCTGCGCGCGACGCAGGTCAGCGTGCGGGAAACGCTGGCGTACGAGTGACGGGCTTCATTCAGAAACCAGGTTTCTTGTCCACTTGACGGGAGGCACCTATGACCGGGAAAGCAGGGCTAAAAGCGGGCTTGATCGGTGTGGCCATCATGCTGATGCACACAGGGCTCAGCCGGCTTCTACCCTCGTACGGGAGCCTGGTATGGGTCAGCGCCGGGGTGAGTCTGCTGGTATACGCCGGCATCGGGGTGTTGGCAGGCTTGCTCCTGACCCCACCTCGCACGCCGGGCAAAGGAGCGGGGGCGGGCGCTATCGCCAGCCTGATGAGCGGGCTGGTCGCCGGCGCGGTCGGTACTGCCATCATGGTCATCCAGATGGCCAGCGGCGAGGCGATCTCGGGCCTGAGTCCCGAGCAGATGCAACAGATACAGCAGTTGACCGAAAGCGGCATGGATCCGGCAACCTTCGCCCTCCTCGCCATTCCGGGCCTGGCATGCGTCGTGGCCATCGGCACGGGGCTGTCCGCTGCCAGCGGGGCCATCGTCGCCGCCGTCAAGCCTGATTAGGCCTGCTCAGGCAGCAGTTCCCCCCATCTCACTCTACGCGACATTGATCGTGCGTCCGCTCGGAACGAGGCTGATCCCCCACTCATCATAAGAGAACCCATCGTCGGCCTGTTGTGTCTGGCTGGGGTGGTACCTTCCTCGATGCCCCGACAGTGAATGAGCCTCCCCAAGAATCCGTTTTGCCTCGGATTCCAAATAGGGGTACAATCGTAGATAGTCCCTTATGCAGATTCCGATCATCGTGTTCAGCCACCGGGCGAGGGTTACGAGAACGTGACTTCAAAAGAAGGGTGGCGTAACGGAGAAAGGGTGGGCCCTACCCTGCCCAGAGAGAGAATGGACGATTCTGTTTTCTGATGACAGTGGATTCTATACGCGAGGTCTTCAATATCACGGTCCCTGACCTGGGCCACATACCAGTGCGGGAAAAACCGTGCCTGCTCTGTGGACGCCGTGACTTCTTTCCGCTCAATTCCTTCGTTCTGAACAACAGGCGATTCCACACGGTGCGCTGCTTCCGTGACGGGATGATGTGGCTAGACCCTCAACCTACCGAGGAGTTCTACCAGGAGCTGTACGCCAAACACTACCATTCGACAGGTTCCGATGACCCGCTGCTCGAACAGGCAACGCTGGACGTACATTCAGAAACCGACGAACTCAAACGAATTGCCCGGCTTCGCCTGAATCAAATTGAGCAGTTTACTGACACTGGCTGCCTGTTGGAGGTGGGGTTTGGAAGCGGAGCGATGTTGGAAGCGGCAGCGGGGAGGGGATGGCAAGTAGTTGGACTAGAGCTAGACGAGGGTTGTGTAGACAGGATGACGGGGCGCGGGATTTCGGCTCACCACTGTGATTTGCTCGAATACCCTGGAGAACCGGAGAGCTTTGATGTGGTGGGGATGTATAGCGTGATCGAGCACACGCTGGACCCGGTCGCCTATCTCGAAAAAGCGCTTTCACTCTTGAAGGCTGGAGGCATTCTGGTGTTTCGCCTGCCAGACACCGGGGCTGAAGGCCCTCCCGCTTCTCTGATTGCCCACGTCTACCATTTCAACGCGCATACGATCATGGTGCTATTGCGCCGGTGCGGATTCGAAGTCCTGCAGGTTGACAGTTTCGGCCTGTGGAAGCCCAGCAAGTATCCGGGTTCGCTGTGGAGTATGAACGTAGTCAGCCGGAAGGGATAGAAGCGGTTGTTCGAGCTGAATGCTAGGCCCAAGGCACGTACAAGTGAGCGGGAAGAGAGCGGCCAGACAAGGCGGTGAGCAAGGCAACTATCTTGAGCAGTCGCAAACCAATCACCAAATGGAGGGAAATGATGAACACGTATCGTCGACCAGGGAACTACATTGAAGTCGAACCGGGTGTGGAGATCTACTACGAAGACGAAGGCACCGGGACGCCGATCGTCATCGTACCAGGATGGACCTTCACCACAGAAGTGTTCGTCCATCAGGTAGAGCACTTCTCCAAGACGCATCGGGTCATAGTAATCGACCCCCGCAGTCAGGGCCGATCGTCGATTACACTTCACGGGAATGACTACGTCACTCATGCCGCCGATCTGGCGAAGATCATCAAGGCGCTGGATCTCCGGGACATTGTACTCGTCGGGTGGTCATTTGGATGTCTGGCGACGTGGGGATACGTCAAGCAGGAGGGCACAAAGGCACTGAAGGCGATGGTGTCCATTGACCTGTCACCCAAGCCGCTGTCCGTGAATCCAGAAGATTGGGTGGAGGGTCCGCTCGACGAAATTGCCGAGGCCTACAACTCCTTCCTGCTATCGCGGCAAGGGCAACGGGACTTTGTGACCTCCTATGCAGAAGAAGTCATGGTGCAACGCGAACTCAGCGAAGAAGAGCTGTTCTGGATCGTTGGGCAATCGCTGAAGACACCACACTACATCGCCAGCGCCCTGTTTGCAGCTGGCATGTTCACGAACCACATAGCGGAAGCCAAACTCGTGGATGAGACGTTGCCTGCTCTCAGCATCATTGCCGAGCATTGGGCGGACACGGCGGTGCCGTTCATGCAAGGGCACTGCCCCAACACCAAGACGGCCGTGTTGGGCGGGCATATGATGTTCTGGGAGCATCCCGAGAAGTTCAACAAGATTCTGTCCGACTTCATCGCTTCGGTCTGATAGTTCGGTCTGACAGAATTCGCAATCACCCACTGCGATCACCTATCTTGGTGATGACAACTCACCCATCCGGCAACTATACTCTGGGCGCAAGGGTTGGCACCCCTTCCCGAATCCAAACACACGGGAGAACTGGAGGACAAAACATGAAAATCCAAGACCGCCTATCTAGACCTGCCACACCCGCGCAGCAGACAGAGGGGAAAGCGGACCGGAACAAGATCGTGAAACGGATGCTGCAGGTCATCATCCAGTTTCTGCTGTTCGCAGTGGTGTTGTTCGCCTCAGCCGGCAGCCTGCGCTGGACGTGGCTGTGGATCTACCTTGGTTTGGGCGTCGGCATCCTCGTGGTCAACACGCTGGTCCTGCCGGCCGAACTGATCGCAGAACGCGGCCAGCCCAAGGAGAACGTCAAGAGGTGGGACAAAGTGATCTCAGGCGCGATCATCATCCCCACGCTGGCAGCGTGGATCGTGACGGGGCTGGACAAACGCTACGGATGGACGCCGCAGTTGCCGGTAACAGTTCACATCGCCGGGCTGGTTCTCATGGTGCTGGGGCAAGGCCTGTTCACCTGGGCGATGGTGTCGAACAAGTTCTTCTCGACCGCCGTGCGCATCCAGATGGACCGGAGCCACGCAGTCGCCACGGATGGGCCGTACCGGTGCGTGCGTCATCCGGGATACGTCGGATACCTGATGACCGCACTGGCGCTGCCGCTGAGCCTTGGTTCGCTGTGGGGGCTCATCCCGGAGGGACTCGTGGCGTGTCTGTTCGTCATCCGCACCGCGCTTGAAGACAAGACTCTGATCGAGGAACTCGATGGCTACAGGGACTATGCTCAGCGGGTGCGCTATCGCCTGATCCCGGGCGTGTGGTAGGGCCAGGCCCATAGGCCGTACCGCACAACAAAAGGACCCCTCGTTGTACCGAGGGGTCCTTTGATTTCGCGCTCTATGCGTGCTGCGCGATCTCTGGGAATTGAAACGGATCCACGTCAGCCTAGTAAGGCGGCGCTTGCGGTGCTGCCGGTGCTTTCTCTTCCTCCGGGATGTCGGTGATCAGCGCCTCGGTGGACAGGACCATGGCCGCGATAGACGCAGCGTTCGAGAGCGCGCCCTTGGTCACCTTGGCCGGGTCAATGATGCCAGCCTCTACCATGTCCATGAATTTGCCTTGAAGCACGTCGTAGCCGATCTTGTCGTCGCCCTTCTCCTGCTGCATCCGCCGCACAGTATCCAGGATCACCGCGCCATCCTCGCCCGCGTTCTCGGAGATCTTCCGTATGGGCATCTCGAGCGCTGTGCGCAGGATGTTGACACCAGTCTGCTCGTCGGGGTAGGTCATCTTGACCTTTTCCAATGCAGCGATGGCATTGACCAGCGCCACACCGCCGCCCGGCACGATCCCCTCCTCGACCGCCGCGCGGGTGGCCGAGAGCGCGTCCTCGACGCGGTGCTTCTTTTCCTTCAATTCGGTCTCGGTGGCTGCACCGACGCGGATGATGGCCACGCCACCGGCCAGCTTCGCCAGTCGCTCCTGCAGCTTCTCCCGGTCGTAATCAGAGGTGGACTTGTCGATCTCGACCTTGATCTGCTCCATACGGCCTTTGATCTGCGCATCGTCCCCGTGGCCACCGACGACGGTTGTGTCATCCTTGGTGGAGATCACCTTGTCAGCGCGGCCCAGATCATCTATGGTCGCGCTATCCAGCTTGCGCCCCTCCTCCTCGGTGATCACGTTACCACCGGTCAGAGTAGCGATGTCCCGCAACATAGCCTTGCGGCGGTCGCCGAAGCCAGGAGCCTTCACCGCCAGGCAGTTCAGCATGCCGCGCAGCTTGTTCAGCACCAGCGTGGCCAGCGCCTCGCCGTCGATGTCCTCGGCGAGGACGACCAGGTTGCGCGCGCCTCGCTGCACCAGTTTCTCCAAAACGGGCACCAGGTCCTGCGCAGCCGAGATCTTCTTGTCGTGGATCAGGATGTAGGGTTCATCGATGACGGACTCCATCGCCTCCGGGCTGGAGATGAAATAGGGGGAGATGTAGCCGCGGTCGAACTGCATACCCTCGACGTACTCGGTCTCGAACTCCAGTCCCTTGCTCTCCTCGACGGTGATGACGCCGTCCTTGCCGACCTTATCCATCACCTCGGCGATCAACTCGCCGATCTCTCGATCCTGCGCGGAGATGGCCGCCACGTTCGCGATCTCGTCTTTGACGGTCAGCTCAATAGCCTGGTCGGCGATGGCGTCAACGACGGCCTCAGCACCGGCCAGGATGCCGCGCTTGAGCAGCATGGCATTGGCGCCTGCGGCCACGTTCTTCATACCCTCGGTAATGATCGTGTGAGCGAGCAGCGTGGCGGTCGTCGTCCCGTCACCGGCGATGTCGTTAGTCTTGGTGGCTGCTTCCTTGAGCAGTTGTGCCCCCATGTTCTCAAAGGGGTCTTCCAGCTCGATCTCCTTGGCCACTGTGACGCCATCGTGGGTGATGGTAGGCGCGCCCCACTTCTTGTCGAGCGCGACGTTGCGCCCCTTGGGGCCCAGCGTGGTCACGACAGCGTTCGCCAAGACGTCGATCCCGTGCTTGAGGGACCGACGAGCATCCTCACTGAAAACTAATTGCTTTGCCATATCTGTTTCCTCCTATCGAAATCAGGTTTTGTGCTATTATTCCACGATGGCCAGGATATCGCTCTGCTTCAGGAACAGGATTTCCGTGCCCTCGTCCGTCTTGAACGACGTGCCAGCATACTTGGCGTACACGACTGTATCCCCAACCTTGACGTCCATCGGGACACGCTTGCCATCGTCGTCAAGGCGGCCCGGACCCACAGCCAGGATCGTCCCTTGCTGGGGTTTTTCTTTGGCGGTATCGGGAAGCACCAATTGACCACCGGCGAAGGTTTCCTCGTCCTTCTCCAGCGGCTCAATAACTACCCGATCGGCCATTGGTCTGATGTTCAATGCCATCTTGCAACCTCCTGATTATAAGTTGTCTGAGTCGAGTCGTCCTTCCGCTCTTAGCACTCAAGTCGCAAGAGTGCTAACACGACGTAATCTTACCACAAATTCCTGCCCATGTCAAGAGCTTTTGGGCTTTTCACCACCCTTGAGCCCGACCAATCCTGAAAGCGGCACCAAAAAAACCGGGCAAGTAACCCGGTTCAGCGTCGCCTCTCCACTCACGTTGCCTCACGCGGCGATATCCATGCTCTGGCGAATGAAGCGTCATCGGAATGGCGGCATCCGACAACGAAGAACCTGGTTCCTCAGCGCTCGTCCAAACGCACGATCATAAGTCAGAAGTAGACAACAAGAGGGCGGCCCGTAGGCCGCCCTTGCTGCTCTGGTAACAGCCCGGCACACTCCGATGGGCTATTCGCGAGAGCGATGCACCTGGACCGGTAGGGGCGCATCCGGTTGTGAATGCCTTTCTCGTGCCCCGGTGAAGGAGTAGACCGGGCTCACCTCGCCCTCCTGTACGTAGCGCAACACCTCGCCGACGCGCAATCCCTTTACGCCCATGTCGTCAACTGTGCGCCCCCGCTCGTAGTAATTGGTGGCGTGGACCACGCAGGCCAGCCGGACCATAGAGTCTATCGCCCACGTATTCACGCCAAACTGGGCGCCAAACGACACCAAGGGCACCATGCTGAAAGGCACGTCCTCAAAGACGTAGCGATGGCGCAGATTGCGCGGCGCCTTGATTCCCCGATAGCCCGGATTGGCCTGAATCGCCTCGTACAACGTGTTGCCCTGCGCCGAATAGGCATCCTTCAGCCACCTCAAAGCCGGGCGGGCGCGCACTCCCAGCGCAGCAGCTATCGTCACCCGCTCCCGATCCAGCACCTTCAGCACCTGGGCGGTTGAACGCGTGACGCCATCGATGTAGAACTGGAAATCTCCCTTCGTGCGCTCGATCCATCCTGCGTTGAGCAACGTCAGCGCCGGGTGAAAGATCGCCCCCATGTTGTCCAGACTGGTATGAAGCACATTGGGAACAGGTATGAACTGCGGATAGGCCTCACATATCGCCTCCAGCACATAGCCGGTGCGCGTAGCCGGCAGCGCGGCCAGGGGCACGCTGTTCTTACGCCGGAAGATGCGGGCCTGAGCCGGGCCGGTACTGCGGCTGGCGAAGATGAAGGTGCCTGCCTCAGCTACGACCACGTCAGCGGTACAGCCCTCCTGGATGAGAATCTGGCGGAACTCCAGCGCTCCGCCAGTGCGGCCCGGATTGAGAATCACAATCTGACCGTCCCGAAGATAGGGCGCACAACACCGGGCAATGTTCCGGTGTCCCGAAGCAGGCAGTACAACCATAACAACGTGGGCATCATCCAGCGCCTCGCCGATGTCTGAGGTAGCGCCCGCCAGGCGGCAACGGCGGGTATCCCCGCTTTCGTACTCCAGCTCGATCTCACCCTGCAAGGCAATCTCGCTGATGCGCTGGTGCGTGCGGTTGTACAGCTTCACCGCGAAGCCCTTGGCAGCCAGGTCAGCCGCCATGGCCTTGCCACCATGCCCTGCACCGATCACTGTATAGCGTGTCTCGTCAGCCATGAAGTCCCACCTCTCCTGAGGTCTCCCCTGAATGCTACTATCGATACGGCCTCGCCCGTGCCCTACGCGATCGGCTGCTTGGGCAGATCCTTCGTCCGACCCATCCACGACAGATGACGCACTCCTCCAAAGTGCTCTTTGAACACGCGATAGTACATGAGCTCCTCCTTGGTGTTGAGTGTCCACCCATTGGGCAATAGGCGCTCCCGGCTGAACTCAGCATCCGTGATCTGTTCCTCGGCATGCCCCGCCAGCAACTGGCCTACTCCAGCCCCTTGCCAGAACTTCGCTTTGGGCCGCCACAGCACCTGCTCAGGAAGCACATCGGTCAGCGCCTGGCGCAGAATCCACTTCTCTATCACCTCGTCACCCCGACGCACCTTGAATCGCACCGGGATACTCAGGGCGTATTCGGCCACGTCAAGGTCCAAGAATGCCACGTGGGCCACGATGCCGTGCGCACTGGCACTGCGATCGACCCGCTGGAGAGCCGTGTTACTCAAGCTCCGTGTGATACCCAACAACTCGTCCTCAAGTTGATCTGATCTCAGCTCCTTCAGGTAGGCGTACCCACCGAAAAGCTCATCGGCCCCCTCTCCCGAGAATACCGATCCGACGTAGTCGGCAGCGCATTTGCCCACCAGGTAGTTGGTGACGGACGAACGTACCAAGAGCGCGTCGAAAGACTCCAAATGGTAGATCACATCCGGCAAGACGTCCAGCAGTTCATCCAGGGTGACAACGATCTGGTGATGCGATGTATCCAGCGCATCAGCCACGTGCTGGGCAAACTTCAAGTCCGGCGCACCATCCAGTCCTGCCGCAAAGGTGTGCAGCTTTCGCACGTGCGGTCGCGCCAGCGCCACCATTGCGCTAGAATCCAATCCGCCGGAAAGCCAGGACCCCATCACGTCACTGTCGATCCGACGACACACAGCCTGCTCCAACCGCAGGCGCAGATTCGACGTGATCTCGTCGGTGTCCTCGTTCAACTGAGAATCAGACTGGACCTCAGAGAAAGACTCGAAGCCCCTCCGCTCGTCGTACCAGGTTCCAGGCGGGAACTCGCGCACATCCTGCGTTGCACCCAACAGTGCCTTGACCTCCGAAGCAAAGCAAAGCGCCCCGTCCTCAGTCCAGCCGTAGTATAGCGGCCGGATGCCCAGCAGGTCGCGTGCCAGGAACACGCCATCAGGCATCGCGACAGCCAGCGCAAAAGGCTCCCGTTCCTGGACCAAGGCGGATGACTCGGGCAAGGGCGGGCAATCGCCGTCCCAGGCCGCCCTGCGCTGTAAGGTCGGCGAAGTGGGCACGGCCTGCGCTTCTGGCCAGACGGCCCCCAGAGTCGCCCCTTGGGTCTCAATGATCTTGGAACCGGAACCGCCCCGATGCGTGATCTTCCCAAGCATGCATGCTACCAGTTCCTGTCTGTTACCGCGATTGACACCAACAATACCTGCCACGATTAAGTCGCCTCCTTCGAATAGACGTAGTACACACCACAAGCTTGCAGTCGAGCCTCAGATAACACAGTGGGGCCGAGCGCGCACCCTCCTGAGAGCACAAAGCACCCGGCCACAATCTAGTCGGTATTCACTTGCCAGAGCGAGCCACGAAGCGCAGACCTACGTTGGAACGCTGTCAATGCTAAGTTAGCTTTGTCCGGCGTTGACCACAACGACGTCCATAGCACTTGGCCCCTTTGGTGTCTGTTCCACGACGAACTCTACATGGTCTCCATCGTGCAACCAGTGCGCGTCCGTCCTGATGCGGAACTCGTTCATATGGACAAATACGTCCTGAAGCCCATCGTCGCGCAGAATGAAGCCATAGCGCTTCTGATGGTTGAACCACTTGATGCGTCCGCTGACCCTTCCATTCGTCGCCTGCTCACTATTCATCGTTTGCTCACCTCCGAAAAAACGCCCAACTACATCACCGTGACCGCAGACAGGTTCTCCCGCAGCGTTGTCCTGACTCTCGCCTCGGCTTCGATTAGATCGATACCGTCCACGGCCGCAGCCTCCCCAGCGAGAAGCATGATCGCCTTGTCATAGATCCGTTTCCCCTTCAGGGTCAGATGGCCCTCCTGCATCTGTCGCCACGCCATATCTCTCACCGCCTCCGCGACGTTGAAGACATCACCCGTATGGAGCTTCTGCTTCAACAACTCGTACCGATCTTTGTGATCGGGGGGCAGCTTGCGCGGGACGCCACGCAACACACGCCATACCTTTCTCAGCGTGGCCTGGGAAACGGCAGGCCTCAGGCCCACCTCCGCCGCAGCACTGGCCGGGATCATCACACTGGTACCAGGCTGGCACAGCAATGCGATCCTGTAGTACACAGCGTTTCTTCCATGCCAGTGCCGTTCTTGGACCCGTTCTACAACTCCGGCTCCGCGGATGGGATGAACAACTAGATCACCGGCCTCAAACGTCATAGCGTCCTCCCTGGCCTCAACCCGTGTCACCACGCCTGATCTTCCCTGCAGATCCCTAGACGCTCTAACAATCGCCCCCTAGCACGACGACATCCACGGCAGCCGGACCCATCGATGTTTGCTCGATGCTGAATTCCACAGATCCTCCGTCCTCCAATCGACGAGCACTCTGGGGGTCGCGAAAACCATCGCTCTGCACGAATACAGCGGAAAGTCCGCTATTGCAGTGGATACGGCCATAGCGTTTCTGGTAACTGAACCATCGGATGTGCCCTTCCAACCTGCTGCCGTTCACACCCTGGTCACCTCGATGAGCGTACGGCGTCTCGTTTGTCACTTCTTCACGCTCCTCATTCCGCGCGTGATCCCCGGTCTGGACGAGTCCCTCGCCTTGAGGGGCCACGACCATCGCCACCACCACCGTCTGTGGCTACAAAGAAGTAATGTGGGGAAATCGTAGAAACGGACTCAACTCGCAATCCGTTCACGCGGACTGCATCCTCACCATCCGGCAACATAGAGGTGTGAACGCGACACACACTGGGCCTCTTCCCCTTGAAGCGGGGCTTGGCACAGTAGGCAGACACAGCCTCATCGATCTTGGCTTCCAATGGCTTCTGCTTGTCATCGTCGAACCAGAGAAGACCAACTTCCACAGATTGCCTCCTACGTTGTACGCTTGACGTGCGATATGATTTCATACAGTATGTCTCAAATAACCGACGCAGCGACGCCGCTCTCTACGCCCCCAGCGGCCTCAGCAGGCAGCGGCAGTTGGACCAACCGGGCCAGAGTACGATCTAGCCAGTCCAGCTCCGCAGAAGCCAAGGCCAGACCATAGTCCAACGTCAGACGCTCTCCTACGTCCGCCTCCTCCGTCATCTTCTGGGCAGACTGCTCCAGTTTGCGTTGGTGTACAGCAACGTGCTCGCGCCGCTGCTCGAGATAGGCACTTAGATCGCCGGGCGAAAGACTGCCCGCAAGGACCAGGCGCATCACGAACGCTCTCAAGGAAGAGCCCACCTCCATCGGCCGGCTCAACCACGCCATAAACGCCCCTTTTCCCGCCTCTGTGATGCTGTAGATCTTCCGCGGCGGCCTCCCTTGACCCGGGACCTCCTCGACAGTAGCCAGGCCCTCGGCCAGCAAGGCATGCAGAGCAGGATAAAGACTGCCATAGCTGGGACTGTCAACCAGCCAACTTAGGCTCTTAAGAAAGCATTTGATGTCGTAACCAGACATTGGTTGCTGGGCCAGCAGTCCCAGGATGAAGTGCCGGGTGCTCATCGCGCTTGACATAGTACGCTCCGTACGCTGCAAATCGTTCGTTATATGATCATACGTTATATATCGATTGGATATATCATACTACACAGTGGCAATATTGGCAACTGCGACCGAGAGACATCAAGCGCTGCGAGATGAACGGGTGGACGTGCCCATACTGACGTCGGTCGCGCTGCGGCCTAGCTCTCGCGCTGCTGTAGCCAGGTCTCCAGCAGACCGACGCCGCGCAATATGACTAGCACCAGTGCCGTCACGCCTACCGCAAGCACAAACTGCGACAAGGCCACACATACACCCACCGCAGCGGTAAACAGAATTGAGGCTGCGGTCGTGAGGCCTTCGACCCGTTGCTCAGCCCTGCGTAGCACAATCGTGCCCGCCCCGAGGAAGCTCACGCCGGTAACCACAGCCTCGATGATGCGGACAGGATCCGATCGCACCAGGTCGGCGCTCAGACTGCTACCGAAGTGTGCCACTACAACGTCAACCAGTGCGACGAATAACGCCGCCGCGCCACCTACCAGCATATGCGTGCGTAAACCGGCCGGCTTGTCCTCGATCTCGCGCTCTACCCCGATCAGGGCGCCCAGTAACATGGCTAGCCCAACCTGGGTCAGGATCTGGAGCTGAGCCTGGTAGCGTCCCAAAAGCCTCACACCTGCCCTCCACCGCCCACCTCAGCTCAGGTAGGTCCTCAGTCGTCGCCTTAGGCGCGGGTGACGCAGCTTTCTGAGGGCCTTGCCCTCGATTTGGCGCACGCGTTCCCTGGTCACACCCAGTTTCTCTCCGACATCCTTCAAAGTATACGTGTGATCGCCGCTCAGGCCATAGCGCAGGCGTAGCACACGGGCCTCACGCGGCGTGAGGGTTGTCAGCGCCTCCTTGAGACACTCCCGAAGCAACTCTTGCTCAGCAGTCTGGATTGGCGAGGGAGCCTTCTCGTCCTCGATGAACTGGCCAAGCTCGCCCGCACCCTCCTCTTGGCTGACCGGGCTGTCCAGGGAGATCGGTTGCCGCGAGACACGCATCATCCAGCGGACTTTCTGAGGATGGAGCGACATCTCCTCTGCAAGCTCTTCAGGAGTAGGTTGGCGACCCAAGTCCTGCTCCATAGCCTGTGACGTTTTGATGAGTCTCCTGATGCGACCGCCCATATGAACAGGGAGACGAATCGTACGCCCCTGCTGAGACAGGGCACGGGTGATGGCCTGACGGATCCACCAAGTAGCATACGTGCCGAACTTGAAGCCTCGCTTGTAGTCAAACCTATCCGCCGCCCGAATCAAGCCCACATTGCCCGCCTGAATGAGGTCCTGAAAGGGCAGACCAAGTCCCCTGTATCGCTTGGCCACACTCACCACGAGGCGGGTGTTGGCCTCGATTAGATGCTCGCGGGCACCCCGTCCCTGACTGACGAGTTGCTGCAACCTTGCCCGCTCACCGGGACTGTATCGGCCTTCGTCTACGCGACGTTGGGCTTCCCGTCCCTGCTCCACCTGCTCGGCCAGCCGCACTTCCTCCTCGGGTGTCAGCAGAGGCACCTGGCTCATCTCCCTCAGATATAGGCCGACAGCATCACCGACCGGGATCGCGCTCAGGTCAGCGGCGTCAGCGTGATTTCTGTTCCCACCTGGAGTCTCTTCCGCACCGACACGCTCCGCCTCGACCTCATCCTCACTGTCATAGACCTTGATATCCCGACCCCGGAGCGCATCGAAGACCTCCTCCAACCGGGCCATAGAAGAAGCGCTGTGCTCTTTCACCTCAGGAAAGACCTCCATGATATGATCTAGCGTGAGGTAACCTTGCTCCCTCGCTACTTCCAGCAGTGAGTGCAAGCGGACGTATAGGGTCCCACCGCTCATTTCCCCAGATACGGCGCCAGACGCCGCACGCGCCGTTTCAGGCCTTTCGACTCTACAGGTACCATCTCGTCAAACTTCCGCTTCACCCGCTTGCTCTTCTTCCGCCGGAAGTGGGATTTGCCCTGCACCGTGCGCACCAGTTTGCCCTTTCCGCCCTTCGTACGGCGGAAGCGCTTGGACGTGGATCGATGGGTCTTGATCTTCGGCATACACTTCTCTCCTTCACTCACTCAAACGCAGATGATTGCCTTGCGCTCTTCGACTGCGACTACTAGGGCGCTCATTACGCAGGCGCACCCTGGGGGACGATCTCCCGAACTGTCACCAGACTTAGCGCGATCTGACGCTCCCACTGATCAATACCGAGCACGCGCACCGTGACCGGAGAACCCGCCCCAAGATCCGGCGAGCCGGGCATTTTGGAACTATGAACAAGCCCCTCCACCCCGCCACCGACGTCCACAAAGACACCAAAGGGCACAACATTGGTCACAGTTCCCTCTACCGTGTCGCCCTCGTGCAACTCCTTGGCTACACGATGCCAGGGATCCGGTAGCAGACGTTTGCGGCTCAAGGCGACCCGCTCACGCTCCCGATCCACGTTCAGGACATACACCTCTACCTTGTCGCCCACATCAAGTACATCATCGGGGTGATCCACGTGTTGCCAGTCCAGTTCCGAGATGTGAACCAAGCCATCCAACCCACCCAAATCTACAAATGCCCCGAAGTCTACCAGGTTGCGCACGACGCCGGTGCGCACCTCGCCTTCGGTCAATTCCTCCAGCAACTGCTGGCGCTTGCGGCGCTGCGCGACACGCTCCGAAAGCACCAAACGTCGACGGTGCTGGTTCACCTCGATCACTACCAACGACAGTGCCTGTCCAATCAGATCCAATTTCGCCTGCTGCAATCGCTTGCCCCGCAGGCCACGACCGATGGAGGTCAGATGCGAGTTGGGGACAAACCCGCGCAGACGGCCGAACGACACCAGGACACCACCTCGGTTAGAATCCGTCACCTGCGTCTCAATCAGCTCTTCACTCGCGAGATGCTCCTGCGCGCGCAGCCAATCCTGCTGCTGCAGGCCCTTGTTCAGCGAGACCGCGATCCCATCCCCGTAGCCCTGCTTCCTCAGGATAACGACCGGGACGATATCGCCGACCTGCAAACCGGCGAGCAACCGATCATCGGTCACCAAGCTCAGGTCGCCAGGCGGGATGATGCCATCGCTCTTCGCACCCACGTCAACAATTATGTCATTCTCACCGATGGAGAGAACGGTTGCCTCACGAACTTCCCCACGGCGCGGGTCTGAGCGGTCGAAATCGCCGCTTCTGAGCAGTCCGCCCAGCCGTTGCCCTGGCCTGTCGCGCTCTCCCCCCTCATGCGGCGTATACTCAACGCTAGCGTCGCCTTCTGTGATGCCCCCAGCAGCCAGCCCTGCGACGAACCCCGCCGTCACGGTTCCCTCCTGGGGACGGAATGACGCTAGTCCCTCACTGCGCTGATGATGCGCCCCTCGGGCACGGTCCTGCGGAAGCGTCCCAGCAGGCTGCCGAATAGTTTCCCCTTTCCTATACGCTCTTCGCAAATCCCTACCTCCCCCTTCTCCTTGCGGCGCACCGTGAACACCGCCCTGCCGGAATGGCTGCTTGCCACACAAACGAAAACAGACCTGTTCAGCCGTCACCCGCAAGATGAGCCTCGGCGCAGAACAGGTCCGCAGCAAGAACCACGTCTCGTTTTCAAGTCAGAGGCAAAGATACTACGCTACGCGCACCTCCGCGAAGTAATGCCCACATCACTACCTCGCAAGGCTTACGTCCTCCAATGCATACTCAGTTGCCGCTCGAGGCGCAGTGAACCACAAATCCACACCCACCATAACTCACCCTGAAGGGACGATATATCTTTCCAGTATATATCTTTTAGATATATTGTACCACGCAAAGCTATGCGTGTCAAGAGTCACAGCCGAGATTCGGTCGTAGATGGCCTCTCGACGCGGATTGGGGGCCGCAGTGTCATCAAGACAGCAGGTCCCGAACGTACCGCGAGCTAAGGCCCTAGACCGTGAGGGACTCTTCCTGTTCTGTGGGCTCTTTCAGCTCAGGCAAGATTTCGCCCTTGAAGATCCAGACCTTGACTCCGATGCGGCCATAGGACGTGCGCGCCTCTTCCTGTGCGTAGTCAATGTCGGCCCGCAGGGTCTGCAACGGCACCCGTCCATCGCGCACCCACTGACGACGCGCCATCTCAGACCCAAACAGACGCCCCTTGCACGCGACTTTAACCCCACGAGCGCCGGCGTTCATTGCCGCTCGCATCGCCCGCTGCATCGCCCGCCGGGGGGAAATCCGCCGCTCCAGCTGGGAGACAACGTTCTCGGCTACCAGCTTGGCGTCTAGTTCAGGCTGTTCCACCTCGTGCACATCGATTGAGACGCGCTTGCTAGTCATCGCCTGTAACTTGCTGCGCATTTCCTTGACCACAACCCCTTTCCGGCCAATGACGATACCGGGCCTTGCCGTCCAGATCGTCGTTGCAACCTGATTGGGAAAGCGCTCAATCTCAACACGGGAGATACCTGCATGTCCAGCGGCATCCCTGATGTAGCGACGAATCGCCAGATCTTCGTGCAGCAGTTCCACGTAATCGTCACCATCTGCGTACCACCGCGACTTCCAATCCCTGATCACACCAAGCCTGAAACCGTAAGGATGTACTTTGCGACCCAAGAGTCCTCCTCGTTATGTCTAGAACCTAATGCGCTGCCACTGTCTTGGCACTCGAGTGTCTTCATGCACAGCATCGAGGCCATAGCAATAACCGTACCATGGCAGCAATCGAACACAACAACTACAGATTGACGACGATCACCCCAGCCATCACGCCACGGCGGCCGGCGACATACCCTGCTGCAATTCCGCCCGGACCTGCGCCTCGGCTTCTGACAGATCGGTGCCCTGCGCGGCCGCCACCTCCCCAGCCAAGAGCGCCAGCCCTCGCTCGTAGATCCGCTTGCCCACTGTCGTCAGGCGACCTTCTCGCTCCTGGTGCCAGGCAATATCCCTGACCGCCTCCGCGACCTGAAGCACGTCCCCGGTGTGGAGTCTCTCCTCCAGCACCTTGTACCGCGCCTTGTGATCAGTGGGCAGCGTCCCGGGACGCGCATGGAACACTCGCCACACCCGGCCCAACTTGGACCGCGGGATTGCCTCGCGCAGGCCAAGTTCATCTGCAACATCAACCGGGATCATCACAGTGGTGCCTGGCTCGCTCAGCAACCTGATCCTATAATACTGCCTGCTGCCGTCTTGCCTTGACCGTTCCTCGACCCCCAAGACCACTCCCGCTCCACGAATCGGGTGAATGACCGGATCACCTGCTTCAAACATCCTCGCCTTCCTCCCACGCTGCAATCTGGTCACAGCCTGTGCCCAAAGTCCCCGGGGACGCAACAAAGCTCTTTGGGCACCATCTCCGCGCTCGACGCGTGCACCGCAAACCTGGTTATGCCCCACCCGCCAGGTGGGGCCACTACAAACATCAGGAGAACACCGGCACACGGGCCGACGGTCGCACCTATCGGGCAGCTACCCCCCGTTTGTACCGATACACAATCCGCCCGCGGGTCAAATCATACGGAGAAACCTCGACCCTGACTCGGTCACCTAGCAGGACGCGAATGTAGTACTTGCGCATCTTGCCGCATAGGTAGGCCAGGACCTCGTGATCGTTGTCTAGCCTGACCCGGAAACGAGTCCCCTTGAGCGCCTCCACCACCGTCCCTGTTGTCTCGATCTTCTGCTTGCTCGGTCTCTCCCGCTGACCCTTCACGTACCCTCCTCGATCGTTGTATGGGTCCCTCGAACTTGTCCAGAGGGTGCACTCTGTACTACCTCCGGCGAAGCCTTAGCATCGAGGACAGTCACCTCGTCGTACGGCAGCAGAGGGTCTGGGTCGCCAGGAGAGCCTGGATAGTTGATGGCAAACACCAAAAACTCGCCCTCTGTTGGTTCCCACCCCCGCTGCAGCCGCTCCGCGATGGCCCGCGCTCCCAGCCCGGCCACCATGTCCCGCCGGCGTTCAGTCGACGCCAGAGACCCCATACGCAAGAATCGAAAGAGCGGCGAAACAAATGCAGACACACGCCAACTTCGTCCGTCGTCCCTGGAATTGACGTCAAATAGGGCTACGTCGTCGGCCCCTTCCTCTGCGATTCGCGTCTCGGACAATCGAACCTGATAGGATGGCATCCTCATCCCCTCACCATTTCCACGTTCAACGCTTCCGGGCCGTTGGAGGAATAGCCCACGTGAAAGCGGGCCGCTTGTCCCTCGTGTACCTCGTTTCTGCTCTTCCCCAAGATCTGCCGCTGGTGGAAGAAGATATCCTCGCCTTCGCCGGTAGTGATGAAGCCGTAATGCTCGCGCGAATCGAAGCACTTCACCCTACCACACTGCTTGGGCAACGGCCCTTTCCTCGTGAAACAAGTCGGACACAGCACCGGCCTGTGCACGTACACGCCTCGCCGTGCCAACAGGTCAAGATACGTACTGGTCAACACAAAGCCCCGTCCGCATCGCTGGCATACGAGTACCTCAACTTGGTCTGACATCGATGTCCCCTCCAAACAAACTGCCGCCTCGGTTGCCCACAGACGCCTGCAACTGGTCCGACGCGTCCCCTACGCGTGGTACCGTCGCTTCTTGCGCTGTTGTCGCTGTCGCTCTCGGCGCATAGCCTTGAGACGAGCACGACGCCGCTGCTCGCTCTTAGAAGTGAAATAGCGCTTCTTCTTCACGGTGCTCAGGATTCGCTCCTTAACCACCTGCTTGCGAAAGCGCTTTAGCAGACTCTCTTGCGATTCTCCAGGTTTCAACACAACCGTCGTCATTCTTGGTACACCCCCTGTTCAAATCCGTAACCGACACTCTACCTCCACCGGGGCACCCGGCGCTAGCCGCTAGTCAGACTCTCCTCGCTCATCGGCCCTCGCACAGCGGACACAGACCCGGGTGTCTGGCAGAACCGCCAATCGATCAGGGTGGATTGGCCTCCCACACTTCTCGCAAATTCCATAAGCAACCGACCCCGTCCGCGACAGCGTGCGCTCCAGGCTCTCAGCCCGCTCCCTGAGGTGCCCCAGCAGAGCCTTGTCCAGTTCCCAGCGCGTGACATCAGGAGCCCCGCTGCCCAGCCCGTATTCGGGCCTGTCGCTAAGGTTCTCCTCCAGCGCGGCGATCTGGGATCGTACGTCTTCCAGTTCGCGCTGCACGAGCACCTTTTTGTCCTCCACCATCTGCGCCATCCCTACCAAGACACAAAAGACCCGGCTGGCCGCCACCTGCGTCACCGGTTTCGGCACTAACCAGGTCTCCTAAAGCCCGATCTGGAAGATCAGAGTTGAGACTTAGAAGCGACTCCCCAGATAAGTACCTCAGGCACTCGGAACCGCAAGGCTCGTTTGTGCGGCTTCGACAGGCGGTGGCAGCTCTGAAAGCTCGGCTAGCGTACTGTCCAGCCAGGCCAGCTCCGCACGAGCCACGCTCAACGCATAATCAAGCGCCAAGCGCTCCCCCAGATCTATCCGCGCATCCATCGCGTGAGTAGCCTGCTCCAGATCGAGTTGGTGATCGGCCACCTGCCCACGCCGGCGCTGCAAATACTCAATCAGACCGGCTTGCGAGAGATTGCTGGCCAGGATCAGGCGCATCACAAAAGCCTTCAACGAGGTAGCCGATGCAACGGATTGCTCCATCCATTTCCGCAAGACTTGCCGGCCTGCATCTGTGATGCTGTAGATCTTCCGTGGAGGCTTGTCCTGACGGGGAACCACCTCGACCGTCACCAGACCATCTTCTAGCAAAGCGTGCAAGGCAGGATAGAGACTGCCGAAACTAGGACTGTCTATCAACCAAGTCAAGCTCTTAAGAAAGCGCTTGATATCGTAACCAGACATCGGTTGTCGTGTCAACAGACCCAGGACAAAGTGACGAGTGCTTATCGCGCTAGCCATAGCATGTTCCAATATATAACGTTTCGAGATATTATACCATAGCCCGTTGAAACTGACAAGGAAGCCACGTTGCCAACGCTATGAGCCGGCAATATCGGATGGCAGCAACTCATCCAGGCTGCGGAGCACGTAGTCGGGCTGGATCTTGGAAGCGGCCAATGACTCATGCGTTGTGACGCCGGTGAGGACAACAGCGGTCGCCATCCCCGCCTCCAGCCCCATGCAGATGTCCGTCTCCAGCCGATCGCCGACCATGATGCATTCCGAGGCCGGAAGCACCAAGCGGTTGAGGATAGCCCGGACGGTGATGGGCGAAGGCTTGCCGACGACGACCTCCACATCCTTGCCTGTGCAGCCCTTGATCGCGCCGATCACCGCCGCTGCGTCGGGGAGCCCGCCGGCAGGGGTGGGACAGTAGGCGTCGGCATTGGTCGCGATCACGCGCGCTCCGGCGCGAACAGCGTCGAAGGCAATCTGGAGCTTGCAGTAGTCGAAGGCACGGTCGAACGAGGCGACGACAAACTCGACCTCGCCGGGCTGGTCGGTCAGGCGGAAACCGGCAGCGCGCAACTCCGCCAGCAGGGGGGCCTCCCCGATGACGAACAGGGCAGCCCCTGGGGCCTCCCGTCCCAGCCATTGGGTGAGCACCCACGATGAGTTAATCACGTGGTCGGGCGACGTAGGGATGCCCAGGCGCGTCAGCTTGGCCGCGTAGTCCGCACGGGTCTCCAGCGGCTTGTTGCTGAGGAAAACGACGCGGGAACCTGCCCCGCGCAGTGTCTCAATCGTGCGCTTTGCTCCTGGCAGGAGCGCGTCGCCCAGGTATACCGTGCCGTCCATGTCCAAGACGTAGCCAGGGAAAAGACGTTCGACGTTCGACATAAGCGCTATCAGCAGTTCAGGGTGAGCAAAGGTACCGGCACGTCGCGCCTGCGCGGGGCCCTGCAGCGATGAGCCCCTCGGAGGCCGGATGCACCGGTGAGCGACGTCACCCGGATGCCAGGAAACTCACGACCGTCCTATCGAAGACATTCGGCTTGGCCTGATGGACGACGTGACCGGCTCCCGGGATGATGGTCAGCCCTGCCCCTGTGTCGGAGGCCAGACGCAGGCCGTAACGCGGGGCAACCCAGGTATCGCGTTCGCCCCACACCAGGTAGAGGGGCAGGCGGATTTCCCGATAACTTTGGGAGGCCCGCTTGAAAGCCCCGTTCCAGTAGTCGCGCAGTGCAGCAGCACAAGCCGGCCGGTACTCCGGCCGGCGGAAGGCGGACCGATACTGGGCTACCACCTGGGGTGTCAAGAGCGCGGGATCGCGATACATGGAGCGGAGAATGGGCCAGATTAGCCACGGCCCGGCCAAGCGCTGGCCCACGGTGCTGAGGAATGAACAGCGGCTGAGGTACGCCAGGGCATTTAAGGGGGCGCGGTAGCATGTGGGGGCAACCAATACGACTCGCCGCAGCCGGCCCGGGTAATAGATCGCCAGGTGCAGCCCGACACCGCCCCCCATCGAATGACCGACCAGGTGTGCCCACGCGATGCCGAGCGCATCCAGCAGCCCTACCGCCAGACGTGTCAGGTCATCCACTCCGAAGCGAGCGCCGGCGGGGAGGGCCGACTGGCCATAGCCCGGGTGATCGTAGGCCAGGACGCGAAAGCCCGCCCCGACCAACGCACGCAGGTTACGATGCCAGGTGTAGGCGGAATCCGCGAAGCCGTGGACGAGCAGCACAGGTTCCCCAGTGCCGATCTCAATCACGCGCAGCCGGTGCTCTCCGATGCCCACAAATTGCACCCGGGCCTCGGTCTTGAGGAAGTGTTGCCACTCGGGATCACCTGTGGCGGGAGATAGGTCCGCGAAACGCTGTCTCCTGGATCGTGTTGTCGAGGATTGCATCTCGCAATGATACCACAGGATGGCTCAGTAGGGTAGTGCGTGGCTTCGCGTGCATTTCAGTCATGGTACAGACTTTGTGTAAGCCAGGAAGGCAGGGCGAACAGGCGCTCTCTTGCCTCGTGGGACGACCACTTCTACCTGTGTCGCGGCGCGTTCCAGTGGCGTAAGGTCATAACGCGTGCCCAGACTGAGAATCGTCTGAGTGATTCGGGTCCCTTGACAGCAGAGCAATTGTGTTCTATAATAAGGTTAACCTAAAAATAGTGTTCAGATATATTATGGTTAGTATAAATATCCACAAAGAGGAACTGACTCCGCTCACCGAAAGTATGCAGATGTACCTGGTTACCATCGCCCGGCTGCGGATGGATGGACAACCAGTGCCACTCTCCCAGCTAGCAGACGCGTTGTCCATCTCCCCAGTTTCGGTCAACGAGATGTGCCGCAAGCTGCAGGATCACGGGCTGGTAATCTACCGGCCATACAAGGGCGCGTTACTCACCCCGGAGGGGGAACAACGCGCTCACTACATCCTGCGCCGCCACCGGCTGTGGGAGGTCTTCCTGGTGGGGAAGCTAGGCTTCAGCTACGAGGAAGCGCACGAGGCCGCCTGCGAGCTGGAGCATGCCACTGCCAAGACGGTAGCCGACCGACTCGACGCTTTTCTGGAGTATCCATCGGTCAACCCACAGGGAGAGAGTATCCCCCGACGGGACGGCAGCCTTCCCACGCGCAAATTGGTGGCACTGACAGCGCTCCCTGCCGGACAGCGCGCCCACGTAGTTCGCTGCGACGTGAGCGATGCTGCACGCGCCTTCCTCGACGAGCAAGGCATTCGCCCAGGAGTATCACTGACGGTGGTGGCCGCAGCGGCGGACAGCATGCTGGTGCAGGTAGGAGAAGCACAGCTATCGTTGGCACGGAGCCTATCAGAGGCCATACAGCTAGAAACTGACTCTGCCATTGGCAGAGTCAGTGAAGGCTCTGCTGTTGGCAGGGTTACCGAAGTTGAGAAAGAAACGGAAGACGTGGACAGCGAGGTGGAAAGCACTGCCCCTCGATCATCATCAACGATCTTAGATAAGGAGATTTCGGAGATGCAAACCAAGACTGAGACAACCGTTCGTCAGATACCGTTACACAAGCTGGGCGCTGGACAGCGCGGCGTCGTCGTGCGTGTGGGCGGCAAAGGCCCGGCCAGGCGACGCATGATGGACATGGGACTGGTACCAGGCAGCGAGGTGGCAGTCGTCCGCGTGGCTCCGCTGGGGGACCCCATCGAGTTCACCGTCAAGGGCTACAGCCTTTCGCTCCGCAAGTCGGAGGCCAAGGTCATTGAGGTCGAGGTGACGGACTGAAAGGAGCGCCTATGATGCCCTTGGCAATGGTTTCCCCCGGTGAAGAGGTAAGGCTATGCGCCATTCACGGCGGGCGCTGTATGCGCAAGCGACTGGCCGACCTGGGACTGAATCTCGGCATGACGGTCCGCGTTGTCCAGCGGGACAGGCACGGACCACTGATCCTGGCCGTGAAGGACTCTCGACTGGCCCTGGGACGCGGCATGGCCCACAGGATTATGGTCGAACTGACATAAAGACACTTTTTGGACAAGGAGCAAGATTTATGGCTACAGAACACACGATTGCCCTGGCCGGCAACCCTAACGCCGGCAAGAGCACCCTATTCAATGCCCTGACCGGCGCCCGCCAACACGTGGGCAACTGGCCGGGCAAGACCGTCGAGAAGAAAGAGGGTACCTGGCAGCACAATGGCGTGGAATACGCGGTCGTGGACCTGCCGGGCACGTATAGCCTGACGGCCTACTCTCTGGAGGAGGTCATCGCCCGCGACTATATCGTGGACGAAAAACCGGACGTGGTGGTCGCGGTGGTGGACTCGGCCAACCTGGAGCGCAACCTCTATCTGGTAGTGCAGATACTGGAGATGGGCGCCAAGGTCGTGGTGGCCCTCAATATGAGCGATCTCGCTGAGTCGCGCGGGATCAAGATTGATGTACCTATGCTGTCGCAGGCCCTGGGCGCACCGGTGGTACCCACTGTCGCCAGCAAGGGCCAGGGTCTTGGCCAGCTTAAGGAAACAGTCGTTGAGACCACGAAGGCCGCACAGAAGGAGAAATGACGTATGTCAACCCATACTATGGCATACACCAAGGGCTCGGCCTTGGAGGATTACGGACGTGAAGTAGAAAATGAGATTGGCAAGTTACAGGAACTCATCAGCGCTCACCCCGTGCTGATGGCGCGCTACCGCGCCCGCTGGTTGGCCATCAAGCTGCTGGAGGGAGACGGCGATATCGTCGCCAAACTTGAACAGATCAAGAGCGTGGAAAACGTGCTAAGAGAGGCCAATACAAGCACCGCCCACCTGCGCGAGGTCTACGGCGACGATGTGGACACCGTCGTCGCCGACCGGCGCTACGGTTGGATCAACGGCCTGGTCAAAGAGGTTGTCCAGCGTACCGCTGTGGATCGCAGGACCCTCTCTGACAGGATCGACAAGATCGTAACCAACCGCGTGTTCGGTATCCCCATCTTCCTGGCGATGATGTGGATCGTCTTCAAGGTCACCACCGACGTCGCCGGCCCGTTCTTGGACTGGGTGGATGGCGTCATCGGCGGCCCGATCACCAACTGGGTCGTGGCTATCCTGGGCCTCATCGGCCTGGGCGGCACCTGGATCGAGAGCCTGTTGGTGGACGGTATCATCGCCGGTGTGGGTGGAGTGCTGGTCTTCGTGCCAGTGATGATGTCACTCTATTTCGCCCTGGCTGTGCTAGAGGACTCAGGCTACATGGCCCGCGCTGCCTTCGTGATGGATCGGCTGATGCACGCGCTGGGACTGCACGGCAAGAGCTTCCTGCCCATGATCGTCGGCTTTGGCTGCACAGTGCCAGCCCTCTACGCCACGCGCACGCTGGAAAACGAGAAAGACCGTGTGCTGACCGGCCTGCTGGTGCCCTTCATGAGCTGCGGCGCGCGGCTGCCGGTGTATGTGCTCTTGGCCTCAATCTTCTTCCCCGGCAGAAGCGGTGCGGTGATCTTCTGGCTCTATATCACCGGTATCGTCATCGCTATCGTAGTGGGCGTGGCACTCAAGAACACGCTCTTCAAGGGAAAGGAACAGTCCCCCTTCGTGATGGAGCTCCCCCCCTATCGCATGCCCACCGTCAAAGGTATCTGGTTCCACATGTGGGAGCGCACCAGCGCCTTCGTGCGCAAGGCGTGGACGCTCATCATGGCTACCAGTATCATCATCTGGGTTCTCTCGGCCATCCCTGTGGGTGGCGGGGCCTTTGCCGATGTTGAGGTTGGGGACAGCGCCTTCGCCATGGTCTCAAGGGTGATCGCCCCCGTCTTCAAGCCGCTGGGCTTTGGCGAGTGGGAGGCCAGTGGTTCGCTCATCACGGGCTTTGTGGCCAAAGAGGTCGTGGTGGGTACGATGGCCCAGATCTACGAGGTGGAGGAGGCCGAAGAAGAAGCTGAACCGACTACCTTTTTCGAGGACGTAGGTGAGATCGTGACCAGCTTCATCGGTGCGACGTGGGACACGATCAAGTCCATCCCGCTCATCGTCGGCGTCAACTTGTTCGAGGGGGAAGAAGAGGAAGAACCTACCGAGTTGATGGCCGCGGTGGAGACGGGCTTTGAGCACTCCAGCGGTGGACACGGCGCGCTGGCCTCGGTGGGCTTCATGGTCTTTGTGTTGCTGTACACCCCGTGCATGGTGGCTGTCGCTGCCGAACGGCAGGAATTGGGCGCCAAGTGGACGTGGTTCAGCGTCATCGGGCAACTGGTCCTGGCGTGGCTTGTGGCTCTCGTCATCTTCCAGGGAGGTTTGCTGCTGGGACTGGGGTAGTGGCGGGTTGTACCAATCCGCGAGGCCATCTGGCCTGAGAATCATAAGGGGGTGGCGCTGCTTGCGATCGCGCCGCCCCCCCGCGGAAGGCGGAAAAGGAGCAATGAGATGTTTCTCAGACTGTCTGACAACCTGGATTGGCGAGTACTACTGATCTCATCTCTGGCATTTGGACTGTATGTGATTTGCCCGCGGATGGGCGCGATGATGGTACAGCAGGCGAAGACCAAGGGCGTGAATCTGTATGCTGTGATCACCTTAGGGGCGCTTATCTCCATCCCCCTGTTCATTCTGTTATCGAATATCCTGCTCAAGTTTGGCATGGAGTGGGCTGTTCTGTTCGCCGCTGCCGGTGACATTGCGGCTGCGGCACTTCTCGGACTCGTTGATCTGAAGTCAGGGATCGAGCTGGGGATCATTACGGTGTTCGTGTATATCGGCATCCGCGTTGCCCCACTGATTTCAGGGGTTATCTTCCGCTGATGCAAGCCTCGAAACTGGAGAGAATCGCCCGCTACTGGAACGGGCTGGCCGACGTATACGACGAGAGCGGGCTCCTGGCAGGGGCCACGTATCCCGCGATTGTCCGCAAGCTCCAGGGGGAATTGACGCCCCGTGACCGGCTCCTGGAAATCGGAGCAGGCACTGGCATGCTGACGATCCACGTCGCGCCGCTGGTCGCTCACGTAACGTGTACGGACGTCGCGCCTGAGATGCTGAAGAAGGCGCGGGCCAAGCTGGCGACATTCGGCCACGTGGACTACCGCCTGGAGGACGCCACCGGCCTGACCTTCGACGATCACTCGTTCGACGTCGTGCTGTGCTGCAACGTCCTGCACCAGATGGCGCAGCCCGAACTGGCCGTACGAGAGTTCCTCCGTGTGCTGCGACCCGGCGGCAAGTTGCTGGCGATCACCATCACTATGGGCGACATGTCGCTCCCGGCGAAAGTGCGCACAGGCATCCAGTATTTCTTCCACTTCGGCATGCCGCCCGCAACACATCCGTTCAAGCTGAGCACCTTCGCGCGGTTCATTGCAGACGAAGGATTCTACGTCGTCGAGGCCGAACTGGTCACCAGGGACCCGATGCCAACGGCCTACGTGTCGGCCATCTCGCCCTCGGGCTGAAACACCCCTCTACAAACCTCATCCCGTTGCAGGATCGACCCGATCGGGTATAATGGACCCAAGCTCGCATGGGCTCCGTGGGGAGGGAACTGCACTGTGCCACAGAATAGGGGAGACCGGCAAACGACGACAGCCGTCGAAATCGCCAAAGAGCCACGTCACGCGGGCTCAACTATTCTGGATTTGGTGCAAGCCCATCGCATTGGCAGTCCACGGCGATACAGGAAGGGCAACGTGCTCTACTGGCAGGGAGACCCCGTAGAGCACATCTTCGTCGTCGCAAGCGGCGCGGTGAAAGTGTCCTCCATCTCACGGGATGGGAGGGCGTACACGTACGACATCCTGGGGACGGACCGCTTGATCGGCGCAGCGGCCTATCTGCTTGGTGGCAACCATGAGTCAATGGCCGAGGCCCTGGAAGACACAGACGTGCTGCTCATTTCGCCACAGGATTTCGAGCACACGCTGTCCAGCGACCCCGTTTTCTCTGCAGTTGTGATGCGGCACCTGGCCCAGGGTGTTCACCGGCTGTCCGACAAAGCGCGCGACCTCAGCTTCCTGGATGTGCAGCAGCGATTGAAGCACAGCCTGGCTCGATTGGCTGATGAGCATGGACTCGCGACGGAGAACGGCGTCAAGATTGACCTAGACATCACCCACGAGGAGATCGGTGCATTGGTTGCGGCCAACCGCACCACCATCACAACCTGCTTGAATGAACTGAAGCGACTGGGCTACCTGTGGACCGAAGGACGACGGCTGGTCATCATCCCCCCCAGGCACATCGAGATTCTCGACAATCTGAGCCGGTCAATGGTATGTGGGGCAGATCGGGATGCGCTGCGCTGGGCCAGCAGGGCAGTGGAGGCCGGCGTAGATCCGATCAAAGCTCTGAACGCCCTGACGAGCGCGATGAAGCAGGTTGACAGGAGTTACGTCCAGAACGAAATGGACCTGCCCGACGTCGTTCTCGCAACGTACGCGATGAAAAGCGCCTTGCCCACCGTGGAGAAGGAGATCAAGCAGACGGGACAGCAGGTCGGTTCATTGGGCACTGTGATCATCGGGACGGTCCTGGGTGACATCCACGACATCGGGAAGACGCTGGTCACCATGCTGCTCAAGGCCAGGGGCTTTGAGGTCGTCGACCTGGGGGTTGACGTCGCTTCCGCGCGATTCGTATGGGCAGTAAGGAAACACCAGCCGGACGTCCTGGCCCTATCGGCGCTGACGACCGTGAGCGCTCCAGAGCAGGGAAAAGTCATCCACGCGTTGAGGAAAGAAGGTCTCAGGGACAGGGTGAAGATCATGGTCGGCGGTGGGGCGGTAACACAGACGTTCGCCGATCAGGTCGGGGCCGACGGTTACGCGCCGACGGCGCGTGGGGCCGTGGAACTTGCCTGGAGGCTGTGCACCTGGTTGTAGCCCCACCAACCGGCACCCCAAGTGCCGGAGAGACAGCCCCCAACGGAGAGGCTACCTCATTAGGCACCCAAGCCGGGCGGCTTGGGTGCTTATTTGTCGCCTGGACGACAGACAGATAGACAATCCTGCGCTAGAATGGCCTTAGCACGTAAGGCGTGTTTCCCTCACCGCGGTGCCAGGGCGGCACCTACAAGGTACAGAGTGACCTACACGATCGATTTCGAGCCTATTGGAATCCGTCTCTTGTGCGAAGATGCGCTGACCGTCTCCGCCGCGGCCCGTCAGGTCGGCCTGAGCCTGAGGGCCGAGTGCGGGGGCAAGGGCATCTGTGGCAAATGCCTGGTCCGCGTTCTCGGGCGCGCTCAACGGGATGGGATCTCGCCGCTGAGCCAGGCAGAGCGCGGTCTGCTCAGCGAAAAGCAACTCGCCGATGGCTGGCGCTTGGCCTGCCGTACCACCGTGTCGGCGGACGTCTCCGTGTACGTGCCGGCTACGTCACTGACAGAAAGCCAGGTCATCCAACTCGCTGGCACAGCCTCGCACGTCGAGTCCTGTCCCGTGGTGGACGTGCTTCCGGTCACGACCGTCTCGCCATCGCTGGCCGATCCGGCAGCCGACCTCGGGCGGGTTACGGATGCGCTACGCCGAGAGCACGACGTCGGAGCCACGCGCGTCGACCTGCCGGCGCTCAGATCGCTTTGCAAGGCGCTTCGAGAGGGAGAGTGGCGGGTATCGGTCGCCCTGCGCGGAGATGAGATCGTTGCCGCCTATCCGGGGTCCCTACCCCGGGCGCCCGGGCTGGCTGTGGACGTAGGAACGACCAAACTGGCCTGCTACCTGGTGGATTTGGAGACGGGCCAGACAATCGCCGCCAAGGGGGTGATGAACCCCCAGATCGCCTATGGCGAGGACGTCATGTCCCGCCTTGAGGCAACGATGGTCGCCCCGGAAAACGCCGCACAGATGCAGCAGGCGGTGATCGAGGCCATCAACGCCACTGCGAACGAGCTGTGCGCCTCGCAGGGTTTGGCAACTGAGCACATACTCGACGTGTGCATGGTCGGCAACACAAGCATGCACCACCTGATGTTGAACCTGCCCGTGCGTCCGCTGGCTCTGTCGCCTTTCGTGCCAGCGCTCAGTGTTCCCCTTGACGCCAGGGCATGGCAGATCGGCCTGAGCACAGCGCCTGGCGCTCACGTCTATCTCCCGCCTCCCATCGCCGGATTCGTCGGGTCCGACCATCTGGCGTTCCTGCTGGCGGCAGGCTTTGGCCAGGACGGCAGGACGAGATTGGGCATTGACATCGGCACCAACACGGAGATCGCCATTGAGGCCGGGGGGCAGATCGTCTCCTGCTCGACTGCATCGGGGCCGGCCTTCGAGGGGGCCCACGTCCGCCACGGGATGCGCGCCGCGCCGGGTGCCGTCGAGCGGGTCTGCATCACCGAGGATGGGCGCGTCGACTGCAATGTGATCGGCGACAGGCCGGCGGCCGGCATCTGCGGCTCCGGCATTCTGGACGCACTGGCGGAGATGCGCAGGGTGGGCATCATCAACGAGCGCGGGCGCATCACGAAGGGCATGCCGGGCGTACGGTGCGGTGACAACGAGCTGCCCACGTTCCTGCTGACAAACGGGAGCGAAGCCCGGCGCGACATCACGATCAGCCAGGAGGACATCGACCAGGTTCTGCTCGCCAAGGGCGCGATTCGAGCCGGTATCGAGATCCTGATGGACTACCTGGGTATCACAGGGGCAGACATCGACGAGTTGCTGATTGCCGGGGCTTTCGGCACCTATCTGGACCCGGTCAAGGCGACGCGCATCGGTCTGCTCCCCGATGTGCCCCTGGCCCGCGTGCACGCCGTCGGCAACGCCGCTGGCGACGGTGCGCGCATGATGCTCGCCTCAACACACGTCCGGCGCCGAGCGGCTGACCTGGCACACCGGATCGGGTATCTCGAACTGGCCATCTACCCAGGCTTCAACAAGTACCTGGCAAGGGGAGTACGCCTTCCGCCGCTGTAGAACGTCTGAGCCGCGACGGCGTACCAGGGCAGACTGTGCCAATTTGCACGATGCGAGGCACCACATAGTGGAATTGAGCAAAGGAGGCAGCGCTATGAGTGAAGAGATTTTTCAGGCGATCGTAGATGCCGTCGTTGAAGGAGAGGAGGAGGAAGCCGCACGACTTGCCGGACAGGCCCTGGCGGCTGATTTACCTCCGCTCGACATCCTGCAAAAGGGCATGGTCGCGGGAATCGTCAAGACTGGTGAACTCTGGAGAGCTAACGAGTACTTCCTCCCAGACGTGATCCTCGCAGCCGATGCCTTCAAGGCAGGGATGGTGCCACTGGAACCTCTCCTGCGACAAGGCACCGGTGGGCATGGCAACGCGAAGTTTGTGATTGGCGTCGTGGCAGGAGACATGCACGACCTGGGTAAGAGCCTGGTCACCGCTATGCTCCAATCAGCAGGCTTCGAGGTGGTTGACCTGGGCATAGATGTGCCCAGCGAGAAGTTCATCGAGGCTGTCAGGGAACACAAACCCGACATCGTCGGCATGGGCGCCTACATGACGACGACCATGCTGGAGATGAAGACGATCATCGCGGAACTCGAAAGCCAGGGCCTGCGCGACGGCGTCAAGGTCATGGTCGGCGGTGTGCCCACGAGTCAGGAATTCGCCGACGAGGTCGGCGCCGATGCCTGGGGCAAAGATGCCCTGGACGCCATGCACAAGGCCCTTGAGTTGGCGGGAGGATGAGAGATGGCTAGCACAACCTTTCAGATCGTTCACGGGTTACTGTACGGCAACGGCCTGCGTATCGGCAAATTGAGCCCCGCCGGGCGCGTTTTTGCCATGTTGATGGGCAAGCACGGAGATGTGGTCCCCTTCATGGGGCCGCAAATCCACGACCACGCGATGACGCTGGCCCAAGTCCCGGCTCACAAGTACTACTACGACGCCGAGTTGCTGGTCGCCGGACAGCTCGCCGTGGACAAGTGGTACGGCTTCGACACGTACACGATCATCCCGGACACGTACAACTTCGAGGTCGAGGCCTTGGGGGCCAAGTTCATCTACAGTGACAACGCCATGCCTACGGTGGACACCAATCACCCGCTGATCGAGAAACCCGGTGACCTGGACAAGATCGGGTCACTCGATCCGTCCAAAGGGCGCATCCCGATGGGAGTAGAGGTAGCGCGCCTGATCTGTGAAAATGCCTCCGGCCCATTCGCGGCAGGGTTCTTCTGCTCACCTTTCAGTTTCATCTGCCAGGCAATGGGCTATCCCGGAGCCGTGCGGGCGCTGAAGCGCGACCGGGTGCTCGCCCAGGAGTTGTTCGACTTTGCCGAGAACGAGGCTATCTTCCCGTACCTGAAGGCGCAATCAGAGCAGCCCGGCGTCAAGCAGACGCTGGGGGCAGACGCCTGGGCCGCTTTCCCGAACCTGACACCGGACCTGGTGGACGAGTGGGTCGTGCCCTCCGCTAAGCGCCTGACAGAGCGCGGAAAGAAAGAGCTGGGCATGACAGTCTCAGCCGGCCTGGCCGCCTGTGACTACTGTGAAGAGGACCCGGCCAAGTTCGACAAAGAGATCATGTTCAGGTGTTGGGAGACCGCACGCAAGACGATGTTCATAAACGTGGCCTTCTCGGGGATGGGACGCACGCAGGACTGGCCCATGGAGTGGCTGCAGGAGTATGCCGTCGAGCACGGCACGCGGCGTCGCAAGCTGCCCGTTTATGCCTCCCTGAACGGACGGTTTATGCGCGACAGCACCCCCAAGCAAATCGTGGACAAGATCCGCGAGTGGATCGACATCATGGGCCGGGATGGCAGGCTGGTCTTCTTCATCGCCAACGTCCCCGCAGACGCCCCGCCCATCAACATCCACACCGCCGTGCACGCGGTGCATACGCTGGGCCGGTACCCAATCGCGGAGGATCTCTCGTCCATCAAGGTCGAGCCGCCGGCCTTCCAACCGTTCGACGAATGGCTAAGGGGCCAGCCGGAAGCCGACGTCATCTTCAAGGCACGCGAGTGATAGCCGGAGACAGTGGTGAGCATGACGACGATCCTCCAAGGCACAGGTAATCCCATAGAGGTTGACCCGCTCGACACGGCGCGCATCATCGGCGAGCGGATCAACCCCAGCGGCAAGAGCAGGCTTCGCCAGGCACTGCTGGACCACGAGTGGGAGTACATCGCGGAGGAAGCTCGACGGCAGGCCGCGGCAGGCGCTGACGTCATCGACATCAACGTCGGCGGCAAAGGGATTGACGAGGTCGCCACCTTGCCCAAGGCAGTGCGCGCAGCCGCTGGAGCGGTAGACGTGCCTCTGTGCATAGACACCCGCGTCCCGGCCGCGCTGGAAGCCGCGCTGGCGGCGTGTCCGGGCCGGCCACTGATCAACTCGATCAGTGCCGAGGACAAGGCGCTCACGGAGATTTTGCCCATCGTGGCCGAACGCGGTCTGCCGGTAATCGCGCTGTGCATGGGTCAGGAAGGCATCCCCCCTACTGCAGAAGCGCGACTCCAGGCCGCCCACCGCGCGCTTGAGGCGGCCGTCCAGGCAGGCCTCCAGCCGCATGACGTCGTCTTCGACCCCTTGGTCATGACGGTGGGTGCCGACGACCAGGCCGCGCGGGTAGCACTGGAGACCGTCCGTCTCCTGCGCGAGGCGTTCCCCGAGAATAACATCACAGGGGGAGCCAGCAACGTCAGCTTCGGCATGCCGGCACGCCCGGTACTCAACGCCAGCTTCATCGCCGTGGCATCAGCCATGGGGATGAACATCCCCATCACCGACCCAACGGACACAGGACTGCGCTTTGCCCTGCTTGCGGGCGACGTGTTTCTGGGATATGATAGGCACACGCGGCGCTACATGCGCTACTACCGTTCGACGCGCTCTCGATAGCATGCCAGCCGCGTGCCACATACCCCAAACCGTCGAGGTGAACGAGGATTGCGAGTCAAAATCATCGCATGCGAGACCGTCAAGGAGGAACTCCGGGGCTTGATTCCCCCCGATATGCCACGCAAGTTCCTGGAGTTCGGCCTCCACCTCATGCCGGAGAGGCTCCACGAAGCACTACAGAGCGAGATCGACGCAACCCAGGAGGACGTGGACACGATTCTGTTCGGCTACGGGATGTGCGCCAAAGGGACAGTTGGCCTCAAGGCGCGGCGGTTCAGGCTCGTCATCCCCAAAGTGGACGACTGCGTCGCTCTGTGTCTGGGTTCCAGAGCGGAATACCTCCGGCAGTGTCACAAAGCACCGGGGACGTTTTACCTGACGAAGGGCTGGATCGAGTGCGGCGACGACCCCTACACCGAGTATCTGAAGCTGCGGGAGAGATTCGGCCACGATGAGGCCTACTACCTAGAGAAGATCGTCATCCAGAACTACACGCGGTTGGCATTGATCGACACGGGGGATCCCGACCTGGACAAGTATCGAATCTACGCGCAACAGCAGGCTGATTTCTTCGGCCTGACGTTTGAGGAGATCCCGGGATCCAGCGCACTGATCAGGAAACTGGTCGAGGGGAAGTGGGATGAGGATTTCGTCATCGTCGAGCCAGGTGGCACGGTAGAGTACGCGATGTTTCTCGACGAGCTTTCGGCAGCCGAGGAATAGATGCCTTTTGCAGAGCCTGATTCACCGTCCACCTGCGCCGGCACGGCTGCGGCGGCAAGCTGGATGGGGCGGATCGTGCCGCTCCGTCGATCGTGCCGCTCCGTCCTGTGCCACTCCGAAAGACAAGGGGCGAAGCCGTGGCTTCGCCCCTCATACTTGCCTACCTATCGAACTACGCGTCCTCTTCCTTCAACTTCAGTGGCTCGCCGCAGCACGCGAACCCGCCGTGCACCGCGCACGAGCACTCATCCTCCGGCAGGCCGACCTCTTTGCACTCCTTGACGACCTTGAGTTCAAGGCCGCAATCCTCGCAGACGTAGACCTGCCCCAGTCGCATCTCATGACATGTCGTCATTTCCCGTACTCTCCTTTCCATGTTCTGAGATTGGCTCCGAACACCGCCGCCAATCGGGGTGTGGATCCGCCGTGTACACGGGTGATTCTAGCATCACCGGCGATCAAACGCAAGCCGGTTCCCTTCCCGAAGATCATACTCCCCGCACCGCAACCTGGGCCACCCAGCGGGCAGCGCGCCGCACCATCTCATACAGTTTATCTGCCGGATACGGGGCTACCTGCTCCAGCACCGGGTCCAGGGTGTGAAACGGCCGAAACTGCTGCAAGACGTACCGCTGTGCCCCGGAGACCCAGCGAGCGATTTCCTCAATGTCCGTCTCGGCCAGCCACCCCGGAACGACCGTCGTGCGGAACTCATATGAGATGTCACTCCCCCGCAGCAAGGCGACACTTCGTCCCACGCGCGCGACATCCAGGTCGGGCAGCCCGGTCAAGCAGGGATACTTATCCGGCGGCGCTTTCACGTCCATCGCCACGTAATCCACCAATCCGTCACCTAGCAACGCCGCCAACACGTCTGGCCGGTAGCCGTTGGTGTCTAGTTTGACATTCAGGCTCAGTGCCCGTATCTGCCGGACAAATGGGATCAGATCAGGTTGAAGCGTGGGTTCCCCGCCGGTGATCACGACACCGTCAAGCAACCCCGCCCGTCGGGACAGGAAAGCCCACACCTCCTCTTCGGGCAGATCGGGTACGTCCTGAGGCCGCAGCACCAGATCGGCGTTGTGACACATCGGGCAACGAAAATCACAGCCGCCAGTGAAAAGAACGGTGGCGATGTGGCCGGGGAAATCAATCAGAGACGTCCGCACCCAGCCCTTCAGTCTCACACCTGCTCCGGCCCCGATCCCTCATCCTGGACAGCCGTGTCAGACACTTGAAACAGCTTCCGCTCGCGAAACTCCTGCTGCTTGCCCGCGTGCCAGTTCTGCACGGGCCGCAGGTAGCCGACGATGCGGGAGTACACCTCGCACGGCACCTTCAACTCCGCCTGCCCTGTCTCCGGTCTCGGGTCTTTGCTCTCCATTTCGCGTTCCTTTCGTCAGTCTATCCGTCCACCACCACGCCAAAACGCGCCAGTTCCTCGGGCGTGTGTTCGTAAGGACAATACGTGTGCTCGCCCGGGATGTAGCCGTGCACCGGGCAAATGCTGAACGTCGGCGTGAGCGTGTAGTAGGGCAGGTGAAAGTTCTCTGCAACGACACGCACCAAGCGCCGCGCTTGTCGCCAGTCGTTCAGTTGCTCGCCCAGGAAGACGTGCAGCACCGTCCCGCCAGTGTAGAGGGCCTGCAAATCGTCCTGGTGATCCAGGACCTCGAACAGATCATCGGTGTACGACACAGGCAGGTGTGTGGAGTTCGTGTAGTAGGGAATCTGCTCAGAGCCAGCAGCCATGATGCCAGGGAAGCGTTGCTTGTCGGCGCGGGCGAGGCGGAAGGAGGCTCCCTCGGCCGGGGTCGCCTCCAGATTGTAGAGGTGGCCAGTCTCCACCTGGAAGCGCGCCAGTACGTCGCGCATGAAACTCAGCGTGCGCACTGCGAGGTCTTTCCCCTTCGGATGGGCGATGCTCACTCCCAACAGGTTCCGACATGCCTCGTTCATCCCGATCAGCCCGATCGTCGAGAAGTGGTTACTCCACCAACAGCCAAACCGCTCCTTCACCCCCCGCAGGTAGTGACGGCTGTAGGGGTAAAGACCCCGTCCTGTGAAGGCTTCGAGCATCTTCCGCTTGATCTCCAGGCTGGTGCGGGCGATCTCCATCAACTGCTCCAGTCGCCCCAGGAAATCCGTCTCGTCGCGCGCCAGGTGTCCCAGACGAGGCATATTGATCGTCACCACGCCGACCGAGCCGGTGAGCGGTGCGGCCGCAAAGAGCCCGCCGACACGTTTGCGCAGTTCGCGCTGATCCAGGCGTAGCCGGCAGCACATGCTGCGGGCATCCTCGGGGTCCATGTCGCTGTTGACGAAGTTGGCCCAGTAGGGGATCCCGTAGCGCGCCGTCATCGCCCATAGCGGCTGCAGGTTGGCGTTCCCCCAATCGAAGTCACGGGTTATGTTGTAGGTTGGGATCGGGAAGGTGAAAACCCGGCCTCTCGCATCCCCGGCCAGCATCACCTCGGCCAGCGCGCGGTTGAGCATGTCCATCTCGGGCTGAAACTCACCATAGGCCTCGGCGTGCATCTCCCCGCCCACGATCACCGGCAAGTCGCGCAGCGTCGACGGCGGGTTAAGGTCCATCGTCAGGTTGGTGAAGGGCGTCTGGAAGCCCACGCGGGTCGGCACGTTGACGTTGAACACGAACTCTTGCATGGCTTGCTTGACGGCCCGGTAATCCAGCCCGTCATAGCGCACAAAGGGGGCCAGTAGCGTATCGAAGTTGGAGACCGCCACTGCACCGGCCGATTCGCCTTGCAGCGTGTAGAAGAAATTGACCAACTGGCCCAAGGCGGTGCGCAGGTGCCTCGGAGGCTTGCTCTCAACCTTGGCGGACACACCGCCGAAGCCCTGGAGCAGGAGATCCTGCAGATCCCAGCCGCAGCAGTACACCGAGAGCATCCCCAGATCGTGAAGGTGCAGGTCCCCCTCGACGTGGGCCTGCTGCACCTCGGGGGGATAGATCTTGTGCAGCCAGTAGCGAGCGGCGATCGAGGATGCGAGGTAGAAGTTGAGCCCCTGGAGGGAATAGTTCATGTTGCTGTTCTCGTTGACCCGCCAGTCGGTGCGCTGGAGGTAATCCTCGACCAGCTTCTCCGTGTCCAGCAGCATCTGCCGCGCTTCCCGAGCCTCGGCCCGCTTCTGGCGATAGAGGATGTAGGCCTTGGCCACCTGTGGGCTGCCCGATTTGATCAGCACTTCCTCGACAACGTCCTGGATTTCCTCCAACTGGGGCGTGTGGCCGTCCTGGCCAAAGCGCTCCTCCAGGATACCCGTCACAGCCCAGGAGAGCGTCTCAGCCCACTGACGCCCGCCCGAGGCTCGTTGTCCACCCCCGCCCCCCGCCGCTCGGGCGGCGGCATAGATCGCTCTCTCAATCCGCCTGCGGTCAAAGGGCACCGCTGCCCCATCTCGTTTGACAACGTAATCTATGCTCACCGCACGAACCTCGCCTTCCCGGTCACCGGCTGATGTCTGCTGCCTGGGATTCACCTTTAACCAGCATGGGAATGCCCGCGACCAAGAAGTGGACTTGATCGGCGTCGCGGGCCAGCACGCGATTGGCCTGGCCAAGCAGATCACGATAGGCCCGCCCCAGGGGATAGGGAGGTACGAGGCCCAGCCCAACCTCATTGGACACGACGATCAGAACCCCGCCCAACCGTTCGGCGCAGGCCACCAGCGCCTGCACTTCAGCCATTACCCTGGCCTCTACGTCCGCCGCGAAGGGGTCCTCCACGTCCAGCAGCAGGTTAGAGACCAGCACTGTCAGACAATCTACTACAATCACGCGGGCTGTTCCACCGGATTGGGCCGATACGCTTGGAGTGGGCTGGCTCCAATGGTCAAGGATCGCCTGGCCCACGTTGCGTTGCGCCTCCAGCGTGTTCCAACTCGCCGGCCGCTCCCGCCGGTGCCGCTCGATGCGCCGCTGCATCTCCTCGTCGCCGGCCTCAGCCGTGGCGACGAAGAGCACGTCATCTCCACCCAGGTCCCGGGCTAATTGGAGGGCAAAGGTACTCTTACCGCTGCGTGCCCCACCCAGCACCAGAATCAGCCGTCCCATCCGACACTCTCCTGTGAAAGGCCTTCCAGATGGTGCGTGTCGTTCAGACCAACCAACACGGCATCCGTATCATATAGCAGTAACGCCGAGAGAGAAGCGACGTCCAGGTGAAAGCGCCAGTGGAAATCGGCGGCTAGACCCAGGGCCAGGCACAGCAGCACCCGGAGCAGGCCGCCGTGGGCCACCAGAAGCACGCACCTACTTGGGGCAGACGCCTGACCTGAATGAGCAGCCACGACATCGTCGAGGAGCGAGCGCACGCGCGCGGCCAACTGCGTGAGTGTCTCGCCACCGGGCGGGGCCACGTGCAGCGAATCGGCCTGCCAGGCTGCCAGACCCTGTGGGTCGCGCGCTGTGATCTCCTCGTAGGTCAGCCCCTCCCACGCACCGAAGGCCATCTCGCGCAGCCGGGGCTCTGCGTGCATAGGCCAGGGCGGACGACCAACGTCTGCACGAGAACGAGCGATGATCTCAGCCGTCTCCCCGGCCCGTCTCAGGTCGCTGGCGTATACGGCGTGGATCTCCTCCGCAGCCAAGCGCCGTCCCAGCGCTTGTGCCTGCCGCCGGCCCACGTCGCTCAGCGGCACGTCGGTCTGGCCCTGGTAGCGGCCCGCGGCGTTCCACGCGGTCTGCCCGTGGCGCACGAGCATCAGGCGCACCATCAGACTACCTCACGGACCACCGCCAGCAGCCGGTCGTTCTCCTCCGGGCGGCGGGTAGCGATGCGCACGTGGGCAGGCAGGCCAAATGAGGCACAGTCCCGCACCTGAACCCTGTGTCGCAGCAACGCGCGGCGGAAGGCAGCGCCGTCCCCCACGGGAACGGTGAAGAAATGCACGGCCGAGCGCAAGGGGGCCAGCCCCAGCTCGCGCAACCCGGCCACCAGGGCCGTCTTGGCGCGCGCGAGATCCCCCAGCGACCGTTTCAGATGCTCCTCGTCCGCCAGGGCTGCCAGACCCGCGGCCTGGGCCATCGCGTTGACGCTCCACGGGGGACGGACCCCAACCAATGCCGCGACGACCTCCTCCTGGCCTACGGCGTAGCCAAGGCGCAGGCCGGCCAGTGCGTAGTCCTTGGTCATCGAACGCAGCGCCAGGACATTGGGCAGACCGGCGTCCAGCGCCGAGCGCACACCAGGAGCGAACGCCAGGTACGCCTCGTCCACGACGAACAGGGTCTCGGAATGCGCTCGCGCCCACGCAGCGATCGCGTCCGGCGGGATCACGGTGCCCGTGGGGTTGTTCGGATTGCACAGGAAAAGCAGACGCGGTCGCGCGCGTTGCAGACACCGCCCCACCTCCTCTGGCTCGACGACGAACTCGCGCTCCGGGCGCGCGGTCCAGGTCTCCACCTGCGCGCCCATCAGTGCCACGGCCCGGGTGTACTCACCGAACGTGGGTTCGATCACGAGAACCGGGTCGCCCGGACGCACGAAGGCCAATGCAATCAGCCAGATCAACTCGGCTGCACCGTTGCCTACCACAATCCGGCTCATCGGGACGCCGAGGCGGTGGGCCAGCGCACGGCGCAGCGCCAGTGCATCCCGATCTGGATAGCGGTTCAGAGGAACGCCCATCAAGGCCCGTCGCACTGCTGGTGGCGGCCCATAGGGGTTGCTATTGACGCTGAAGTCCAGCACGTCATCGGGAGCGATCCCCAGACGCTCCAACTCGGCGTAATCCAAGGCCCCGTGATGCGCCGCCGGAGAAGCAAGCACCTCGGGGCGAGGCGAAACGCCCACAACCCTCTTGCCGGTCTTGCAGTCTGTCACCGAGACGCCCTCCCCCGCCGCCCCCCGCACGCATGGGCGATTAGCGGCAGCCCCACCAGCAACCCGGCGGCCAGCGCGGTGGCGACGTGCATCACTCGCACGGCCCGGCCGATGTCTTCGACGGCTGGAGGCCGTTGCCCGGCCCCCAGCCGGTAGTGGCCCACTTTCTCCAACTCGACGCCCAGGGTACCCGCCATGGCGCTCATAGGGTGACCGGCGTTGGGACTGGCCGTCACCCCACGGTCTCGTTGCCAGATACGCCGGGCTGTGCGCGCGTCCTCACCCACGAGCGCCGCCGCCAGCACCAGCAGCGCCGCCGTGATCCGAGCCGGGAGCAGGTTCGCCAGATCGTCCAGGCGGGCGGGCACCTTGCCCAACCACTCGCGCGCCGGATCTCGATAGCCCAGCAATGAATCGGCTGTGTTGACAAAGCGGTAGCCAAGAGCCGCGGGCAGCCCGCCCAGGGCGTAGTAGAACAAGGGGGCGACGATTCCGTCCGAGGCGTTTTCGGCAACCGACTCGACCGTCGCGGCCGCTACCTGAGACGCGCTGAGCGTCGCCGTCTCGCGGCTCACCAGGTGCCAGCCCACCAGCCGCCGCGCCTCGACCAGATTGCCCTGCTCCAAGGCATCCTCTATCTCCCCGGCAGCCCTCGCCAGGCCGCGCGCGGAGAAGGTCATCTTGAGCAATCCGCCCTCCACCAGCCAGTCCCAAGGCGCAGGGAGGCGGGCTAGAAGCCGCTCAATCAGGCGGCCCAGACCGACCACGGTCAACGTTCCTACCACACTCACCAGCGCTCCGTAGGCCAGTTGCCGTCTGGTACCGCGGCGTGGTGCCCGGCGTTGGGCTGCCGCAATGGCCGATCCCATCCAGGCCACGGGGTGGAAGCGGTTGGGCGGATCACCCACAACCAGGTCGAGCACCAGAGCCAGACACAACGCAGCTTGCCGCCGAGCCCTCACCCGCCCTCCCCCTTTCTCAACGATTCATCCAGCGCCTGATGCACGCTGCGCCCGATAAGCCAGCCCACGTGAGTCATTGGGCCCGCGTAACTCAGCGGATCGCCGCGGCCTGTACAGGCAACAACCACCGCATCGGTGGACGTGCCCGTCGCCGGATAGCCGTCTGACGTACGCATAGCCCGCTCCAGCAGGACACGGGCCTTGACCTCGCTGGCCGTCACCACGGCGTTGACCATCGCCGCGGGCGACAGGTTGCCGTCCACGAGCAGGACCGTGTTGATGGTGCCCGGAACAAGCCGCGCAGGCAGGCTGAGGCCCGGGGCTGCCAGATTGCCGACCCCTGCCGTGACGAGTGCCGCAACGGTCATCGCTCCATCGTGCACGGTCGAGGCGCAGGCCCGTTCCAGATACGCCGCCGTCATCAGTCCGACAAAGGGTGTGGGCAAACCGTGGGACCGGGCAAAGGTCAGCAGGTCACTCGCCGGGTTCCGGTTGTCGTAGTCCTTGTGGACGTGGCAGTTCACGATGCAGCGCGTCTGGATGATCCCCCCGCCGACGACGGACGACGAGAGCGTGCAGAGGGGGCGCTCGCTGCACACCACCAGGGCCTCGGAAGTGAGGCTGACCGTGACACCGGGGAACGCGACGTTCACACCCCTGTTCCCGCGGCGAACAAGAGCAAGATCAATGCCTCCAGCACCTCACAAATCGCGCCGTACGTGTCGCCGGTCAGCCCTGGGAGGCGGGCCAGGACGAAACGGGCCATGACCCAGGTAGCCACGCCCACGCCGGCGGTCGTCGCCAGGCCCAACCAGCCCGCGGCGAACCAGGCCACAGCCAGCGCGAGTGTTGTGGCCAGGGCTGCATCCCACAGGCACGCGTGATCCTTCATCGTCCGCCCCAGCCCCTCCGGGCGGGCGTAGGGGAACCCCACCACGGCCAGGGCCATCCCCCAGCGTCCCAAAGTCGGAGCCAGGAGCAGAGCCGTGCCGCGCCGTGCCGCGATTGCCAGGGCGGAGACCTTGAGCATCAGCAACAGGACGCCCCCCGCCAGGCCGAAGGCGCCTACCCGCTCGTCGCGCATGATGTGCAGCCGTGACTCCGGTGTGTGCCCGCCGAACAGGCCATCGCAGGCATCCAATAGACCATCGAGGTGTAACGCCCCGGTGACGATCACCCAAGACGCGATCACCAGCACCGCGCACACGTGCGCCGGGAAGAGGTGTGACAGCGCCCATTCCAGTCCCACCAGCAGGCCGCCCAGCGCTATCCCTACCAGGGGGAACCAGCCCACTGCCCGGCCAATCTCGGCCGGCGTGAAGGGCCGGCGCACAATCGGGGGCACGACGGTCAGAAACTGCAACGCCGCCAGAGGCGGCACGAGCATGTGGCTGACAAGAGACGGCCCAGGAGGGGCCGTGCTACGCTCTTCGCTCACCTGGCATCAACTCGCGTTGAGACAAAGGCCAAGAGGCCAGGTTTCTCACTATCGAAGCGTCGATTCTGGCACACGTCGCAACCCCTATGGTGGATTTCCCCGCAATGCGGGACCAAGGCACCTGGTATCTGCTTCAACTACGGAGCTGCCCTGCCCGAGATCCCCGCCTCGTCGAAGGTCGCCATCTCGCATAGCACCTTGCAGGCGGCCTCGGCCAGCGAGATGCCCAGAGCCGCGCCGGTGCCCTCCCCCAGGCGCATTTCCAAGTCCAGCAAGGGCTCCAGGCCCAGCCAATCCAGCATAATACCATGGCCACGCTCCCGGGAGCGATGTGCCGCGATCAGGTAGGGCCGGCTCTGCGGCGCGAGGCTGGCGGCGATCATGGCGGCTGCCGTGGCGATGAAGCCGTCCACCATCACCGGCCGGCGGTGGGCTGCGGAGGCGAGCATGGCGCCTGCCAGGCCGCCGATCTCGAAACCGCCGACCTTGGCCAGCACGTCCAGCGCATCGGCGGGATCAGGTTGGTTGACGGACAACGCCCGCTCGACGGCACTCACCTTGCGGGCCAGCCCGGCGTCGTCCACGCCGGTCCCCCGCCCCACAATCTCAGCCGGGGAGTAGCCGGTCAGCGCGGCGGCGATGGCGGCCGAAGGCGTGGTGTTGCCGATACCCATTTCACCCACGCCCAAGATGTCCAGACCCCGCGCCAGTTCGGCTTCGACCACCTCCACACCCGCCGTCAGGGCCAAGAGCGCCTGCTCCCGGCTCATAGCCGGTCCGCGAGCGATGTTGCCGGTGCCCGGGGCGATTTTCTTGACCACTAGATTCGTGTGGGTGCGTGCAGCATGGTCCTTCTCGACGTCGGCGGTCACACCCATGTCTACAATCACGACCCGGGCTCCCAGGTGGTGAGCGAGGACGTTGATGGCCGCGCCGCCGCGCAGGAAATTGGCCACCATCTGGGCCGTGACCGCCTGGGGAAAGGCGCTCACGCCCTCCGCTACCACCCCGTGATCACCGGCCATCGTCACGATGACTTTGTGCACGATCTCGGGCAACGGCTGGCCGGTGATGCCAGCCAGCCGGATAGCCAGGTCCTCCAGCCGCCCCAGGCTTCCCGGCGGCTTGGTCAGCGTGTCCTGGCGTGCACGGGCCGCCGCCATCGCCGAGCTGTCCAGGGGGCGGATCCGCTCGACGGATTCGGACAGTACGCGCACGTCGGCGACGCTATCGGATGGGAATTCGGATGACGGTGTGTGTGCTATCGCTCTATCCCCTTTCGGGCCAGCACGCCCTGTTGGTAGTAATGCTTCACTTCCCGCATCTCCGTCACCAGGTCAGCGCGCTCAATCAGCTCTTGCGGCGCGCGGCGGCCCGTGAGCACGACCTCGACTTGCTCCGGCCGCTCGTCGAGGAGCGCCAGAACCTCGTCGACGGCCAGCACCCCGAACCAGATCGCCACGTTGACCTCGTCCAGGACGACGATGTCATACTGCCCCGAGAGCAATGCCTCCCGCGCCCGTTCCAAGCCGCGGTGGGCCTGCGTCACGTGATTGGAGGTGACCTCCTCCCGATGAATACAGCGCACGTCGCCATACTGCTCGATCGTGACGTAGGGGTTTTCGCGCAGCGCGTCCAGTTCCCCGTAATCCTGTCCCTTCATGAACTGACCCACGTAGGTGCGCAAGCCATGGCCAGACGCCCGGAGCGCCAGCCCCAGGGCCGCGGTGGTCTTGCCCTTGCCGTCACCTGTGTAGACCTGCACGTAGCCGTGGACAAGCTGCCCTTCACCCAAGCCAGCAGGCTCTTGCTCAATGTTTTCATTCTGCATGATCAACCTCTTGTCTCCTAGTTAGGCGGGGCTCCGCGTAGGATACCCGATTTGCCGCATATCGTCAATGCGGACGGAGTGGCAGACTGGTACATCGGTAGACGGGTAACATCGGTAGACGGGTACATTGGTAGACTGGTAGATTGGTAGAAGGTCTCGCGTCTCAGCGAGATGTGCTGTTGCCCAGCCCGGACAGCGCGTCCTCGACGACGAGCCACCCGGTGCCGGGAAAAAGCCGGGCCACCTGGGGGGCGAAGAGGGGCGAAACGGTCAGCACCTCCGGCGAGTCGTCGGCGATCACCTCACCCTGGCTGAGGATCACGACCCGGTCTGCGGCTTGCGCGGCCAACTCGACGTCGTGGGTCACGAGGAGCACGCCCACTCCCTGCGACTGCCACTCCCGGAGAAGCCGCACCAGTTCCCGCTTGGCCACATAGTCCATGCCACGCGTCGGCTCGTCGAGCAGCAGCAGCCCAGGGCGGGTGACGGTCACCGCTCCCAACGCGACCCGCTGCCGCTCGCCTACGCTCAAATCGCGGGGATAGGACTCCGACAGGCCGCCCAGTCCCAGTCGATCCAGCAACTCCGCAGGAGCGATAGGGGGAGCGTCCAGCAGTCCGTGGTTGCGCAACGTGAGCGCCAGTTCATCGGCGACCGTGTCGGCGAACAGGAGGTCGTCCGGCTCCTGGGGCAGATAGCTAACCCGCTGGCAGATGTGGGCCGTCTCCTGTCCGATGAGCGACTCGCCTGCCAGCGCGATCTGCCCCTCCTTTGGCCGCAGCAGGCCGACGACGCACTTGAGCAGCGTGGTCTTGCCCGAGCCGTTGCGCCCCATCAGCGCCACCAGCTCGCCCTCGCCGACGGAGAGCGTGACGTCGCGCAGGACCGAGACGCCGTTGTAGGAAAAGGAAAGCTCGTTAACCTGAAGCATAGAGCTGACGCGCCGACCGCAGCGGTCGGCGACGTCCACCGGCAAGGCAGCCCCAGACTTGCCGCTCGAACCTGAATCCGGAGAACCCGAACCCGGAACACACCCCGTCGCGAATGCCCGCCCCTCTTTCACCGTAAGCGGCAGCGGCTCCCAGCCCAGCTCCTTGCCGAGCGTAACCAGCGGCGGCGTCAGGTCCATGTGGTGCAGGACCTGGCGCGGGGGGCCGCTCAACAGCTCGGTCTGCTCCTCCCCAGGCACAGGGTCCCGCAGGTAGATCAAGCGATCCACGTGGGGCAACACGCGCTCCAACCGGTGCTCGGCCAGGACAATGGTCAGGCCCATGTCCGTGTTGAGTCGCACCAGCGCGCCCAGCACGTCCTCGGCCGACTGCGGATCGAGCTGGGACGTAGGCTCGTCGAGCACCAGAATACGGGGGCGGAACGCCAGCGCCGTCGCGATGGCGACGCGCTGCCTCTCCCCGCCCGAGAGTGTATCGAGCGAGCGGTCGCGCAACGGGGCCAGGTCCAGCAGGCTCAGGGCCTCCTCGACGCGCACGCGCATCTCGGCAGGCGGCATAGCAGCATTTTCCAGGGCAAAGGCGATCTCGTCCTCGACCCTATCGAGGACAAACTGCGCCTCGGGATCCTGGAAGACGAAGCCGACGAGGCGGCTCAGCATCTGGGGCCCCTCGGCAACCGGATCATGCCCGGCGACACTGATGCCACCGCTCACCGTGCCACCGGTGAAGTGAGGCACCAGCCCGTTGAGGCTACGCAGCAGCGTGGACTTGCCCACGCCGGAGGGTCCGGCGACGAGCGCGAACTCTCCCTCAGCGATATGCAGCGTCACGTCATCCAGCGCGGCGTGAGAGGCACCCGGGTACGTATACGTGAAACGCTCCAGGTAGATCATATTCTCCCAATCCCCCAATCTACCAATCTACCAGTTTACCAACCTACCAATCTACCGACCTACCAATCCACCATCACCAACCACCGCAGGCAATAGCAACCCAAGCAACGCCAACCCAATGAACGGATCGAAGGCCGGCACGGTCAGGCCCGGGTAGGGCGAGTAATACAGCGACGTGCGATCCAGCAAGGGCAGCGGCAGCAGCACCGCGGTGAGTGCCAGCCCGCACCCGGCCAGGACGAGCGTGTCGTGGGCGGTCCAGCGACGCGCGCGGTAGACCGTGTGGCGCACGGTCCGGCCGGCCAACCACACCGCGCCGAGGATGAGCGCCGCCCCACCGATCATCGCGCCCACGCCGGCTTCCCGCCACGTGGGCACGAGCAGGAACGTAAGCCAGCCTCCCAATAGGGCCAACAACCCCAGGATCAACGCGCCCTGCGTGCGCAGCGACTGGGCTTGATCGGAGATAGCACCGTAGCCCCGCGCCACCATCGCCTCCGCCAGCCCCATCGAGCGCTCCAGGCCGCTCACCAGCAACGGCACGACGATAGGCAGCCAGTCGCGCACACCGCGCACGCGATGGCCGCGCACCGCCTGGGCCTCACGGATGCGGCTGAGGCTGCGCCTCATCTGCGGGATGAAAGTGAGCGCAATGGAGAGCACGACACCGGCCTCGTGAAAGGCGCGGGGCGTAAGCTGTACCAGGTCGCGCACCGGCGTCACCTGGTTGAAGACGGCGAAAGCGCCGAAAATGGCCGTCAGCGTGAGGCCGTTCGCCGCCCCGAAGGCCAGCGCCTCGACCGTCACCGCTCCCCCCAGCAGCGGGATCCAGCCAGGCAGCCGAAACAGCACCGTGTTGCCGAGGTGGACGGTCAGGCCGTTGAACAGCGCCGACAACGGCACCGCCACAGCCGCGAACCGAAGGGGCGAGAGGGGGACGCGCCGGCCTTGGCTCGGCGCGCAGGAGACGCCCACCACCGTCGCGACCAGCAGCAGGACGACGATGTAGAGCGGGTTGCGGGCCGAAGAGGCGAGCACCAGCGCCGTCAGAGCCCACGCAAGCCACACGCGCGCGTCAAGCATCAGAACGCACCTCGAAATAGAAGCGCTGGCGGAAGCGGACCAGCGCGCGCACCGTCGGCGTGCCCAGAAACAGGATCAAGGCGACGTTGCCCATGGCCCGCGCCATGTCCCACGCCAGGGAAGTGACCAGGTAGAACACGCCGTAGCGTGCCAGCGTCTCGCCCAGCCCGATGCCAGGTGCCCAAGTTTGCTCGGCGGGGCCTAACGCAAAGGGCCAGAAGTACACATTCATGATCGCGCCGTAGAGCAAGCCCCAGATGAAACCGAAGACGGCTAAGAGAGACAAATCCCAAATCCCAAATTCCAAATCCGCACGTCCAACGAAGGCAGATTGGCCCAATCGGTTGAGTTTTGGGACTTGGGTCTTGGGATTTTGAATTCTCCCTAGCCAGCCGGCAGTCATACCCGCCCAGCCGGCGGTAAACATCTGGTAGGGCAACCATGGCCCCACACCGCCCGTGATCAGCCCGGACACGAGCAACGTGAAGGCCCCCATCAGAAAACCGAAGCGAGCGCCGAAGACGTAGCCCGCCAGGATAACGGGGGCGAAGATGGGCGAGAACCCGCCGGGCATCGGAACGGCGACCTCGATGAAGCGCAGCACGCTGGTGACGGCGACCAGCACGCCCAGCATGGCGACCGTCTTGGCGCTGATCGCCTGACCCTGCAGCTCCACCAGCAGTGCGACCACGGAGAGCCCCACCAGGGCCGCGGTCACGAGCGGCGCATCCTGGCTGTGGGCCATCCCATGCTGGACGCCGACGGAGGCCACGGTGAAGAAGGGGTACACGAAGGCCAGGACGCCGACGGCCCCGCTGAGCGCGTAGATGGATCCACTGATAATCCTGCGCACGTTCATCTCCGCCGGAGCAGCCTGACGATGAGCCAGCCCAGCAGCCCAATCAGGATGAAGTTGAAGGTGATGAAGCCAAGTTGCGGTGCTAGTGCTGCCCCCTCCGATTGGGACAACCTGCCTCCGTTGGACGTTGGGATTTGTCCCTCCACTTCGACGGGCGTCGGACCATCAGCGCGCGCGGTAGCAGGCAACGGAGGCGCGATGGCCACAAGCTGAGGCTCCGGCGTCGCAGTGGGCGGCAGGGGCGCGGGTATCCCAGGCTCCGAAGTGAATGCATTTGCAGCCGCGGGGGAAACGGATTGGTCCAATCCGGGCGTGGGCGTAGGGGACTGCGACGTCGCGGCCTGGGCAGCGGAATCAGGTTGCAACGCAGAGCCTGTGGACGCGCCAGGAGAAGCGGTGGCAGAAGGAGACGGGAGCACCGCAAGCTGAGATGTCGGCGTCGGTGAGAGCGGTGCCCCCGTCACGCCCAGCACGAGCGTCTCGGTATGTTCCCCGCCGGGGCCAACGACCCGGATCTGGTACTCCTGAGCAGCGGTGGGGCAGACCTGACGGCCGCCGCTCAGGCCCACGCGCTCCCCGTCCAGGAACGCGTCCTGCGCGTCCACGGTGTCCCAGCGCATCATCGTGCACGTGCCGGCGGCAATGGGATTGTCGTCCAGCCGGAACCAGACCGCAGGCTCGGGGGGAGGGGAGGTGAGCGTCGGCGCAGCCGGTGGCGTGTCAGTGGGCGGAGGCGAGGTGGCGGTCGGTGGCACAGTCGTATCGGTGGGGATCGGTGTGTCCGTGGGAGGCGGCGTGTCGGTTGGAGGCGGCGCGCAGATCTGATCGAAGGGGATGACGGGCGGCTGCGCGCCCCCGCCCCCCATGCTCCCCTCTCCCCACGCCCACCCCTCGACGTCTCCTGAGTGCACCATGTGACTGCTGGCTCCCAGGCCTGAGTACTGCCACTGTCCACCCGCCAGACGATAGTAGGCCCAGTAGACGCACGGCGTGGCCTGGCATTGGCAGAAGCAATCCCCGGCCGGACAGCCCTCGCCGTCAATGGAGCAGACGGCGAAGCCCATGCCCGAATAACCGGAGACCACGACGCTCAAACCGGCGCGCGTCAGCACGTCGTAGCCGCTGATCTCTGATTCGCTGAACTCAACGCAGCGAGTGATGACCGAGCCGTCACCGTGCTGCACCACCAAGGCGACGCGGTTCGCCCCCTGAGCGCGCGCCCGCGTCCGGGGCCAGCCTGCCGCGGCCGACCACAGACGGTCGGAGTCAATGTCCGCGCCGGCCCCGATGAAGGCCAGCACCAACAGCGCAGACAGGGCCAGGTGAGTGACGTTCGCCTTGCGCTTCATGAGCCAATCCTCTCTATCCTACGGACGCACGATCTTGCCGCCAAGCTGGCGCGGACAATGATCCTGCATCCGGCGGTCCAGTATACGACCAATGTCGAAGTCAGGCACAGTGGCTATGTAGGGGCGCGGCAACCGCGCCCCTACACGAGCACTGCCACTGTTGCCGTTTCCTCGTGGCCCCTACTAGCGAAATACCAACGGCATGAAGAACCCGTATTGGCCTGCGATATCCTCCGCCATGACCACGTCACCAGGTGAACCACCAACCGTGACGATCTGCACGGCGGGCGTGAAAACGTAGCCAGACTTCAGTGGCACCAACGAGTAGTCGCCAGCCTCAGGCACCGAGAGCGTATAGGCTCCCGTCGCATCGGTGCTCGCCTTGATGCCGCTGTTATTCCAGCCATCCGCCGTCACCGTGACGTCCGGCATGGCGTCGCCGGCGCTGCACGTCGTCACGGCTCCGGACACCACACGCCCGGCTGTCACGCGGCCGGAGATACCATAGCACGGCGGCACATCCGCGCGCCCCAACGGGAAAGGCCGGCCCAGCATAGCGACCGCCACCTGCCGGGTTTCAACCTCGTTGGGGCTGCCGCCATACAGGAACGAGCCGTCTGCCTGCTGCGCGCCAACCAGGTAGCTGATCGGGGTGTTGCCGGAGATGGTCCAGGTGACGCTCAGCGGACTCTGCCCGACTGCCAGCATGGCCCGGACGGCAGCCGCCGTCGAAGCGCCGCTGGTATCAGACGTCCATCCGGGGTTGAATCCGCCGTCGCTGTTTTGGCGCGTCTTGACGTAGTTCAGGCCACTCACGACGTGGGTCGCGGTCGGGGACTCCCCAGCCGCCACCAGTGCCTCAACGGCCAGTGCCGTGGTGTCTGTGTCCTCACCCCAGCCCGGCCATCCCCATCCACCGTTCGCGGTGATCATATCCTTCAGCGCCTGAGTGGCCGACACGGGAATGGTCTGGCTCATGGCTTTCACGCCCAACATGGCCCAGGCCTGATTGACAGCCTGGGGGGCAAACTGGCCGGTCGCGGGATCGTAGTAGTCCATCGGTGTGCTCGCGTCCACAGGCCAGCACGCGCCACTGCTCGCCAGCGCGACAGCCGTCTTGCCGGCTGGGCCGCCACCCGTGACGTACGAGGCACCGCTGCCGTACATGTAGTGGAGCATAGACGGACTATCCGCCTGCCGGCGCCACGCGCCGGCATTCCACCTATTGGCGCCCGCGGCGAGCATCGTCTCCACCGTGGCGCCGACACCGCCGTAGCTGCCGGTATCCATATCCTGTCGCAGTCGCAGCCACTCCAGGGCTCTCAGGCCGCCCTGATACGACGGAGCCGGGAGCGCCGGTTCCACCCAGGCAGTGCCATTGTGAAACGCGATCACGTCTCCATCGTCCACTTCGGGCGGGGGCCACACCGACGAATCCCATGCCTCGGCATTGGCGTCCCACTGCCCCTGCCACCAGTTGTTCGCAAGACACCAGGGATCGGAAGCCGGGCAGCCGTCCCCGTCAATGCTACAGACGAGATCTGAAACCGTGAGATTCTGTACGACGTCGAAACCGGCCGCTCTCAGTGCCCCGATTCGCGTGATGGTTCCGGTCCACGTAATGGCCCGCACGGCCGTGTTTTCCCCTGACAAGACCACCACCACGTGGGCGGTGTGGGGTGGGCTCAGTGTGCCCTGAGCCCGGATGGTTGCGCTCGCGCTTTCTTGAGCTGTGCCTAGCACAGCAGAATCGACATGTGACGCCATCATAGAAGCGGCGTTCACGCTCAGTGCGAACAGGAGCCCGATCGTGATCGCAGCCCCCAACGAGATGCTCAACATTAGTCTTCGCTGGTTCATCATTCTCCTTATGTAGTTGTAGAGGAACAGGTTGCGAGACGGAAAAAGCCCTTCCCCCTACGTCTCTTGGGGAAGGGCTGAAAGTGCTTGAGTACCCTTCATGCGTCACCCCCTTTCCGCGAAGAGGCTTATTGTGCGCCAACCAAGGCGGGTACTCTGGCTCTTCTCACCACTGATCAACATGCGACCAGTTACCGGATGCCGCCGACCACTGTGGTCGGTGCATCCGCGAGAACTACAGTTGCGGGACAGCGCCGGACTTTGACCGGCTTCCCCCGTTGCACCCCTAGCGTCCGGGCGTTGGGGTACCTTGGCTGCAGCAATATGCGATTGAATATGCGATTGTGGAGTGAGTATAACACGTGGCGTGGAGGTTGTCAAACTGACCGCGCGTGCCCGGCAGAAGACTGAACGGGATTGAAAGCCGTGGCCTCAGTCGGACCCATCACGTGCGTCTGCGGCGCGCACTCGCCAGAATCAACGCCCCCACCAGTATCAATACCACGACGCCAAAAATGGCATAGCCAGCGATGCCCACGCCATCCCCTTGATCCACAGACAGATGCTCCTCACCGGGCGCGGAAGGCTGAGTGCCGGATATGGTTGGCCGGGCACTGGGAACCGGGAAGCGTGTGCTGGTCGCGGGTGGGGACGTGACCGTCGGCAGAGGTATAGCGGTCGGCGCGCTCTGAAGAGGCGCAGTCGCGGTCGCCACCGAAGTTGGGGAAGAAGTCGGAGCGATCGCAGAAGGCAAAGGTGAAGGCGAAGGCGAAGGCTGGGATGCGGTCGGGGACGGCGGCGCGGGAGTGGCCACTGGGGCCGCCGGGGCCGCCACATCAGGAGGGCAGACCTGCTCGAAGGCCACAACGGGGGGAGCCGTGGAGCCATCTCCCCACACCCAACCGTCCACGTCACCATCGTGCACCTGCCAGCCACTGGCGCCGACGCCGGACAAGGCCCAGGAGCCATCGGGGCGGCGGTGGGAGTAGACCCAGTAAGTACAGGGGGTGCCCTGGCACTGGCAGAAGCAGTGCTGCCCCGCCAGGCACCCCTCACCGGCGATCGCGCACACTCCGTAGCCCATCCCCTGGTAGGGAGCCAGCGTGACGCCCAGGCCAGAGCGCTGCAGCAACTCTCCGCCAGTGATACTCTCCTCGGAGAAGGCGACGCAGGATTGGGTAACGCGCCCGCCGCCGTGCACCACGACCAGCCCGGCCCGATGCAACTCAGGCTGCTGAGCACGGATGGACACGCCCAGCGCAGCGGCCAGGATCAAGCTCAAGGCAACGACGCGCAGACGCGTCATACCGCACCAGACACTCTATGACCTGCGCTTACGACGCAGGGCACGCCCCGCCCCCAACGCAACCGCGCCCAGCCCAACGAGCGCCACGGGCAGCAGCGCCGCGCCACCTGCAGGGGGTAGGAGAGCGCCGCCAGAAACCGCCGTCGCCGCCACGGGTCCGGGGGCATTGGCGGCCTGAACACGGGGCAGACGCGTGTAGGTGTAGCCCTGCACAGCGGGGATCGCCTGCGCGGTCGCCAGCGCGTTGGCGTAGGGCATCGCGGCCTGCCAGAAGAAGGCGCCGCTGGCGGAATCGTGCAGCGCGACCAGCGCGCCGAGCGGATCCGTGCCGCCGGGAATCCACTCGCCCAAGGGCGCACCGGTCGCCAGCAGCGCCTGCAGCACCAGCGCGGTCGAATTGGCGTCCGTGTCAGTCCCGTACGCGGACGGGTTCTGATATGGGAAGCCGCCATCGCTGTTCTGCACGCGGCGGAAGTAGTCGAAGGCCCCTCCGATCTCGTCCCGATGCCCGGTGGCGTGCAGCGCCTGGACGACCATGGCCGTGGTGTTGGTGTCGCCGGTGCCGGCTGCCGTGTCGCCGAAGAGCGCCCATGCGCCGTCGGCGCACTGCCTGTCCAACAGGTATTGGGAGGCCCGGTCAGGCATCCACTGCCCGGCGTCAAACAGCGCCAGCATCACCAGCGCCTGGTCGAACACCGTTCCACCATAGTAACCGGTGGCCAAATCGTGATTGGCCTTCAGTTCGGCGATCAGATCGTGCCCGGCGAAGGCACTCGGGTCCTGACCGGTGGCCAGCAGGGCCATCACGACCTTGGCCCTTTCGCCTGGTTGGCTCACCGCGCCCCTGGCGACCTGCGTGTACAGGTAGTCCAACGGCGAATTCCCACCCCCCGCGGGCCACGTGCTGGCGTCCTGCCCGCCCGCAGCGATGGCCAGGACCACGTCACTCGTCGTGCCCACGTCAGACCCCGCGCTGAAGCCGCTCCTGAAGCCCCCGTCGGCCTGCTGCTGGGTGGATAAATAGGCCAATCCCGTCCCGACCGGGTCCCCCGCCCACACAGGCAACCTCGACGCCGCAATCAAAGCCAGAATGAGACTACTTGCCAGCAAGACTCGAGACATCAGAACCCTCCTCCTTGATTCACTACGCGCTCGCTATGGTGGTAGGCTGGTGTACTGGTAGATTGGTAGGTTGGTAGGAGTATAGCATACGGAGATGGGGTGTCAAGACCAGTGCGCACGTTCCCATGTTGACACCGCCGAGGACACACGACCCATGTCCGCCGAATACTGCAAGACCGCGCGTCACCAGACAGGCACGTACAGACCCGTGCAGAGAACACGCCCTGAGGCCCGGTCAGAGCATGGCAGAATTGCCCGGAGAGGGCAAACACGTATAATTGTGACCATATCCAGGAGGACGAATGGTGGAAGGAGATCTGCAATGAGCACACTTGGTAAGGCAGTTCGCCTCACAAGGCTGCAGAATGCCGCCTCGGGGCGCATACTCACTGTGGCGATAGACCACGCTCCAAGCTATGGGGTGCTGGACGGGCTTGAAGACATACGCCGGGTAGTGGATCAGGTGGCGGATGGCGCTCCCGACGCCATCATGCTGATGAAAGGCACTGCCGCACGGTGCTTCCAACCTTACGCCGGCCATATCTCGCTGATACTGAAGTGCTCGACTCTGTCCCCCTTGCATCCCGAGCAAGACGTCTGGGTGAGCCCAGTGGAAGACGCAGTCCGGATGGGGGCCGATGCCATCGCCATGGCAGTGACAATCGGTAGCCCGCAGCAGCCACACATCTTGGCAAACCTGGCGGCTCTGGTCAGCGAGGCAGAGCGCGTGGGCATGCCGGTTATCGCCCACGCCTATCCCAACGGATCGCTCGTTCCACCGGATGCCGTATACTCGGCGGCACAGGTAGGGTACGCCGCGCGCCTGGTCATGGAACTGGGAGTTGATATCGTCAAGACCTTCTATACCGGCTCAGCAGGCACGTTCGCCCAAGTCGTAGGCGTGGCGGCTCCGGCGCTCGTGGTAGCTGCCGGTGGCCCCCGCTTGGAAAGCGACGCCGACGCCATTCGAATGGCCCACGACGTCGTGCAGGCAGGGGCAGCGGGCATCACCTTTGGCCGCAACATCTGGCAATCCGGCGACGTACCCGGCATCATCCGCGCACTGAAGGGCATCGTCCACAACGGAGCTTCAGTGAGTGAGACACTGAGCGAACTCACGGCAAAAGTCGCTTAAGTTGCGTTCTTGGAAACCCGCTGAGCCACCCCGCCGTGTCCGTCGTCATACCGGGCATGCGGAGGATAGCGCACCTAAAGGTTCGTAGTAGCGGCTTCAGCCGCAAGGGCCCCGGTTTCTCCTCCGGGGCTCTGTGATATACCGCCCCACGCACCCGCTCGCGGTCAACCCTCCCAGCTTGACACGCCGTTTGACACACGCCACAACACACCACACGAAACACTCGCCTGCTAACATGACAGTGCCCGAATGCGTCGTGCGCGAGGGCATTGGACCCATCCGCGGCACTGCAAGGCTTGAGATGGCCGAAACGAAGTAGGGGATTCCGAGAGGGTAGGAGGATAGGGTATGAACATGCAAGCTAGTCTCCGCAATGCGATAACGCTGCTAGTCGTCTCTACATTGTTGATGGTAACGGTGGGAGGTGCAGCAGGTGCTGCGCCAGCGCCGGTGAACGTCATTGTACAGGGCACCAGCGTCGAAGACGCGGCGTCGGCCGTGCGAGCCAATGGCGGCCACGTCACGGCCGAGATCAGCATCATCAACGCGGTCGTGGCCGAGGTACCACAGGGTTCGCTGGACCGCTTGGCCAGCACACCCGGCGTGATCCGCGTCACACTGGATCGCTCCGTGAAGCAGGCGGGCGATCGCGCCCCGGTTGACGTCGAGTTCTCCAAGGCCATCGGCGCCAAGGAGGTGTGGGACAGCGGCAATCTGGGGGCAGGCGTCACAGTGGCATTGCTCGACACCGGCGTCAACCCGGTCTTCCCTACCCTACGCCAGCCCCCCGAGAGCAGCAGGGAGAATCGCTTCCTCGCCTACTATGACGTGCTGTCCGGCAAGCTGTACAAGGGGCGACGGCTGCTTCGCTCGCCCAAGGATCCCAACGGCCACGGCACCCACGTTGCGGGCATCGTAGGAAACAGCCACTACGAACGGCGCGACGGCGAGTACCGAGGTGTCGCGCCGGCGGCCGACCTGGTGGCCGTTCGCGTTCTGGACGAGACAGGGACGGGTACCTATGCCGACGTGCTCCAGGGAATTGACTGGGTGGTGCAGAACAAGGACACATACGACATCCGCGTACTCAACCTCTCAATGCACGCACCCGTATATGCCCCCTACTGGGCCGACCCACTGAACCTAGCAACGATGGCGGCCTGGCAGGCAGGCATCGTGGTGGTCGCCAGCGCCGGCAACTCCGGCCCGGATCCCTTCAGTGTCGGGGTACCGGGCAATACCCCTTACATCATCACCGTCGGGGCCTTCAGCGACAACCGCACGCCCGAGGATTTCAGCGACGACTACATTCCAGAGTTCTCGGCCTGCGGGTCCACATGGGATGCCTTCGTCAAACCCGATCTCATCGCTCCCGGTGCCCACGTCATCTCGTTGATGCGGAAGAACTCCTACCTGGCACAGCAATACCCTGACAACTGGATCCGCGGCAACTACTTCGAAATGGCGGGAACCTCCGCATCGGCGGCGGTGGTTTCCGGTGTCTCGGCCCTGATGCTGAGCGAACATCCGGAACTGACGCCCGACCAGGTAAAAGCTCGCTTGATGATGACCGCACGACCGCACCTGGGTGAGTACAACATCTGGCAGCAGGGGGCGGGCCGTGTCTGGGCGGCCGACGCAGTCTTCACCGCCATCATGGACGAGGCCAACCAGGGAATGGACATCGCGCTGGACCTGGCGGGCGAGGAGCACTACCGGGGCTGGACGGTGTATGACCCTGAGACAGGTACGCTCGGCCTCCCCGCTGAAGTGTTCGGCTGGACGGACGGCATGACCTGGGCTGATGGCATGACCTGGGCCGACGGTATGACGTGGGCCGATGGCATGACTTGGGCCGATGGTATGACGTGGGCTGACGGTATGACGTGGGCCGATGGCATGACTTGGGCTGACGGTATGACGTGGGCCGATGGCATGACGTGGGCTGACGGCTTCACTTGGGCCACCGGCATGACGTGGGCTGATGGTATGACGTGGGCCGATGGCATGACATGGGCGGATGGCATGACGTGGGCCGACGGCATGACATGGGCCGACTATTTCGAGTATTTCAGCGATCCAGAATCGGTCCAATTTGGAAACCTGGAGGGCGTGCTCTCGGAGACAACAGTCGTGGGAATCAACGTCTGGGTAGACGGGGATTAGCCGAGAATCGCACGACTCAGTATGATGTGAAGTGGCAGATGAAGAGCGGGGGGCCGTGCTGGCCCCCCGCTTCTCTGTATTGAACTCGACCGCCGATCGCGCGCCATCAGAATGGCGATTCTATAGGAAGATCGCGCGCCATCGGAATGACGCCTTTGTAGGACAATCGCGCGCCATCAGAATGGCGCCTTTGTAGGACGATCGCGCGCCATCGGAATGGCACTTTCGCAGGATGATTGCGCGCAACGCCCTAGCTCGCCCTAAGCCTCCTCCAGACGGTCCAATTGCTCTGCAACGCGCCGCAGGTCAACAGCCGCCCCCAACTGTTCGAACACGTGCCGGGCCAGCGTCATCTCCTCGCGCGCCCTCCCAATCTCCTGCAGCGCCACCGACACCAGGCCGCTCCAGTAGGCCGTTCGACCGGCTTCTATCAGAGAACCACTGGCACGGAAGATACCGGCGCTGCGTTCCAGGTGATGACGAGCGACCACCAGGTCCCCACGTGCTTGGGAGATGCGCCCCATCAGTTGCTCATATCGTCCCCATTCGTTTGATTCACCTTCATCAGCGTCAGCCATCTCCAGCAGCAGACTATGACAACGTTCGGCCCATTGTTGCGCGCTATCTGTCTGGCCCTGCTCCAGGTCCAGAACGCCCAGGAAGTAGTAGACTTCGCTCAGGTTCAGATTGGCACGAGCGCCCGCTTCTGCGTACAGTGGAATGGCAGTTTTCAGGTGTTGGGCACATTCATCCCAACGCGCTTGCAGCAAGTAGAGCCGACCGAGGTTCTTGTGGGCCTGGGCCAGCTCATAGGGATGAGCGATGCGTTGGGCGATGGCAAAGCTATGACGGAGATGCTCCTCCGCCTGATCCCATTCGCCCCGCTCAGTGTGTAGGTGACCCAGATTGCTGTGGGATAAGGACTGTCCTTCGACCTCGCCGATGCGTTCGTGTAGTTCGGCTGCACGCTCAAGATCAGTTGCGGCTCCATCCCAATCGCCGCTGGTGTACTTCAAGACACCCAGGTTGTTCAGCGAACGTGCTGAGCCAACCACGTCTCCCAATCGCTGGCGCAGTTCCAGGGCGCGTTGGACACATTCTGTTGCCTCATCCCAGTCGCCGCGGCTGTAGTGCACGCCGCCCAGACGGTTAAGGACAGACGACAAGACATCGTAGTGCGCGGTGTCGCCGACCAGCGCCAAAGCCTTTTCCTGCCACTCCTGTGCCGCCTCCAGATCGCCCCGGCGACGGCAGATGACCCCCAGCTCGGAGTAAATCTGGGCCTGCAGCTTGGGCAGGGGCACGCCGGCGACCCCAACCTGGGCCAGACCTTGATGATACCAACCCTCGGCCTCCTGCAGTTCGCCGCGTTTCTCCCACACCTGTCCCAACCGAAGCATAACCCGCGCGCGTGCCTCTGGACGGCCGTCTCCCCCCTCGTCCAGCGCGGCCCGATAGCAAGCCACGGCATCTTCGTACTCGCCGATGTGCTGTTCAACCTGACCCAGACCGATAGCCGCCCGCCAGCGCTCGACACGGGAGTTACCCAGGTGTTGCGAGAGCTGCAGAGCCCGGCTGTAATGCTCGACGGCCTCACGGTTGGCGAAACGTTCATAGGCACGGTCGCCCGCGAGCAGCGAGTAATGCAGGGCTTTGTCGCGCACCCGGGCGCGATCGTAGTGCAACGCCAACACCTCTACCTGTTCCGTCAAATCAGCCGCATAGAGATCCTCAATGCACTCAGCCACCGTGCGGTGCAACCCCGGGCGCTGGCTCCGCAAGAGGCTGCGATACACCGTCTCCTGAGTGAGGATATGAGTGAAAGCATAGACCTGATCACCGGATCGCGGACGCTGCTCCAGCAATCCCAGATCCATGAGCCGCTCGAGCAAGAGGGGCACGTTGACCGGGCCGTGAAGCCGCCGTGCGACCATCTCCAGCAAACGAGCGGAGAACTGCAGACCAATGACGGCGGCGCCGCGGAGAACGTTTTGCAGGTCCTCTGGCAGACGATCCACGCGGGCCATCATCAGCCCACGCAAGGTCGTGGGAATCTCCAGCGTCTGCAGGGCCACCGCCGAGGAGACCCGCCAGCGGGCATCGCCCAGCGTCAGAATCTCCTTCTCGATCAGCATGCGCACGAATTCCTCGATGTAGAACGGATTACCCTCAGCATGGGCCAGGATCGTGCTGACGAGCGCGTCGGGCATGGCGCTCAGGTCAACCAGGTGGGCCAGCAACATGTGGCTTTGCTCTGGCGAGAGAGGCTCCAACTCCAGAGAGAGGTATACAGGCGCTTCCGCTGACTCCTCGGGGGGCAACAAGCCCAGATCCACGGGCGCTTGCGGCTGGGGACGCGTGATAACGATCAGCAGCACAGGGGCCTCGTGGATGAGACCGCCCAGCGCCCGCAACACCTCCCGCGACAGGTCATCCGCCCAGTGGAAATCTTCCAGGATCAGTGCAAGCGGCCGCTGGCGCGCCTCGCCCAAGATCCACTCGCGCACTGCCAGGATCGTCAACTGCTTGACGCGCTCAGGCCCCAAAGAGCGCAATGTGGCCTGTTCTTCGGGCGTCAGTGCCTGCCCCATCATCTGATGGATCGTCGGGCGCAAAGCGGGAGAAACCCAGGGTGGACAAGGCGACGTCGGCATAGCATTCATCGCCCCGGCGGCGTCCAACGAGTCGTCGGACGGAGCGGCGGGCGGCGAGCGCCGCGCTCGCACCGCATCCTGCAACAGCGAACGCACGATCCCGTAGGCCACACCCTGGGCATAGGGCAGCCCTCGTCCTTGCCAGATCGCCACGGACGCATGACCGCCGTTCGTAGTAAGCGCGGATGACATAGATCCGTCCGCAGGTCCGCCGAACGGACGTCCGCGTCCGCGCCGTCCCTCGGACGCAGCCGACGTCGACCGCGGACGGTCGGGCAGACGGTCGGGGGCAATGTCCGCCTGACCCGACGAGGCAGCGCGTCCGCCCAGAGTGGACAGCCCCTCGGAGACCAGGCGCGATTTGCCCATGCCGGCCTCGCCCTGAACGACCACCAGCCGCCCCCGCCGGTCCGCCAGAAAGGCGTCACACAGCGCGCGTAGCTGCTCCAATTCAGCGTCGCGTCCCAGGAAGATGCGGGCGACACCCGCTATCCCTCGCGTGGGCAGAGGCTGGGAACGATCTCCCAGGGCCTCGTACACAGCCACCGGTTGATCCAGTCCCTTGACATGGGCGGTGCCCATAGCCTGGAAGTTGAACAGCGCGCGCGTCTGCTGATACACGCGAGAACTGACCAGGATGTGGCCAGGTTGGGCCAGCGACTCAAACCGTGACGCCAGGTTGACCGTCTCCCCGATGACGGTGTAGGCCGCCTGCTCCTGGGTGCCGATGATGCCCGCCACCACTGGCCCGGTGTGTATGCCGATACGCACTTGGAGGGGAGCGCCGAGCTGGGCAAGAGCGATGGATTCGAACTCGGCGGCAGCACGCCGCATGTCCAAAGCGGCGCGAACGGCCATCTCGGAGTTGTTCTCGTGAGCGATGGGGGCACCGAAGACCGCCATCAACCCATCCCCGGTGAACTTGTCCACCAGGCCGCCGTAGCGGTGAACGCAGACAACCAGGCGGCCTAGCAGGTCGTTGATCAGTTCGAAGACCGACTCCGCATCCAGCGAGGCCGACAGATGGGTGAAATTGACTGCATCGGCGAAGAGCACAGCCACCTCGCGACGCTCTCCGCGCAGCCGCTCCTGATCGTGCAGGATCCCCTCGGCGACGACGGCGGGCACGTGGCGACGCAAGCGATCCAGGGCCTCACGCGCTGCGGCCAGTTCATCCCGGACCCGGTCTCCCGCTGCGTCCGTCTCGTGCAGAAGCCGGGTTTCTTCCGAAGGACCTGGTTTCTCCCCTGCCGCGTCCCCGCGTCCGCTCGGCGGCTGTTCTGCAGGCCGTACAGTCGGTGGAGATGCGTTAACCGCGCCCTTATCCTGCGGGGGACGGGCGAGTTCCTCCCCGCAGTTGGCGCAATAGCGCGCGGTATCAGAATTGAGCAACCCGCACTGAGGGCAACGCATTGAACGCCCCATATCTCGACATAGTCACCCCGCCCCGACACGATCTCTGGCTATTCTAGCATACCCTGCTTGCAGCGCCAATTGGGCGACCCACCCGGGCCTCCACACACTGGACCACCCGGAATCCCGACCGTCTGCGGTCGGCAGCATCCGCTCCCACCTGCCGCCTGACGCGGATGTCTGCATCCGCTCCATCCCTAGCCGCTTCCCCGCGCCTATACCTATCCAGGCTCAGAAAGCGTCCCCAGGTTGGTATCGCTCCGTTGCCGGATGATCTCCGTCGCAGCCATTGCCAGCCCAACCACCAGCCAGAAGAGAGTAACGGAGTGATGAAAGTCCAGGTTGAAGAAGTAATGGTCCACGATGCCACCCACCAACGCACCGATCAGTCCGGCGTGCAGCCCCCACCAAAGCGGCTCCAGATCGGGATCATTCGCCGCCAGGGCGCGGGTGCGCCAGAAGCGAACAAATAGCACTGCGATGACCACCAAGAAGCCAGTCAGTCCCACCAGCCCCATCTGTTCCGCGATCAGCAGATAGACGCAGGCCACGCCGATGTAGGTGTCGATGTCGGGCGATCCAGAGAAGCCCACGCCCAAGACTGGATAGCGGCCAATCAAGATGAACGCGTCCTTATACTCGCCCATGCGCATCTGAGTCGCCAGATCCTGGATCTGCACGCCCTCGATGAAATGCGCCACGTAGTCCTGAGCCTGCGGCAAGATCAGCAGCAGCGCCAACGCGAGCATCAGCAGCAGCCACAGTTTGCGATAGCGCAGCGTCGCGATAACCGCCAGGGCGACCCCCACACCCACCAGCGAGCCCCGGCTGATCGTCAACCCCAGGCAAAGCGCCATCACGCCCACCATGGCCACGAGCGTGCGACGGCGGAACAGTGGACGTTGCGCGAGCAACTGGGGCACCATGATCCCCAGCGTCATATTGAGCAGGCTCCCCAACACGTTGGGGTCCACCGAGGTAGAGGTCGCCCGCATCGCCAGCTCTGGGTCCTCACGGATATAGCGCAGCACACCCGGCCCCGTGGGATAGCCCAACCGTCCCAGCGCGGAGAGGGCGCGGATGACGAAGTCGTCAGACACATACGCCGCGAGTACGTACAACGCGATACCCAGACCGGCCGCCGCGAACACGCACAAAGCCAGCATGCGCACCACCCGCCGCAGCCGTTCCACGTCGCGCACGGTATTGACCACGAGGAAGAACAGCGCCACGCTGAGCATCACCTCGCCGAAGTGACGCAGAACGTAGGAGGTCAACGGGGCGTGGCCCAACCCGAAGACGAAGGATCCGACCGCCAGCAGCATGAAGGCTGCGACGGGCAGGCCCAGGGGCGTGCCGACGAAGTCCCGTTGCGCGCCGGTGGCAACCTGAAGCGCCCAGACGAGGAACAGCCCCCCCAAGGCGGCGTCGAGCAGCGTGGGTGTGAAGCCGATGTCGAAGGGAAACGAGGCAAAAGGAAGCAAGCATACGACGCCGATGACGGCCAAATAGGCCACCTCGATATCGCGCAACATCCACAGGCCCACAAACAGGCCGGCCAGTCCTGCGCCGGCGATCAGGACACCGAACTCCGCCAGCAAATAGCCCACTGCCAATGCCAATAGCGCGCACAGCGCTAGCGCGGCCAGCGCAGAGAGCCAGCGGTGACGAGAAGTGAGAATACGATTGAGCCAGTTTTGGGAAGTCATATGATGAATCAGCAAGTCAGCAAATCAGCAAATCGGCAATTCAGAGTTGTCACCCTTCACCCCGCACACGGGTCTCACGGGAGGCTCCAGGTGCCCAGCGGAACCTCATCGAAACGTCCATCCATGGCCGGAATCGAGGCCAGCCGGAAGCGCTCGTAGACCACCAGGGTGGCCCGGACCTCCCCACCGGTGAAGCCCTCTGGAAGATCCAGCAGATGCCGATCCACGACCCGGCTGCCGCGGATCCACTTCAGAGTGGGGATGGCGCTCAAAGCCGGCTGCATGTCGTGCCTGGCCAGCCACGAGCCTGCCGAATCCACCAGCCGGACGCTCATCGCGTCGTCACAGGTCAGCGGGCGCAACGCCAGCAAGGTCACGTCCACCGCCACAGCCCTCCCAGAGCCAGCGGAGGGCGAGGGATAGGTGCGGCCAGGCGAGAAGCCGATGACGGCCATCTCATCGCCCAGGGGGACGAAACGCGCCTCGGGAGACGCGCCAGGCAAGCGGATCTCCTGTACGGGCCAGGCCCACGGTCCGGCTGCCCCCGCCTGCTCCCCCTCAGGCCCAGTCAGTGAGAGCCACAGGGAGCCATCTCCAGCATCCGGCAGGTCTATGCCAATCGTCCGGTACGCGCCTGGCATGACAGGTGCAAGCGGATACCGTCCATCGGCATCGGCGTCCGCGACATCCGACGACGTAGGGGCGCGGTTCCCGCGCCCAGGTCCGTCAGCCGTCCACACTCGCACTTGCCACACGTCCGCTTCGCCCGCACCGCGCCAGTGCAGATAGACGCGCAGGACGCCCGGCACGCTCCGATCGTAGTCCACTCCGACCAGCGTCGGCCCACCGGCGAAGGGGACGGACTGTCGGTGCAGGGTGACAAGGTCCATCCTCGGACCGCGCGGAGGTCTGCTGGTAGTGAGGCACGCAGGTCCGCCGGAGTGCCGTCCGTATCCGCCGCATCCCTGCCCGGAGGCCCGCGCGCCCACGTCCCGTGCCGCCACCAGATCCAACTCGGTCAGCCCGACCATGGCCTCCCCACCGTCCACGGTCAGGTCCTCGAAGCCCGCGTCGCTCACCACGTAGGCCCCCAGCGCCACCTGGTATTGGCCCGGTGGCAGGGCAGGGTATAGGGGCAGAACCAGCCGCGCAAAGCGCAGCTCGCCAACAGCGACGTCTGAAGCCAATGCCCGGTCGGCCTGGGCCACGCGTTTTCCCTCCGTATCCAGCAGCCGCAGGGTGAAAGCGGACATTGGTCGTGCGTCCGATAGAGCCACGTCCAGTGGACTGACCGGCTGCCAGGCCAGCACGAACTCCGCCACCTGCCCGGGGTAGAACCTGTCCTGCTGGATCCAATATCCCAGCAGCCGCACGCGGTCGCCAAAGGTCAGCCCAACGGGCGTGAGAGGCGCTACCGGCTCCGTCACCGGTCGTGGTCGGATCAAGAAACCGGAGGCCCATGGCTCGGCAGTGTACCCGCTGAACTCATAGAAGTGCGTCAGCAGAATCGCTCGATCCGGGTCGGCCTGCCCTTCCTCAAGGACGTGGCGTTGCCAGGTCTCCCGATATGCCTCCTCGGCGACGGGGTAGACGTAGCGCACTTCGACGTCGGGGCGCACCCCCTCAACCTGCTGGAGGTACCACAGCGGCGTCGCCCAGCGCCAATCGGCCAGCACCAGCGCGCCGGCGGGGGCCTGCTCCAGCAGCGGCGCGACGGTCTCGCGGGCCGTGTGATCCCCGGCCAGTTCCACGTAGCTGGCTGCGTGCCCCCAGCCGTTGCGCAAGCCCGCCCAGAGAACCAGCGCGCACACGCCCGCGCAGACAGCGCCAGGGGCAGATCCCGTGCCTGCCCACCGGTGGCGCGTGCTTGAGAACGGGCGACCGGCCAACAAGGAGCAAGCGCAGCACGGCAGGAGCCCGACGGCGATCGCGACGGGCAGATACGCCGGCATCAGGTATTCCACCGTCTGAGGCGCACGATACGTCACCGTGACGAAGGTGTGCAATGCCAGGCTGCCCGCCAAGAGGACGAAGAGCCTCCAATCGCGCCAGGCGAGCCCGATCAGTCCCAGCAGAGCTGCCACCAAGAGCACGACGTCAAACTGAAAGAGGTACAGGGTCGGGATAAGCGCCAGGCGGTGCGGAAGGTCAACTACGTTGGCGAAGGCGAACATGTCGCCCGAAAACCCCTGCGCCAGGAAATGGTGAAGGAAACCGGACACGGTATCCAGTCCCGGCGGCGCAAGTGGAGCGTCCACCGCACCCGCGATGGGCAGATAGATCAGCGGCAGGAATCCCGCCAACATAGCCAGCGCCGGCCGCCACCAGCGGCGAGGCTGCACAGCCAAACGCGGATCAACCAGCAACACGTAGAGGACGAAGAAGAGGCTGACGAAAGCCAGCGGTGGGTAGTGCTCACCCCCCAAACCCAGGGCCAGCCCCAGCAGGATGAGGGCCCGATCTCGCGCAGAAACCTCTCCGAGAAACCAGGTTTTTTCCGAAAAACCTGGTTTCTGGCAACTGTCTGCGTCTGCCTCCTTTCTGGCAGTGTCTCCTCCGGACGCGGCAGTGGCGAAGCGGGAGAGAGCGTACAGGGCCAGGGCAGTGAAGAAGACGGCGGGCGTGCGCACGTTGGCAATGGTCGCCTGAGCCCAATAGGTGGTGGCAGTGCCCAGCGTCAGCGCCGCCGCCAGCCCTCCGACGAGCACCCGGACGTCGCCCACCGCAGCGGTTGGTGCACCCGCGCGGTCTTGGGACTTGAACTCCGCGTCCCTGCGCCTCTGCGCCTCCGCGTTAGCGTCTTGGGATTTGCCCCCAATGCACCACCCCCGTGCCCATAGGCGGGTCGTTCGAGCCACCAGCACCAACGTGCCCGCCGCCAGCAGCCCGCTCATCAGATTTAGCCGGTAGGCCGGGGTTCCCCACGGGAACAGCCGGATGAATGCGTGGCCCGCCAGTGTGTAGAGCGGGAATCCCGGTGGGTGGGCCACTCCCAGCAACGCGGAGACCAACTGGAACTCACCGAAATCGGCTGGGAGGACGTCAGGGGCAGCAGTGCCTGCGTAGACCACCGCTGCGAGCACGAAAACCACGCCGTCGGCCAGCGGCTCCGTCCAGTGGGGAAGGATGCGACGCTCCCCGCTCACCAGCCACGCCAAGACGGCCAGAACAGCCACGCCCCCCGCTACGAGGGGATCGCGCCGAGGCCAGACCACGTAGATCAGCGACAGCAGGCCCGGCCAATGGTTGACGACCAGCGCCGGACGACGCAGGACTAGCGTTCTGGACAGGGGAACCAGCCAGCGGCTGGCAGCAAACGCACCAAATGCCGCTGCAAGGCTGATGACGATAGTGAAGATTCGCGGCAGAGGTCGCTGAACGACCTCCAGCAAGACGCGGGCCAGGAACAGCCCGACCGCCACGGACGAGCAGTGCGCGGCGAACGCGTACCAGACGGATTTGACTCTCATCCGGCGGATTATACCATTATCAATGACAAATGAACAAATGAGCAAATCGGCAAGTCAGCAGATCAGCAAATGGGCAAGTCAACAAGTCGGCGAATCAGGAAGCCGGGGGACCGGCAAGGCGGAGGCCTTGGGCAATCAATTGGGGGCTGAGCGCACAAGAGGCGTCGTTAGCAGGACCTCGTCGTTGGGCAGACGCGCGCCGTCCGCGGTGGAGGCGGGCAGGCGCAGGCCCGTCGCCGCATCGTACCACCCCACGCCAAGCTCCAGAGAGTCCGAGCCTTCCCCGGCCGACGGTGGGGAAGCAATGATCGCGTCCACCACCGTCAACGGGATGCTTCGGTCATCGCGCACGCGGTCATCGGGTCGCCAGATAGAAGTGGGGAAACCACCCGAGAGTGGCGGGCCATCCGCCGTGGACAGCATCCGCCCCTCAGTGTCGTACAGGTGAACGAAGACGACGTAATCATCCGTGAGTGGCGCGATGCTGCGCCACCAGAGCGTCACGTGCAGCACCTCAGACACACGATCAACTGGACCGCGGCCGCTTCCCTCGTCCGCAACATCCGCGGTGTCCACCCCGTCCACTGTGATCTCCACCCCGTCCAGCGATATCGCCCCGCCGAACGTGACCGGCTCGTCCAGGCGCTGCTCCGCGGCGGGTGCCTGTGCCTCCGGGTCGGAAGCCCCCACGCGCAGCCGCGTCAGTGTGGCCACGTCACCGGCCGGTTGGCCCGCCAGGTCAAACGGCATCCGAGCGCCATGTGCCAGATCGAACAGCGCCACCTGCACCCACCAACTCTGGGCCCGTTCGACGTCCTCCGGCAACCGCAGCCGGTAGCGATCCGCGACGATCTCACCCGGCTGCCAGACCCCCGTAGGGTAGTTCCCCCCGCCCGTCCACGTGTTGAAGTTCACCAACGTCGCCGTCTCCCCCGGCACCGCCGAGACCAACTGGATAGCCAGCGTATGATGCGCCCTTGGCTGCCCCAGCGCTTGCCAATACAGCGTCAGGTCAATCCAGTCGCCAGGAACGAGCGAGCCGGCGCCTGTTGCCTCACCCCCCAGATCATAGCCCAAGAGAGCGATGTCCGAGCCAAAGCGGCCATCCAGCGCGTGTGGCGCTTGCACGTCCGCGGTCCCGGTGTACACCGCCGGTGGAGCGACGCGCGGAGCCATCACCGCGAAGGGAACCACCGCCGCCATCACTGCCAGCCCTCCCAGCAAGGCCCAGGCCACCCAGCGGCGTCCAATAGCCCAGCGAGCCCAGCCCAGCCCCAGCAAGCCGGTCACGCTGACCAGCGCCGGATACAGCAGGCGTCCTTTCGAGGCGTGGATCGCCCAGTTCCAACGCACGTAGGCTGCCCCCATCGCCATCAACCAGACCACCAGGACCCCTATCTGTGTCCAGACCCGGATGTCCGCATCCGCCCCTACCCGTACCCAGACGCGGATGTCTGCATCCGCCCCTACCTGCCGCCTGACGCGGATGTCCGCATCCGCCCCTGCCTGCGGTTTCCGCGCCCTTCCGGCGTAGCCCACGATCAGCCCCGCCACACCGACCACCGCGACCAGCACATAGACCAGGTAAAATCCAGCCGGCGGAGCCGTGCAGCCAAACACACCCCACCACGAGCGGAACAGGCCCGGAAACTCGCGCATGAGCACGCCGACCGACATGTGGCTGCGCAGAGACAGCGTGTCCAGGATCGGGCGCGTGCCGGTCAGGTCCCCGTAGAGCGTCCAGTTGCGGGCGAACCACCAGCCGGCGACCGCCAGAAACGCGAAAACACAGACAGCAAGATCCAGGAAGGCAGATGCAGGAGGCAGAAAGTAGCCGCGATTTCCAATCGCGCGTGCAGCAGGACGCAAGAGACTAGATGCGCTCAGGGGGGGGGCAGCCGGCGCCCGTCTGCGCCGGAGCACGGGGGCAAGGAGGATGACCAACCCAAAGAGCGGGAGCAACAGCGCGCCGGAGAACTTGCTGAGCGCGGCCAGGCCGGCCAGGATGCCCAGCGCTGCCGGCCGTACCAACCACCGCAGCCAGGAAAGAGACCTCCCCCCACCGGGCCCACCCCGTTCGTCGTAGGGGCGCGGAAACCGCGCCCACGTCCGCCGAACGGACGTCTGCGTCCGCGACGTCCCACCGTCCCCCTCCCCCAGGAGACGCAAGGCCAGGTAGACGCCCCACGTGCTAAGCGCAATCACCATCGCGTCGTTGCTCACGGCAGCCGCGGTGAACAGAAATTCCGGGTTGAAGGCCGTCAGGCCCACCGCCAGCCAGGCCGCGTGAGACAGGTCTGGGAAAGCCAGTCGCACCGCCGCGAATACCCCCGCGACGGCCAACACGCCCAACAGGGAGGACCACAGCCGGACGACGTGAAGCACGCGCACCCGGCCCTGATAAGGGAATCGCTCGACGTGCGGGTCGTGCGCCAGGTAAGCCACGTTGTACCGCGCGTCAGGCCGGCCACAGGTCGAATGCGGGTTGATCTCCAGCGGCTCTGCGGCATCCTGCAGATCGAGCCCGAGCGGCCCGGACAGCGCGCGCACGAGGAGCGCGGCACCCGCGTAGTACAGTGGGGGTTGCGCGCCCTCGTGCTCATAATGCGGGTGCGCGCCCTCTGCAGGCACCACCGGCAACCGCCCCGTCTGGACAAGGTGGACCACGTAGTAGAAATGCCCGATCTCGTCGGGAGCCTCGAATGGGGTAGAGACGGCGTTGTAGACCGTTGACAGGATCAGAAACACGAGCAACAGTCCGACCAGCGCCAACGGACGTTTCCCCCCCGGACCGTCTCGCTCTCCGCCGTCCGACCGCCCGGACGTCCCTCTCCGCGGCATTCTGCCCCTTGGAATTTGGCCCTTGGGATTTGGGGTTTGCTTTCCCTGCCCCTTCATCGTTCCTTCCCCCACTCGACCGGGGCCAACAGGATACGGTCGCTGACCGGCTGCCCGTCCTGCAGAACCGGCAGCCGCTCGTCAGTGGCCAGCGAATACACGCCGACCTGTAGCCAGTAGCGCCCGGGGGCTAGGTCCGCTGGAAGCTCCAGGCGACTGCGTTGGACGAAGACATCGCCAGGGTTCCACTGAATGGCAGAGAACCCGAGCCCGTCGCCGACGCTTGCGGCCCCCGCCGGATCGACCAGGTGGGCAAAGACGGACAAGGGCGGCTGTTCCGCCCGGGCGGTCACCCGCCAGGCGGTCGTCAGCACCAACTCGCTCGACTGAGAGGGGCCCTTGGAATCTGCGTCCCCCGCTAGATGGGCGTCCGGTGAGCCGAGGCCATACCCCAGAAACTCGACCTGCCCCCCCAAGTCCAGCGGCACGGGCAGCGCCGTCACGGGGTCGGAGTCGGTGGGAGCCAACGCCGGGCTCGACCACGCTTCCTGCACGGGCGCGATCTCTTCAAGGGATTGCTCCACGGACGCACCCTGTCCGCATCCGCTCGATACCCTGACGACCGTGTAGCCGGGCGAAGCGCGCAAGCCCCGCTCGTGGTAGATGATTTCAGCGCCCATCACCCGCTCGTAGGGGCGCGGTTCCCGCGCCCAAAGGGGCACCTGTGCATCCGGCACCAGGTACCATCCTGGCTCATCGCTCGCCGGGCAGACCCAGGACTGCGCGCAGTCGAAATGCACCACCCGGTCGATCCCCGCGCCGAAGCGGTGGGCGATCCAGTCGTCGTCCAGCTCAATCTTATCGGAGGCACGGTCAACGTCCGCGGACGCAGGGTCAATGTCCGCAGAGTCGTCAGGCGCGAAGCAGAACCCCAGCCAGGTCGGTGGATCCGGGTCCGCCTCCACCCGGTAGACGAATATCGAGTAACCGACTTTCGCCACCGGCTCGTGGCGGCGGAACCAGTCGAAGAGATCCGGCTCCGGCGAGAAGGGACCCTGCAACACCGTGGCGCTGATGGCGTACCAGCCCGGTGCCGGGTTGATCGGGGCGAAACCCTCGGCGGGATTGGTGGAACTGGGGGCAAAGAGGGATCGGTGATGAATACCCGACGCTTCCAAGAAATAGGCCGGGTCAGCCGTACCGAAGTAACCCAGCCAGAGATCATCAATCCCGTGTTCGGTGAGATAGCGTCGCAGGTGTTTCAGTCCCTGCCCCCAGTCCAGGTTCGAGTCCACCAGGTAGCGATACCCGTTGGACGGCCCTCCGACCAGTTCGTTGAAGTAGGCCAAATGGTGGGGGAAGATAGCCACGGCGGTGATCACCAGCCAGGCCAGCAGGACGCCAAGTCCCCGGCGCACCCACCCAGACCTCAGTCTGGGCCACGCGACGATCTGAGCCGTGTATATGGTCATCAAGGGCACGGTGCTGAGGATATGCCGGTAGCCCAGGTTCAGGGTGCTGAACGCAGACAGGCCAAAGTAGAGCGGCGGATAGATCCACAGCGCGTAGTCCGCAGGCGGGCGTGGGCTGATGCGGCGCGTGACGTGCAGCCACACCGCCAGCCCCAGCAGGATCAACACCGGCAGCGGGGTCTTAATCGCGAAGACGAAGGGGAAGTAGTACCACCACCCCCAGATTGTGTGCTGGCCCCACAGGAAAGCCGGACGTCCCAGATCCATCTCGTGCTGGACCCAGGTAATGGCCTCCCAATAGCTGGCCGCGGGGACGGGAATGTCCCGCAGGAAAGGCGCGATCTCGGCGAGATAGGGGGCGGGGCGCACCTCGAAGCGATACAGGGCCCACAAGACAAGCAGCGCACCGGCCACCATCGCCCCCCAGGCGACGGCCGCTCTGGGCCATCGGCGGCGCTGTCGCACCTTCCCCTCTACAAAGGCGCCATTCCGATGGCGCCGATGACGTCGATACCGTAGAGACGCAAGATCTTGCGTCTCGGCGCCATTCCGATGGCGCACGGTACAGATTGCACTAAGCACACCGATCAAGGGGATGAGCAGCGTGTTGCTCGTCTTCGCTGCCAGTGCCAGACCCAACACGCACGCAACCCCGGCCACTCGCCCTGGAGATGGCTTCCGCGCCCAGCGCCACCACATGTAGAGCGTCGCCGTCGCCAGGCAGGCCGCGCCCAGGTCGGTGGACAGGACGCGCGCGTGGGCCACGATGTTGGGATTAAACACGCACAGCGCCAGCGCGAGCAGCCCTCCCCCATTGGACCGCGCGGATGTTGCCGACCGCAGGCGGTCGGTCATCCGCTCCATCCTTGGCCGCATCCGCGCCCCTGCGTACATGTCGTCAGCCCAGCGATACACGACCGCTCCCAGAATGAGGGCCAGGCCGACGACGGGGAAGCGGGCCAGGAAGACCATCTTGTCCACGTCGTGGCCCAGTTGCCAGACCAGGGCCTGGGAGAAGTGGAAGAGATGCGCGTCCTCCCATCCCGGAATCTGTTCCGGTGGCGTCAGTTCCGGCATCAACAGGAGCATGAGGCCACCCAGCCCATCCACCAACACGGGATGTTCCTGTTGCATGCGCAGATCCGTCCCGCGCGCGTAGGCGTACCCCCTGGCCAGATCATAGGACTCGTCGAAAGTCGGCGAGGCCAGGGAGCCGCTGAGGACAGCCTGCAGGAAAAGCAGCAACAGCAGCCCGCTCGCGGCATAGATGCGGACGGCAGACGTCCGCCGGAGCGCCGTCGTCCCCGCGCGCAACTGATCAATCATCGGCCAAGAATCTCCCCCACCAGCAGACTGTCGCCGGTTTCCTGCATCGGTCCCACGACCTGTTGACGCTCAAGCGTGTCCAGCCAGTAGACACCCGTTTGCAGCCAGTACGTGCCCCCCTCCAGGTCCGGCGGCAACTCAAACTCATGGTACTGGACGAGTATATCGCCTGCCTGCCAAACATCAAGCGGCACACCCAGCCCGTCGGCGACGCCCACAGGCTGACCGTCACCGCGAAGCAGGTGAGCCATGATCGAGAGCGGCCGCGTCCTGGGAATCTCACTCTGACTGACCTGCCACCAGGTCTCCACGGCGATCTCCTGCGGGCCAGATTCCACGACGCGATGGCCCAGATAGGTCAAGGGGCCATCGAGCGCCACCGGTGCTTCGACGGGCACCGCGCCCGTGATCTGGTCCGGGCGCATACCCGGGGACGCGATCCATGCGGTGGACGTGTAGGGCGCAGTCATCCCTACAGAGGCGCCCTCAGACTGGGCGCCATCAGACTGGCGGTATTCATACAGGTGAAACGCCGGGCCGAGCCCATCGTAGCGACTGTGAACGTACGCCAGATGCGCCTGATCCAGGTGCGCAGAAACCAGGTTTTTTCCGAAAAACCTGGTTTCTTCCTGCGGGGCATTTTCCTGCAACACCTCGTCGTGCAGCGCGTACCAACCCCCTGTCTCCCCGCCCTCCGGGTAGATCCAGCTCTGGGTGCAGTCGAAGACCACCCGCCGCAAGGGCTGTGTGTAGAACTCCCGGGCGATGGTCTCCTCGTTCAGGGGAACGGCCGGCACCGTGCACTGGGCAATCCACGTAGCGGGCGGATCGTGGGGATCCACCCGATACACGAACATCGCATACCCCGGCTGGGCCACGGGCGCGTGGTGCTTGAACCATTCGTACTGCTCCAGATCGCCTGGGCCGCTGTACAGCAGCGTGGCCCCCAGCACGTACGTCGCGGGCGGCGGATCGAAGCGGGGTGAGAAGACCGGCGGCGCGTCGCGCAGAGGCGGCAGCGGCTCATACTGGACGCCATACAGCTCCGGCCCAGCATACCAATAGTGCCCCAGCCGCAAGGGCGGGCGAACGTCGAGCTGCTCCAGTTCCTCCCGCAACGTCTTGAAGCTCTGCCCCCAATCCAGATTGGAGTCCACCAGGTAGTAATAGCCATTGCTCGGCCCGCCTGCCAGCTCGTTGAAATAAGCCAGATAGTGAGGAAAGACCCTGACCGTGCCGGCGACGTACCAGAGCCACAGCGCGACCCACAGCACCCACCCGGCGGTATGCACCCACTTGCCCGCGCCCCGGTCCACTGTAGGGCCGCTGTTTCCGCGCCCGCCAAGGCGCGCAGATTCGCCACGCTCGGACCGCGGGCATCCTGCCCGCATGCCCCGCGCCCCGACGGTCCAGATCGTGACCCAGTGAGCCCCCACGACGTGCAGAAAGGGATGGATAGGTAACATGTGGCGGTAACCGATGTTGATCCCGCTGTAGATGGCGGTCACCGAGTACACAAGCGGGAAAGCGAGCAGGAAGAGAAAGTCGGCAAGCGTGAGCGAACGCCGCCATAGCGAGACGAGGATGGCGCCGATGCAGATCACCAACAGGGGGACCGGATTCTTGAGCAAGAAGGCCAGGGGGAAATACGACCACCACCCGCCCACACCTGCCTCGCCGGCCAGGTACATCATGCGGGTTTCCGATCTCTCCATCTGGCGCACCAGCCCGGCCCAATGATCGGATGCCGGCAGTGTGAGTGTGTACGGCCCTATGTCCACAGGGCCGACGCGGAACCCATACACCGCCCATAGGAACAGCAGGGCGACGGCTACGATCACCACGCCCACAACCACAACCACCCACCATCGTGGGGGCAAGTCTCGACGGATTGGAACAATCCGCGCCCGCCCGGTCCTGGTCCCCGCGCCCCTCCGCCCACCCGCGCCCCGGCTCCCGCACCACTCGACGATGACCAAGAGGCCCACGAGCAGGCCAACCCAGATGAACCCCGACACCTTGGCCGCCATGGTGGCCCCGCCCAGCAGGCCGATCACGACGCCCCAGCGCAGGTCCGCTCCAATAGAACTTCCAGCCCGCCGGGCGCCGTTCGTCCGGCGGACGTCTCTTGTCCGCACCCACCGCCAACCGACGAACAGCATCGCAAAACCCACCAGCGTGATCCCCAGGTCGCCCGTCGCCAACGGCGTGTGCGCCACGATCGTGGGATCGAAGACCATCAACGCCAGCGCGACCAACCCGCCTTTGTAACCAAACAGGTCCGCTGCCCAGCGAAAGACCAGGCCTCCTAGCAGCATACCCAACAGCATCATGGGTACCCGCCCGATCACCTCCAACTGCTCCGCCGGTCCGAGCAGCGGGAAAAGGGCGTGCAGATAGGGCGGCAAGGGAAAGGTGCCCCAGTTCGTCAGCGTCTCCACAGGGATGTGCGGGTTACTGAGCGCAACCGGGACAGCCATCCAGGCGAAGAGCAGAGGCGGGTGGCCCAGGGACGGGATATACCACGTCTCCCCGGTGGTCAGATAGGTGTATCCAACTCCCAGGTTAGGCGGCTCATCGGACGTCAGGGAGAGTTGGCGCGAGCTCAGGGCCAGTTGGGCGAAGAATACCAGCAAGAGCAGGAGCACAGCGCCCCAGCGGCGAACGGACATGCGGCTATTGGTCAAATCTCTCATCGATTCCCTCGCCTCGCCGGACGGACTCCCGGCGCATCAACGCGCGCCCTCCTCGGCCAGCCAGATCTCTCCAATCAAGATGTGGTCTCCGGTGGTCCCACCTGGACCTGTGACCATCTGTCGCTCCAGCGTGTCCAACCAGTAGACACCCGTCCGCAGCCACATCTCCCCCGCCGCCGTATCGAGCGCGAAACGGTGGCGTTGCACGATCCCGTCCCCCGCCTGCCACATCTCCACCGGCACGCCCAGCCCATCCGCCACACCGATCTCGCGCCCCTCCCCGTCAACCAGGTGGGCCATGATCGAAAGTGGCCGCCCGGCCGCGCCCTCGGCATCCACCACCTCCCACCACGTTTCCACGCTGACCGCCCGCGCCTCCGCCTCCAACACCCGGTAGCCCAAGAAGCGCAGCGGCCCGTCCAGCGCCAACGGCGCCGGCACAGCCGGACCCTCCGCCGCAACCTGCCGCGGGCTCATCCCCGGCGGCGCGACGTACACTGTGCCCCCACAATCGCCGCCCGACGTAGCATCAACGGACCGCCCGGATGTCCCCCGACCGTCTGCGGTCGGCGGCATCCCTGCCTGCATGCCCCCCGCCCACTCGTACAGATGGAACGCCGGCGCCATGCCGTCGGATTGATGATGCACGTAGGACAGGCGCGCTTGCCCCAGGTGGGCTTCCAGGAAAGCCTCTCGCTTGTCCTCCGCCTCCTCCAGTAGCACGTCGTCGTGCAGCGCGTACCACCCGCTCGCCTCCCCGCCCTCCGGATAGACCCAGCTCTGCGTGCAGTCGAAGTACACCTGCCGCAGCGGCTGGGCGTAGAACTCCCCGGCGATCAGATCCCCACTCAGCGGGGCCGCCGGCTGCGTGCACTGGGCAATCCACGTCGCCGGCGGCTCGTGGGGCTCCACCCGATAGACGAACAGCGCGTACCCCGGCTGCGCCACAGGCTCACGGTGTCGAAACCACTCGTATTGCTCGATATCCCCCGAGCCGCGTTGCAGCAGCGTGGCCCCCAGCACATACGTCCCGGGCGGCGGATCAAAGCGGGGCGAGAAAACCACCGAGAAATCATCGCCCAACGGGGGAATCGGCTCGTACTGGACGCCGTACAACTCGGGTCCCGCATACCAGGTGTGGCCCAGCCGCAGCGGTGGGAGAACATCCAGCGTCTCCAACTCATCCCGCAACGCCTTGAAGCCCTGCCCCCAGTCCAGGTTCGAGTCCACCAGGTAGCGATAGCCGTTGCCCGGTCCGCCCACCAACTCGTTGAAGTACGCCAGATAGTGTGGAAACACCCGCACCGTCCCGATCACGTACCACACCCCCAGCACCAACCACAAGGCCTTGTAGCCGCGATTTCGCAATCGCGCGCCCCACCGCAGCCGCGCGGTCACCGCGCCCATCCCCGCGCTCTCCGATCCATCAAGCCAACCGACCGCCCACTGGGCCGCAAAGACGTACAGAAACGGGTGAATCGGCAGCAGGTGCCGGTACCCGATGTTCATCATACTGTACATCGCGACGGCCACGTACACCGCCGGAAAACCCAGCAGGAAGACATAATCAAGGACCGTAAGGCCTTGCCCCTCCGTCCATCGTAGGGACGCGGTCTCCGCGCCCAACTCCGCCGGAGTGCCGCCCGTTCGTAGTGAGGCACGCAGGTCCGCCGAAGGGCCGTCCCCCGTTCGTAGTAAGGGCGGACATTGATCGTGCGTCCGACGCAGGTCCGCCGGAGTGCCGTCTGTTCGTAGTGAAGCACGCAGGTCTGCCGAAGTGCCGTCCCCCGTTCGTAGTGAGGCACGTAGGTCCGCCGGAGTGCCGTACCGTCGCCTTGCCAGAGCGAGGACGAACGCACCGATCCACACCACCAACAGAGGAATCGGGTTCTTGATCAGGAAGGCAAAGGGGAAGTACCACCACCACCCCGCCCCGTAGCGCGTCTCCCCAGCCAGAAACATCAACCGGCTCGACGTGCTGCCAAACTGGCGCACCAGGGCTTCCCAATGGTCCGGCGCGGGAACGGTCAGCACGTACGTGCCGACTCTCACGGAGCCAATCCGGAATCCATACATCCACCACAGGAAGAAGAAAGCAACGAGCAGAATCACCGCGCTCCGGCGAAACACCGCCCATAGCCTGTAGAGCGATGAACCCGGCGAGCGGAGGATTTCGACGACAAAGATGGTGCCGACGGCCAGACCAACCCACATCAGGCCCGAGACCTTGGCCGCCATCGTAGCCCCGCACAGCAGGCCAATGGCCACGTCCCACCACGGGGCAGGGCGCGGAAACCGCGCCCCTACCACGGACCGCAGGCTGCGCCAGGCGAGGAAGAACGTCGCGAAACCCAGCAGCGTGACCCCCAGGTCCGTCGTCGCCAACTGCGCGTGCGCCAGCATCGTCGGGTCGAACGCCATCAGGGCCAGCGCCAGGAGTCCCCCCTTATAGCCGAACAGATCCGCCCCAGCGGAAGACCAGGCCTCCCAGCAACACGCCCAAGAGCATCACCGGCACCCGCCCGGCCACTTCCAGGCGCTCGACGGGTCCTAGCAGGGGCAAGAGGGCACGGAAATATGGAGGGAGCGCAATCGTCCCCCAATTGGGCAGGCTACGCACGGGAATATGGGGAGCGCCCAAGACGACCGGCAGGGCCTCCCAGGCATTGATCAACGGGGGATGGCCACGAGAGGGAACCTGCCAGGTCTCTCCGCTGACCAGGTAGGTGTACCCGCCACCCAGATGTGCCGGCTCATCGGACGTCAGGGAGAGCTGGCGTGAACCAAAGGCCAGTTGGGCGAACATGAGCAGCAGCAGCAATATCACAGCGCCCCATCGGCGCGTCGCCAGGCCACTTCCTTGGTCCGTATTGGGCATCACGCCCATCACTCGCTTCCCCCCATCGTGTGAGGCCGCGCAGACCTCGAGCGTGTGGTGCCCGCACCATCGCTCAACCGGATCTCTCCAATCAAGATGTGGTCTCCGGTACCCCCACCTGGCCCCGTGACCGTCTGCCGCTCCAGCGTGTCCAACCAGTAGACGCCGGTCCGCAGCCAGATATCCCCCGCTTCAGCCGCAGAAACCAGGTTTTCCATGCGATGGTACATCGCCAAAGACCCGGTTTCTTCAGGCGCGAAACGGTGGCGCTGCACGATCACGTCCCCCGCCTGCCACATCTCCACCGGCACCCCCAGCCCATCCGCCACACCGATCTCACGCCCCTCCCCGTCGACCAGGTGGGCCATAATCGAAAGCGGGCGCCCGGCCGCGCCCCCGGTATCCACCACCTCCCACCACGTCTCCACGCTCACCGCCCGCGCCTCCGCCTCCAACACCCGATAGCCCAAGAAGCGCAGCGGCCCGTCCAGCGCCAACGGCGCCGGCACAGCCGGACCCTCCGCCGCAACCTGCCGCGGGCTTATCCCCGGGGGCGCGACGTACACTGTGCCCCCACAATCGCTGCCGGACGCGCCATCGACGGACCGCAGGCATCCTGCCTGCATGCCCCCCGCCCACTCGTACAGATGGAAGGCCGGCGCCATGCCGTCGGATTGATGATGCACGTAGGCCAGACGCGCCTGCCCCAGGTGATATGCTATGGATTGCGCAGAAACCAGGTTTTTTCCGAAAAACCTGGTTTCTTCCTGCACACGCTCCTCCTGGAGCGCGTCATCGTGCAGCGCGTACCACCCGCTCGCCTCCCCGCCCTCCGGGTAGACCCAGCTCTGCGTGCAGTCGAAGTACACCTGCCGCAACGGCTGGGCGTAGAACTCCCCGGCGATCAGGTCCCCGCTCAGCGGGGCCGCCGGCTGCGTGCACTGGGCGATCCACGTCGCTGGCGGCTCGTGAGGCTCCACCCTATAGACGAACAGCGCGTACCCCGGCTGCGCCACAGCCGGCTGGTGCTTGAACCACTCGTACTGCTCCAGGTCGCCCCGGGGACGCTGCAGCAGCGTGGCCCCCAGCACGTACGTCCCGGGCGGCGGATCAAAGCGGGGCGAGAAGACGGGAGACGCGTCGGGCAAAGGTGGGAGTGGCTCGTACTGAACGCCGTATGCCTCCGGACCCACGTACCAGGTGTGTCCCAGCCGCAGCGGTGGGAGAACGTCCAGCGTCTCCAACTCCTCCCGCAACGCCTTGAAGCCCTGCCCCCAGTCCAGGTTCGAGTCCACCAGGTAGCGATAGCCGTTGCCCGGCCCGCCCACCGACTCGTTGAAGTACGCCAGGTAGTGTGGAAACACCCGCACCGTCCCGATCACGTACCACACCCCCAGCACCAACCACAAGGCCTTGTAGCCGCGATTTCGCAATCGCGCTCCCCACCACAGCCGCGCGGTCTCCGCGCCCATCCCCGCGCTCTCCGACCCATCAAGCCAGCCGGTCACCCATTGGGCCGCAAAGACGTACAGAAACGGGTGAATCGGCAGCAGGTGCCGGTACCCGATGTTCATCATGCTGTACATCGCCACGGCCACGTACACCGCCGGAAAACCCAGCAGGAAGACGCAGTCAAGAACCGTAAGGCCCTGCCCCTCCGTCCGCCGTAGGGGTGCGGTCTCCGCGCCCAACTCCGCCGGAGTGCCGTCCGTTCGTAGTGAGGCACGCAGGTCCGCCGAACGGACGTCTGCGTCCGCGACGTCCCGTCGCCCTGCCAGAGCGAGGACAAACGCACCGATCCACACCACCAACAAGGGAATCGGGTTCTTAATCAGGAAGGCGAAGGGGAAGTACCACCACCACCCACCCACCCGGGCCTCGCCAGCCAGGAACATCATCCGGATCGAGGGGCTGGACATCTGCTGCACCAAGCCCTCCCAGTGATCGGATGCGGGCATGGTGAGAACGCTCGATCCCACGTGCACCGGTCCCACCCGGAAACCGTATACGCCCCACAGGAACAGGAAGGCCACGCCCGCGATGACGGCCATTCTGCGGGCAACCGTCGCTATGACACGCAGCGGTGTAGCGCCACTGCCAAGCAAGCGCACGGCCTCAGCCACCGCGATGAATGTAGCGAGCAGCCCTCCCCATATCAGGCCAGAGAGCTTGGCCGCCATCGTAGCGCCCGCCAATAGGCCGATGGCCACGTCCCACCACGGGCCAGGGCGCGGAAACCGCGTCCCCACCGCGGACCGCAGGCTGCGCCAGGCGAGGAAGAAGGCGGCAAACCCCAACAGCGTGACCCCCACGTCAATTGTCGCCAACTGCGCATGCGCCAGCATCGTGGGGTCGAAGGCCATCAACGCCAAAGCGAGGAGCCCTCCCCTATGGCCGAACAGGTCGGCCGCCCAGCGGAAGACCAGGCTCCCCAACAACACCCCCAACAGCATCACCGGCACCCGCCCGGCCACTTCCAGGCGCTCCACAGGCCCCAACAAGGGCAAGATGGCACGGAAGTACGGCTGCAGCGCAGTCGCGTGCCAGTTGGTCAGGGTCTCCAGGGGCAGGTGGGGAGTGGCCAACACGATGGGCCAGGCGATCCAGGCGAGTAACAGGGGCGGGTTACCCAGAGGCGCGATGTGCCACGTCTCGCCGGTCGTCAGATAGGTGTACCCGGCCCCGAAATGCGGCAACTCGTCAGAAGTCAGTGAAAGCCCCCGCGAACCAAACGCCAGTTGGGCGAAGAACACTAACAGCAGCAGTATCGCTGCGCCCCACGACCGTTGCCACTGGCTCTGCCTGCCCCCGACCACTGTCCGCTTCACCGTTGCGATACTCCCACGTCGGTCAGAAGCACCCGATCCCCCACCGGGGTCCCGTCCACGAGGACCGGCCAGCGCTCCATCGTGTCCAGCCAGTAGCCGCCCGTCTGGAAGCACAGATCGTCGAGCGCGACGACTGCGCCCCCACAGTCCTCAAGCGTGAAACGATGCCGCTGGACGATCCAGTCCCCGGCGCGCATTTCGGTGAGGGGTACACCCAGGCCATCGGCGACGCCCACCACGTTTCCCGCCTGGTCAAGCGCGTGGCCCATAAGTGAGAAGAGGCGCGAGGTAGGACTGTTCACCTCCCACCACGTCTGTAGCTCAAACGTGCACTCCTCTGATGGCGCGCCATCACCCCTACAAAGGCGCCATTCCGATGGCGCGCCATCCTGCACCACCCGATAGCCCCGTAGCGTCAGGGGACCATCGAACGAGACCGGTGCGGAGAGACTGTATTCCGCCTGCCCATCGGAAACTGGCTTGTCGCCGACAGCGGCCCCGTCATGGGGAACACGCATGCCCGAGGAGACAAAGCTAGAGAACGCGGACATCGCGGACGGGTCCCATTCGTGTATGCGATAGGCCGGCAGCGTGCCGGGCTGAGTGTGGGCATAGCTCAGGCGGGCGTCACACAAGCAAGAGTCAATCCACTCGCCCGCCTGACCCAGCGACTCCTCGTGGAAGACATACCAGCCTGCCGACCTGCCCCCATCCGGGTAGAGCCAGGACTGTGTGCAGTCAAAGTAAGCGACGCGCTGAACCTGGCCGCCAAAACCGCGCTCGATCTCCGATGGTGGCAGGGGAGGAGCCGGCGTCGCGCACTGCCCCACCCACGTGGGGGCTGGCTCTCTCTCTTCCACCCGGTATACCATCAATCCATAGCCCGGCTGGGCAATGGGCTGTTGGTGTCGAAACCACTCGTACAGATCGGTGTCGTGCAACAGGATGCCCTGCAACGTCGTAGCGCTGATCGCGTACACACCGGGCGGCGGGGCGTAGGAGGGAAAACTCCCCTCTTCAGTCTGCGGCGCAGGCGGAAGAGGCGTATGCGGCACACCATAGCTGGCCGGATCGACCCACGTCCAGTAGCTCAGGTGCACCTCGGGGATTCCCTCCCGCCGCATGGCGTCCGCCAGTGCCTTGAAGCCATGCCCCCAATCCAGGTTAGAGTCCACAACGTGCGTATAGCCGTTGGCCGGGCCACCAACCAGTTCATTGAAATAGGCCACGGTGTACGGGTACACGAGCCACGTGCCCACGACGTACCAGGCCGCGAGCGCCACGGTCACCCATCGCCCCAGCCGCCGGATTGGAACAATCCGCCCGTAGCCTGCGGTTCGCGGCAGGGGGGCGGTTTCTGCGCCCTGGCCCGGACGTATAGTCCGCTGCGTCCGTTTCGCTCCGAGCCCTCGCCCGACGAGGACGTAGACGAAGGGAAACGTGGGTAGAAGGTGCCGGTAGCCGATGTGCATACCCGCCGCCATAGTGATACCCCAATACAGCACGGGAAACAGCCACAGCGGCACATCAGACATACAACGGCGCCTTTCTAAGGATGATGGCGCGCCGTCAGAACGGCGCCTTTCCAAGGGTGATGGCGCGCCGTCAGAACGGCGCCTTTCTAGGGGTGATGGCGCGCCGTCAGAACGGCGCCTTTCTAAGGGTAATGGCGCGACATCTCGCAGCCCGGCCTTCCATCTGAGGTCGGAAACTTGCATCCGCGACGTTCGAGATCCGCCCTCCCTCCACCGGAGTAATCTGCGTAGCCCCTTCCACACACTGAGGAGGATCGCCGCGAGGAACGGCAGCGGCGTCTTGATGAGGAAGACGTAGGGGGTGTACCACCACCACCCACCCTCCCTCAGGTGGCCCCGCAAGAACGCAATCCGGTCCTTGCTCTCGAACAGCGCGCGCAACGACTGGATGTGGGACGGGAAGGGGATGATCCACGGGAACCCCGGTATTCGCTCGGTCTCGAAGCGGTAGACAGCCCATACAACCAGCACGCTAAGCAGGAGGATCACGATCCCCCGCTTGCCCCAGCGCCACGCCTCTGAGATGAGACGTCGCCAGATGCTACGCCCAGGGCGACGACCCGCGGCCCCTACGGACGCACGGTCAATGGACAGCCCGGATGTCTGCATCCGCTGCATCTTTGCCGGCATGACATCCGCGGACGCACGATCAACGCCCCCCGCCACCGTCCACAACCATCCCCAGACCACAAGTAGACCCATCAAGAGCAGCGCGATCATCCCGGTATGCTTGGCAGTCAGCGCCATACCGGTCAGAACACCTGTGGCCACGAGCCAGCCCGTCGTAGAACGCGGATTGTTCCAATCCGTCCGCGCCATCCTCCAGAACGCGTAGGCGCAGGCGAAGGAAAACAGGGTGACGCCGAGATCCGTCGTATCTAGCTGTGCGTGCGCGATCATCGTCGGATCCCACGCCATGAGAGCGGCAGCGCATACACCCGCCCAACCACCCGCCAACTCAGAGGCCCAGCGGAACGTCAACGCCATCAGCAGCGTGGCAAGCAACATCACAGGGACCCGGGTCAGGACCTCAATCTGCTCCACCCCGCCCAGGTAAGGGAGCAAGCTCTGAATGTACAGGGCCGTGCTCTCCCGCCAGTGGGGCACGTCCGCAGGACAGGGGTGATCGGGATCCAGGAGCAATGGCAACGCGGCCCATCCCTCGACCAGGGGAGGATGGCCCAGGATCGGCAGCATCCAGAAATCGTCTGAGGTCAGGTAAGCGTATCCACGCGTGATGTGAGCCGGTTCATCGGCTGTCAGGGAGAGATGCCTGGCCCCAAACGCAAGCTGCCCGAAGAAGACCAGGAGCAGACACACGCAAAGGGCTCTGGCCCACCGGGACGTCAGGTAACCGCGTCTCTTGCTATCGGACGCCGCCATACGGCGGACATTGGTCCCGACCGTCTGCGGTCGGCTGCGTCCAATAGCGCTGTATCCGCCAAATCGCTTGTTCTGGCCCATCTGCAACGCCGATCACTGAAGCACGCCGGATGTCTGCGTCCGCGTCTGTTGACCCTGCATCCCCACGACCAATCTCCCAACCTACCAATTTACCAGTCTACCAATCCACCGACCCGCCGATCCACCATCCTCCCAACCTACCAACTCCCACGCACCTACGGAAGCGAGAATAGAGCAACCGTCTCGGATCCGGCGCCCGAGATGGGCAATCGCACGCCCGTGAGCGGATCGTACCAGCCCAGGCCCACACGCGTGCCCTGTTCCTCCCAGGGCAAGACGTATTCATCGACGATCAGATCGCCCGGCTCCCACAGAGAGGACGGGAAGGCCCCGCCCAAGGGGGGGGCATCGCCCGCCGCCAGGACGTTGCCTCCCGTGTCATATAGATGCACGAACGTCGTGTAGTCCTTGGCCAGGCCAGCCTCTGCCCGCCACCAGGCCCGCACCCGCACGCGATTCCCCTCAAGGTTCAGGCTCACGCCCTCCAGTCGAACGGCTCCCTCGGACGTCGCCAGGCCGACGCCCTGTCCACCATCGACCCGGGCGTCGCCGAAGAGCGGCCCGGATTCCAGGCGAGCCGCCACAGGCACCTCCGGCGACTCCGAGGCCCCCACCCGAACCAGTCCCAGGCCCAGCATCTCGCTGCCCGTCTGCCCATCCATCGTGACCGGGAGGCGTCGGCTGTCCGAAAAGGCGCCATCGGAATGGCCGTAGAATATCGCTGTGACCTGCCAGGACCGCGCTAGCTCCACAGCCTCGGGAAGCCGCAGCCGGTACCGATCCACGATCACCTCGTCGGGCCGCCAGGCGTATGAGGGATAGGTGCCGTCGCCGGGAATTGTATTGAAGTTGATCAACGCGGCATCGTCGCCGGGGACCGGCGAGAGCAATTGCAGGGCCAGCACGTAGTCCTCGGTCATGGGGCGAGTGGCCTGCAGGAACAAGGTCACCTCCACGGTCTCACCTGGCTCCAAAGACCGCGGGGAGACCTCGTAGCCCAGCACGCTGATTTGCTCGCCGAAGTGCGTGTCCGGCAATGCCTGCGCCGACGCGGGCAACGCCCTACCTGTGGAGGCCGGGTATCGCTCCGGCAGCGCGAAGGCCGGACGGACGATTAGAAACGCGCCCGCCAGCGCCAACCCCGAAAGCCCGACGCCCACGCCGACCAGCGTCCAACGGGGCCGAGACGTGAGCCGCGCCAGCCCGTAGCCCAGCAGGGCCGCGATGGCCGCGTTCGCCTGGAAGAAGAGACGGCCCAGGGGGGCATAGGTGACCTGATTCCAGCGCACCCAGGAGACGATCACCAGACCCAACCAAAGGAACAGCAAACCCGCCATCCACCTGCTCCTGAGAGGCGTGCTTCGCCATCCCCTCGCCCACCCTACCACGCCCAACGCCAGCAGCAGCCCCAGCGCCCAGTGGACCGGGGCAGGGAAGCTCAACTCACAGGCAAACGCCGACCAATAGGAGCGGAATGTAGCCAGGATCTCCGGCACGACCAGGTGCGAAGGCCAGCCATCGCGCCCGCCGTAGATAGAGCGCAGCATGTCGACCCCCGTCAGATCGCCGTAGAGCAGCCAGTTGCGCACAAACCACCAGCCAGCCACGACGAGGAATACCCCGGCGAGCAAACACAGGTGCACCAAAGCGCTCTTGACGCCGGATGCCCACATCCGCGACGTCTGTGTCCGTAGGGGCAGGTCCTGTGCCTGCCCGCCGCGATTGATCCACACCGAGGCCAGCAACCCCATACCGGCGAAGACCGCGGCCATCAGACCGCCCAGCTTGGCCAACGGGGCCAATCCACACACCAGGCCCAGCAGCAGCGTGCGCCGCCACGTGAATCCGCGCGCATAGGCTTGCAGTGTCAGGGCCACCGCCACCGCCGTGAGGCAGTTCACCAGGTTGTCGTTGTTGACCACGCCGCCCATGAAGGCGAACTGCGGATTGAAGGCCACCAACGTCGCTGCCAGTGGGGCGGCTTCCTCTGAGCCAGGGAATGCCAGGCGAGCCGCTGCGTAGACGGCGACAACGGTCAATGCCCCCAGCAAAGCCGACAGAAGCCGCATCACGTGGACCGCGCGCGCCGCGCCCTGGTACGGAAATGCCTCCTGATGGGGGTCATGCCGGTAGCGGGCCACGTTGTGCTCGGCCTGCGGCTGGCCGCAGGTGGAGAAAGGGTTGAACGGCGGGACCCCCTCCAGTTCGGCCAGTGCACTGCGCCCACCCCCAACCAGGCCCACCAGCGCCGCATTAAGCGCATAGTAGAGCGGTGCCTGAGACCCCTCCTGTCCGAAGCCATAGGCGATGGCGTATTCGCGGCTCTGTACCGGAATTCCACGACCCTCGAGGAGATGCTTGACGTAGAGCACGTGGCCAATCTCGTCCGGCCCCTCGAAGACGGGCGTCAACACACCATAGGTCAGGGCCAGAAACAGGTAGACCGCCAAGATGAATAACAGGGCAGGGTTTGCAGACAAAACGGACGTTGATTGTACATCCGGGGAACAGACAGGTCTCCTGCACATAGCGAGGCGATTCTAACACAGGCCATAGCCTTTGTCCAGATATTCAACACGCTGTGTGCGGAAGCCGATCTGGCCGCACGCCCCGTCTACCAACTACCAGCTTACCAATTTACCAGTCTACCAACCTACCACCCTACCAACCTACCACCCTACCAACCCACCCAGCCTAGCGAGCGCTCAACACCATCAGATAGTGAGCCACCGTGCACCCAGCGTCCCCCAGCAATTCTGCGCTCACGTGATCCAGCGTGTCGCCAGGTGTGCCGGAGAGATCGTCACCCGGTCGGGAGATCGCCAGTCCAGAGTACGACCGATCCAAGCTGCCGAAAGATGCCCCAGACCCGCTGACGAAGAAGAACCGCCACGCGTCCAGTTCCTGCGTGCGCACGCCGCAGCGCCGGGCACTCTGGTCGAAGGCGCGGGCCAGGCCCGATCCCGCCTCCATTCGGGCCAGCCGTGGCTCCCCTGCCCCCAACCCCTCAAGGACCACCGTTGTCCAGGTATCTGATGAACCGATGGGAATAGGGGGATGGTTGACGAAATAGCCGCCTCCCCCATTGTCCAGGGCGGCGAAGACCACAGTCCGCTTCGGTTGGAACCCGAGGTCACGCCACAGGCGGGCTACCTCCAGCATAACCGCCACACCACTGGCGTTGTCATCCGCTCCTGGATAGACCACGCCTCCGGTTCGGTGGGGTCCGGTATAGGGCGCGGCGACCAGGATGCGATCTCCCTCGGTCGTCCGATCCGCGGCGGGGAAGAAGCCGACGACGTTGGCCGCCGAGACTTCGTCGTACACCAACCCCGCGTCCACGCGGACCCGCAGACCGGACTCCAACTTGATCCGCTCCCCGGCGTCAAGTGCTGCACGGAGCTCGTCCAGGTCCAACCCCGCCTGGGCCAACAACCGCCGGCACGCCGTCTCCCCGATGAGGAGGTTAGGATAGGAGCGCAGCGCGTATTCACGATGGGGAGGGAGGGGAGGCGTCAATTCGTCACGCTTCAGTTCATCGTCCGGCACCAGCCGCAGCACGGCCGCATCAGCAGGCACGCGGTAGTTCCACGGCTCGCGCAACTCCTCATCCGGGTTCAGCAGCAGGACAACCTGCTTGAGCGCCACAGCGCCCGGCAAGTTCCCCATCACCAGCAACTCTTCCTCCCTGACGCCCTCGGCATCGAAGGGCACGGCAGGGTCCAGGGAGACGCCGTCCTCGATCTGCACACTCGCGCGCCCATCTGCCCCCAACGCCTCCAGTCTCGGCTTGACGGTGATGCGCCCACAGTGGGCCACGTACGACTGGTAGTAGGTGCCCCCGGTCAGGGGCGTCAACCCAGCCTGCTCGTACTGGTACGCAATGTAGCCCGCAGCCTGAAAGCCCCCGCCCGGGCCGGTGGGCCGCCCCTCCAACTCCGGCTGCGTCAGGTACACAGCGTCTCTCCAGGCTCGCTCCACGTCGAACTGGCGCGCCGTGTCAGCAAACTGGGCCTCGACGCCCGTGCTCGCCAGGAGCGCACGAGCGCCAAACAGGAGCAGGGCGATGATCACGAAGAAGCGAACCAGCGACCAGCCGCTGGGGTGAAACCGGCCTCGCTCGATGAACCGCTGCAGGCCGTAGCCAAAGAGATTGAAGCCCAAGACGCTAACGAAGAAGGCCAAGGCCGGGGCCATGGGCAGCCAGGGCATGGAACGGAAGTAGCCCCAGGAGGTCCCCAACATCGCTCCCCAGTCGGGCACGTCGAAGTAGTGGACTGCGTGACCGAGCTGCACCCCATCGTCGACGTACACGCCCCCGCCGCCGACGAAGATGTGCACGAAGCCCAGTTCACCCAGCAAAAGCAGCACCGCCCCCATTTCCAGCGCCGCCAGCGCCAGCAGTGTGGCCAACAGATTGGGCAATACGTGGCGGCTCAGGATCTGCGCCGGGCCCAGCCCCAGTGCCCGGGCCGCCAGGATATACAGCTTGCTACGTATCGTCAGCACGTGCCCCCGCACGATCTGCGTCACCTCACCCCATCCCACGAGCATCAGGGCCACAATGAAGGAAATCTGCCCCCGACGGATGCCGACGGCAAACACGAGAAGAATCGCCAGGATCAGGCCGGGGATGGCCGCCAGGAATTCGATCACGGCAGTTAGCACACGGTCGAAGAGGCTCCCCGGCCACCAGCCGGCCACGGTGCCCAACGTGAGCCCCAACAGCAACCGCACGATCACGGCGACAAAGGCGATCACCAGCGTCTGGCGCGCTCCGTACAGCAGTAGAGAAAGCATATCCCGTCCCTGGTCGTCGGTCCCCAGGGGATACATGTCACAGGGAGGAATCGGGGCCCGATGCAGCTCCCCATCAATGATCTGGATGCGGTCCCGCAGGTAAGGGTTGCCGGGAGCCAACTCCGGTCCAAGAACGGCCACCAGGAGGAAGAAACCAACCATGACGGAACCAACGATGAAAGAGCGATCCCGAATCGCCCGGCCCAGGCGTTGCCACAAGGTCTGCGCTTTCATGCCACGCCCGCCTCCCTCACGCGCAGCCTGGGGTCTACGATGAGATACAACACCTCCAACAGCAGGTTGACCAAGATGAACACAAGGGCCAGGGGCAAGACCATGCCGACCACCGCACTTGTATCCTGAGCCTGGACCGCAGCCAGCAATTGCTGCCCCACGCCCGACCAGTTGAAGATATACTCAACGATAGGCAAGATCACCAGACTAGAGCGTACCGAGACAGCCACGGCCGTCAGCAGGGGCACCCCGGCGCTCCGCAGCACGTGTCGGAAGAGCACGATCCGTGGTCCAAGCCCCTTAGCACGCGCAGTGCGGACGAAGTCGGCATCCAACACATCCACAAGCGCGTTGTACCCCAGGCGCATCACGTACGCCGCAGGCCGAGATGCCAGGACCAGCGCGGGCAGAATCAGGTGCTCATCCCACCCGAAGCCATGCAGTGGGATGAAATCCATCCCCGTGCTGCGGTAGAGCCACACGCCCAACCAGATGAGAAGCATGGCGGCGAAGTAACTGGGAGTGGACATGCCCAAGACGGAAACAAAGACGAGCAGGCCAGACAAGCGACTGTTGCGTCGCAGCCCCGCAGCGATTCCCAGCGGCAGACCGAGCAGAATCGCCAACACAAGCGAGACGGCCAGAAGCCCCAGCGACCGGGGAAGTGCGGACCTGACAGCTTCTCCAACAAATGCCGGATTTACGCATCCGCCGCATCCCCCCGTCAGGTCTGCGCCCCCATCGCCTCTGGTCGATCCCGCCAGATAGTCCACAGTGAAGGTCGCCGCCGAGGACACGGACGTGGGCAAGGCCCCCAACCCTCCTGCGCGCCCCAGGTCCATCGCCAACGCCACGGTGAAGACCAGAGCCACGAGCAGGAAAGGCGTCGGGAGCAGTCGCCCGCCGAGATGCAGCAACACACGGACGAAGCCAGGTGTGGAAATCGGCTTCACTTGCGAACGCCCGATCAAGGGGGCCGCCCGGACGTCTGTGCCCACGGACGCACGATCCACTGGAATGCGGCCATCGTCGGATTGGAACAATCCGCGGCCGCTTCCCCTTATCCGTCCAGGGCTCGCCACCGCCACAAGCTTGCCGTCAGGTATACCGCGCCTCGTCCGGCGAATGCCTGCGCGGGCATCCTCGTTCCCCGGATCCAGTTCCAGCACGCGGCTGAACAACGCCAGGCTCTCCAGCGGGGTATGGGCCAGGCGGGCTAACCAGAGTAGGGCGGTGACATTGTCCGGCTCAGCATCGCGTGCTACCCGAAAACGACGGCGGGCTTCCCTGAGATCGCCGGCACGCGCGGCCGCGACGCCCCGGCGCAACCATAGTTGGGAATCAGCAGCATTCTCAACCCTGACCAAGGTCTCGTGCAGCGCGCGGCGGTACACGAGTACGGCCAGCAGAGGCAGTACGGCCATGTTGGCCAGCCGCACCCATCCAGCCGTGTGCGAATGGGCAACCGGGGCGACGAGTTGGAGGACGTGGCCCGCGAGCCACAGCGCAAATGAGCAGACGAGCAGCGCCCAATCCCCCTCGCGCCACACCACTCCGGCAACGAGGGCCAACGCTATCATCGCGATGGTCAACAGCTCCCAGACAGTTTGCTGCCAGTGATCGTTGTAGACCAGTCCCTCAGGCGCGGCCTGTATCCAGAGAATCGCAGAGGCCACATACACACCCGCCACGAGCGTGAGCACGAGCAATAGCGACACAACGCCCAGGCGAGGGTATCGCTCCATGATCGGCAGAAACGTCCCGACCATCAACAGCAACGTGACGAACTCGAGGAAACGCTCAAGAGGGGGCAGGACGGTGGTGGCCGATAGCACGCCCACGCGGTCCAGGACGGCGATGAGCAGCAGCAGCCCACGCGCGAAGGCGAAATCCAATCCGGTGACGAGCATGCGGAGTGCACCAGGGTCACGTCGGTGGCGATTCCAGTGCTCCAGCGCTATGCCAAGGATGAGCTGGATCTCAAACAGCGTCACCAGGTGATAGACCAGATCACCAGGAGGGACACTGATCGAGTTGACAAAGTCCGCCAAAAACGGCATACGCCTCAGAACTCCGCGCGTCCCATGCCCACTCTATCAACCCATCATTCTACCAAGCCGTCAGCACTAGCGGCTAAGCAGCACGAACAACATCACCTGAAGCAAACCGTGGATCGGGGCAAACAAGAAGAAAGCTCCAAATAGCGACTCACCGCCCCGCCTGCGCACATAGACCAGCGTCACCAGCAGAGCAACCGCCGCCGTGGCAACAGGCGCAGTCCACTGAAGTATCGCGGGCATGCTATTGCGGTATGGATTGACCAGGTATGTGAACACGACTTCCAGCAGCACAGCGACCGCCAGCGCAGCGCGTTCTCCCAGCGTGGCCAGAGTCTCATGCCCACTGATCAGATGATAGCCCAGCAACCACATCAGGGGGAACAACGACCAGGTGATCGCCAACACCGGCGTCAGACCCACCGCCAGGAAGAACTGCATAGCAGTGCCCAGCGCGCGATCCGTCACGTCCCACAGATTCACGGCGTTGTACGCCTTCCTCACCTCGGCGGTAGTGCTGGCATAGGCCACCCGATATGCACCAAAGCCCCCCGTCTCCAGCCAGGTCAAATGAAGATCGCCCTGTTCATCCACGCGGAGGACGGGTTTGAGAGATGGACGGTCTGAGCCAGTGACCACGTACTGATCCTCAGGCCAGCCGCGCTGATTCGGGGCATTCGCGGGCATTGTGGACGTGGTTTGTGGATTGGTAGATTGGTAGATCAAGCCTGCCCCAGCAGCCAAACCCCTCGGTCTAGCCCTTGCAAGCGCCTGTTGCCCTGATGGCTGCTCACCACTCAAGGCGACGAGACCGATTTGAAGCTGTGGGCCATCCGGTCCCAGGACCGTCTCGGTCAGGGCGACCAGCAACGTCTCGTATTGACCGGGCACGACCCAAAGGCCCAAAGGGTCGGCAGCTCCGCTCAGTTGAAGATCTCTCACCTTCTTCTGGCGTGGTATCTCCACGGGGAAGAACGCGTACTGCGCGTTGGAGGTGACGTACTTCATGTCCTGAATGACCCACAGCACGTAGCCATTGCTGCTGTCAACGCCCACGCCCAGGCTTTGGAGCGTCTGACCCGTGCGGAGGAAAACCGTGTCGATCAGCTCCGGCTGACTCAGTTGCCCGAGCTCAGGATCCAGAGTAGCATAATAGATAACCTGCTCCCGCGCTCCGACCGCCTCCTGCCAGGCGAGGTGGAAAACGCCCATCTGATCCACCCGCACACTGACTTCCTCCCCACCCTCGACCAGAAGCACAGGCTGAGCCGGTGTCTGATCATCCACAGTGGCTGACAGCGGATCTCCGAGGCTGACCCAGTAGACGCCTGCCTGGCCAACCCAGACAACCTCGACTCCCCCGCTGCGGTTGAAAGCCAGCGCCGCGGACTGGGCCTCGTCCCCGGCCTGCGAAAGGGGGAACGGGCCAACCTGCACCGAGTAGGAGTGCGGTGATCGCGCCCCCATCAGCCCGGCGTACATCAAGAGCGAGCGTCCCCCGCCCGTCTCCCGCCAGATGAGGTGGATCTTGCCTCGAGACGCAAGATCTTGCGTCTCTACGCCCGGACTCACGAGGAACCGAGGCTCTCGCGGGGTATCCGCCTGCAATGCAGGCGTTCTGTCTGCGAGGACTTGACCCCGCGCCCCTACCTGCGCGAGGTGTATGCGATCGTCGAGGTCGACCCAACTCAGGAACACACCCAAGCGCCCGTCGTCCGCCTCGCCAGGCGCAAGCTGCATATCGCCCGGGAGATTCACCGGAGTCGTGCCAACTACACGTCCCCGGCTCCACTCCTCCGACGCTCGAGGAACCATGAGCGGCGTATACGCGCTTCCCCACCCGACCAGGGCCGCCAGGGCCAGCACGACTGCGCCAGCGATGATCCAGTAGCGCCACCTTCGGATGCCGCCATTCCGATGGCGCGTTGTCCGCCGGACGCCTGTTGTCTGCCTCATTTCTCCCTCCTCGTCACCGGGGTGCCCGTGAGATTCCCTTGTCCTGTCGTGTGTATCCCCCATCCGAGAGAGTCGCCGACAACAGAAAAGCGGGGGGCACGCGCGATTCCCTCGCCCCGTGCCCCCCGCCCTTGTCCCATTGTCCCCCCCTGTCCAGGGCTTTGGGTCTTGGGATTTGACCCTTGGATTTGATTGCTAGCTAGTTTCCGCCGTTGCCCTCCGACTTGCCCTCACCTTGCGCCGCTTCTTCCGCCTCGCCGCGCGGACCAAGGCCGTCCCCCGCATCGTCGGATCCAGCGCATCTCGCAGGCCATCCCCCACGAAGTTGAAGGCCAGCATCGTCAGGATGATCGCCAAGCCCGGGAAGATCGTCATGTGGGGCGAGGCACGCAGCCCGTGCCAGGCCTCCGAGACCATCTGCCCCCAACTGGGGAACGGCGGGGGCACGCCAAGACCGATGAAACTCAGCGTGGCCTCGGTCAGGATCAGATTCGGAATACCCAACGTCAGCGACACGATGGCCGGCCCCAGGCTGTTGGGCAACAGGTGGCGGGAGATAATGCGCGCCGGGCCAGAACCAACCATGCGCGCGGCCAACACGAACTCCTTCTCCCTCAGAGACAGGAATTGCCCCCGAATGAGCCGCGCCATGCGCATCCATCCCACGACGCCGATGGCGATGAAGATGTTTATCATGCCCTGGAGGGCGCTCTCCGAAGGCAAGACCACCATGATCAGGATAATGAAAAGAAGGGTAGGGAAGCCATACATCACGTCCACGAAGCGCATCATCAGATTGTCTACCCGGCCTCCCATATACCCGGCGATAGCACCATAAGTGACACCGATGATCAAAGACGTCAGCGAGCCGACGACGGCGACCGTGAGCGAGACGCGCGTGCCCCACCATACGCGCGAGAATATGTCCCGCCCCAGCTTGTCAGTGCCAAAAAAGTGATCCGGCCAGGTCGGGCTGGCGCGGGTGTGGTCGTAGTCGGCAGTGCGATAGCTGTACGGGGGCAAGAAGTCAGCGGTGATGAAACCGAAAACCATCAGGGCAACAAAAGCCAGACCTGCCACGGCCATACGGTTGCGCAACAACCGCCGCCACGCATCCTGCCACAGACTCACACCCCGTTCTGCAAACTGAGCCTCCTCCTCAAGTCTGCGTCGCTCCGAAGCACTCTCTGCCATAATCCACTCCTTGAGACGCAAAATCCTGCGTCTCTACACCTATCCAAAACCGCGTTTCTCAGTCGAACCGGATGCGCGGGTCAATGAAGCCGTACGCGATATCCACGACCAAATTGAATAGCACCAACGCCATCGAGTACATCAAGATTGTGCCCATAATCAGGGTATAATCGCGATCCGTGACCGCGGTGATGAAGAACTTCCCGATCCCCCCGATGGAGAAGACCCATTCCACCATGAACGAGCCCGTGAGCCATGCAGCCATCATCGGCCCCAGGACAGTCGTCACCGGGATCAGCGAATTCTTCAAGGCGTGACGGACAATCACCAGCCGCTCCTTCAGCCCCTTCGCCCGCGCCGTGCGGATGTAGTCCGCGCGGATCACCTCCAGCATGCTTGCCCGGGTGAGGCGAGCGAGGAGCGCCGTGCCCCCCGTGCCCAGCGTGATTGCCGGCATGATCACCTGCTTCCAGTCATCCCCCCACCCGTAGGTGGGCAACCACTCGAGCGTCAGCGCGAAGACCAGGATCAGCATGATGCCCAGGAGGAAGTTAGGTATCGAGACCCCCAGCATCGAGACAAACATCGCGCTGTAGTCCACCCACGAGTTCTGCTTCAACGCGGAGACGATACCCAAGGGAACGCCGACCACGAGAGCGATGAGCACAGAGACCAGCCCCACCTGCGCCGAAACCATGATCGGCGCCAACGACAGGAAACGCCCGATCGCCTGCGAACGCTCCGCCCAGCCGATGCCGACGTAGCCAATGACATCCCCGTTGGTCTTCACCACCAGGGTCTCGGAGTCAAACACGCTGGGAGGATCGGCGAAGGTCATCGAACTGGCTGCGGTCCCGAAAGTCGCCCGGAGTTGCTCCCGCAGTACCTCAACCATGTAGTTGGGCCCGAAAAGCATCTGGTTGACCGTCCGGCTCGTGTTCCTCAGGGACGGCCCGAAGTCAAAGTGGAACAGCAATCGGTTCATATAGTTCGTGTACTGCTGCCAGACCGGCTTATCGAGCCCGTACTTGGCCTCCATGTTCGCCTTGATCTCCGGCGGCACCGGCCGGCCCGACGAACTGGCCGTGAACGGCCCCCCCGGCACCAGTTGCATCATCCCGAACGTGACGACAGTGATCAGGATCAGCACCGGGATGTTCCAAAGCACTCGCTGCACGATAAATCTCTGCATATCACATACTCCTAGCCGCTTCCCCCGTCCACAAAGTTCACACAAATCCAGTCACGAACCCACGAACCCGGCATGGCGACCGCGATCCGATGATACGGACGTTCGGCAGGCATTCGTGTGTTCACGACCACATTTGTGAGCCGTTCAACGGCGGCGGTTATCTGCCTCATTGAGGAAGGGTGCCCCTGGGGCTTCCACGGCAGGACTTGGGAAACCCCAGGGACTACTCTTAGAAACGAGTGTTTTCTCCCAACACTACGGGTTGTTGCACTCGTCCAGCGTATCCAGATACGCAGCCCACTCCATGATGGCCACGTTGGCGGTGATGCCGAGATTGGTCTCCCACTGCTCGGCGACCGCATCCAGGATGTCCTCGTTGCCCCGGTTGTACCACAGGTTTACGGTGATGTCACCGGGATCGTCAATGCCCATCTCACTCATCGCCGCTTCCAGGTACCCCTGTGCAGTGTCCGCGTCAAACTCGTAGCCGACCTCGCCACAACCCTGGTAGCCGGGGATGTTCGGCGGGATCACACCGCAGGCCTCGACACGCCAAGGCATCTCAAGCACGTTGTCGATGATGGCCCGCTTGTTGATAGCGGAGGCCAGCGCCTTGCGCATGTTCACGTTGTCCGTGGGCGGACGGAGGAAGTTCAGGCCGATGTAGTACGGGCCAGGCCGCGTCAGGATGCGGACGTCGTCCGGAATCTCCTCCAGGAGGCGCGGCAGCTCTTCCGTGGGGTAGTCACCGGCCCAATCCAGCTCGCCCCGCTCGTAGGCAGCCAACTGCGTGGCTTGCTCGGTGATGATCGGGAACTCCACCTTCTCGATGGTCACGTCGTCAGCACCCCAGTAGTCGGGGTTCTTCTCGATGACCACGTAGTCGTTGTGCGCCCACTCGGTCAGCAGGTAAGCGCCGTTCCCAACAAAGTTCCCGGGCTCGGCCCACATCTCGCCGTATTCCCCGATCACGTCCAGACGGACGGGGTAGGTGGTCGAGAATGCGAGAATGCTGTCGAAGTAGGACGCTGCCTTCTCCAGCGTGATCTCCAGCGTGTAGTCGTCAACCGCGCGCACACCCAGCGTGGAGGGATCGTCCGTCTCACCGGTGTTGCACGCCTCGGCACCCTTGACCACGTACATCAGCCAGGCGTACTCGGCCGCGGTCTCAGGCTCCAGCAGGCGGGTGATGCCGTCTACGTAGTGCTGGGCGACCACCGGCTCGCCATCTGACCAGGTGGCATCCTCGCGCAGCTTGATCGTGTAGACCAGGCCATCATCGGACACCTCGTAGGACAAAGCGCCAGCTGGCTCAGTCGTGCCGTCGGCCTTGTACTCGTAGAGGGAATCCATGATCTGGTGCTGGATCAAGTGGGACGTCGTGTCCGTCGCCGTGTTCACATCCAGCGTGGGCGGCTCGGTGAGCAAGCTGGCCCGCAGCGTATCCTGCCCCTCAGGCAAGGTCCAGTGCTTGAAAGGCGGCGAGCCGAAGGGCGGGAAGACGACCTCGACGTCGGCACGCACGAGCGCGACGCGGTCGTAGTAGAACAGAGGAATGATGGCCACGTGATCGGTCATCATGATCTGCTCAGCCTGCGACCACAGTTCCGCGCGAGCTTCGGTGTCAAACTCCACCAGCGCCTGGTCCACCAGGCTGCGGAACTCATCATCGTCCCAGAAGGTGTACTGGAAAGGCGAGTCGGGGTGGAAGACGACGTTGAGGATATTCTCCGCGTCGGCGTAGTCCATGACCCAGCCCATGCGGTAGGCGTTGTACGTGCAGCCAGCGCCAAGGCCCGGTTCCTCTTCCTCCGGCACAGCGGTCACCTCGACCTCAACGACCTCAGGCGGGGTGGTGACGACGACCTCAACCTCCTCGGGTGGCACGGTGATCTCTACGGTCTTGACGACCTCTTTCGGCGCACAGGCCGAAAGCAGCAGAGCCCCCGCCATTACAGCAGCTATCAGGATATACCATTTTCTTGCACGCATTTATCTCCTCCTAAACGGATTCTAAGCAGCTTCTACACATACGTCCAGATCCTTGTCTTAGGCGCTCTCGACGCATCACCTCCTTTCGTACTGATAGATTGGTAGATTGGTAGACCGGTAAACTGGTGAACTGGTGAACCGGCAAACTGGTGAGCTCGTGAGCCAGTCTCACGGATGCTTGCTTTACACCACCTCCGTGCGCGTGGACGAAGAACTCCCGTTGACCAAGTGACAGGCGCAGAAGTGGCCCGGCTTCACCTCGATGAACTCCGGCTCCTCCTCGAAGCAAACGTCAATCGCCATCGGACAACGCGTGCTGAAGTTGCACCCCACGGGCGGATTGGCCGGGCTGGGAACATCACCCTCCAGAATGATACGCTGCCGCTTCTCCTCCACCACCGGGTCCGGCACCGGCACCGCCGACATCAACGCCTGAGTATAAGGATGCAACGGGTTGAGGTAGATCTCATCCCGGTCCGTCAACTCCACGATCTTCCCCAGGTACATCACCGCCATACGATCGCTGATGTGGCGCACCATGCTCAGGTCGTGGGCGATGAACAGGTACGTCAACCCCAACCGCTCCTGCAGTTCCTCCAACAGGTTCACCACCTGCGCCTGGATAGACACGTCCAGCGACGAGATCGGTTCATCGCAGATAATGAAGTCCGGGTTCAGCGCCAGCGCGCGCGCGATCCCGATCCGCTGCCGCTGCCCGCCTGAGAACTCGTGCGGATAGCGGTTGACGAAGTACGGGTTCAGCCCCACCAGTCTGAGCAACTCCTGCACCCGCTCCTGCTTTTCTCGCCCGTGGGAAGCCGCGTGCACCTCGAATGGCTCCGAGATGATCGAGCCCACCGTCATGCGCGGATTCAGCGACGCGTACGGGTCCTGGAAGATCATTTGCATCCGCCGACGGATATGCCGCAACTCCCCGCCCCTGAGGCCCATCAGGTCCGTGCCATCGAACACGATCTGGCCTTCCGTCGGCTCGTACAGCCGCAGCATCGTCCGCCCCACCGTCGTCTTGCCGCTGCCCGTCTCGCCCACCAGGCCCAGCGTCTCTCCCTGCTGGATACCAAACGTGACGTCATCCACTGCCCTGATATCACCGACGTGACGCTGGATCACCACACCCCGCGTGATGGGGAAATACTTCTTCAAATTGCGCACCTGGACGAGTGGCACTCTCTCTGCGACCTTCGCCCCTACAAGGGCACCATTCCTATGGCGCGGCATCACTCTATCCCCTCCGCAATGTCCTTCCACCGCCAGCAAGCCACCGTATGATCCTCCTCGTCCATCTCCTCCAGTGGTGGCATCTCCTCCAGGCAACGATCCACCGCGTAGCCACACCGCGCTGCGAAGGGACAGCCCGCCGGCAGGTCGATCAAATCCGGCGGCAGCCCCGGCACCGATGTCAACTTCGTCCCCGGCGCCTCGTCCAGCCGCGGTAGGGACCCCAAGAGCCCCATCGTGTACGGATGCCGCGACCGGCCATAGATGTCCTTCACGCTGCCTCGCTCGACGATGTGCCCCGCGTACATCACGTTCATTTTCTTCGCCAGTCCGGCCACGACGCCCAGGTCGTGCGTGATCCACATCACCGCCATCCCTAGCTTCTCCTGCAGTCGCTTCACCAGGTCCACGATCTGCGCCTGGATGGTGACATCCAGCGCCGTCGTGGGCTCGTCCGCGATCAGCAGCTTCGGATTGCACGACAGCGCCATCGCGATCATCGCCCGCTGGCGCATACCGCCGGAGAACTGGTGCGGATAGTCATCCAACCGCTGCAGCGCCTCGGGTATACCCACCATGGCCAGCAATTCCCCCGATCGCTCCCGCGCCTGGCGATCGTCCATCCCCTGGTGCAGCTTCAGCGCCTCCATGATCTGGAAGCCCACCGTGTACACCGGGTTCAGCGACGTCATCGGATCCTGGAAAACCATCGCGATCTCCGCCCCACGTACGTGGTGCATGTCCGCCTCACCCACCTTCAACAGATCGCGCCCATCGAACCACACCTCGCCATCCTCGATCCTGCCCGGCGGGCTGGGCACCAGTCGCATGATGGAAAGCGCGTGGACACTCTTGCCACAACCGCTCTCACCGACCACGCCAAGGGTGCCGCCCTCTTCAAGTGTGTATGAGATGCCATTGACCGCATGGACAACCCCATCCTCGGTGTAGAACCGCGTGACCAGGTTCCTGACATCAAGCAGGGGCCGACCGTTCCGGTCGGTTGGAGATTGGTTACGTCGCCCTTCGGCCATAATCCCCCTTATTAGCGAAAGTTGCAGTGACCCCAGTACAAACCAGAATCAGATTATACTCAATTGCGGGGAAAGCGCAACCTTATTTCATAGTGTGCCAACACCGCAATAACAAAGGCTATCTTCAAAACGCCAATTGGAATAGGAAGCTGTATTGATCCAGCAGACACGTGAAGTGAGGATCGCGCCGCCAATCCACCCATCCGTCAGGCGGTCGAATGCACCACGCCATCCACCCCGAGAGAAACGCGTCGATGCGAGATAGTTGATCGGTCACCATCCAATAGCTGCTCGCAGCTCCGCACCTCGTCAAGTGCCATACCCTCCGCCACCCGACAAGGCCGGAAACACGGTTGAGCACACGGTCACGCTTCCACGGTGGGGGCGGACTCCCGCTCACCCTTTCCCACAGCGCCCATCGGATCATGCGATCAAATTCGTCCAGTGAATGCCTCCCGAGCATTTCTCTATGTGAAGTCATAGGCCACCTCGGGCACCAAGCGAGCGTCTTGCTCCAGGATAGCCCGCTTCAGTTTCTCACGCGCATAGTGCAGCCGGGATTTCACCGTTCCTTCCGGCACGCCCGTCACATAGGCGATTTCCTTCAGGCTCAGACCCTCCAGGTAGTACAGGACAATAACCACCCGATGGCGTGCGGACAGAGCATCAATCGCCTGTTGCAGGATCCGCCGCCGCTCTCGCTCTTCCGCCGTCGTCTCGGGGTTCCGCAGAACAGGCGACGTCCAACGGTCAATCACACCCTGAAGGAAGTGAAGCCAGCGCTTGACCCGGCTCCCCCAACTGTAAGCCAAATTGACCGTGACCCGGTAGAGCCACGGTCCCAACAACACAGTTTCATCAATATGATCCGCGTAGGTGTAGACTCGCAGGAAAGCATCCTGAAGGATATCCTCGGCCGCCTCTTTGTTGTGGGTGACCGCCAGCGCCGTCCGATACACCTGTGTCTTGTACCTTTCGTACAATTCACCCAGGGCATCAAGATCGCCGTCTCGAATGCGGATGATGAGTTGCCCATCTGTAGGTTGCTCTGTGTGTAGCAGTGTCATCTATCCTCCAGGTATACTCACCCCGTATAGTATACCTACTCAGACCGCATCAGGTTCATTTTCTCCCAAAAACCAGGTTCCTGGCCACGTTGCATCGCATGGAAGACCTGGTTTCTTCCCCGGATGTCCGCATCCGCGATGTCCGCATCCGCGATGTCCCTATCCGCCTCAGTCGTCCTCAGGGGAGACTTCGCCCTCCAACTGCGCCAGGAACGCCTGATCCCTCGGGGTCAACTCGGCCCGCGCAAGAAGATCACGACGACGCTCGGAAGTGCGCCGCAGACCCTGCTCACGACGCCAGCGTGCTACAGCCGCGTGATCCCCAGAGCGCAGCACCTCCGGCACCCCCCAGCCCCGAAAGACGGCCGGGCGCGTGTAGTGCGGCCCCTCCAACACGCCACGGGCGTGGGAGTCCTCCAGAGCGGCACCGGGGGCTCCCAACACACCCGGCAGCAGCCTCGTCACCGCGTCAACGATGACCATGGCCGCCAACTCGCCACCGGTGAGCACGTAGTCCCCGATTGAGATCTCATCGGTGGCCAGGTATTGGCGCACACGTTCGTCCACCCCCTCGTATCGACCACAGATGAGGAGCAGACGGGAATGACGAGACAGCTCCAGGGCCGCAGCCTGCGTGAAGAGACGGCCTTGAGGGGTCAGGAGCACAATCGGCACATCTCCCTCCTCTCCCAGGACCGTCTCAACGGCGGCGAAGATGGGGCCCGGCTTCATCACCATGCCCCCCCCGCCCCCATAGGGCGCGTCATCCGTCACGTGGTGCTTGTCTGTGGCGTAGTCACGGATGTTGTGCAAGGCGATGGAGACGCGCTCATTCTCCTGAGCTCGCTTGAGGATGCTCTCCTCCAGAGGGCCGCAGAACATTGAGGGAAAAAGAGTGAAGATGTCGAAATGCATACCCTGCGTCCCAACCTACTCCGGTAGTATGGCCCGCAACACGCGCAGCCAGTTCCCCCCCAGGACCGCGGCGACGTCATCATCCCCATATCCCAATTCAGCCAGGGCCGGGCCAAGGCGGGCCAGGTCGGCGGCAGTGTCTACCCCGGTTGGGGCATCTTCCGCGCCATAGCACCCGTCGAGATCGGAGCCCAGACCCACGTGAGCCGCGTCCCCCACGACCTGGCAGACGTGATCCACCGCCGCAGCCACGTCGTTAATCGTGACCTTGTCTCTGGGCACACCCCGCGACCAGCCGGGCCGCAGGAAAGGGTTGTAGAAAACGACGCCGATGACGCCATCTCGCTCGGCCAGTCGCCGGATCATCTCGTCGGAGAGCTGGCGGGGGCCAGGCACACGGGCGCGAGGATTCGAGTGACTGGCGATCACCCAGCCCTCAAAGCGATCCAACGCCTCGAAGAACGACTCCTCCGCCAAATGGCTCACGTCCAGGGCCAGGCCCAGATCGGCCATGATATCCAGTAGTGCACGTCCGTCATCAGTCAGGCGGCCCGGGGCCGCGTTGCCGCCAGCATAGCGGGAACCCGCCTGCCAGGAGAGACCAACCACGCGCACCCCCCTCTCAAACCACATCTCCGCCTCGGCAGGCTCCCGAATGGGATCCGCCCCCTCCATGAGCGGGACAATGCCCACCCGGGGCGTCTCGCTCTCCCAACTGGCAAGCACGGCTTCAAGGTCACCCCGGCCTCCAACCAGCCCGACTTGCTCGCACTCATCGGCCAAGCGATGATAGAAATCGAGCTGGGCCTGACCCAGCCTGTGAGCTTGCTCAGGGTTGGCGTAGGTATGAGGCTCCGGAAGGCCCCGGTGCGCGGGCATGACGAAGATCGTACCAAAGACAAGCGCGACGTTGCCGTCCAGCCACTCGGGCAGGCCAACCATACACAGGCCATAGCGCTTGGAAGCATCGGTGCCGTGCTCCAGGCGACGGGTATCGAGTGCGCTACGGCACACGTCACGCCCCAGGGTGAGCGCGTTCCAGGCAATATCCTCGTGAGCATCTACTACGATCATAACAATCCCTCCCGGATGAAGCGGACGCCAGACGTCCGCACGAGGGACTGCAAGTGTACCAGCAAGTGATGTGTTTGACAACCGCGCACAACAGTCATATACTCAGAGTCTGAGGGACAGCGCCCGACGCGATACGCAACGCAAAGCACCCAGCAACAAGGAGGAGGCTCATGACCGGATATTCCCGGTTGGTGATGACCCGAGGGCCCCAACCCGGCCAGACATTCCTGCTCGATCAGGACCAAGTCACGCTGGGACGGGACCCGGGCAACGCCATCGTGATCAACGATCCACAGGTTTCGCGACAGCATGCGCGCATCACGCGCCAGGGCGACCTGATGGTAATCGAGGACGCAGGCAGCACAAACGGCACTTTCGTCGACGGGATGCGGCTGACTGGCGCTCACACCCTGAGCAACGGCGACGTGATCGGCCTGGGTGACCTGGTGACGCTGACGCACTATGGCCATGGCGCAGATATACCCGCAACCGAGTCATTCGCAGGACAGCCCACTGCACAGGCTATGCCACCGACCCACAAACTGGCTCCTGAACCCGGACAGCCTCCCGTGTACACACCGCCACCTCCGCCGGCTTACGCCGCTGCGCCTGAACCTATGCCGAGCATCCCGGCAGCAGACGAGGACGGGAGCAAAACCAGGCTCTGGATCGGGTGTGGTTGTGCGGCGCTCCTCCTGGCCTGCATCGGGTTGAGTCTGTTTTTGTGGTACGCCCCAGCGTCGTTCTGGCAGGCGCTGATCGACCTCGGCATCCCGGTACCTACCTGGCCATTTTGAGCCTCGTCCCATTCCATACTGCAACTGTCCACCCTTGCGAGAGGCTCGTGCTCTCGCAAGTTCCTATTTCCCCACGATAGCCTCCAGCAGCTTGGTAGTGAGAACCTTCGTACCTGCCCCGGCATCGCCGGCCGGCCCCACGCAGCCAGGGCAGCCATCGGCACAGGGGCACCGACGCACGACGTCCAGCGTGGCCCTCAGTAGTTCGCCATAGAGCTCATAGAGACGCGCGCTCAAGCCAACCCCACCCGGCACACGATCATATATGGTCACAGTGGGCAGCCCGCTCTCGGGTCCACGAATCTCGACGGCTGAGCCCAGGTCACTCGGGTCGCACATCAGATACAGCGGGGCCAGGTTCCGCAGCAGATAAGCCAGACCGCTCAGCGCGCCGCGCGCGCCGCGCGCCCGCTCCACCCGGCGGTGGCAAGCGGGACACAACGTGATCAGGTTATCCAGGCGATTTGCCAGCTTGTAGAAGTCGTTCACCCCACGGACGTAGCCGAAGGCACGGAACGGCGTGATATGGTGCACGTCGTGCGCACGCCCATCCCGCTCCGATGCGCCGCAATGACGGCAGCTGTATCCATCCCGAGCGCGAGCACGGTCGCGCTGCGCGGGCCAGTTGGGGCCGTAGTCGGCCGGGGATGGCAACACACCGGCATCTTGCAGACGCGCCGTGAGATCCTCGGAGAGCGTCAACCAGCAACCAACTGTGTACAATTCCTGTTCCGGCAGATCGAGCGGCGCCCAGGCCAACACCTCGTGGGTATAGCGCTTGATCTTGCGGTAGCCCGTGACCCGGGTAGTGACCAGCACGTCGCCGTAGCCCCGCACGACGCCCAACTGGGCTGCGGTCCCGTTTCCATCGCTGTCGGGAAGCCATGGGGCCTGCCCTGAGGGAGAATGCTCCTCAACGACCCGTACGTCGGTTGTGGACGAGGCACGCGTATAGTAATCTAGTTCGGCGGCTCGCACGCGGGCGATGCCCGCCTCCCAGTCCAAGGACTCAACGACGTAGGTCACGCCGCTATGCAGGTAGACCGCCCCTTCGTGAACCAACGACGGCGCGCTGGGACGGTCCATCTGCCCGATCACACGAGCACCACCGCGCCCTGCCGGCGAATCTACGCCCTGGACGACGACATTGTCAGGCGTGCCGGTGCGCAGGGAGGTGTTGCCAGCCGGGTGGCCTTCGCCAATCCACGTATAGCGCTGCCTGGAGCGGACGCGGACGTCCGCGCCCGCTCCCTCGGAGTGGCGGGTAGAGCGATGCACGATACCTTCCTCGGCCAGCGCGTCCAGCACCGCCTCGGTTTCGCTGAAGTCGCCGAAGGGCTCGCCGGATTCGAAAGGCAACTCGAAGGTCGCGCAGGTCATGTGGTTGACCAGAACAGACAGATTGTCCGGGTCTAGCAAGGCCTGCTCAATCGGCAGGCCGAAGAAGTAGCGCGGATGAGCGACCAGGTACTGGTCGAGTGGCAGAGCGCTGGCGACCAACACCGCGGCCGAGATCCCGGCCCGCCGCCCAGCGCGCCCTGCCTGCTGCCAGGCGCTCGCGATGGTTCCCGGATAACCGGCCATGACGCAGGCGTCGAGCCGACCGATGTCCACGCCCAACTCTAGTGCGTTGGTGGCGACGACGCCGCGCACTTTCCCCTCCCGCAGCCCGCGCTCGATCGTACGCCGCTCGCTAGGTAGATAGCCCCCCCGGTAGCCCTGCACGAGATCGGGGTGTCCACGAACGGCGGCGACGGAGTCGCGCAGATAGCCGAGTAATACCTCAGTGGTCAGGCGAGCGCGGGCGAAGACGATAGTCTGCACATCGGCCTGGAGGAAACGGGCGGCGATGTCCTTCGCCGCCAGGGCAGCGCTGCGCCGGATGCCAAGCTGCGCATCCACCAGGGGCGGATTGTACAGGATGAAGTGCTTCTCCCCACGCGGAGCGCCGTCGTCGCTCACCAGCGTGACGGGAGCCTCAACCAGTCGCTCAGCCAGCCGCCGCGGATTCGCGATCGTGGCCGAGGCGCAGAGGAATCGCGGATCGGAGCCATAGAAGCGACATACGCGTCTCAGCCGCCGCAGTACGTTCGCCACGTGTCCGCCAAAGATACCCCGATACACGTGCAACTCGTCGAGCACCACGTAGCGCAAGTTGGAGAAGAGCCGCGCCCAGCGAGTGTGATGGGGAAGAATCCCGATGTGGAGCATGTCCGGGTTGGTGATGAGCAATCGGGCCTCGCGACGGATGGCAGAGCGGCGCGACGAAGGCGTATCACCGTCATAGGGACGCACAGAGATCGGAGTACCCAGGCTGGGGTCTCCGTCGCCCGCGCTAAGTCGAACGGTCAAGGGCTGAAGCGTTGCCAACTGGTCGTGGGCCAACGCCTTGGTCGGAAACAGGTAGAGCGCACAGGCCCCAGGATCGTGGAGAAGTGTGTGCAGGACAGGCAAGTTGTAGGCCAGCGTCTTGCCCGAAGCGGTGGAGGTGGCCTGCACCACATGCTTCCCGGCCAACGCCGCCTCAATTGCCTGCGCCTGGTGCGTGTAGGGTCGGTCAATGCCCTGATCTCGGATGGCGGCGATCACGCGCGGGGCAAGGCCGTCGGGCCATGAGACGACGCGGGCAGGCCGGGCCGGGATGCGCTCCCAGGCGGTGACACAGCGCATGAAGGCCGGATCTTGTCGAAAGGCAGCCAGGACCTCAGATAGAGACATCGTGAATGCACCCAGATTAGTAGCTACTCAGGTGGGACGCACTTCCTGGCCCGAAAACAGCGTTTGTAAGTCCTGGAAATAGAATTCCCGAACGATAACCAAGTGCGTCCCACCTTGGCCGAGTAGTTGCCCAGATTATAGGCTGTCGGTCAAAAGCGTGCAAGGCGGGTCTGCCGGGGGCTTTCGCAGCGAATAGCGCAACCCAGCTAGACCGAAGCCGCAACCCAGGGAAACACAGCGGCGCATCCTCGAAACGAGGGTGCGCCGCTTTGACTTCGTAGCGAGATTCCCCACAATCT
>Ga0180432_10000059_pt1 | contig 157682 bp, 157 predicted proteins | sample SS_ome_10_FD_132414 | JGI IMG/M metagenome (GOLD analysis project Ga0180432, IMG submission 132414) | Hypersaline lake sediment archaeal communities from the Salton Sea, California, USA - SS_1_MS_2 metaG | ecosystem: Environmental > Aquatic > Non-marine Saline and Alkaline > Hypersaline >... | reverse complement strand
CGCTCGGCCACCGCATCGGCAACAGCGTTGACGAGGGTCAGAAGGGAACCCATGTGTGTGCCCTCCCTCTCGTCGACAGCCCGGCACCGCTCGCACTGACAGTACTGGGAGTTGTCATTCTGGGAAACTGAGACATTGCGGAGATCGGGGTTCTCCTGCAGCTGCTGCAGGACCCTCTCAGTCACGATCTTGACCACCTCCGGGATGGTGGTGCAGAGCTGGACGCCGGGGTCGTACTGATCGTGCCAGATGTCGCTGGGGCGTTCGCCGTCGATCTCGTTGTAGTACTCTGGATGGTCCTCCCCGTACTCCGCCCAGGGCATGAGGCGCCCGAAGGTGTGGTTGATCAGGCGTATCGGCGTCCTTCCCCCGAGATGATCCTCGTCCTGAACGGTATTGGTCCGCATCCGGGTAGCGAACGCGTGGTGCTCCGAGATCTCCCCGAACCGGCTCCAGCGGAAGGAGAATGGGGGCGAGAAGGTCCTGTCGACCTGGGGTAGCTCGGTTTCATCCTCCAATGCCGGCACGTGAGTGTGATCCGGTGTAAGAAACCGGACACCCAAGACATCCTCAAGAAAGGTATAGACCCCGTAGATGGTCCCCCTGGGACGTCCGCCAGCTATGGCAATTCCGTCATCCCGGACTACGACTCTGAGGTCCTCGGGGCCGAAATCTTTCGTGTCAAAGCCCATCTCGGCTGATTTGGTAACCGCCTCCGGGCCGATGAGGATGCAAGCACTTCGATCAACGGAACCTCCGATGATTTCCGGCTCGGAGGCCCCGGCTATCTTCAGAAGCGCCTGCAGCTCCTCCGCCGCATACTGCTCGCTCGGGGTAGCTCCTTTGTCAACCAGGATAGGCCATCGCTTGAGCTCTCTCCATGTGGGCATGGGACGGGAAAGATGGACCTATCCCTAAATAGTGTTCCCGGCGGTGTAATATGTCCAGAACCTTACTGCATCCGTGCCCGTTATCCGGGGTGAGTCCAATATGCATATGCTGATGAAAGTATCGCAGGAACCAGCCGACAGGGGGAGAGATAGAAATAAGTGGCTGTCAGGATAGAATTCACTGTTTGATAAGGCCAGACACATGGTCCTCACTCGTAATGATTATCGCGGTTACAGGCGTAGCCCTATTTCCCGTTGCGGCGGGTTCAAGTCACCACTTCGAGATGTACTCGGTGGAGATCCGCCCGGGAGATGACTTGGTTTCGGAGACGATCAGGTTCCTGATCGTAAACGACGGCAACGAGACTCTGAATAAGGGGAGCTACACGATCGGGGCTGGGATCGAGCAGTTCAAGGTGACCGATGAGGAGGGGGTCCTGAAATCGAGCGTGATCGAGGCTGGCGACTCCTCGACGATACAGTACGAATACCGTGAGCCGCTGCTGGCCGGTGGCTCCGAGACGGTGACCATTTCCTTCAAGGCGAAGGGGATGATCGGCGAGAGTACCTATGTGGACGGCCAGGGCGTGGAGCACCAGGACCGGGTGATTAGCACCGGGCTTCTGGCCCCTGCACCGATGGATGAACTGAATGTGAGGGTCAGGCTTCCGGATGGCGCATGGTTGGCCCGCTCAATGAATCGTGATGAGACGGCGATAGGGGCACCGGTCAGGCCCCTGGATGTCACCGTTCTCTCAAATGGAACGAGCCTATCCCTATTCTGGACGAGGGAGAACGTAGCCGAGAATGAGAGGTTCGAGCTGTATGTGGCCTACAATGTGCCCGGAAGGATGATCAAGATAGACACCGCATGGGTGATAGGGGGCGTGCTGGTCGGAGTCCTGGTCGGAGGCGTGGCGGTGTTCATGTTCATGAGGAGGAGAAGCGGCGAGAAACGTGTGGAACACACGCTGGCACTCCTGGAGGAGGGGGAGAGGAAGGTGCTCCAGACGATCATGGATCAGGGAGGGGAGATGCGCCAGGATGACCTGGTTGAGGCCACCGGCTACTCGAAGGCAAGGGTCTCACAGCTGGTCACACACCTGGAGAAGCTGCGACTCATCCGCAAGGAGAGGTTCGAACGCACGAACAAGCTCTTTCTGACGGGGGATGTAAGGGAGATCTGAAGCGGTTTCTCCATCTATTGACAATCACGTGAAGTATTCAAGCCTATGCCTGCTGTCATGCCGGGTGAGAGAACCCTAGGGGTATCATCTTCGGGTCCGGCACAGAAGAGAGTAGCGGCCCTCGGAATTCCCTAGGGTGTCGAGATGCTGTCCCGGGTTTCGGAAATCGATGCATCGTAGATCCAGCCGTCCTTCGAGACATCGTCGATGACGAAGGTGAAGGTTGTCCCCGATGGCGGGTTCTTGACGCTATCGGATTCCATGGCCGCGTCGCCCGACCCGGATGTCGTGGCGGTGTCTGAATCAGTTGTGGCCCCCTCCCAGTGACCAGTCACGGTGGCCCCCTCGACCGCCGCCCCGGAGTCATCAAACACAGTCACGGCTGCGATCGCCCCGACGAACTCATTGGGGCCCGCGTTCTTTGAGCCCAGGGTCATCTCGATGGCGGCGACGTGAAGGATGTTCCCGGATGAACCCGTGGTGAAGGTGAAGTGATTCCCGCCATTGTCTTCCGTGGCGGTGTTTCCCGAGGCGTCGGTTGATGCAACATCGAAGTAGTACAGGGTATCAGCGGTAAGCCCTGTCAGGACGATGGCATGTTCGGTTACCAGGGTCGAATCCGCCTCCGTCACTCCCAGATCGGCCGTTGGACCGTAGTCCACGGTGCTGTCGCTGGGCTCATCCGTGTTCCAGGTGATCGTGGCCGAGGTCGATGTTATATCGACTACCTGAACCGACGTTATGACTGGTGGGGTGGTGTCGGGCACGGGTTTCTCCTCCTCCTCTCCCATGGAGACCTGAGGCTCGCTGGATGCGTGTTTCCTGACCCTTACGTCATCGAACCATCCCGCTCCCCCCAGATATCCCTCCAGGCTGAAACCGGCCAAGTTAGCTTCGTCGAGCGGGTCCAGTTCTGCGACCTGCTGGCCATCAATGTAGAGGCGCGAGATCGATGACTCGGTCCTTATGGAGAGCCTGTGCCATCCCCGTGACCTCGGTAGGTCGGTCGTGTGGTAGGCCAGCGGATACGTATGATAGACGTAATTTGTCGTGCTATGGCCGGTGTATATCCCCAAACCGATGAAGGCCGAACTCGTATCGATGAGCCTGAGTATGGCCAGGTTTTCGGCCTCGGTGGTCATGTCATCGTAGATCCAGGTGGTGTAGTCGTGGAATCCCTGGGCAAACTCCCTGACGGCCTTGGGGTAGGTAGACCCGCCCACCTCCCGCAGGCCGTACTCCGAGTCGCGGGCGTGCTCCCGCGATCCATGGACGTATCCCTCGAGGCTCCACTGGGATAGATCAGGTGTGACACAGGTTATCCCTTCCCAAGACTTCGCCAGGCCGATCTGCGGCGTGAACGAGGCATCATACGCGGAGTAGTAGAGCCACATCTCGTCTCCAACGATCACCGGCGAGGACCGGTACACGTGGCGGTCCTCCCAGCTCAGGGGTATGGGATCGAGGACGGGATTCATCGTCGATCTCTCCCAGCCAATCCCGTCATCCGACCTGGCCAGGCAGAGCTGGTAGAAATCCCCGTCGTAACCGACGTAGTAGAGCCACAGCTGGTTCTGTAAGTGGATCACGTCGCCGTGCCATATACCGTTGCGTTCGAAGGACGATGGCATTGGCTCCATTATCGGGTTACCGGGATACTTGGCCCACTGAATGCCATCATCCGAGGTGGCGAGGCACATCCTGTACCTGCTGTCGGATCCCTCCGAGAAGTACCACATGTAGAACCCGGTTTCGTTATGGTACACGGTCGGTGATAGCAGGTAGTCGTGTGCCTCGTGGCTCGTCCCGGTATCGGCGGATAGGATGGGGCCTTCGGCCTTTTCGAAGTTCTTCCCGTCGCTCGATGTGGCCAGACCTATCCTCTGATAGCTCTTGTCGGCGGCCCTCCCGGTGTAGTACATGTACCAGGTGCCGTCGACCACTACCACGTCGGGGTCGGCCAGCAGGCCGTTGTCCCATTCCTCGCTTGAGCCCACGGTGATAAGGGGATTGGATATACCGGTATCGGCGAAGGTGTATCCATCATTTGAGCGGACCAGACAAGGCACCTCGCACTCGTCAGGCGGGTAGGGCGTGTAGTACATCCAGAACTCGTAGCCGTCATTGCCGTCGGGGAAATACAGGACATCGGGGTGGACCATGCCGTTGGCATCATATCTCGGTATGTCGAGCGGGTTGCCCGCATATCTCTCGAAGCCCTCGCCGATAGACAGCACGGTCTCAGTCTCGAAGGAGCTGTAGAAATCGAAGGTATCGGTCGCGTTGCCCTTTGGCTCCGCATTCGGATTGCCGTAGTAGAGCCAGATGGTTCTGGTGCCCGAGCCGGGTATATTCGGGATCTCGATCCATATTCTGGTATCAGTCTCCCCCAGGCCCGATTCGACCCAGTGATCCAGCTCGGTCACCCCGTCCTCGTACAGGAAACGGATATCGCCCCCGTCGGATCTCATCTTGCCAGAGGATATGAGCGTCTGGGTATCCAGCGTGATCGACACCTGATAATCCACCAGGTCGTCCTGTACCTTGTTCTCGACCGTTATCGGTACCCGGTAAGCCCAGTCCGCAAGGCCCCAGTTTTCGGCATAGGTTACCTCCAGCCATATGCTGTCCACCTCCCCCATATCGGGCCGCCTGCTGTCAGGAACCTCGTACCCGGTTATCGTCAACTCCAGGCTGTTGATCTCCTCGACGGTATCCACGCCGTGGTATGTCAGGTCGCAGCTGTAGACACCAGGCGCCCCCTTTGTCGATGGGTCCATATGAGCCACATCGAGACCCGCAGTACGAAGACTGAAATCGAGGTTGAAGTCCTGGGTGCAGCTCAGCAGGTTGACCTTGGCCACCGCGGAGATTTCCCCTGCCCCCGGCGGCAGGGATCGGTCCCAGGCGGAGACGGCGATGTACTCCCCCGGCTGCCCGTTATCACCGCCCTTTATCTTCACGATGTATCCGTCATCGGTGGCGATGGCATGGGTTACGTCGTTGCCAGAGGAGTCGGTCGCCAGGGTGGGGGTGAAAATGTCGAGGGACGCATAGGCCGGTATTGTTGCTGTTTGGATTATGATCAAGAGAAACGCGGCGGACACCACAAGTTGGAATCGTCTAGATGTCATGGTATTCCCCGGGAGGAAGCGGTTGAATGGACTTATATCTTATTTTGGGCTTAGGCTAACTGACTAATGCTCCTGAAGACCTTTCATTAGGGCCTAATCATATTCGCAACTCAGTATATCTAGGGGTTAACGGTGAAACCTCCGAGCAGAACCGCAGAAGATCCATCAGGGTTGGTGACCCTAACATCCCACGCCCTGTTTCTGGGCGGTCCGCCGCTCTTGGCGGTAACCGATGCTGTTATCTCATTGGCATCTACAAATATATTGGACGCTTCCGGGGCAGGTCCGGCCCCGTTCTCAAAGGTCACGCTAGCACCATCGGTGAAACCTGAACCGCTTATGGTTACACTAACCGTATAGCCAGCTGGCATACTATTTGGATCGATCCCCGTAATAGTCAGCTCTCCGCTGGCTTCGTTTACTGTCACCGTCGTGCTTTTAACATTGTTGCTGGTGTCGTCGTCTGTGAAGTCGTGGCTTGCTTCTAGGGTGTGCTCCTGGATAGAAGCTCCGGTTGTGTACCAGGTGTAGGTGAGGGTGGTTAAGGTTCCTGCCGTTAGGCCTCCGGTTATGGTCTCGGTACCGATTTCCACGGAGTCGGTGGTGTCGGTGAGGGTTACGGTTATGTCGCTGGCGACGTCCTGGTTGCCTGTGTTCTCCACAGTGACGTCGACTCGGACCTGGTCTCCCTGGACGACGCTGCTAGGAGCATCAATGGACGACACCGCAATGTCTGTTAAAGACTCCGTTTCGTGATCAACCGCAGTCGGTGAATATACCAGACCATAACCATATTGATTGTCTTTTCCGGGGTCGCCCAGATCAATGGCAGTATCTGTAAGTTTCCTCCTAACTTCGACAGGGTCCCATACTCCATCTCCATCTTGGTCATAGCCCGGAGTCATAGGTGAGGCGAAGACCAGGGCCGCTACCCCGCTTACGTGGGGGCAAGCCATAGAAGTTCCACTGAGCGTCGCATAGGTATTGTCCCAATATGTCGAATATATATAGACTCCCGGCGCGGAAAGTTCCAAATCAGGGCCGGTGCTCGACCATCGAGGTCTCTTGTCTTTGTCATCTGTGGCAGCCACCGCGATTACGGAGGAGTATCTTGCTGGATATCCAACATTGTCGCCCCTCCCTGGCGGATTTCCACTATTGCCAGCAGAAGCGATAACCAACGTGCCACTTTCATATGCGGATTGGCAAGCATCTTCTAGGGAGGCATCTCCCGTATCCGCACCAAGACTCAAGGAAACGATTTCTGCATCATCACTAGTACCGGCCTCTTTATCAGGTCCTAATACTGCCCAATCGATTCCAGAAATAACATCGCTCAAATAACCGCTCCCCGTGTTATCCAGGACCTTTAAGGCATAAAGCTCAACACTAGGTGCTACTCCAATTACACCTTCGGTATTATCCTTTGCTGCTGCAACGATTCCTGCACAATGTGTTCCGTGGCCTTCGTCATCCATCGGATATGCATCATTATTCACGAAATCATAGCCGCCTCCGTAATTCGCTTTTAAATCCGGATGATCATAGTCCATCCCAGTATCTACTATGGCTACCTGCACTCCCGAGCCCGTGTTGGGGTAATCATGAACGACATCAGCGTCTATCCTGTCCACGCCCCATGGAAGGGTCTCGCCCAGGGCATGTACAACTGAGTCGAGCTCCACGTAGTCTATACCCGGGGCGTTGCTCAGCTTGTCGACCGCCCTCTGCGGCAGTCTCGCAGCTATGGCAGGTATGATAGTGTAATGGTACTTGATCCTTCCGCCCAGTGCCCTAACCCTTTCGGGATTCGGCGTCCCTTTAAATCCGATTATCACCGGTACGAGCTCATCATTCCCGCCCGAGGTGACGAGAGCCAGGGTCGATAGCACAATCAGAAGCGACAGGGCGATGGTTACAATCCTTTTCAAGTTCCCACCACTTGCATAGGCGATTCGCCTGCTTATAAAATTTACGACCGCCTGAGATCGATCTCCTTTGCCAGTTCCAGTATATTGCGATTCTTCAGGATTCAGGGAAACCATGGGAAGGGCGTTTAGGTGCAGCTATCGCTGTGCAACGAAAGGTTGCCATCAAAAAGCCGCCTTGCTGTTAAGTGAAAATGCAAAGATTATAATCTGGGTATCGCGAAGTATTCATCGGAAAAAATATTCCGGGAGGGTTTTTCCTCAGGTTCCTGAATCTCCGGGAAAACCCTCCCAAGCTCAGTTCTCTTTGGGGTTCTATTCCTCAGTCGTTTCCGACTCGTTTGTCTCCTCGGCTGCCTCTTCGTTGGTATCCTCGTAGGATATCAGGTCGTACTCGAACAGATACTCCGATGGGTTCCATCCGATCATCTGCTGGTCATCGAAATCAACGTCGCTGGACAGAACGAGCCAGACCTTGGCTCCCTTCTCGTAGTTATCATCGTATTCTTTGGGGATGCTCCCTATATCGAGCCTGTCCGACATCCGGAGGTTGCCGCCGCCGTTTGCTGTTCCATTTGCGAAACATATCAGGCCTTCTCCCGGCCATTCATCCGGGTAGTATATGAGGGAGTATTCCTGTCCCGCCTCAAGTCCGTGGGCCGTGAACCTGAACCAGAAGTTTCTGCCTACAGGTCGATATGTCATCTTGCCCCAGGCTCCTCCCTCGATCGGTTCCCAGGTCACGGGATCCTTCTCGTAAAGGTACAGGTGCCTGACTCTGCCCCTCGTCCTGCGGAGACCGTTGTGGTCCGCGGGGTACATGGGGGTGGGCTTCTCTTCGTCTTCCTCGTCCTCTTCGTCCTCTTCGTCCTCTTCGTCCTCTTCCTCCTCTTCCTCCTCTTCCTCGGCTTCTATCTCCGGCACCGGCTTGTTGGGATTACCTCCCCTCCCGTATGCATTGCCCTTTCCGGGATGGTTTTCCTCGTCGAATATCCCATATCGCCCGCGTCCGTTGCTGTCCACTCTTTTACCTAGTACGCCTATTCCCAGGATACCTAGGATCAGCATCGCTGACATCAGCATTGCTAGTTTCTTCATTTTATCTCTCACCTCCTCTCCTCGCTGGATCAGTTGATAGGCTGCCCCTTTTATTGGGGAAGCCGGTCTCGTTTGGTTTGTTTGACTTTTTTCCAGACATGACGCGAATCTCCCAAATCATGAAGCCGGTGCCTGTCATGCGTCTTGGATCCCGACCAATGAGCGACTGTCAGCGGAAGGGTCTGAAACCTGCTCGAGATTGTGAACTAGGTTCTGTAGGTCCAGTGCAGCGCGTACCACCTTCCCGGACTCCAGATCCTCCAGTATCCTCCTGAGGACAATTACCATCTCCCTTGTATCTGACAGGTTTTCCATCTCGAGTTCCGTCCTTCTATTCGTGCCATCATAGCCTTCTGCTCTCACGGTATCACCAATCATATAAGGGCCAGGAAGTCCGTGGCCTGATTGACGAGGGATATGTAAAGGGGGGACATCAGCAGGATGCTTGACCTAGCCGCCAATAGTCCTGCAAGGCTTCCTATGAGGAAGGAGATGATCGGAAGGGAGATCTTCGATCTATTCGATAGATCCATACCTAGATCCCTCCATCCTGGCCAGAACCATGCTCATGACCGCCCTTCTGGGGCACGTCTCCTGGTTTTCCGGTGTCTTCCGGTCTTCCCTTATCTTCATCTTCCTGACCATCCTCGTTATCCTGTTCTTCTCCGGCAGCACCTTCGTCTTCCTGTCCTTCCTCGTCTTCCTCAGCCTCATCGTCTTCTGGTTTACCTGGTTTGGCGGGGCTTCCCTGATTTCCCTGTTGCCCGTTTTGCTCCTCGTCGTACTCTTCGTCTTCCTCTTCGTCTTCCTCAGCCTCCGCTTCGGGTTTTCCTACGTCTTCCGGCCTTCCCTTGTCCTCTGGTTTTCCCTTATCTTCTGGTTTGCCTGCATCTCCCGGTTTGCCCTTGCCTTCGTCTTCCTCGTCTTCCTCCTCTTCGTCTTCCTCGTCTTCTTCATGCTCTTCGCACTGTTCAAGGCGTTCCTGTATCTGTTCTCTCACCGACTTGGGCAGGTCCTGGTCGAGCAGTTTCTCGAGCTGTTCACAGGTCAGCTGGTGATTCTCGACTAGCTGCTTGACCTTGCCGGGTGGGAGGTCTTGGGTTCGGATCAGGGTGTCGATGGAGTCGGTTTCAAGATCGGTGTCTATGAAATTCCCGACAACTCCAGGGGGTATCTTCCCCCAGTTGAGGGCATACTCGAGGTCCTCCTGGCTGAGGTTCTTCTCGGTCAGTATCTTGTTCATCAGGCTCGGGGTTACGGAACCGGTGTCCAACAGGGCCACGAGATTCTGGCCCGATATGTTCTGGGTGCTGACGATCTTCTCCGCCGAGCTTGGATTGATGTCCTCTCTTTCGAGGACTCCCTGTATCATCTCCTCGGTGAGATTGAAGTTGTCTATGACCTCGTCGATGACTGCCGGGTTGAGGCCCGGTCTGTCGAGGAGCAGTGACACCTGGCCCTCCGTGAGGTTCTTATGTAATAGGGCCTTGAGGGCCGCCGGGGTCGACACGTCCTGGGTCACGATCACGGCGTCAAGGGTCTCGTTGCTGACCTCCCCGGACTCCAGCAACCCCTTGACTATGCCCTCGGGCAACTGTCTCCAGCTGATGGCCATTACCAGCACCGTCTGGTTTATCTCCCCCTTCTTCCACATCTTGAGGACTCTGCCCGCCGGGGCGGTTATGATTTCGTCAACCGTCTGCTCCCCCGTGTTCTGCGCGCCGACCATGCCTAGTATCCCGGCCATGGCGGCCAGAACCGAAACGAGGGCTAGAGCACCCCTGGTTCTCCTGCGCATACCTTTCCAGATGCGGTTGGTTACCCGGTTTAGATCTCCCATGATGTTTCACCTGATATCTTTCCAAATGACAGGATTATCGACCGTTGAAGGCTTGAGAGAGCCGCTTTCATGAAATAGGTATACGTAACGCAGACATTTATAATTTGTGGGCCAAATAGTTCACTATAGAGCCAAAGCAGACGTATGAGGCCTTTTCGTCTGCCGAGATGCTGGTTGTAACCGTTCATAACCGTTCAAAGATGATCATGGGACTTCTAATCCGGTCCTGCAGCTGCGAATGGGCTTGAATTCCGTATCCAAGCGCCGACAGCCCTGGGAAAACAGGAAATATTGAATCGACTGCGTATATCAAGATCGTGCGCTGGGGAATGTTAATTGGACCAATTCACCGCAGACGATTTGGCCGGGAGGAAAAGCTCTAAATCTTCCACCCCTTAGATATCTCGCACCCTGCAGTTACCGGTAGATGCGGGGAGGTGCTGACGGAATTGCGTGAGATCAGATTGACGGGCTCGGAGAGTTTCTCCGCCTCCTCAATCCAGGGTGCAATCGATCGTCTCCCACCGGATGGAGGCCGGGTAATACTGCCAGCGGTGGAACTGTACCTGGATCGGGGTCTGGAGTTGCGATCGAATACCGAACTGATCGGCCAGGGCAAGAGCACCATCCTGCGTAAGGCGGAGGGTCGGGTCTACCGGCTCTCGGGGTACCACAACTACGGGATGCTGGATGCCCCGCTCGTGGATACCAGGGGCCTGGAGCCAGGAATGACCGTGGCCATACGCGATGACGAGCACAAGGGCTTCTACGAGACGTTCAGCAGGATCACCTGGGTTGATGACGGCCGGGTGGGCCTCGAGACCGGACTGGAGGCCGATTACGCTGCCGAGCTGAATCCTGTTCTCTTCACAGGGTTCCCCCTGATATTCGGAATCGACGTTGAGAACGTATCGGTCCGTAATCTGGCCCTGGACGGTAACCGGGCCGAACAGCCCGAGGAGATCGGTGCATGTCGGGGGGCCGCGGTTTACTTTCTCAGGAGCCGAAACGTGAGGGTCAGGGGCGTCGAAGAGAGGTGCTTCAAAGGCGAGGGACTGGGCTTTCAGATGTGCAGCGACGTCAGGATCTCCGGATGCAGCTTCCGCGAAAACTCGGGCAATGGTTATCATCCCGGTGCAGGGAGCACGGCGACCCTGTTTGAGGAGTGCGTCTCTGAGGGAAATGGATCAGCGGGACTTTTCTACTGCGTCAGGGCCAACCACATCACGGTCAGCAGGTGCAACTTCAGCGGGAACTCGGGGAGCGGCGTCTCGATTGGGACCAGTGACAGCCATAACCTGATACAGGGCTGCACGATCGAGGGCAACGGAGGCCCCGGCATCCTTTTCCGGAGGACTGAGCGGCCGGTGGAGGCGAGTGAGTGCCGGGTCGAGGGGTGCCTCATAGGGAGAAATGCCGCCAAAACCGGATCCGGGCAGATCGAGATACTGGGGGAGACACATGACGTTTCCCTTGAGAGAAACGATATCGTGGGAAGCGGCGAGGGAGAACGTAGTGGGGTATTCATTGGCCCCTCGGCCAGTCGTATTCACCTCGGGGACAATGGATTCCGCCGATGCCACAAGCGCGTCGAAGGAAATCTGGAGGCCCTTGTGGCTGAAACCCCTCATATTAGCTGTGGCATGGACAGTGCTCAAAGCCATCATTTCCGGCACCTCGTTCGGGGCCTGTAAGCGTTGTCGGACCGGGCTGCCAGCATGAGACCCAGATCAGGTCCAGCTAATCGGACGAAAGCCGGCGGATTCAGGGACCGGTCAAGCGGAAGCTGCAGCCGTGCGGGAGGTGCTCGGCCTCCACGCCTTCCATGCTATCGTTCACATAATCCGTGAGCGTTAACATGCCGGGCTCCTCCGACGTTCCGTGGTTGACCCTTATCACCGGGTGATCCAGGTCCCTGGCCATCTGGATTCCCGCCCAGTAGGAGGAACCGTCATCGCATACGACGGAGCAGTCGCACCCCATATCCATGTAGGCCTCGATGCTACATCCGCAGCCGGTTCCGATCCCTATCCTCGACACCTCCGCATCCATATCTCCCGTCACCTGGACCAGCGGCTCGCCGATCTTCGCGCACTTACCGGCGATGCGCATCGCGATCTCGCCTACCGTGATGGGATCGACATCGTATCGGTGCTGGTAGCCATTCGCCCCTACCGATGTCGGTGCGCCTTCGAAGCCGAGGAACCGGGCCCAGGCGAAGGGAATGCCTACCTCCGGCCACCTGTCCCAGCTATCGTGTATCCTCAAAACCGTCAGGCCTTTGCTCAGTATGAATCCGAGCTTAGCCGAGGTCCTGGGGTTCGAGTCCGGGTCCTTGTCGTGGTGATCCCAGAAAACCGGCTCGTGGCAGATCATCAGTTTGAGACCCTTACGGTCCAGAATCCTCAGGGAGTCGAAGGACGGCATCCAGGTCACCAGACACGAGGAAACGTCCTCTTCCGGATCACCGACGATCACCCTGTCAACCGTTTTCTGCCTGTCGACCCAATCGGCCCTGGACAGGAAATGGTCCAGTATATCCTTGACCTTCATTTCTGATGCGCCCGACGATTCCTGGTTAAGCCTGTTAATACGTCTTCCTCAAAGATCGGTCACCTCTGGACGATATGCGAAAGCATCCAGCGCACCGCGATCTGGACCTGAGAAGGCTATTTATGGACTATAGGCTCGTGGGCGTTTCATGCGTGCTCTCCGAACCGCGGTAATCGGCGCAGGTTTCATGGGATCCCATCACGCCAGGGTCTACGCGGCATACCCGTTGACGAGTCTCGAGGCCGTTGTGGATGTGAATCCCGGGAGGGCAGAGGAGCTCGCGACCAGCTTCAAGACCCGGGGCTTCGATAGCGTAGAGGCTATGCTTCGGGAAGCCGAGGTGGATCTCGTCAGTGTGTGCACCGATGATGGCTGCCACGTCGAGCCCGCTGCTGCATGTCTCTCCGCCGGCAAGCACGTGCTTCTCGAGAAGCCGATCGCAACCACCCTCGAGGATGCTGACGCCATAATCGATGCCGGGCGGAAATCCGAGGGGAAGCTCATGGTGGGCCACATCGTCCGGTTCGAGCCACGGTACCAATATGTGAAGGAGCGGGTCGATGCCGGCGATCTGGGTGAGATCTCATCCGTCTACGCGAGGCGCCTGAACCACAGGGGTGCACAGGAGAGGCTCGGCGGAAGGGTGTCGGTGCTAAGCTTCCTCGGCATCCATGACCTCGACTATATACTGTGGCTGGCGAGGGAAGGACCGGTGAGGCTCTACACCGAATCCACCCAGCGGATAATGAGGCGCGACGGCTATGACACCGAGGATCAGACATTCACCGTCATTCGCTTCGCCGACGACATGATCGCCTGCGTGGAGGCCGGTTGGATCCTGCCAAACAACCACCCCCGAAGGGCGGACTTCAAGCTGGAGGTGCTCGGCAGCGAGGGAATGGCGCAGATCGACCTCTTCTCCCGCGATATCGTGGTCGGTACCCGAAGCGGCTGGCAGGTACCGTCTATCGGCGACATGCTTGAGCGCGAGATCTCCCATTTCGTGGACTGCGTGCTTACCGATCGAAACCCGCTCGTCTCCGGTGAGCAGGCGAGGGAGGCACTGCGCCTCTCTTTAGCCGCACAGGAATCGGCCAGGACTGGATGCGTAGTCAAGCTGACTTGAAGTTCAATAGAGCGGATGGTCCAAGATCATCTCAGGGGCCGTACCAAGTCTGTCCAGCCTATGATATCTCCTTAAGCAGGTTCTCGATGAATTCCTGGATCACGGGGCATGTGCTCTTGATATAGAAGAGGCCGTAGCTATCTTCCTTGGCCGAGTCCAGCGAGTCGAGATGGGGGAAGTCCCTGCATCTCTGGGGTCTGCGGTGGTATATGTCACAGAGCCCCTGTTCGTTGAGATAGGGGCAGCGGACGCCCGCCGGTTTTGAGATCTCGGGTATCCCGTAATCGATGCAGCAACGGGTGCAGCGTCGACACGTTGTGTCGGTCCGCGATATGACCCGGCGGAAATCATCCTGAGACATGTCGTGAACCATGTATTTACGGGCTCTCTCTAGCTCCTCCCTGCCCATGTTCATGCTGAGTAGAGTCCCGGGGTCGGGAGATAAACGTGTTATCGGTAGTCACTCTAATTGAATCCCTCGAGGAGGTGTCAGGAATATGGAATCTGGGGAGGGTTCTGGCATTCCGTGCCTTGTTAGGGTCTAGCGTCTATCCCTGTCCCTGAATAACAAGAGTGAGAGAGCAACGAGAAGCAGCGCGGAGGTTCCCGCCATCGATGGAATCTGGGCGAGGAAACCGAGGGTTAGGAGGTCCCTCTCCACGAGCCCCCTTGAGCTGGGGCCAAGCTGGAGGAGGGCGTAGAAGTCCTCTACCCCGGAACCGAACTTGTCCAGGGGACACCATCCCCACTCGATGATGGTATCGACCACGTAAGGAGGATAGTAGTGATAGCGGCCCGATTCCTCCGGTATCTCGAGCCAGTTATTCGCCCTGAATCTGCTCTCGCCCTCCAGCGCGATACGCAGATCCTCCTCGTTACCGTCCCAGATCCAGGCGAGGAGCCTCCAGGTGCAGCCCAGGATATCGTCCTCGATCCTGTCCATGGTGTACTCCGACCTTATGTGGTCGACCAGACGGTCGGCGAAGGAAGCGTTGCCGGTGTAGAAGGAGTGGAAAACGATCTGGGATGCGAAACGGTAGTTTCCAGGTATACCGTACCGGAGGAGGTGGTCATACATCCTGTTCAGGGAATCGATGTACCTCTGCTCTCCTGTCAGGTTATGCATCATGTAGGCGGAGCGTGCGTAGAAGCTGTTGACGTTATAGCCAGCCCAGCCCTTCGCCGTGTAGCCGAATTCGGACTCCTCGCCGTCCATCGTATATACGAAGGGGATCTCGCCGTCGGGGGCCTGGTGTTCGATGACATTATCCATGACGATGCGGCAGCGATCCACGATCATGTCTTTCAGGGTCTCGTTCTCGGTGAAGACCGCCGTGCCGAGCATGGGCGTGATCCACCAGAACTCAGACAGGTCGCTGAAGGCCCTGGGGTCCGGGGCCACTACCTCCATCTCCTCGTCCTGTAGCCCGTTCCAGTCGCCGACGGACCAGACTCTATCGCATCTCTTAACGTAGAGGTGAAGGTGGACCAGTTCGGGGTCCGAGTTCAGTCTGAGGAGCGTGCGGCTGTATCTCTCCAGTGCGGCTATCGCCTCCTCTTCGCTGAAGCACCATGCACCGGGAAGCATCATGTACATGGGGTCCTCCCCGCCATGCTGTGCACTGCTCTCGCCGGCGGGCCCGCCCCTGAACTTGCAGCCGGTCAGCCTGTGGGTATCCTCCTCGAGCTCGCCGGTCCTCCGATCATAGTGGTGAAGCCCGATCAGTCCGTCGCCCGGGTCCAGATACCGGGCCTCCCCGACTACGGCTCGGCGAAGGAAGTCCCCCACCCACCTCTCTTCGGATCCCAGGTAGTACATCCAGAAGCTGGTAAGCCCCTCCCCTATCTCGTTGTTTCCGATCGTGAAGTCCAGGTCGCTGGAGTCCGGCAGTGTGAACTCGTAGAGATTGATGAACTCGTAGGGCAAACCTGTCTCCTCGTCGACGAAGAGGGGATCGGCCCGGTGGGACAGGGTGACGTTTAGCGCGTTCCTGAGGGTAGGGGGACAGATGTGAATGTAGACCGGGTCTCGCACGAATACCACCGATTCAAGCTTGACCGAGTGGTTGGTGCCATCCGCCCTCTGAAACGTGTGGAATACTATCCTTGAGACGGAGGCGAGGTCCATCCACTCCGCCCCCTCCTGGTACTCCCAGAGCAGGGCATCCTCGCCCTCGGGATCGAGGGTCAGCAGCATCTTCCCCTTCTCCTGATCCTCGAATCCCATCCTGAGAGAGGGGCAGTTGTTGTAGGATATGTTGATCATGGCGTAGTCGAATCCGGAAAGATCGCACGGCCCTTCGAAATCCAGGGAGAACTGGACCGTAGGTATCCTGCTTCCGTCGTACCCGATGGACACGTTAACCCCGGAATCCTGTAAGGACGCGTGGCAGATCTCCGGACGGTCGGTGGAGAAGGATAGCCGAGATAGGTCGAGCCGCCTTGTCTCTCCCTCTATGGTGGTCTCGAACTCCACGTAGATCACGCTGACCAGGTCGGGGACGCTGTATCCGGTCTTGCTCATCGATACCCTAATTTCTTGGGTCCCGGCGCTGATGTCATCGATATGAACCGAGTAGCTTCCATCCTCCTCCCTCAAGGTGTACAGGCGCCCGAGAACGGAGACGTTACCTGCCGCTCCGGTCAGCATCCTTGCGTCCTCATCGACGAGCTGGAATGTAAGGTTGATATCCGCTATCCTGCTCGACACGGTGAGGTTTCGATCCAGTATGCGTATCCTGGCATTCGGCAGCTCGTCAGATAGGACGGTGGGAATCCCCAGACCCAGCAGGAGCATGAACAGGGGAATCGCGGCGAGACGGGTTGGTGGCAAATCGCATCCCGGCCGAACAATTGAAGGCCCGGGTAATAAGGTTTTGGTGGATCCGGATCTCCTCACACAACGGGGGTCTTATCGAGTTTCAGGATCTGTCCGTTCTCGGAAACGTATTGAACGAGGTCGGCGTAGGTGTCGTGCACGCTGATCGTGGAGGCGTCGCCTATGACTATCAGCTTTCTCCTGGCCCTAGTCAGCGAAACGTTGAGCCTGCGAACATCCTTCAGGAAGCCGATGTTTTCATCCAGGTTGCTTCGCACCAGAGAGACCAGCACCACCTCTTTCTCCCTTCCCTGAAAGCCGTCCACGGTGTCGATCTCAAGGTTCTCCTCCCCGATTAACCTCCTGAGCAGATCGGCCTGGTCATCGTAGGGCGCTATGACCGCTATATCGGCTGGCCTTATCCCAAGTTCCAGAAGCTGCGTGACGATCGACTGAACGATCTCCGCCTCGACCGGGTTCTCCCTGGATGTGGATCCCCGCCTTCTTCTCTCACGGGCCTCGATCTCTGAGGTATCAACGAATACGATCGGTTCCGCCAGTAACCCCTCGTTGTCCGGTTCCGGGGGGCCCTCGATGAGATCAACGATGGTGTGGCGGGCAACGGATTCATCGGCCCTGAGCAGACCATCATAGAAGTGATCGTTCGCGAAGCCCATGATCTTTCTGTTCATCCTGTACTGGGTCCTGAGGAGGGTCCTACAATCGTCGCCGTGCCTCTCGATGAGGGACTCGAAGAGCGTCCTGCTCAGTCCCTGCGCCCTCTGGCTCAGTATGGTGGGAGGGAGCTGCTTGTGGTCGCCGGCCATGATCACCTTGCCGGCACGTATTATGGATACCCAGCAGCTGGGCTCGGTCGCCTGTGTTGCCTCGTCGATCACAACGCTGTCGAATTCCCGCCCGGCCAGGAGTTCGGAGCCACAGCCGGAGTTGGTGGCGCACACGACCTGGGCCCACTCAAGCACCTCGTCGATCGCTTCCTCCTCCAGTCGCCTCGCTCTGGAGAAGATATCGTCGATCCGGGACTGGAGCTCGAGCCATTTCGCCATCTCCTTGATCCTGCCGCGGGGAACTCCCCTAGATCCCTTCCCGCGCTTCGCAAGTGCCATGATCTTGCCGTTGCTCATTCCCCTTCGCCACCTGCCGCCGGGATGGGTGAGTTCGCCCTGTTTTTCAACCAGGTCCAACGCCCTCCCCCGCAGTTCTTGGCTCTCGATGTAGGTGGGGTTCTCCTGTATCACCTCGTCCAGGGTGTGTTTCCTCAGCATCGGGGTGACCCTCGCCGGATGCCCGATCCTCACTACCCGCTCGCCGTATTCCGCCAGCCTCTCAACCAGGTTGTCGACGGCGGTGTTGGAATCTGCGGTGCAGAGCACCCTCTCGCCCCGCCTAATGAGCTGCCTGGCGACCTCGACGCATGTGACCGTCTTGCCCGTTCCGGGAGGGCCGTGAATCAGGAAGAAGTCGCGAGACGATAGAGCCCTCCTCATGGCCTTGATCTGTGAGCGGTTCAGACCCTCATCCAGCGGATCGACGTCCTCACGCCCCCCGGAGAATTCGAGATCTCGCATTCCAAGCGACTTTTCGGCGAGTTCGCGGATCCTTCCCCGGGATTCGCATATCTTGGTCAGGGCTTCAAGCTGACGCTGGTAGGTTATGTCGTTCACGTAGAGATCGCACCTGAGTCCCTTCCTGTACAGGAACTTGGCCGGCTTGAGGTCGAATGCGACTGTGATCGAGTAATTGGTCTTGTCGGAAACGGTGCCCGTGGGGTTATCCGTCTTCAGGGGATCCCCTTTCGAGAGCATGACCAGATCGCCGATGGTGATCTCGGTGTCGGGCAGGGCTTCGCCAGGTCTCTGCCTGATGAACTTGATCAGGTACTTCCCGCCCAGGCCGGTTCCCTCATCCCGTCCCCTGAGATGAAGCAGGGCCCGGCCCTCCTTCTCTCGCTTCGGACCCGACAGCCTCCTCATCTCGGTCTCGTGCCTCTTCATCTCCTCCTCTCTCTCCATCTCGACGAGGCGGGCAAGCCTCAGGAGATGGGATTCGAGGGTCGGTGAGTCCGCTCTTGCCACCGATACGGGCTTGCCGGAAACCCGATCCAGGTTCTTGACAACCGAGTCGGCCATGTGGCCGGGTACCGATACCTTGGCTACGGAGCCGCTGATCTCTATCTGGCCCACGGCGTCACCTTCAACCGGGGCTTCATTGGAGATGGCTCCCAGCAGGTCGCCGGGGCCCGAGTTCTCGGGCAGCCCGCTGACCAGGAGCTTCACTTCCTCTTTCATTTACCTAACTCATACCTGGGTTACATGGATGTCCTAAAACTAGTTCCATTGCAGGCTGTCTATACGGAAATGCATCGCCATCCGAGTTGAACCTGGCCCTGACTCCGGATTACCCCTCGTCGGGGGCATCTCCCCAGTCAGGGACCTCGAGGACCGCCCCGCCCATCAGCGCCGACTTGTGGGCCATCACACCCATAGCCATGTACCTCACGGCCTCCCACGCATTCGTGGCCGGCTGACGGTCGCTGTTTACCGATTGGACGAACTCGTTGACCAGGTACGCATGGGAACCTCCGTGCCCGCCGTATACATCCCTTGGGTTCGCGTCATGGAACGCCTGGTACACATCATCCGGGAGGGGATCCCGCATCTCGTCAACGGAGAGCCCCTCGGCACCCTCCCTGTCGCACCAGGAATCGTTCTCAAAAGAGCCCCGGTTGCCGTAAACCCGGAATATCTCGCGGCCGGGAAGGGATATCTCGCGGTACTCGCATATCCTCACGTGGGCTTCGTTCGACATCCTGAACAGTGCCGTCTCATTGCTCGGCGATTTCCCGAAGTAGGGATCATCGTGCTTGTTGAAGTAGGCTAGGGCGGATACCTTAGTCGCATGGGCCTTCATAACCGAAACCGGACCCGATGTCGAGTGCGTCGGGTAGTGCATCGGTCCGTAGAGGATCCCGCGCTTCTCATACACCTTGGATTCCTCCGTCCATTCGCGCCCGGCCTTCGAGTCATGGCGGTGGCGCTGCACCTCCCTCAGGGTGCATGATGGGCTGTCCACGTCGTGGAAGTACTCGCCCTCGGCGTAGACGAAGTCCCCGAAATCGCCGGCGTCAGCCCGTCTTCGGCAGTACATCGTCTGGGGTCGATAGTAGGTCGTCTCCCCGAGCATGTAGCGGCACCCCGTCCCCTCGCAGGTCTTCACGATCCGGTCGCACCACTCGAGGATCTCGTCCCCGTCCGGCACCGACATCACGGGCACCGCGCTATACACGTGTTTCCCGGACTTCATGGCCTTGACGGCCTGAGGTGCATGAAGCCAGGGCTGGGTTACTATCGCCAGGGCGTCTATATCGGTCTTCAGTATCTCGTCCAGGGAATCGTATACGTCGGAGGGATCAAGCTTATCCTGGAAGGATTCCCTCTCAGCGAACTTCCTCGTCCTTTCGGGTTCCCGGTCGCATAGCGCGATCCTCTCAACCAGCGGGTGACTCTTGAAGAGCTCCGCCATGCTTGAACCAAAGGAGCCCAGCCCGACCAGACCCAAGCTTATGCCCATTTCACAGCCTCCATTATCGATCCTGTGACAACTGAATTCAAGCTCGAAGAAAAGTTGTTCGGCACTAGCCATTATTAGGTGGATCGGTTCCAGTCAATGCCATGCGGAATAGACCCGAGATAGAGAAGAGGGGCACCGTTGACTGCGATCTGGTGGAGACCACTCCCATCGTCTTTGCAGGCAGTCTTATCCGCTTCGAGTCGATCAGGATCAGGTATCGGTCGAACCGGACCGGCAGTCCCTTCTTCCGTCTCTTGGATGTCGATTCGGCTGAGGTATTGACCGAGTTTGCCCCGGGGTTTGATCTGGGCTGCGCGTATGTCGAGGGAGACACTGTCTATGTTTACGGCGTTCGCGGATGGGGCGGTCAGGAGATCGGGGCATTCTGGACGAGCGACCTGGAGAGATGGGATTCCTGGAAAGCCCTCGATCTCGCCGGCTGGGCGGTTTACAATACCTCGGTCTGCCGTGCCGGCGACCGGTACATCATGGCCATCGAACTCGGGGAGCCGAAGGAGCTCGTGGGGAAGAGGTTCACCATCTTCTTTGCCGAGTCCCCCGACCTGAAGGACTGGAGCATGCTCCCGCTGGACCGGGTCTTCAGCCGCGATCGATACACCGCCTGCCCGGCGATTCGATACATCGATGGCAGGTTCTACATGGTATATCTGGAGGCGAAGCCCGGTCCAAGTTATGAACCGCACATCGTCCGTTCCGGTGACCTCTCGGTCTGGGAGGAGAGCCCGTTGAACCCCTTCCTCTCACCTTCGGAGGGGGACAAGCGAATTGCGAACCTGAATCTGCCCCAAGACCTCCAGGAGAGGATACGTGACGCCGTCAATATCAACAACTCGGATGTCGATTTCTGTGAATACCGTGGGGATACGGTGATCAACTACAGCTGGGGGAACCAGAAGGGAATCGAGTTCCTGGCCGAGGCGAGATTCGAGGGAACGCCGGAGGAGCTGCTCACCGGTTTCTTCCGGGAGTGATTGCGACTCTCAAGATGAGATGCGTTTGGTTCGGATTTTCAGGATTCGGTCACTGCCCGGGAACGCCTAGGTATTCCGATTCTGTTACTGAGGAATGCCCTGAGTCTCGCCAGGTGGGAAGATACCTTCGCCTGTGGCTGTGGTCTGCCCAGTCCCAATCGGACTTCCCTCCTGACGGTTCCGGATACTTGGGAGGAGAACAGGTCTCCCGACCTCCTGTTCTCACCTATCTCAGCATACACTACCTCTTCGCTCACGGTGTCTATGTTCATCTATCATCACTTCGGTTATCATCTGCGGATGTGGACATCGGCTACGCCTATATTGCCCGGGGCCCTGATATAGGGACCGCAAGCCGAAACACAAGTGGTCAGTAACAATAGGGAGAGGTGAACACTGATGGAGAGTTCTCTCGAACAATTTGGAGCTGGTATCTTGCCCGATTAGAGGGGAAACCGAGATCCCGAGGTCCTCCCTCGAGTTCTCACCCGGCTTCTTCTGTAGATGGCTCCTCCGACTTCTCGCTGAACTGATCACAGATGATGTACCCCAGGATCGTCAGCTTGTTCCTGTGTACAAGGCCGACTTCCTGAAGTCCCCGTAGTACGTCTCCATCTCTCGTGTAAGCCTTTCCGCTAACCATCTCCAGGAGTGCCTCTCTTGCATTCGGGCGGTTCTTTACCCATCTCTGAAGGTTTGCGATCAGATCATCCCGTTTCTGGGCTATCTCCCAGTAGTAGTCAAAGAGTTGCTTGCACCAGTTCCGGGTTCTTTCGTCATTTGAGGTGAATCCCAGGTAATCGAATTTGCCGTCCGGCAGGGGGAAGGCAAGGGTGCCGACCTCTCTTTCGGACATGTAGAGATAAACCCCAAGACTGTCGAGTACTCTCTCATCGAGAAGCCTTTTCTCCCTTCCCCTCTGCAAGGCCTGAGATGTCTCGCTGTCGCTCCAGTTGGACGGGAGAACCGGTGGGACGCAGAACCTACTCTCGATGTTCATCACCTTAACTCCGCGGTCCAGGGCATGTCCCACGATCGGCATCGTGCCCATCAGATATTGGTCAGTCATCATCAGGACGTATTCCTCAGCCCTCTCCAACATGCTGTCAACATTGTAGAAACCGACCATGACATCATCAACTATGGATGATTTCAGGAGTTCACCTAGCCTGCAGGCGAATTCGAGCGGAATCCCTTCCAGGGAATGTTTTGAGAAGTAGTCCCTTCGGACGGTCACAAACTCGATTCCAGGAAGCATCTTCAGGACAAGTCTCCCATACCGACTCAGGTGGTGCAGGCCGTCAGGGTCCCTCTCGGTCAATCCCACCCTTTCAAGCCGGGAGAGATGCCTGCTTGATTCCTGGATGGTCAGGTCCAGCTTCCTTGAGATAGAGGTGACGTTTTTCGCCTCCTCCTCCAGCTCCCGGAGAATGGCGGATCTGTCCTCGTTCGAGATCTCAAACAGGAGGGAGTGAAGGCTATCCATCATATCACCGGACTCAAGCAGGAATTTGCTAACTCGATTGTGAGCTCTTCGAGAGCGCTTTTTCAGACATAAATTTCTGTCGTTACTGATAGCTCACCACAGCCGCTCTCGATCTGCTGGCCGGGAACCGAATGTACCATCCTGGAACAGAGAGGTCTGCGGCTCACTTGAGGCGGTTATATTGGAGGAGACTGAAACAGCAAGGGCAGCTCGAATGATGCGGGGGGTCAATCTTCTAACTGGTCAGGGACTCGAGATCGACGGTCGTATGATGACAGAGGACGATATCAGACGCATCGCTGGCTGGGGCATGAACACCGTCCGGGCTGGCTTCTCCTTCTCCACGGCTGAGGAGCGGGAGCTCGAGGATAGCGACTTCCGGATACTGGACAGGTGCGTAGACTGGTGCGAGGAATACGGCCTGAGGTGCGTGCTCTGCATGTGGGATACCGATAGTCGATCCTGGGGCGATGCACGGAATCCGGGGGAGATATGGAGGGACAGATCGCTACAGGAAGCCTTCGCAGAGTCATGGGCCGCGGTGGCGGAGCGGTACGGGAGCAGATCCAATTCGCTCCTCTTCGAGCTGATGAACGAGCCGAGGGCGGTTGTCGCCGGCGACTGGAGCCACCTGGCGGCAAGGGCAACCGGGGCAATCAGGGAGGTGGACGACAGACACACGATCATAGTCGAGTCCAATCGATGGGGCTTCACCAGAAGCTTCCAGGAACTGGAGGCAACAGGCGACCCGAACACGATCTACAGCTTCCACTTCTACGAACCGATCATCTTCACCAATCAGAAGGCCCCCTGGATGAGGACGTTCAGCCAGTTTTACAGGGAGACGGTAAGGTATCCCGGGGAACCGCCGCGTCTCGAGGAGTACATCGAGCGGCTGCCCGAGTACGCGGATGAGGTGGTTCGAAGGGACCTCGTGACCAGCAGGGGACTCTGGGACAAGGAGAGGCTGGAGGAGCTGCTGATGCCCGCGCTTGACTTCAGAGAGGAGCACGGCTCGGGCCTCTTCTGCGGGGAATTCGGCGCCAACTGGCGAGCCCCCAGGGACTCGGCGATGATCTGGCTGCGTGATGCCCTTGACCTGTTCTCGAAGCACTCCATCGGCTGGACCTACTGGTACTACAGGGACCTGGACTTCGGGATCCTTGACAATCTCAAGCTAGATCTAACCGCTCCCCCCGATTACGTTGACCGGGAGCTGCTGGATCTGCTCCTTGCACATGTTCGGTGATCGGATTTCTTCTCAGTAGATCTTCCCGTTGGGTGGCGCGGGAATGGAGCCGCTTCTCATCAGTACACTCAGCTTATCCCTCGCCTGCTCTATGTTCGTCCGGCACCTCTCGGCGAGTTCCTCGCTTCCTAGTTTGAGCTTGGCCACGCCCTCCTTGATCGCCTCCTCGGCCGTGGCCACCGCCACCCTGGGGTAGACCTCCCAATCCGTCATTGAGGGGATGATGTTATCGTCCGAGAGGCCCTTCTCCCGTGCGAAAGCCGCCAGTTCAAGGGCGGCGGAGACGGCCATCCTGTCGGTTATGGTGCTGGCCCTCACGTCCAGTACGCCCCGGAAGACGGAGGGGAAGACGAGGCTGTTGTTGACCTGGTTCGCGAAATCGCTCCGGCCCGTGGCAACCACTCGGGCACCCGCGTCGGAGGCCTCCCAGGGCCAGATCTCGGGTACCGGGTTCGCGAGGGAGAAGACGATCGGGTCAGGTGCCATTCCCCTGATCCACTGCTTGTGTATCATCCCTGGACCGGGCACCGATGCGGCGATGAGCACATCGGACCCCTCGAGGGCCCTCTCCGTGTCACCGCTTATGAGATCGGGGTTGGTCTTCAGTGCGAATTCCCTCTTCCAGGGGTTTGAGCCGGCCATCGCGTCCATATCCTCTCTCTCGGAGCTGAGGATTCCCTTGCTGTCGACCATTATGAAGTTGGAGGGTGGGAAGCCCGCTGCCTCGGCGAGCCTGGCGTTGGCCAGGTTTGCTGCTCCGGCACCCACGAAGGTGATCCTGGTTTCGGGTATCTCACGATCGGTCAGTTCGAGGGCATTGATCAGCCCGGCGACCGTAGCGGCAGCTGTCCCCTGTTGATCATCGTGCCAGACCGGTATGCGCATCTCCTCCCTGAGCGACTCCAGTATACTGAAGCACTTGGGATGCGAGATATCCTCCAGGTTGATGCCGCCCAGACCGGGTTCCAGGGCCTTCACCACATCTATGAATCTGTCTGGATCGTGGGCCGAGATCGGGATCGGGAACGCGTCGACCCCGCCCAGATACTTGAAGAGCAGGGACTTTCCCTCCATGACCGGGAGCGACGCCGTGGCGCCGATATCTCCAAGCCCGAGCACCCTGCTGCCATCGGTGACGATCGCTATAGTGTTCCATCTGTTCGTGTACTCGAAGCCCAGCTCGTCCCGATCGTGAATCGCCCTCGAAACCTCCGCAACACCCGGGCTGTACCAGACAGCGAAGTCCTCGAGCCTGTAGACCGGGACCCTGGGTGTGATCTCCACCTTCCCGCCGTAGAACCCCGCGAACTTCAGGGCAAGATCGTACGGCCTGCGGGCGGCGGCCTCTCTACTGGGTTGTCCTGTCATCCCTCAAGGTGCCATCGGGGCGAAGAAAAATCTATGTACGTTCAGAACTGGGGCAGGTAGTCCGAGCTCGCCTCCATCAACTCCTCGAGCATCGATTCCGCATCCTCTATCGAGCGCACCACCGGGTCGAGGATGAGGGCCTGAAGGGCGAGGTTCCTATTCCCGGCCAGCGCGGCCTTGACAGTCAGCTCCTGTTGCCTTATGCGAGATGCCGTGATCGCGGCAAGCCCGGGGGGCAGATTCCCTATATGGATCCCGCGCAGGCCACGCGGTCCGATCAGGGCGTGGACCTCGATGACGGCTTCACCCGGCAGGTTGTCGACATACCCTCTGTTCGGCACGTTGACCACGAATTCCCGCTCCCGATCCCCTGCCAGGCATTCCATGATCGCGACTACCTCCTCTCCGGATGGCCTATCTAGGTTCCCGAGCGGGGCATCCCCGTTGGCCTGGGCTGTCATCTCCTTCGTCCGCTCGATCTTGGAGGATATCCTGCCCTCGATATCGCGCAGCTCCAGTCCATAGTCAGCGCCCTTGTTGGCCCTCTCGGTTAGGAAGTGGGGGAAGAACTCGGCAATGTGTCGATCGCCAGGTGAGGGGAAGTAGCCGAATATCCGGCATAGATCCGATGAGATGGGCCATCCGGGGACATTCTCGTCCTGGAGACGACTCCTCAGTTCCGGGTAGATATCCTCGCCGTTCTCACGTATATCCAGCATCCAGGTGAGGTGGTTGACGCCTGTTGCGATGAAGTCCATATGCCCGGGGTCTACTTCCAGGAACCTCGATAGGGCGCCCACCGTTCCCTTCCATCCGTGGCACAGCCCTACCGACTTGAGGTCCGTTGTCTCCCTCACGGCTATCGACAGGCAACTGAGCGGGTTGCTGTAGTTGAAGAGCCAGGCATCGGGACAAACATCCTCCATCGTCTCCGCGATCTCCACGATCGCCGGCACGGTCCTGAGGGCCCTTATGAATCCGCCCGGCCCCACGGTGTCCCCGGTGCTCTGGTATATGCCGTACTTCAGGGGAATGTCGATATCGGTCTTGCAAACGTCCAACCCGCCAACGAGTATGGTGGTTATGACGAAGTCGGCCGATTCAAGAGACCGCGCGAGATCGGTGGTCGAGTCGAGCTGAAGATCCGATCCGGCCTGGTCGATCATGCGTAGGCCCAGTCTGCTCGAGATGTCGAGGGCATCGGGATTTGGATCCATGAGGGTCAGCTCGCTGGATCCAAGTACCTTGGAGTGGATGAGGTCCCGCAGAACGCCCGGCGTGAAGTGGCTGCCTGCACCTACGAGGGCTATCTTGGATGTCATTGCTTTTCCTCCTGCACTGCGGCTAATTAGGTTTTCCGAGCGCCCGAGCGCCCAAGGCGTATCTCGTTTCCGGAGATGGCGGCAATGACGAATAGGCTGCTTATGCCTTCTGCAAGCTTAACGACGGGGGGAGCGGCATGCTTAGCTCTCGGCGACTATCTTCGATACGTGTTCGACCATTCCTATATCCGCTGTCGGAGGCAGTTCGTCCGACACGCCCAGGATGAGGTTTGGAAAGAACATATCGATGATCTTCCTGGTGAAATCTCCCAGGGTCTTCTTGGTATATACAGGTATGAACAGAACCGCTGGAATCCCATCTAGCAGTATCTTGTCCCCCAGACCCTCCTTGAGCTCCTCCAGGGTCACATCCCCCTGCGGCTTTGGAGTCGCCGCCTCTATCCCGTCGAAATCGGTAAGATCCAGGAAGGGGAGAAGGGGACGTATTGCCCCGTCGATGTGGATGTGGCAGAACTTACCGGCCCTGTGAAGCTGATCGACCCTCTTCTGGTAGAACGGCACGAGATAGCGTTTGAAGTACCTAGGCGAGGCAAGATTTGCGTCGATGTTCTCGCCGAAGTTGAGTATCTGTACCGGGCAGTCAGCCAGGACATCGTACATCCCATCCTCCCAGAGGTCTATCGCCTCCATGAGTCCCTCGATAGCATCCGGGTTCCTGTGAAGCTGGATGAAGGTGTTCCTCGCGCCCATGTAACGGACTATGAGGGCCTGAAAAGGTGATCGGGGGTAGAAGCTCTGAATGACCCCCCTCTCGCCGAAGAGGGCGTCGGCCTTTTCGAATGCGCCGGGGTCGAATTCGAATACCGTGTTCTTTATCACGTATTCCATTACCTTGCAGTCGTCGGGCGTCTTCACCGGGAATTCAGAGGGATATCCTCCCTTGCTGACGGTCCTCAGTTCACCAACGGGTGTCTCGGTTACCGTGACCCTGGCCTCACCCCTCTGGTGTACCGTCTCGGTTATACCGGCCGCCGGGTTTCTTCTCGTCCTGAAAACCGATATGCCAAGTATCTCACCGGGGTACCTGGGGGATGCGTCGAGCATGTCGTACACCTCCAGGGGCGTTCTTCCCCGGTATCGATCCGGTACGTCCGGGTAGGGGATTTTTCCCTTGATCTCTCCCCTCCTCTTCTGAACCTGGTTTCCGTTATACCAGTAACGTATCCTGGGTTGCCAGAGAACCCTGTCGATCTCCTTTCTCTGGAAGGTTCTCATGTTTAGTTCCCGGAAGTTCATCTCGCTTCCACTCCCGATCGGTGCGGACGTGGGCCCTGGTAATTCACCGTGTCTGGGGTAGCAGCCGACGTTTCAGATCATTCCCTTTTCTTCGAAGTAGTTGAAACTGATCCTGACGCTCTCCATGGGAGGTTTCTTGCAGGTGTCCTGTTCCACTATGTACCACTCGGTGTCCACCTCCTCGCACGCCTCGAAGATGGAGTCGAAGTCGAGCACGCCGTGGCCCACCTCTATGAACTCGTGGTCCTCGTCCATGTCCTTGATGTGTACGAGTGGGACCTGACCCGGGAACTTCGCGATGTACTCGGCCGGATCTACATCAGCATGCTGGGCCCACATGACGTCGACCTCGCCGGCGACATTTCCGGGATCGGTGTGTTCGAGGAGCCAGTCCATGATGTACCTTCCGCCGATGGTCTCGAACTCCTTGGAGTGGTTGTGGTAGTATAGCTGGATTCCCCGCTCCTTGAGGTACGAACCGACCGAATTCGAGTACTCCACCATCGTCCGGCATTCCTCCTCGTCGGTGGGAAGCTTCCCCTCGGGCATACATGGTCCCCAGACCGCATCGCAATCGAGGTCCTTGTTGACGGAGACCAGCTTGTCGAGATCTCTCTCTCCGGGCATGTGGTTGCCCGCGATCTCGAGATCCAGGTCGTCCAGGGTGTCCTTCACCTCACCAGGTGACAGATCGTACAACCCGGCAAGTTCAACGCCCTCGTATCCGATCTCCGCTACCTGCTCAACCGTACCAATGAAATCCTCCGCGCACAGCTTGCGAACGGTGTATAGCTGAAGTGCGATTGGTATCCTGCTCATAGATCGATTGCCTCCTTCCATGACGCCGCGAATCCGCGGCCCCGACTCCTGCGCGCAGGCGATTAAATATCTTAGTCAGCTCAAGGCCGATACCGGTTGGTGGGGCATCTTCTTTCTGGAGGGCTGGCCGTATCCCTCGGACTTCGTGCGGGTGTCCCGGGACGGGCTCTATCTATACCCTCTTGGACATCCTCGTGCTCTCGACCTCCCGGTAGTACTTTCGCCGGGTGAGTAGCAGCCAGAGGAATACGCCAGAGACCAGCCCCGCGCCGGTAACCGCCGACCACTCAACGGCATATACCCAGATGAGGGCACTCCTCTTCACCTCCGCCGCTCTGACGTTGATTTCGTTCCAGGAGTCGTGGATCCTCTCGAAGACCTCCGAGGCCGCGTCGTACTCATCCATCCGGTAGTGCTCCTTGGCAACCTCCTGTAGATCGTCCAGGTCCTCGAGCATGTCGTATAGCTCGAGGGTGTTGGCCCCGAACCTCTCTATAAACTCGAGCAGGGAGATCAGCATTGATGACTTGAAGAGGTGTGTGCTGATCTCCTCCCTTATCCTGTGGGCCTTCAAGAGGTCTTCGGGCAGGGGCTTACCCACGGACATGTAGGTCAGATAGATCAGGAAGTCCTGGTACCAGTCCCAGTCCCTCCACATCCTGCCCTCCGCCCCGGCACTGTCGAACACCTGAGTTTCCCCGAGGACGATACCCTCTCCCGAGTCCCACCAGCCGATCCAGGGGTATTCATTTCCCTGACCCACCGCCGTAGCCACCATCGTCGCTCCCTGTCTGGGGCTGACCTTGTTCAGAAGCTCGATCGGCCCCGCGGATTCCCAGGGCAGCTGATTGAGCGGGTGTTTGGGGTCGAGGAAATTGGGGAAGTGCCGAGCGGCCCTGTCCGGGTTATATCCCCTCAGAGATGTGAACGGCAGTATCTGGTCAAGGATCGTGTCGCCCCATGAGGTATAGGATCCCTCGCCTCGACCTCCCCAGGATGCGTCGCCGCCCCACATGCTCAGGGATCTGCCTTCCTCCTGGACCGCCCTCACGAACCACGCCATCCACTTGGCATCGAAGTAAATCTCGGGGTACTCTATACTCCCGGCTGCCGCCTCCCTGAGGAGAACCAAATCTCGCTCCTCGACCAGCTGCTGGTAGTTCCGGGGCATGTATATCCTCAGAGCCCGGTTCATCGCCCCCGCCTCCATTTGGAGCCACCCCAGTGTATGGTGCCCTGGCATAGGAACCCCGAGGACCGATATGGAGGGATCGGCTTCGATTATCCTGTTGAAGTTCACGCTCTGGGCGAGCCAGCGGTCGATCATGAGGACATCGATTATCCTTTCATCGCCCGCAGATGTTCCGGTGGAGAGGGAAGGGGGAACGGAGGAGAGGGCGATCATGCCGAGGCAGATGGCGGTGAATGTGATTCTCGGGTCAAGCGTCACTAGAAACCACCGGGGGATCGGCCCGCGCCCATTCTTCACGGACCCGGGTATACAGTGGACCTAGAAGACAGACCCGGGGATTAAACTATATCATGAACCTGCGGTTTCGATGGCACTCGCGGGCCAGTCCCCTGGTCTGGTCTGTTCTCATGACCACTGATTCAGGATATCCTTGGTGAGACTGTCACCGGTTCTCTCCCCCAAATCGGCGAGTCTCTCCGACAATCTCCGCGCAGTTTCCTCCTCGTCCTCGTACCGGTTCTCCTCGGGCAATTCCTGGGTGTGCCGCCGGAAGAGTTCGGGCTGCCGCATGTTGTTCACAATCAGCTTCCAGTCATCCGTGACCAGGCAACGTTCCCGCATGTCTCTGAGTTCCGCGTCCCACATGCGGTAGGGGTTGTTCTGTATCATTACGTCACGATGCCAGCCCGAACTGTCGTCGTGGACCAGGTCCTTGGCGCTCATCCCGTGAAGGTCATCGGGCCAGTCGAGGCCACAAAGGTCCAGTATGGTGGGTGCGAAATCCACATTGCTCATTACGTTATCGATGGTCCTGCCTCTGTCTATCTCGCCGGGCCAGCTGATTATGAGGGGGACATTGGCCGACTGGTCGTAACACAGCCTCTTGTTGTGCTGATTCCAGCGGAGGGGGTAGTTCTCCCCGTGATCCGAGGTGAAGATGATTATAGTGTCCTCCCTGAGCCCGAGCGAGTCGACGGCCTCCACGATGCGACCGACGTTGTAGTCGATCCGGCGCACCATCGCGTGGTAGACTGCCTGCTGGAGGGGTTCGATCCTGTCACCGTAGAACTCGATGTCCTCCGCTCTCGCGGTCTTCGGGCCGTGGGGCGGGTAGTATGAAACGAGGAGGGCGAAGGGGTTGTCCCGGTTGCGTTCCATGAAATCAATCGCGAAATCCGTGTCCTCATCTATCCTGTACCTTCCCTCGGCCTTGGGAACCGTCTTGGGCTGGTCGTCGCCCGTCTGTATCTCACCGGGCTCGGGAAAGGTGGGCTCATTTATGATCCAGTGCCCCCAGCCGGTCTCGAAGCCGTGCCAGACGTCGAAGTACTCCGGTATGGGGCGTCGGGACACGCCCAGATGCCACTTGCCTATGTTGCAGACGGTGTAGCCGTTCTCGTGCATCTGCCGGAGCCAGGAGAATCGATCGGCGGGGAGGAAGAACCCGGTGTGGGGATTGCAGTTATCGATGACGCTGGTGGCATTGGGATAGAGACCGGTCACTATGCTGGAGCGACTGGGGGAGCATACGGGCTGGGAGGCATAGCAGGAGGTGAACCTGATACCGTCCTCTGCCAATCTGTCGATTGCCGGGGTTTCCACCTTATCGTTCATCCTGTAGCAACCGAGTGTGCTGGCTCTCTGCTGGTCGGTTATTATGAAGATCACGTTGGGTTTGTTCGCGGTCAAGCCGTAGCGCCCTCCTCAGGCTATCTCAGGCCTTTAGTTTTGCTTCAGCGGATTCCAGAACCTGAAGTGGACTCCCCTGGGTCATTCAAATATGTATGGAATCCTTGCTCCGGCCGAGGCGCCTGGGTGTATTCCCCCGATGCGGAGAAGGTAGCAGGCTCGAGGATACGGTAACACAAAACAGCGGAAATAGCGGCTGTTGTTCTCTGTTTAGGCCGATCACGGGGACCGTAACAGTGCCGGCCGTGTTCTGTATTTTTCGGCGTTGTGAATAACGGACTTGATATCGTTAGTATTACACCAGAAACGTTGGGGTAACACCCGATTTCTACAAAATCACTATATTTCCGTAACAACTAGGTTATTTGCGAGATCTCAAGGAATTCGCGGTCGGCTTCAAATGGATCAGGAAGGGGAAGATAGGGGATTCTCCAACGGGGTTTTATACCTCTCTACCTGTTCGCCTTGAGATCTCTTATCCCGATCATGCCGAGATCAAACAGACCTCTTCCCGTGTTCATCATCTCTTGGCCGCTAACCCCATTATCAGTGGTGTGAGGGCGAGGAGCGCAACGAATGTGTGTGACGTCTGACGTATCTCCGTGAACCATAGCGAGTTCGAGCCAGCTGCCTTGAGTGTGAGCCACTCCTGCTCGCATTGATGTTCAGCGGGATAGGCGGAGTGGTGGTACTCAGGCCACGGCGACCGGGCCGGGAACTCGCCATCCATGGTGAGGCAGTAGACCCGCGTCTGCCGATGTGAATGCCCTTCGAGCTCGATCACCCACTCGGAGACACCGTCATCGTCGATGTCTCCCCACCAGGACCCTGTTGTGTGTGGCTTGTATAGCGCTATGTGATCGTCCAGGTAGTAGGATTCCAGCTCGCCCGTGGCCCCATCTACGACCATAGGGTAGGGCAGGGCGAGTAGTATCTCCTGCTCGCTGTCCCCGTCGATATCCGCTATCAACTGGTACGGGGACCAGTCGGTTAGGCTCACCCCGCTCGGTATCCTGCCGTCATCGACCCAGCTCTCGATATCTATCTCCCACTTAGCGTAGGGCTGAACGCCGTTGAAACCGAGGCAGCGTACGACCAGGCCCGTTACCAGAACCAGATCGAGAGATCCATCACCGTCGATGTCTCCGATGGCCTGGCCGAAGTTGACGCTGTCGTTGTAGGGCGAGGTCCATGTCGCGGCCTCCCGCCCCGCGCTGTCTAGAACCAGTACCTCGAAGGGACGCCCGGTGGTCCAGGTAACCGCTTCGAACCGGGTATCACCGTTCAGATCGACCACAATGACATCGCTCTGGGCCATCTGGCTGAGATGGCTGTACCTCCACTCGACGAATCCGTCTTGGCTGGAGACGCACCACACGGATCCGTCGAAGCTGGTCCACAGCAACTCGACGATGCCATCGCTGTCTATGTCGGCCAGTGTGGGCGTGCCCTGCAGCCCCTCCGAAACGGGTATGCTCCAGGCAGTCTTGCCGGTGTGATTCACCCGGTACAGGTAGCCAGTGTCGTCCACGGGGAAAAACTCCACGTGCCGGTCCCCATCCACATCCATGCCTTGGGGCGGCCCGGTGATGGGTTTACCTAGAGGGTTGTCCCACATCAGGAAGAGGGAGCCGTCGGGGTTGAGTACATGCAGTCTTCCCCCATCGTCGGTGAGGCAGAGCTCATATACGCCGTCTCCATTCAGGTCCACGAGCGAGGCCTTGGTTTTCGGGTCTCCCGCCAAACCGTCATGTTCCATAGGCGGGTATATCCACTCCAAGCCTCCGCCGGCGTCGACACACCATATCCTCCTGGTATCTCCGTCACGGTTGCCGAAGACCAGTTCCTTCACCCCGTCACCCTCCAGGTCCCAGGCGGTGAAGCCGGATCTTCGCCCCGGACCGATAACCGCACCGAGATGTGAGCTAGCGCTGAAAACCCACTCAGCTCTAAGCCCAAGCATACCGCCGGGATCAATTACAAATCCTGTGCGTGAAGTCTCGGAGAGGACGCCGTCTGAAGCCGATACAACCACGGTGTGATAGCCATTATCTAGGCTTGAAACGTCGAAAACAACGTTACCAAGACATAGATCATCACCGGTATCCTCGGATCCCTTCTGCACCTCGGTTCCATCGATGGTGACGGTCCAGTTCCAGGTCACAAACCTATCCCATATCAGGAACCTGACCCTTTCAGGCCGATTATACCAGACTCCCTGCCGTGGCCATACCATTTCTAGGGCAGGAGTCAACTCCGCCCGCCTACCGCTCGAGAAGGGGATGGTTAGATTGGACCCGTGATAGCTCAGGGTTATGCTATCTGCCGGGTCGAATTCCGACTTTGAGAACCCGAAGACAACCCAACACCCCACACTGGTGGACCCTTCCAGGACAACCGATGCGTCGAGCCATCTAGTGAAGTCAATGCCACCGCAGTATACTCCCCCCTTTCTCTGTGATTTGCAGTGATAGCTGGCTTCACGCCACTCACCGTTCCCCCTATCACTCCCTGTCCTGGCCTTCATCCTGGAGGGAAATAAGAAAACCTTCCCTTCTCCCGGGTTCTCTATCTCCAGCCATACGATCATCTCCCGTCGATCCACAAGGTCACCCAATGCTACAACTGAGAGGTACAGCCCATCCACATTGACTGACATCTCGCCGGCCAGAAACGTGGTATGGTTGACGTGGGAGGGAACCTCGGCCCCGTGAACCAGATCCCAGATGCCAAAAGTCAATCCGCAGACGAATATAGCGAGTATCATCTTCACGGGCCTGCTTTGGAGAGGCGAAAACTTCGCCATATTAGAGCCTCTAGCTATATGTTGGAGTTTGCCCTTCTTTCACTTTTTGCCAGTTAAAGAGCGAAGACCTGGATATACCGAGACGCCGGGATACCTCTCTCCACGATAATCCGCGGTTATGCATCCTCTGCGCCTTGGGCAACAGCTCTCGTCCTATGGAGGACAGAGACCTGTACCTGAACCCGTTTCCCATAGGCGCCTTTTCTGCGGCAGCGTCACCTATTAACGTATCGAAGTTCTCGGATCCGAAAACCTCCCCAGGAGAGATATCGATGGCAATGCTAATCTATATATCTCAGTAGAGGCCAATAGTTCCGAGGAGGCCCGAAGCGTGATTTGTGGATATGTGTTTGTGACGACGGACCTCGGAAGGGCAATCGAGGTCGCCGAGGGAATATCGAAGATGGAGAGCGTCAAGAGCGCGTGTGCGATCACCGGCGTATTCGACGTCATAGCCCACTTTGAGGTCGAGGACATCAAGGAAGTAGGCAGCATGGTTGTTGACGAGATCCATTCGATGGACGGCGTTATCGAGACCCAGACAGCCATCTGTGTAGGCTGCCATGGCATATGCTAGCGCCCAATCCAGCCTCTGACTGAGACTCAGGATCTCGCTATGAAGTCCCTTATCCAGTTGGCCTGTTCCTGATGCCCATCTATGAGGACGGTGCCCAAGATGGAGAAACCGAGTATCCGGCCGTCCTCAATCGCCGACTTCACGACATTCCACTGGTGCTTGAGCATGTCCATCGGGACCGGGGACCTCTCGGGGTAGTTGCGCAGATAGCAGCCGACCACTATGGGCTTACGGGCGAAGATCTCCCGTGTCCTCTCTATGTATTCATCGAGCCCGGTTAGATCCCTCGCGTTCCAGACCCAGAGGTTTACGACGTCGATGTATGGCATGAAGCCCCGCCAGTATCCGCCGTCGAGCTCGTGGGAATAGACCACACTCCATAGCTTCAGCCCCGGGTTGGCGCTCCTCAAGGCGCCGTAGACCTCCGCGTATCGCTCCGGCCCGAACCCCTCCTTCTCGACCAGTCCCTTCATGTCATCGTGGATCGCGGCCTTCACGTTGGGGTATCTGGTGGACAGGGCGCTGACTTTCCGGGCCTCGGACTTGACCGAATCGGGCGAGGAGTCCGCCCAGTTTGCGGTTCCCCCTTCCGTTCGCTTGAATCTCCACTTAGAGATGTCACAGACGACCTCCTCCAGATGTGACAGCTTCTTCATGGCCAGTTCGTCGTTGGGGTGAAACATGTAGCAGACCTTTCTCAACCCGAAGTACTCGGCCCCCTCACCGACGCCGAATATCGACGGGTAAACGCCGGGATCCAGTCCCTGGCCCTCCCATATCCATCCGTGGTCCCTCAAGTCCAAATTGATCAAACCCCTCCCGTTGATAACGTGACTTAGTTAGCTTTTGCGGTAATCTGCCACTACAAAGGGGAGATTTTTCATCTTTGAGGGGATATTCCGCTCGGCTGTGGATGGATGGCACCTGATGAGGAGACGGGGGAGCCTGGCACGAAGTGCATAAACTGCGGCAAGTCCCTGACCGCCGATGACGATATGTTCTGCTCCGCCGAGTGCGAGAAGGAGTGGCTCAAGCGGGAGACGGCGAAGGCCGAGGAGGAGGGCATCCTCTTCTGTCCGAGGTGCGGGTCCACGGATATATCGCTGGTCATTCCGGGGCTTATCGATATGTGGAACTGCAAGGAGTGTGGATACCGCGGGGCATTGGCGGTGAAGGACGGCGCCATCCGGGGCAAGATCCGCAGCAAGTACGACGAATCGAGGTCTAGGCCGGACTCGTCGCCCTAGGAGAGTCCGGGGACCTCCGACAGCCTGTCGATTGCATCCCTGGGTACCTTCTTATCCACCAGCCATTCGAGCATGCGGCGGTGCAGGTCCCTCGCAACATCCGTTTCCTCGTCTATGAGATCGACCTGTTGCCTCGGGTCCTCGGACTCATGGTAGAGCTTCGGCTTCCTGGGGTCGGGCGGCTCCTGTAGTACCAGGGTCCACTCGCCGTCGGTGACGGCTGGTCTTCGGCAGTAGAACACGTCCTCAGAGTGATGTGTGGGCATGGTCCACGTCGATATCCCAACCTCTCTGGGCTTGATCGACTCCCCGTCCATGAGCGGTACCAGATCGTGCCCCTCGACCTGGTCCGGTATCTCCATGCCACACAGGCTAAGTATGGTCGGCATCAGGTCCGGAGGCTGTATCAGGTCTTTCACCACACCGGGCTTCCGGCCCGGTACCCTCATCATCCAGACCAGGTGTGAGAGCTCGATGTGGTGGGGGAAGGCATCGAACACCCCGGGCTTTATCAGGCTCTTGCCGGTCCTATTCCTTTCACCGACATAGATACCGTGGTCGGAGAGGATTGCGACTATGGTGTTCTCGTTCAGACCCATATCATCGATCATGCGAAGGACCCTTCCGAGGTTCTTGCTCACCATGGTTACCTCACCGGCGTAGTGGGCCCGGAGGTTCTTCAGTTCCTCGGGCTCGTAGGCTTCGGCGGTGTGGTAGTTGGGGTGCTCCATCGGGGTCCCCTCGTAATCGGGATGGTACATCCGCCAGAGGTACTCGGGTGGGTCCCAGGGCTCGTGGACATCGAAGAAGTCAACCCAGAGGAAGAAGGGCCCATCCCTCCAGTTGTCCTCGAGCCAGCGGCAGGTCTTCTCCGCCAACCTGCTGTTCAGCCGGTCGGGTTCATGTCTCCACCAGGCGTTCTGCTGGGCGTGTATATCCCATATCGTGGGACCCCGGTTGGTGTTATTCCTCTCGACCCTGGTCTTGTTGAGGTCCTCGATCATCCTGGGTGGCGCATCCGCCTTGCTAAGCGGGGCATCACCCTCGTGTCCACGCAGGAAGTCGAAGTGGGCGAAGGGCCTGAAGAAGTTGGAGCGAAGGAGGTGGGTGGTATCGGCGAGCAGCTGGGTCTCGTACCCGTTGCTCCTGAATATTCCGGGGAGGGTGGTCAGGGAGGGATCAAGTGTCTGCCAACCGTAACGGGGGTGGCTGAATATGCCCGTGAAGCAGTCCGTCCTCATCGGGATAGTGGGAAAGCTGGAGGTCCTCGCCCCGTCGAATCGGAGGGCTTGCTGGGCGAAGGAGTCAAGCTCTGGGGTCTTGATATCGAACCACCCCGGCCCGCCGTTGACGCCAAGAGCGTCCCACCTGAGGGTATCGGAGACCAAGACTATGACATTCGGCTTCATGTCCAATCCGGTCCGGGTTTCCTTGTACACTCAAAAGTGTAGTGGAAGTGGGAATATGGACTTAGCGCTCGATCCTCCTGTCGTAGTATCGGGCCTTCACCCTCTGTTCATCGAACCACATCATCACGAACCAGAACAGGACGCCAAGGGCCCCGTAGAACGGGAGGAGATAGACCAGCAGGCTCCTATCGTACCAGTAGAGAGCCACGGTTGCGATCACCAGAATGGCGAATGCGATCACAAAGAGCTTGACCGCGTCCCTTGTTGAGGCCTCGGAACGCTTTTTCGCGATTTCCCTCTCCTCGGGGGTGGTCTCAGGGATCGGGAGACCGCGCTGTCTGGCCTCAAATTCCGTGATCACCGGGTTCTTCCCTGAAATGATCGCAGCGATGGCAAGAACTATGCCGGCGACGACAAGTACAAGCATCACGGCTTCGAGTAGCAATCTCATCCCCTTCAGGGTTGAGTCCCGATCTTCCCTTGCTGAAAGATCGGTGTCTCAGGGAAATAAATGTTCCGATGGAGCCGGCATGAGATACCTCGGGCGTGCAATATCGTGCGCATCATCTTCTCCCGTGTATTATCCCCACAGTCCCGAGCATGAAGGGCAACTTCAGGGCCTTGGGTATGAAATCAGAATCGCTCGTATCGACGAATTCAACCTTTTCGATCCCCCAGCTACCGATAGTCGCAAGCAGATCATCAAGCTCGCCGTAAACCTGTTTCCACAGAATCAGATCCTGGAAGACGAACCAGCCGCCTTTCCTGACCACCCTGAGGGCTTCCTCGATGAGTAATCGCTTATCCCTGACATCCCTTACCTCATGGAAGACCAGATTGCTCACTACAACATCGAAGGCACCCTCGTCGAAAGGAAGGGAGGAGGCACTGCCCCTCCGAAAGACCACACGTTCTCCTACCCCCTCGATCTCCGCGTTGGCCTCACAGACCCCTCTGGAGTACTCCCACCTGCCGCCCCAACTATCTATCCCGACGACTTCCGCCCTGGGGAATCTCTTCGCCATTCGGATCGTCAAGGCACCATTTCCACAACCGATATCCAGAACCTTCCCCTTCCCGTCCCAATCTCTCAGCCGATCCAGAACCAGGCTCTGGATCTTCCCCTGGATATCCCGTCCCCCCGGCGAGAAGAGATAGCGGGCATAGGTAAAATAGACGGCGATCGCGAGCAGGATAGCCGAGAGGACACCTATCAGGGGAATGAAAAGGGCCGCTCCCGCGAAGATTAGGCCGAGTGCACCTGGCACCAGCAAGAGCTTCGTGGAGACCCAGTTGCCGTACTGCGCTTCGGAAGATATCGATTCACTCACTCTGGTTCGCTCCTCGTATGGCTTGCTTGGATCGGGGTGATCGATAATATGCTTTCTGGCCGTGTTCGATCTCAGAATCTGCGGTTTCCTCCCGCGTTCGTGGGGCATAATTTTATGCCGGTGTCCCGGAAACCATAGCGTGGACTTTGGACTTTCCACATGCATATGCCGCCGAAGAGTGCTTCAAGAGGCCCTGCCGATGCTCTCAGATCATGGCATATCGAGAGTCGAGTACGCCTCATTCAATCTGATAATGTCCTCCACCAATCCAAGGCTCAAGCAGAGATACCTGAAGGACAGAGATGCGAATCTCCTGGAGGAGGAAGATCTACCGATAGCCGAGATACGTGAGGTCGCCTCATCCTGCGATATGACTCCCGTTCAGGTGCACTCACCGGATTACTGCCTTTGCCAACCGGACCCGGAACTGAGGAAACTTGCGGTGAAGAAGACGGTCGTCATGCTGAGGGTCTGCCGCCGGCTCGAGGCATCGATACTCGTGGTCCATGTGGGGAATATCGGTTCATCTCCAGCGGTTCACCCTGCCAAGGTAAGGGCAAAGACCATCGATTCACTGCTATGCCTGGTCGATGAGGCATACGATCTGGGCGTCCGGATCGCGCTGGAGAACGGTTGGATGAACATCTACGGCTCAAGGAGCGGAGATCTGGTCGGCTTGATAGAGGAGACGGATCCAGATCAGGTTGCCGCATGCCTGGACACCGGCCACGCGCGGAGGCTCGGTGCATCGCCGGCGTCGATGGTGAGGGAGCTGGGTGAACATCTGGCCACCACCCACATCCACGACTATGACGGCAATCGGGATCACATCGCTCCGTTTTCCGGGATCATCGACTGGTCCGATTTCTCCTCTTCTCTCTCGGAGGTCGGTTATGACGGAAACCTGATCGGCGAGATAGAGGGCCCTTCGGATACTGCCGAGATTGCGGACAGGATCGCTGGATCGAGGAAGGCGATGGGGAAGCTTACAGATATTGTGGAGTCAGAGAGCGCACTTCAATGGTGATTCCAGGGAGGGACTCCAAGCATGGATCTTTCTCGAAGGCGTACGGGGGCAACCACAGCCGCTCTCTACCCCTGTTCGACCCAGATAGGGCTCGACCACGCGGTTATTCCGTCGTAAACCCCGTGAAAGTTCACCTTGACGTAGTAGTAGAAGAATGGGTTCCGGTTCTTGGGTGATCCCGTGATCCAGAGCGGTCCCGCATCCCGGTCATCCTCGAAATCTACGATCGTGTGGGGCTCCCTCGCCCTCGCCCTGTGTATCACCTGGTTGTTGCAGAGCAACTCGACCTCGGGTGAGAGGGCGCTGGTGCAGAGCTCGACCCTGACCTTCCTCGCCCCCGGTTTGTCGGTGTTGACCCTTGCGGTCTGCCCCATCGAGGTCCCGTTCACCCACAAACGCAGGATGGGCCTCATGGAGGTCGTGGCGAAACAGTTCCTGTTCATCATCGAGTCGAATAGGGCTTCCCGGGTGAGCTCGGGCGCATAGACCGCGGCCAGCCCCTGGTTGACCATCTTGTTCTGGGGATGGGTGTAGGGACGCGGAAGCTGCGAGCATGGTGTACCTGGCATCGTGAAGTGGGTGTCGCTGGACCCGATCACGCCGTACTTGTAGCCTAGCTCGAGGGCGTCCCGAAGATAGGCCCTCTCCTCGGCCTTCCCGCCCTTGAGGTAGAAGTCGTCGTGCCGCCCCTCGGATGATCCCCACATCGAGAAGATCTCCAGCAGGGATTCGTTCTCCTTCTTGTAGTAGGGAAGTTCGAAATTCCGGTACTTGCCTGCCCTTCCCGTGTGATGCGGTATGCTGATATACGGCACCCCCTGGTCGTCCAGCCAGTCCCACAGCACGTCGAGCCCGACCTTCGGGGTGGTCCCCTTCATGTCCTCCCTTTCGAGCCAGAAATACCCCGCCTCGTCGTCACGGTAGTACACGTTGATGTCTCCCCCGTGGTCCTTGGAGTGCGATGACTCGAAGGCCAGAAAGACAACGAACTCGCCGTCCCTGGTTTCCTCACGTGCCAGCCTCTTCAGATGCTCCCACTTCTCGGGTGTTATTCCCCGGAGGTGGTCGGTGACTGCCGAGAAGTCCAGGTTCGATACCTGTTTGGCGAACCAGTACCCGAACTCCGGGGACTTCGAATAGTCAGCATGACACGTACCCAGGACCGAGTGCACGTGGATATCCCCCCAGAATAGCCTCTCGGTGGCGTTCTCGACGGCCTTAACCGGGTTGCTCACCTGCGGCTTGCTCGGGGAACCCTCGACGTGGCCCTCCAGGAAGTGCACACCGGGCTCCGTTATCCTGACGCCTGGGACCGTCTTCATCGCGCGATCTGCCCTCTCGAACTCAACCGATTCCGGGGCCTCGATGCCCGCCGAGGACGGCACCAGTGACACCTTCCCGGTGAAGTCCTCGTGGGGCATGCCCGAGTTATCTGTCATGACCATCCTGAGTTCCAGTTCCTCTCCAACCTCGACTATGGACGGGAGGGTCATCAACAGAATCCGGTTCTGGCCTTCGATCTTCTCGATCTCGTCAGCGAACCTCTCTTTGTAGGATTGCACGGGCTCATCTCGCGAATCTGCAGTCAATGCCCGGTTGATTAAGGTAAGGGTCGGGGTCGTCCAGGACTATAGAGAGGGTATGTGTATATCCTTGGCCCGGTAAACCTTGTTCGGTACGTGGATATCCCCTTCGGTCTTGGTCATTATCACCAGGCCATCTATCGAGAACGCGTACACCTTCTTCTTGCGGATGGTACCGATCTCCCCTGTAATGCAGATGCGTTCCCTGTTCTCGGAGGCAAGGTTCATGAAAAGCTCAGGCCCGACCTCCACCAGCAACCCTCCTATCAGAGCCTTCTTGGCCTCTTCGGCGGCCGCGGCGGCCCCGGCAGTAGCTCCAGCTGCGTATGCCATGATACCACGGGTTGCCGAGGTCATCGGGGAATAAGTCTCTTTCCCAGGGGGCTAGGGCGCGCGAAGGGCTCCATGGAGCTCCCTGCTCAGCTCGTATGCCTTGTCCTTTCGGGTACGGGCCAGGTTATCTAACTCCTGGGGATCGTTCTCTAGGTCGTAGAGTTCATCCAGGTCCCTGGAATTGTCCGTGTACTTGTAGCGACCATCGAAGAGCATCTTGGAGCAACCCACCTCGCTGATCTGTCTTTGCCGGAACTTCGGTTCCTCCCCTTTCAGAACCGGTACCGCTGATCGGGCGTCCATTGGGAATTCGGGCGGCACCCCTGCCAGCTCCAGTATGGTGGGGGCCATATCCGCCAGCTCCACCAGGGCATCGCTCGTGCCTTGTGCCTTGATTCCCGGCCCGGCCATCACCAGTGGGACACGGAGCGCCCCCTCGTAGAAGACGCTCTTGTAGAACATCCCGTGGTCCCCCATCATCTCCCCGTGATCCGAGCAGTAGATGATCACCGTGTTCTCGAGCATGCCGCGATCCTTCAGTATCTCCACGAACCGGCCCATAAAATCGTCAATGAGGTTTATCATCGCCGAGTATTGCTGCCAGGCACCTGCGAGCCTCTCGGCGGTCAGTCCCCTGCTGGCCTTCTCGTGCCGATTCCTGACGAACTCCGGCTTCCCGCTGCAATCATCCTCGATCGCCTTCTCCACCGGCATGTCCTTTGGATCAAACCTCCGGGAATACTCGTGGGGCGCGTCCCAGGGGTTGTGAGGCCCCACATAGCTGACGAAGTAGTGCCACGGTGATTCATCGTCGACGTTCTCAAGAAACTCGCAGCCCTTGATGCCAACGAAGTAGTCGTGGTAGGCCTCCAGGGGGAGGACGGAATCGGCGCTGTACCACGCGCTCGACCTGGTTCTGTTGTAGTCATCATCGAACCTCTTCGCCAGACCTTTTTCCTTGAGGTAGTTCGTGTAGGGGCAGACCCCCTTGGTGGCATACCTGGATGCGCTGCACTTGCCCTCGGTCTCCATGGGGTCGGTGAAACCGAGGTGGTACATTATAGGTCTATCACCGTTCCTCCCCTCCCAGTGATCCCGCTTGTGGAGGTCGGTCTTGCCCACGCATCCGACCCGATAGCCCGCCCGCCGAAGGGCCTGGTAGTAGGTCGGGGTCTCCAGGGGATAGAGGTGGCTGTTCAACAGGACACCGACGTTGCTGCAGCGGAGACCGCTCGCCAGGGAAGCGCGGCTCGGTGCGCAAAGCGGAGAGTTACAGGCCGCGTTCCGGAAGTGGACGCCTCTCTCAGCGAGGCGATCTATGTTGGGCGTCCTGAGCCAGTCGGCGCCCGCACACCCCAGCCAGTCTCCCCTGTGCTGGTCGGACATGACCATCAGTATGTTTGGGCCATCGGGTCTAACGGAGCTCTCATCAGCCATGGTTTCACCACACAATCCGGTATATGAACCTATGAGTTCCTGTCCTGCGAGGTCATTAAACTGTTCGCCCACTGGATGGTCGACGTGGTTCGCTCCTTGGTTCGGAAGCATGGTCGAACTGGGGCTGGGATAGGGGCGGCGTGTCATCTATAAGCAGCTTCGTTCACATTCCAACCGGGGTACCGATGAAGGTTGTCTCTGTCCTGATTCTGTCAATAGCTCTCTTCGTGGCGTGCGTCGAGGGCCTAACCCCAATCCATGTTGAAGATGAGGTCAAATACGGTTTCCTGAAAGGGGATATCGCGTGGCTGGGGACGATGCGAGATGGCATCTTCATCGCGGATTTGGAGACTGGCCGGGTTGATCACCTCTACAAGGGAAACGGGTTGCCGATCAACGAGACCACCTGCGGCATATCGGCCCTGGGGCGGATATGGATCGGATCCGATTCCGGGCTCTGGGTATCCGCCGGGGGCGGTAACTGGGATAGGGTACCGGAGCAAGATCTTCCCTCCCCGAGGATAAACTGCCTGGCGGCCCAGGGAGGTAGCATCTGGGTGGGAACGAACAGGGGAGCGGCCAGATACGATTCGGAGTCGGATAGATGGACGAAGTTCACCGTCGAGGATGGCCTCTCAGGCAACTGGATCCTGACAATCGAGGTCGAGGGCAGCTCTGTCTGGTTTGGGTCCATGCGCGGCGGCGTCTGCCGGCATGATGCCGGGGATGGGTCATGGAGCTCCTGGGAGGCTGAAGATGGTCTGATATCCAACACCGTATTCTCAATCTCCGTCTCCCCCGAATACCTGGTCGCCGGGACCACCGGCGGGATATCCATAATGGATCGCTCCAGTTCGACCTGGATCAACTACGGTTCGGAATACCTCCCGAGCCCAAGTATCTATGCCACCGTGTGGGTAGCGGAGACAGGAGAGGCCTGGTTCGGGACCGGGGCCGGCATCGCTGTCTGGGATTCGGATAGCCGGAATATAACGACCATCGCCAAGATCGGGGAGATCGAGGTCGGCAGGGTGAATGACTTGATTAGCACGGAGCAAAGCGTCCTGGTTCTGAGGAGCGAGAGCCTGTGGTTCAAACACTCGACCACGACGGTCCTGATCTACGATCTGTCCTCGTCCTCGTGGTTGAGGCCGATTATGATCGATGTTCTGGTCGATCAGTCCGGATACGGACCGGGTCATCCCAAGTCCTTCATCGTGCAGTCAAATGAGCCGATAGAGGGGGAGGGACGTTTCGAGGTTGCAAGCGGGGCCGGGAAGGAGGTCTACGGCGGGTCGCTGAGCGAGCGGGTGGACCGCGAGGACTGGGATGCCTACTACTGGAGGGGGGATTTCACACCACTGGAACTTAGGGGCAACTTCACGGTCGAGGTGGAGCTCGGGGAGTGGGCCGGGAGATCGTACCGCTTCGAGATAGACAACGATGCCCTGCTCGAGGATTGCGGGGAGCTGGTGTACGAGTTTCTTCGATACATGAGATGCGGGGTAGCCCACGAATACAGGCCAAGCCCCTGCCACCTGGATGACGCACTCCTTCCTAACGGGACCCACATCGACGCCACCGGAGGCTGGCACTGCGCCGGGCTCTGGGGGGGAAAATACTCCAGGTATCACACGTACGTCCTGTTCAACGTGCTGCTGGCGATGGAGTATCGGCCGGACTTCTTCGGTCCAATTGACAGGGACGGAGACGGTCTAGCGGATATCCTCAACGAGGCTATGTGGGGCTGCGACTACCTGCTGAAGATGCAGGAGAACAACGGCTCCATACACCACGAGGTCAAGAAGATCGAGGAAACCGACGGGATCATAGGGACAAAGGACGATCGACCGATCCTGGGCTGGGCCATAACCCGGGACGGGCTTCTCGCCGTTGCCGGCTGGGCCGGCACATCGGCGCTGGTCGCCGAAGCCTATCCGGAGGAGGCGATTTCCTATCTCCGGGCCGCCAGGACGAGTCTCAACCTGTACGGCAGGAGGGTAGCGGGGGGTATGGCGAACTCCGTAGAGGGAGCGGCAATGGTACTGGCATGCGCCCAGATGTTCAGGGCTACATCCAACCGGACATATCTGGAGATGGCCGAGCACTACTGCAACCTGACCCTGGGCCTGGGCTTCTCGGGCTACTACGCCACATTCGTGCCGGTGGCGCTGGGACAGTACCTGGAGATCAACCCATCGACCGTCTGGAGGGAGGAGATAGTCAGCTACATAGCGGGCATCGCCGATTCACGGATAGCCGGGGACACCTCAGCAAGTAACCCCCATACACCCTTCCAGATCCCGACCTGGCGCCTGTACATAATCGACCCGTGGGCCGCTGAATCGCTCATGGCCTACCGGCTCACCGGTAACCTGACCTACCTTGAGCACGGCATAGGGCTTGTCGACTGCCACCTGGGGGTGAACCCCTATGACATGTGTATGCTGGAGGGGGCGGGCACCTACAACTCGCCTGGCTACGCGTCATACTTCCGATCCCCGACCAATCCCCGGGGCACGGTGCCGGGATCGATACCCCAGGGTATACGGTGGGTGAAGGACAGGCCCATCTATGATATCAGCATCAATCCCAACGGCAAATCCGCAGAGACCTGGCTGATCAACACCAACCTGCTACAGCCCCTCTGCCTTATCCCCGAGGACAACAGCCACTACCCGCTGGAGGTGGGGGAGAACCTCTATTCACCGCCGGGGCTCCTGCTGATCATACTGATCCTCAGCGGCCTGTCGCGCGGTCTGGCGCCGGACCGCGACACCAGCCCGTGACAGCCGGCGCGAAATACCTTTCTCCAACAGGTAAGTATTAATCCCCCCTCCGGTTCTGGAAACCCGATGAAGGTAGCGGTAATTGGAGGAACCAGATTTCTTGGAAGGGCGATAGTGGATGGGCTGCTAGCCAGGGGCCACGAGGTTACAGCCGTCCACAGGGGAAAGACACCTTTTGAGAGAGAGGGCCTGAAGGAGGTCCACCTCGATAAGAACGATAGGGAGTCCTTTGGCCGGTTCCTAACGGAACAAAGGTTCGATGCAGTGATAGACACCATAATGTCAGCGGAGGACTTGGAGTTCGCTATCCCCCTGCTCGAGGGCAGGATCGCCGGCTATGTTCACTGCGGATCCACCGGCGTCTACGCCCCGATGAAGCGCCACCCGGCTAGGGAGGAGGATCCCTGCGACCCGCCGAACGAGCTCGGCGGTTACGGAACGAAGCTGGAGCAGGACAGGGTGCTCCTCGATGCCTACCGAGAGAGAGACTTCCCATGCACCATCCTACGCCCCTCGAACATATACGGCCCCGGGGATGTTCCATTGGACATATGGGGCGGTCGCGATCCGGGGATCATCCGGGCGATAGGCGAAGGTAAGGAGGTCATCGTTCCCAACGACGGAAGGGCTTTGATCCAACCGGGATACGTACGGGAACTGGGCGACGCCTTCTCCCTCCCACTGGAGAACGGGCGGTCGATAGGAGAGATCTACAACATCTCGAGCCAGAGGTGCGTCACCCTCAACACGTACCTATCCATCATGATGGATATCATGGGATCCAGCTCCGAGGTCAGACACATACCGATGAAAGAGCTTATCTCGGCCAACCGTGATTACTTCGGACCTGACCCACGCGGACTCAGGTTCGTATGCGAGCACATGTCCATAGACATAAGCAAAGCCGAAAGGGAACTGGGCTTCGACCCGCAGATCTCGCTCGAGGATGGCATGAGGCGCAATCTGGAGTGGATGAGTGACCGGGGCCTTCTGGACTACTAGTCAGAGATCCCACGTATCCTGAAGGAGGTCCTTCGCCGTCTCTATCCTCTCGCCGGAGACGCTCGGCGGGAATGGCACCACCCGGTTCGGCTTGAGGAGCTTCGCCACCTTACCTGTCGTCCCATCCTGGAGTAGACTTGAGTACATGCTAGCCGCCTGCAGGTACTTCTCCGGATCGTACTCGAGTATGAAACCCGGCTCCACACCCAGAACGAGGTCAAGGTCAGCTATACCCGACCACGGCAGTGCCGCGTCGGCGTAGCTCTCGTATACGATCGCCTCGCTCTCCGATCGGACAAGCCGGTGGGCGCTTTCGATTGCCCGCTCGTACAGGGCTCCTTGTACCTCATTGAGTTCCTTGGAGGATCGCACCTCGATCTCCCTGGAGCTCGCTCTGCGGAGTTGGTAGAGGAGGTCGTCGGTCTCGGCGTCTATATCGAACATGTTGTTGAGAACGATCACCTGCTCCGGCTCCTCCCCCCAGATCGTCGCCCTGTCCACAATGAAGTACAGGGGGTCCGGGATGCGCCTATCTCGGTGCTCGGGTGGGATCGCCAGTAGTCGGTGGAAGGGACTTACCGCCTCCTCGGGGAGATCGGTTGAGGAGAACTCCCTCAGCATCTTGGAGTCCTTTCCGAATAACCTCCCCTGCGAAAGGCTCTCATGAACGATGTCGTAGTCATACCACAGGTTGTTGCCCGCCTTTGGCTTGAAGCCACACGCCGTGAGCCCTCTCTCCCTCATTGCCGAGAGCGCGGCACTGGAGACCGTTGTCTTCCCGGCGTCAACTTCCTTGAGCCCGACGATCATCAGGTTTACTGGAGGAGAATTCATGGTATCCTCCGAGGTAAGGCACAATCAGGGTATTGACTCGGGATTCGTCTTAAATGTTGCAGCGCCTGCTTTCGGCCTTGACTAGGCTTCCCCCAGAGTATCCCCTAAGGTGTCAAGGTTGAACTCCGTGTTGGAGCAGCCATTCCTCAGAAGGGGCACGGCCTGGAAGGGCATTACGTCCTCGAGCTCCCTAGCCGCGAGCTGCACCTCGTTGGGGCACGCGACGCCAACAACACCGTCATAGTCGCAGTTGGTGAGCAGTTTGTGCAGGCATGAACCCCCCGGAAGAACGTATACGTCGTAGCCGTGCGCCTCGCCGATATCCACCGCCTTGCTCACAAGACAATCCTCGGAGCAGTGCTGGCACTTGTAGGTGGATAGTCTGGGGTCGAATTCGGCTTGGCATCTTTTGTCCATGTACTTCCTGGCGCAGTGGGGAAGAAGAAGGGCTCGTCTCTGGGTCTTCTTGAAGTCCTCCTCCTGTGATAGGTTCTTGGCGTAGATATCGACCATATCGTTGAGCAGGGTCACCGCATCGTTGAGGGGGAGACCCGTTACCTCCCTGAAGTTGAACTTATTCATCATGTGCTCTGCGATGCCACCCAGCCTTCGGTGGATGTTTCTCTGATCGGAGACCCTCGCGATCTCCCTGAAGAAGGATCTCGATATTCCAGTCAGGTCAAAGGAGAATTTGTAGGCCAAGATATCTCGGTTCCAGTCCAATTCAACGGGATATAAGTGTCTTTGTTAAGGGGGCCAAATTGCTTGTGATGTCTCTCAAGGGCCCATTGCCGCTGCTGGCAAAAGCCTTTTTCTGCTACTGGCCGACTTCATCCCTATGGCTCTCTACAGAAATCCAGAACCGATTCTTTTCACATCGGAAAACCCTGTTGAGAAGCACTTTCACGACTACGACGAGACGTGGTTCGTGATGGGAGGCAAGGCCAAGGCGTTCATGGTGGATAGGGATGGGGGGTATAGCGAGTTCGTGATCAAGGAGGGGGATATCTGGATGGTGGAGGCCGGGGTTGAGCACGGATGCGTGCCCGAGGACGAGGTCGCGATCTTTCCCGTCCCCGGAACGATGCCGAAGGGGGCGCATGAGCCGGGACACTACTACATGGAGGAGGAGGGGTACATGCCGACATTGGAGGTCGTGAAACGGCCGCTGGACAGATATCCGTAAAGGAGGGCAAGCACTTTCTTGGCTCGCTGGATGTTTGGAGGCTTCAGTTGATGAGTCGATGCTTGGTCGCTCTGGTCACAGTCCTGGTGCTCATCTCGGTTCCAGTTTCCTGTGCCTTGGAGCTGAAGCTTCGCCGGGATTTTGGCACCGAGCTCGGAGGGAAGATAAAGGGGACTTTCTCCGTGCGGGTCAGGGAAACCGAGGGCATAGAGAGGGTCGAGTTCTATCTCGATGGAGAACCTGTAGAAACGGTCACCGCCGAGCCCTATCGATGGAGATTCAAGACCACGGACTACCCCGATGGAAACCACACTATCAGTGCGGTGGCATATCTCGAGAGCGGCAAGACGGATGAGGGGTCGATGAGGGTGATCTTCGAGTCAGATTTCGGGGACTGGTGGAATTTCTACCTGTGGGGGATGGTCCTTTTTGTGGGCGGAGTCCTGATCATAACGGTCTGGCTTACCAACAGGGAGCGCAAGAAGCCGCAGGGGAAGACGAAGTGCCCGAAATGCGGGACCGTGTTTGAACGAAAATGGAGCCCGATGCACAAGGGTGATGCCCTGAGGAACACCTGTCCCATGTGCGGAAATTCATTCTGGGCGGATAGGATCGAAGACGAGGATGCCGAGGGGTCCCCCTCAGTGCTCTAGCCGAATCCGGGGAAAGGGTTACTAACCCACACTCTCATCGAACCACAAAGGAGAGATAGCCGATGAATCCCGCGCTCGAATTCCCAAGGCGAGGTCAGGTCCGCTTCATCGACCTGGGGGACCCACCGGAACCGGGACCGACCGAGGTACTCATAGAGACGCGTTACACCGGGGTCACCAACGGAACCGAGAGGCACGCCCTCCTGGGGGAGCATGCATGGAGGGGCGACTTTCCGAGCCAGCACGGCTACCAGCACGTCGGAACCATCACCGCCAAGGGAGACGAGGTCGAGGGTTTCGGTGTCGGTGACAGCGTGTTCTACGGGAGATACGTGGGGCATCGTTCCTGGAATATCCAGGATGTTACGAGTCCCGAGATTATCGAGTACGATTCCCACCTGGTGTACCAACTGCCCCAGGGGATCCCTAACGATCTCTGCGCCCTGCTGGGAGTGGGGGGCGTGGCCATGCGTGCCGTGAGGCGCCTGCGGGTCGAGGCCGGTCAGAAGGTCTGGGTGGCGGGGGCAGGGCCCATCGGCCTATTCGCGGCGCAGATATCTAGGGCCTTCGGGGCCGAGGTCACGGTCTCGGAGCTGATAGAGAGGAGGTTGAAGTTGGCCGGCCAACTGGGCGCTCAGCATACCGTGGATGCAAACGAGGAGGGATACGAGAGACGCCTCTCCGAAATCGGGCCCTTTGACCGGATCATAGACCTCTGTGGCGCCAGGGGGCTGTTATCTGCGATAAGGGACAACAACCTGCTCGAGTATCGGGGGGCGATAGGGCTTATCGCCGTCAGATCTGAGACCTGTTTCGAGTGGGAGATGTTCCATGGGAGGGAGGCTTCCATAGAGGTTTCATGCCATTTCGGCACGGATGACTTGCAGGCCTTGGTTGATCTGGTTAGAATGGGCTCTGTGAAGATCGATCCGCTGGTAACTCACAGGGAGCCCATAAGCGGGGCTCTGGATGTCTATGCGCTTCTCCGCGATCATCCTGACCAGGTTGTGGGGATCATCTTCGATTGGAAGCATCAATTCGATGATTAGGCCATGGACGAGGCCACCGCAGCGAAGGCCAGGGTACTGCCCTGGATCCATGTTTCGGACTGGATGGCAACTATTGCTGTTGAGCTATTTTCCGGCGTTGTACTGTGGTGGCTGATGGTTAGGGGAAGTCTTTGAAGAGAGATCTCGACTACCGAATTGAGACAGGCCTAGGAAGGCAGAACGGGAACCTCCGATTGAGGCATCATCACCTCTTCTATCTCTACATCTGTGATCCGCTCGGATCGGTTGACAAAAGCGTGAAGCGGGTCTTGGAAAAGAATTTTAATTCACTAGCGACAAGGAGAGTTGAAAATGAAAGGAAAGATCGGGGGGCTATTGATACTTGCACTGGTTCTTGCCATTCTCCCGGGATCCGAGTGTACCGTTGATCCCGAGACGGGGGTTGTGCGGGTTCTCCATGTTGGAAAGGCCTTTCTTCAACCCATATCACCCGGACCGACCTTCGTTAAGGACCCAAGGATATCCTGGATGCCGGTCCCGGCGCATGCGTGGTCCATGGGCGAGACGGCTGACAGGAATCTGAGGATCTACATGCCCAGGACCAGGGAGCAGTTCGTCCAGAGCTACGATGTCGTTATCGAGGACGGGATGTTCGCTACGGATATGCCTCCGAACTTCATCAAATGGCTGATAGAGGAGATGCAGGAATCGGGGAAGGGGTTCCTGATGGCCGATGACTCCTCGTCATTCGCGACCAGTGGCAGCCACCCATCTTGGTACTTGACGCCTATTGGGGATATCCTGCCCGTCAACGATAAACAGGGCATCTACGGGCCCCCCGAGAAGTTCCGCTGCATACCTAAGATTCCGAACCACCCCTTGACTCGCGATCTGCCCTGGGACCAGGTCTGGATATCCTCCAGCAACAAGCCGTGGATGAAGGAGGGGGCGACTATGATAGCCGAGATGAGCCCCACGGTGCCGGTCAACGTGGGGAAACCGTACATGGCATACTGGATGATCGGGGAGGGGGTCTCCTTTGCCTACGTTCACAAGTGGCATATCAGGGATGACGACTTCTACGATTGGCCCTACCACGAGGACGTGCTTGTCCACGTGGTGTACTTCACCGCCCAGGCACCGATACCGGATGACGTTTTCCGCGAGCACCAGGTGAGGGCCCGGTTCAGCAGCGTATACGACAAGAGGAACTACATACTGCACTTCATAGAGTTCGCCGACAAGTTCGGCGCCAACCTTCGTCCCGTTGAGGTCGGATTAAACGAGCAGGCCGACAACTACGCGGAGGCCAAGCAGCATTTCATCAACGCCGATCTGGATGCGGCGGATGAGATGCTGACGCAGGTGGCGGAGGAGTACGACCGTCTCACCGAGCAGGCATTCGACCTGTGGAACCGGGCGGTTTTCTGGGTCTTCGTCTCCGAGTGGCTGGTGGTTACCGGGACCTCCCTAGTTGCGGGATACGTGGTCTGGACACTCATGGTGAAGCGGAAGCTCTACAGGGAGATCAAGGAGACCCGAATGACCCCCCGTTGATCCTAGTATTCCTGTTCCGGCCACCCGAAGAGCGAGAAATAGGTCTTCTCGGGCTCTCCGTCGACCAGTACGCGGGTTATGAGGATGCTGGGACCTGCCAGATGCCTGGTGGTGAACATGATGCTCGCCGTCTGTTGCGGCTCCAGGTCATCGAAGGTAACAGTGCCGAATCTCGGGGCCTCGAATACGTGACTGTAATCAGAAGTCCTGGGCACCATGACGTTCGGATTCTCGAACAGTCTGGAATCGCCGTCAATTCCATAGGTTACCTCGCCGACGGACTCGTGCCGCGTTAGGTAGTAGTCGGATACGCCCTCGTAGAAGGAGATGTTCTCGTCGTGAACGAGCATTGCGAACTCCAGGTAGGAGCGGTAAACGCCAGGACCCGCCGATTCGGGCAGGTACTCAAGGAAGCCGTGGAGGTCCAGCACTCCAACCTCGTAGTCGGCCTTACGGCGGACCTGTCGACCCTCTATCGAATGGACCTTGTCATAAGTTACCGTGTCGGTGAAGAACTCCACCTCGGGCCTGTTGGGGAAGGGCTCCATCATGTCCAGGATCTCCTCAACCTTCGGGTTCTGGGTGAGCGCCTCCTTGGAGGGCTCGAGGCTTCCCTGGGCCTCCAGCAGATCGGTTAGCTGCTCGTCGGTTTCCTGGTCCACCCTTACCAGGAACGAGAACTCCACCGTCATGCGTTCCATCGGTTTGCGGACAAGGAGCTCTACGGTGTGGGACCGTATCCTCTTCACACCGAGCTCGAAGGGTTCCAGCCTTATGAGCGTCACCTTCTCCTCGGCTCTCAGGCCGAAGAACAGGGCGGCGACTATCGTCGACGCTATGAGACAGATGAGAAGAACCCCGAGAAGACCCCGATCCATCAGATCAACCGGAGTTGAGTCCGGTTTGCGCATGAAAAATATTTCGGAAAGGCCTCGTGCCGTCTTCTGTCTCCCAGATGGGGGCAGGGAAATAAAGAAAAGGGGGTTCAGGGAGAACTGAGCTACAGGAACAGGGTGGTTTAGTGGGCGAATGCCTCTTCAGGTTGTCATTGGTCATATTCCTTTTCACCTTGCTGGTTGGGTCTGTCGAAGGACAGGATCCGAGAAGTGTGGGTGTCCTGTACACCGGGGACCCATATCCCGGGGTGACTCCCTATCAATCGATGCTCGAGGACCCGGCAGTATGGGTGACTCCGGTACAGGGATCGCAGCATCACTATGCGGGGATAACTTGGCAGGACATCTACAAATCGCTCAGGGTCTACATGCCGCGGACTTACGATTCCTACGTCGAGAAGTACGACGTGGTCATTCTCAGCGACACCAACAGGCGTATCTTCACCCCTGATCAACACTTCTGGCTTTTTAACGGGGTCCTGGAGGAGGGAATGGGTCTATTGATGGTGGGCGGATATGAGACTTTTGGCGCTGGTTTCGGTCACGAATCATGGCTTGGTACACCGACCGAGGAGATCCTTCCGGTCATCATCCCACAGGGGGATCCTGACTGGGTCAGCGGCAATATGCCAATTGAGGTCACCGAGGAGGGCCTTGAAAACGAGTTCATCGCCAGCTTGCCCTACGATGAACGTCCCGAGTACATGAGAATAGGTACGGATGGTAACTACGTGACCCAGAAAGAGGGTTCGACTCTTCTGGCAAGATGGATATCAAACAAGTATGAGAACCCCCCGTGCTACGTGACCTGGGACATAGGGGAGGGCAGGACCTATGCGATGTGCCACGACTGGACGCCGGGAGGGGGTTGGGTTATGTCGAGATGGGCGTACTACAGGGACTATTCTGTCAACCTGATGATGTACCTCGCCCAGCAGGATCTGCCGGAGGACCATCTGGTTGTCCATCAATACCGCGAACTGATTCATACACTGGCCGTTGGCAAGAGCACTCTCTTTTCACTCATGGAATTCGTGGAGAGCTTCGGCGGGAATGCTAGGGAAATAGAGGGGGCGATAATCGACCTCGAGGACTTGGTAGGGGACAGCAAGGAATCGTATCTGGATCATGACTACGTTGAGGCACTTGCGAGGGCCGAGGAATCTCAGGAGAGGATGAAGGCCATAGAGGAGCTGGCTCTGGAGATAAAGGATGAGGCCCTATTCTGGGTATACCTGATCGAGTGGCTCAGCGTCTCGGGGGTAGCGATCGTCTCCGGGGTCTTTCTATGGAGCCTCATGATAAGGAGAAGGATGTACAAGGAGGTCAAGACAACCAGAGGAGTGAGCAAGTGACCCAGAATCGCGATCGATCTTCTGAATCCGGATACGGCTGAGCTGCAATGAGAGGGGCACACGACGAGATCGAGGAGCTGATCGAGAGAAAGATGGACTCCTCCCTGTTTCCGGGGGCCGTGTGGCTGGTTGAGAGAAGGGGGCAGATAGTCTCAGAGGGTTCGCTGGGCCATGCGTCCATCATCCCCGATAGACGCCCGATGAGTAGGGATACGATATTCGATCTCGCCTCGGTCACCAAGCCCGTTTGTACCGGGACGCTGCTGCTTGATATGTGGGAGAGAGGTCAGATCGATATCGAAGATCCCGTCAACGCATACATACCGGCTTTCTCCGGGGGTTGGAAGGATGAGGTTCACATCAGCCATCTGATGTCACACTCGTCGGGCATCAAGCCGATCTCCTTTCGGGACACATGCGACGACCAGTCCGAGGTTCTGGACCGTATATGCAGCGGGGAGATGGCCTATGAGCCGGGAACGAAGGTGGCCTACATAGATCTGGAGTTCGTATTCCTGGGAAAGATGCTGGAATCGATCCGGCAAAGGCCCCTCGACGAGTTGGCCGAGGAGGAGGTCTTCGCCCCCCTGGGGATGACAAAGACCATGTTCAGGCGCCCCCGAGGGATGAGGGACAGGATAGCGGCCACCCAGAATTCGCCGGACAGGGGGAAGGTCCTTGTCGGCGAGGTCCACGACGGCGATGCCCACTTCCTGGGCTGGGTGAGCGGCCACGCGGGGCTGTTCTCGTGTGTCGAGGATCTGGCCAGGTTCTGCCGGATGATGCTGGGCCACGGCCCCGATCTCCTCTCCCGGGAAACGATCGAGGAGGCCACGAGGATATGGTCCGATGACGGCGTGAGGGCCTACGGGCTGTCGTGGTTGAAGAGAAAGGGACCGATCGACCCGGCTGGCAGTGCCTTCTCTCCAAAGGCATACGGGCACACGGGCTACACCGGGACATCTGCTTGGCTCGACCCGGATAAGGATCTGTTCGCCATACTACTCACCAACCGGGTTCACCCCGACAGGAATGCCGACCGCATCCCAGAGATGAACGCAACCAGGGCCCGGTTCCATGAGCTGGCTTCGGGTTCCTAGGAACGATCGCCGGTTCAAGCCGTGGAGGTGCGCAGTTCGGCTATCTCGCTAACGCTCCATTCCGGCTCATCCGGGACTCGGAAGTCGAATATGAACCACGAGTATCCGTCCTCCGAGGGAGCCTGTATAGATGCCGATTCCGTGTAGCTGTCTCCTGGATTCAGCTCGGGGGTCTCGCTTTCCAGAATCGGGGATTCGCGATTCAAAAGCCCTCTGGTATGAAGCGTGATAGTTGAGGGGGTTATCGTGCGGTCCCAGGTATTCTGGGCCCTGATCCGGATATCGATTTCACTTCCGGGAATCGTCTCCCCCGGGCATTCGATCTCCAGCGACACCCTGCGGTTGTGTATCCTGAAATCCATCGGTTCGATCCTTTCCCCTTCCCCGACGTAGGGCAGGCTGGCGAAGTTAGCGGTGACGACAGTCCCGTCGGAGAAGACAGTTCTCTGGACATCGTCACAGTGGAAGATATCATCGGGCCCAACGACCACCCTGGGGCCGGTTATGAACTCGTGTCTCAACATCTCGGCATGGGCGGTCCCCCTCAGCTTGTAGGATACACGCCTTCCCTTGTCATCCATGGTGTCCGCCAGCCATCCGAACAACGCGGCGTGCGGGGGGTCCGATTGGTAGAAGCTCTTGCCCGTCCCGGTCTGGTTGAGCACGCAGCCATGCCACACCAGGGTATGTAGCGGTACCGGTATCATCGGGGGCATTATCCTGAATTCACTATTTCCGAAACCGCTGTACGGGAAGACCGAGAAGTACGAGCCCACCTCTACCATGTCGGCGAGGAAGTCCTGCGGCAGCGACTCGGTTGTAACCACCCCGAACCTTCTCTTCACCTCCAGTATGAGCTTCCTCCTCAGCTCTGCGTCCTCTGCCTTTGTAACGGGATGGTCCTCGTCGAAGCAGTCAAAGAGGGGCACGGCGCCCTCGACATCGATGTACACCGAGCCTCTGCCCAGTATACTCAACAGCTCGTCCATCTGTGGCAGGGCCACCTCGAGGCGTTTTGCGGGGCACACGGTGTAGGTCCATAGATCCGGCTTGCCCTTCCTCTTGACCCTCCAGTTGGGTCGTAGGCTTCCGTCCCTCCTTCGTGCGATGAGGGATTCGTCCCATTCGGGATATCTCTTCACGGAGGGCTTATCGGGCTGCTCACCAGTCCGAAAGATGTCAAGGTAGTTCTCGTATACCGACAGGCGAAATCCAGGGGAGAGGGACCTTGCGTACTCAGTCGCCTTGGCCATCGCTCCTGGGTCCCCTCTCAGGACGTCATGCGCGACAACACGGTCGAATCCAAGCCTGAACGCTTCCTTGAAGAATCCATAGGCATTGTCCTCTCCAGCGAGATCCGCGTCGGCTGGTCTTTCGAACGAGAGATGTCTGTGCCCAAGGAGCGAGCCAACCGTCAGATCCACCTCGGGGTCCCCCTTCCCTTTCTCCCTCAAGGTAACGAGACGGTTTCGATCCGCGAGGCATGACCTATACCGCTTCGCGATATCGACGTAGCTCCCCCCGGGGATAACGAAGTAGTGCGCCTTGCGGGGGTAGTTGATCCTCTTCTCGTATACCCAGACCAGTGTCTGGCCATAGATGTGGCGGGACCCAGTGTTTATCCTGGTCTTGATCTTGCAGTCGTAGGGCGTATCGACGATACATCCCAGGGCGTGCCCGGTTACCGTGCCCAGAATGGGCATGGTGAATCCCGTCTGCCCCCCGGAGTAGATTTGCTTGGTGATGATCCGGGGAGTCCTGTCTTCGGAGAAGTCGCATGTCGCACCGAGCCCGACCGGAAGTACCAGATAGCCATCCTCTCCCGCAACGCGGCTACCTAGGCACCTGGGGAATTCCACCTCCAGCCGATCATCGGGCATGAGCCCGTCGGCCTTCCCCATCTCGACTTCGATCAGGTCCCCGGTCGCCTTAAGCTGGAAGGGGATAACGGTGCACCCACTGGATATCTCTCCCCTGACAGACTCGCCGTCCGAATCCAGAGTCAGGCCTGCATCCCTTACCATCCGCCCCTGTTCAAAGTCGTCGCCGCCTCTTCTGATCGCGGCGGAGGGCCTGATCGTGGCCCATTTCTCCTTCAAATCTGGAGCAGTGACCGCAATCGCCCCATTCTCAACATCTAGTCCGAGCTCAAGATTCAATCCAGACCCCTTCAATCGAGCGAGGAGTCGAGAGAAGACTGATAAGTGTGGCTTCCCTGTACCGAAAACGGAGAGCGTGAACGTCCATGCAGGCGACCAAGCGGTCCGATCAGCTTCGATTCATGCTTGTAGTCCTATTGGTTGTGGTCGTTCCGTGGTCGGCTGCTGTCGAGGCCGGCCGAAGGGACCCTGCGACCTCCAGGGTCAGGATGCTGTATATCGGGGACGGATGGGGACCGTCACCGGTGGCCAAATTCCAGGTCGATCCCGCTTTTACTGTCCTTTCTGTCCCGACCAGCGAGTTTCACAGCGGGGTAATCAGCTACGATAGAGAGGCCATGAAGCGGTTCGTGAGGCTCTACATGCCGAAGACATTCGAGGCGTTGGTCGAAAATAACGATCTCCTGGTACTGAGCGACGCAAGCGTGATACTGATGGGTCATGATCATTTCACTTGGTTCCGTGAATGTGTGCGAGAACACGGATTGGGCCTGATAATGGTCGGTGGATTCGAGAGCTTCGGGGCTCCTCGAGGACAACCGTGGACTCCGATTGAGGATATGATGCCGGTAAACTTCATCATGGGATCGTGGGTGTACACCTCGTTCAAGGCCAGGCCGGCAACGGAGCACGAATTCATCAGCGCCCTTCCGTGGAGGTCGATGCCCTACTTCCATGGTTTGAACAAGGTCTCCCTCAAGCACTCGGCCACGTTGTTGCTAAGGGCCAACGAGGTCAGATATCCTCCGCTCTCGTTCATCGAATCCGGCGAGGGCAGAACGGTCGCTCACGCGTCTGACTGGTCCCCTGGCGCGGGGGCGGATGTGATGAAGTGGGAGTACTATCCCGACTACGTGGCCAACATCGCCTTCCTGGCGACCAGAAACGACATCCCCCAGGACGCCGAGCTGCTGCATGACCTGAGGCTTAGCTTCTGGAGCACGACATCCAGATTGACGATCGTGGTGGACACCCTGAACTTCGCGGACAGGTTCGGAGCGAACACCAGGAAGGTGGAGGACGAGCTAGGAAAGGTCAGGGAGATGATATCGGAGGCCGAGGGTCTCTACATAGAGCAGAGCTATCAGCAATCAAGGGAGAAGATCAACGGGATCGATGGGCTCATACTTGAGCTTCAGATGGACGCGATCGATCTTAAGGATCAAGCCCTTCTTTGGGTGTACATAACCGAATGGTCGGTTACTACCGGGGCCGCCCTCCTCGCGGGATGGGTGCTGTGGAGCCTGATGGTTAAGAGGAGGCTGTACAGGGAGGTAGGATCGACGCGGACGGGCCCGGGTAGAGTCCGTTAGCCCCCGGCGCCCTCCGCGGGATTACCGGCAAATCTCTGCCTTAAGCTGCGCACGGTTCTCAGAAGCAGGAGCAGGAGGATCACCAGGATGAGGAGTTCAGGTGAGCCGAAGACGGAGTCGAGGAGCGGGCCGCCCCTGAGTATTATCGCCAGTGCCACGAAGCTTATGAGGACTAGCAGGATCAGGATTATTATGATAAGACTCGCAACACTTCCGATCTCTTCCCCCTCTCCCATAGACGGTATTTCCCTCCCGATCTAGTTTAATGTTCGTACAGTGGACAGCGATCGCCGGAGTAGCGTTTTACTTACCTCTTCCTGATCAGCTTGTTCCTGACGGATTCCATCTTCCGAGTTGCGGTTCTCTCCACATCCCGTCTATCATCGATCTTGAGGTCGGTCACTATACGCTCTAAGCCCATCTCGAATAGTGCATCATGGACCGCTCTAACGGCCTCCAGAATCGGCTGGAGATCAGGCGACTGGAGGACCGTGCCCATCGGTGTCAGATCGTGATCCAATCCCCGGATACCCTCGAGGGCCTGGGTGGCGGCCGCGACATACTCCGAGAGGCTGGTTGAGCCTGTTCCTACGGGCACGACGCTGATCTCAGCCACTATCATCGGTTTGTCAACCATGGATATCCCTCTACCAGCAAACCGTCCTCGGGCTTTATCAAGGTTGACCGGGGCCAGGGATAGAGAAGAGTTATTATCATCGTCAGCGGTCCCGGGGGTTTGGTGTTATCCTTGTCCTACGAACCTCGCTGGTATGAGTTCACTCAACACCAGGAATCGGATTCCTGTTGGTCCCTCTCTGCCGGTCCCGATGGCCGAATCTATGCCGCTGCATGCGCGGAGTCGATACCTGGAGGCGTGGTGAAGGTCGTTCGCTACGATCATGGACGCGATGAACTGGAGTACCTTTTCGACGCGGATAGGGCGGTGGATGACCCCAGGGACTCTGGGCGGGCTACACAGTGCAAGATCCACTACAGCTTCGCACCGGAAATCGGCACCGGGATAATGTACATGGCAACCCACCTCTCGGGTCCCCCGATAGATCTGCCCGCGTACTCGCCATGGAGATTCTGGCACAATCCCGAGAGATGCTTCCGTGGAAGCGCACTGATCGCTTACGATACCGGCAGGGACGAAATCCTGTGGTGGGATACGCTCATACCCAAGGAAGGCTGCCGATGCCTAGCTATCGACGAGGATTACGGCGTCCTGTACTCCCTGGGGTACCCGAGGGATCATCTCTACGTCTACGATATCGACTCCCGAGAGAGGCGGGACAGGGGCAGGATCGGCTCCGTCAACGCTCAGGTGCTCTTCACCGATGACCTTCACAGGGTCTGGACGTCGGACGACTATGGACACCTGGTCAGATATGACCCCGAACGGGACCGGATCGAGAGGTCCCCCTACATACTCCCCCACGACGAGAGGTACCAGACGGGCTGGCACAGCGTGCTATACGATGCCGCCCGGGAGCCGGGGACCGATTACGTATGGGCAGTGACTTGGATAGCGCATCCCAGGTTGTTCAGGCTCGATCTGAGTCAAGGCGAGTGGGGCCGGATAGATGATATGGGAAGCGTCACCCAGGAGAGGGATCTGAGTTTGCCCATGGATACCTTCAGAGATCACGCCGGGGGCCTGACGTTCGGTCGCGACGGTCAGCTCTACCTCTGCGCATCAAGATGGAAAGACGAGTCCCGGGGAGTGGTGACCGAAACGGGGAAGGATATGGAGGGCGTGATCTTCAGGCTCGACCCGGAGTCCCTCGAAATCACCCAGATTGCGGTTCTGGATCGCCCGGGGCACTGCGCCCAGTACGTTTCCCGTGGGGCCATAGACTCGAACGGCGATCTCTTTTTCGGTCACGTGGGCCCCAAGCCGGTTGGGATGTTCCGGATCGAGATGCCCGAGGAGAGAAAGGGGACCGAGGTCCCGGTGAGGACGTGGGGGTGAAGGGATGACGAAGAGAGAGAAGTGGGACATGAGCAGACCGGACACGAAGGCAAAGCGGGATGAGATCGTTCACGGCACCTTCGTGAAAGAGGGCACGATGGTCGCTTTCCCGACCTGTTTCCCGGGCGTTACAGTTCCCATACCCTACGATGAGAGCCACATCACGGCACTCACCACATCGACCGATGGGGCGATCTATGGTGGTACCAGCGGAAGGAGGACCCACTGTTTCGTGGGCATGTTTCATGGAATTACAGGTCTCGTCTTCGACCTGGGTGTCGTCGAGGGTGCAAACAGGTGCGAGGGCGTCTGTTGCACGGGGGATGAGTTCTTCGTCGGTGTCAATGGAAAGGGGGGCGGCCGCCTGATAAAGGGACGGAAGCAGCCGCTTCCGTTTGACCTGCTTCAGGAATGGTGGTTCACGAGAACACCTCTGCACGACCTTGGGCGGCCGATCGAGGGAGAGAGGATCGTGGATCTCGCGACGGCCGGGGGAAAGGTGCTGGGCATCACGGAAAGCCACCTCTTCGGCCTACGTGACGGGGAAGAGATTGAGATCCTTGCCGAGTTGAATGGCCCCGCTGAGGGAGATCTCGGCGTTGAGCCAACGGGGGAGATACTCGGAACGTATGAGAATGGGATCTGGCGGTATGATCCAGTGGCGGACGAATTTGAACCGGATGCGGTCCATTGTAATGGGGACTTCAGCTCCGGTGTCTCCTGGGCCGCGGATACTTCAGGAAAGAACCTCTACTGCGGTGACGGTTCGGGTAAACTGTTCTCCCTCGACTTCGATGAATACTCGCTGGTCCTCGTCGGAGAGGCGCCCCTCGCACCGATCGGCCCAATGGCAACGACAACGGATGGGCGGTTGTTCGGATTCTGCGGTCACGGGATATCAAAGCTATTCTGCTACGACCCGGTTCAGCTACCGGTCAGGGACCTCGGGGCCGCCGTATCGGTTATCGAGAGACGCAGATATGGATACGAATTCGGTGCCGCTACTCCCGGCAGGGATGGGGAGATAGTGTTTGGCGAGGACGATGAGCTCGGCCATCTCTGGCTCTACTTCCCGAGGGTCCGGAGGGCGGATGCTACGATATAGGGCCCATTCTGCCAAAATCGGAATGAGGAAGGGACCCTGCGAAGTAATATTAATTGCCGCAAACAAAGTGAAGAGGAGCGGGAAGATCACTTGGCGGAATTCTACATCATCTGCGGCCAGACAGGCGTCGGCAAAACAACGGTGGCTCAGAGATTGGCTGAGGGCAGGGACAACGTTACGATCGTGAACTTCGGTGAGACTATCTTCGAACTGGCGAAGGAGGCCGGGTTGATAGAGACTAGGGACCAGCTCAACAGACTCTGGCCGGATACGGTCTCCTGGCTGCAGACAAAGGCCACTAAGAGCGTAGCTGAGAAGCTCTCGGGAAAGGTCATCCTTGACATGCACGTCACCGTTCACACGCCTGCGGGCTACATAGCAGGAATGCCGAGGAGGATGATGGAGCAGCTGAATCCCAAGCGGCTCGTGTTGCTGGAGGCCGATCCATACGAGGTCGTAAGGAGGCGGATGGTCGGCAAGGAGATGAAGGATGTCGAGGAGTCCCTCAAGGATATCCAGGAGCATGCGGATTTCGACAGGGCAGCGGCGATGTCGATTTCGGTGGACGTGGGAACCCCGATAATGATCGTCAAGAATGAGGACCTGGAGAAGACGATAATCCAGCTGTCGAATCTACTTGACGAAGAGGGAGCTCTCGGTCCTCCCTGAGGAATTCACTGCCTTCGCGGCGATTGTTCCCGATTTCTGAGCCGCTGAGAGCTTAATACCGGCCTGAAGGGGCCTCGAAAGATATTATAGGGAATTATCCGGCAGATCGGCCGTTGAGAAAGCTATTCCTGTATATTTTCCTGTTTTCGGCGCTATATGCATCATCATGCATCGCCGCCGATTCGGACGGGGACGGGATCTCGGATGAGGTCGAGGCATCTCTCGCGGAGTCCTTTGCACCGGTCCTCCGTTTGGCGAAAGATGAGGCATTCTTCCCGGTGACGATCCAGTATACGCTGAACAACTCCATCCTGAAAAGGTTGGAAGACGAGGTTTTCCAGACTATTTCAGAGGAACCTACGCCCCTTAAACTCTCGAACTACGCGGGGGCCGAATCCAAATACTTCCTCGACAACAAGCAGGGGACGATAGATGATGATGGCGTCCGAAGTCATTTCGCGGAAATCAAGGATGATCTGGTTCCCACGGTCTATTCACGCGTAACCGCTGGGAACTCCACCGTGATTGTACAGTACTGGCTCTTCTATCCCTTCAATGAGGGTCCCCTTAACCGTCATGAGGGGGACTGGGAGATGGTTCAGTTCGTTCTCCAGGACGAGGAACCGATCTCGGCCGGGTACTCCCAGCACACTACCGGTCAATCAGCGACCTGGGATCAGGTTCTACTCCGCAATGACCACCCCATCGTGTATGTGGCAAAGGGCTCGCATGCAAACTACTTCAGATCCTACCAGGGCGTCCTCGGTTTCCAGAGCGATGAGGTTTCCGGTAACGGCCCCATCCTCACCCCCGAGGACTACGAGATGGTGCCACTTGGTGAACTTGACAAATATCCGAATGGCCAAGGGTGGATCCATTTCTCGGGCCGGTGGGGCGAATGGGGCGAGGCCTCGGACGAGCTTAGAGGAAGACGAGGTCCACCCGGTCCCGCACACGGGGATAACGCGCGCAAGTGGACTCAAGCGGAACTCTGGCAGTCGGATATTCGGGAGGTGAACGGGAGATGGCTGTGGCTGAGCTGGCTCGTTTCAAACTTTCCCATACTATTTGGCGTCTTTCTCTTGATAGGTGCCCTCTGGAAGTTCATCGGCCTCGGCAGGGTGGTGGTGAGCGGGCATCCCTTCAAGGGCCTTGGAATCGGGGCAGGAATGGCGGTGACTGGGGCCGTTCTGGCGATCTTTGCGATATGGCAACCCTGGTACTACGTCAGACTGGATGTCCCTGAAGGCCCCTACAGCACCGATGGCGAGGTTGATATCATGATCTTCAGCGGAATCGACGGCCTGCAGATCAACGATCCGGAGAGCAACAGGGGCCTGGTGAACGTCTTCGCGGCCAAGATACCGTTCGGCATCTTTCTGGTATCGTCGCTCGTTTTCCTCCTGCTCGACACAACCAAGGCCCAGAACCCGAGGGAACTCGAGACACCCTATCTTCGGAGCGCCATCTCCAACATACTTGTGCCCCTGGTCCCGCTGGTGATACTGGTCGCCTTTCTGAGCCCGGTGGTCTCAGACCTCATAGAGGCCAGGGTTGAGGGTGGAACACCGGGCTCGGTGGTGGAGATGCTGGAGGAGGTATCCTACAGCCCGGCGTTCGGCAGCTACGATGGCGAGATCCCGGAGGTCGGTCGGGCCAAACTCAGCTGGGGCTTGGGTACCGGTACCTTCATTATCCTTGCAGGTGGGGTTCTGAAGCTGGGCGGCTCTCTCATATGCAGACGCGCCGGTACCGATGGAGACACGTCAGGGCTCTAGACCCTCCTCGTGATCTTCGGCTTCACCTCACCAGCCTCTACGCATCTGCGAGACAGAACTGCACCGAGACGGGAACGGATATCCGAGTATTCCGGGTCATCAACAAGGTTGTTGCTTTCGTGAGGATCGGAATCGAGGTCATACAGGAAATCCTCAACGTAACTTCGACTGTATCGATGCTTCGATCCATTCTTCTCCGGGTCACGAACGGAGTACTTCCATCTCCGGGTACGTATGGCTCGACCCACCTGACTCTCACTGATCTGGGTGAAGATCTCCTCTCGCCAATCCGTGGGCGAATCCATGACGTCCTGGAGCGGGTAGCCCCTCATTTGGGCAGGCCGATCGACTCCAGCCGCCCTGAGTATGGTCGGGGGCAGGTCGAGGAGGCTCACGAGGTCCTCCACAACCCGGCCTCCCCCGAAATCCGGACCGAGCATTACCATGGGGACACGGATCGATGAATCGTGACAGGAACGCTTGTACTCTAGGTTTCGCGTTCTGAAGTGGCATCCATGATCGCTGGTGTATATCACCAGGGTTGAGTCCGAGATGCCGAGGTCCTGCAGTTCAGACCTAAGCCGCCCCACGGAGGAGTCGAGGCTGTTGATCGCACCCAGATAGTCGGGCATCTCGCGATCCCAGTCGCCATTCGCTCCCTCAAGGTCTCCCGGCGGCTCGAAATCCCCGTAGCGTTCCCTGGATCCGATGGGGCCTTCAAACCTGCTGTGGTCATTCTGATGGTGGGGCTCGATATACGAGAGGAAGAGGAAGAACGGGTCTCCACCGACCAGGTCACGTATCCTCTCCAACGCGAAGTCCGTGAGGCAATCGACGCGGTATCGGTTTTCCGGGAATTCCACGGTGTTCATTCCACCGTCGAACATGTGTCCGTCGTACGCGTGGGAGGTGAATTCGAGCACGTCCGACGCGAGCCAGTAATCCCTGTATCCGCCCCTGAGCTCGGGGGGGATTGGCCTCGAGCGGTAGTTGATTCCCTCTCTCCGGTTGGATGCCAGGTGCCATTTCCCGATGTAATTGACGCTGTATCCAGACTCGGAGAGCATGTGTGCTATGGTCCTCTCCTCCGTTGGGAGGGCGATCCCGTTGGTGAAGCATCCGGTCTCCGTCGCCCATCTTCCGGTCTGTATACATGACCTGGCCGGGCCGCAGACCGGCTGAGGGGTGAAGGCTCGGTCGAAACGGACCCCGCGGCTCGCCATATCGTCAAGGTTCGGGGTCAGACCAGGGTAGATCGGGTTCTCGTAACACGATACCGAGTCCCATCTCTGCTGGTCGGAGAAGATGAAAAGGATGTTTGGTTTCTCGCTGCTTGCGGCGCTCATCGAGAGGGCCTTGACCCTCTCCGATAAATGTTCGATCCCTGCACTGAACGGCCCTCACCGAAGAAACTAAATGTGGGTGACATGAAGGGACATTGAGTGTATCTGAATTGACGAAGGAAAAGAAGGGTAAGAAGAGGGTCACGCCGGAGATGCTGGCTCGCAGTATCAGACGGGATGTAGAATCCATGATGGAGGAGCTGAGACAGCATCTGGATGAGGCTATAGAGCCCCTATTCAGGGAACCCGGAGCGGTTTCGGTTGCGAATGAGCCCAAGGTCGATATATGCGACGCGGAAGACCGGTACGAGCTCGAGGTGGAGGTCCCGGGATTCAGGAAAGACGAGATCCAGATAGAGGCTGAAGAGGACCAGCTCACGCTTGATGCCAAGAGGGAGGAGGAAGCGGAGGAGTCTGAGAGGGATTACGTGAGAAGGGAACGGAGGTCAGGACCACTTCACAAGGTTGTCAGCTTCCCGGAACCGGTTCTGCCGGATGAGGTGAAGGCGAAGATGGAGTCAGGCCTCCTCAAGATAACTGCTCCCAAGAAGGAACCCAAGCCACGGAAGGGAAGGAAAGTCGAGATCCAGTGATCAGCCCTGCGACGGGGTGCTACTTGACTAAGATAAGAAGTACATACCCCGATATCACACAGGCGTACCAGAGGTCCCTCGCGAACCACCAGGGCACCTCCTTTCCGAAAGGGAGCACGAAGCCCGGCAACTTCCAGGATTTGTGAAGCCACATCATCTCGATCTGCCACAGGCCGATGAAGAGCAATGAGGCTGAGGCGAAGCCCGCTATTAGCTGAGTGCCTGCCACCATGTTGTTTCCTCCGATTACGGTGTGGCTCTCTCCGAATCGCTATAAAGCTTGTCTTCTCGTCTCGCGGAAAGGGGGACCGAAACACCAAAAAGGCGATGTCCGAATCCAGCGTGAGGTGAGCGATTGAGCGAGACGCCCGATAAGGACGAGCTAGTCACCAGGTTCGGTACCATCTACGGTCCGGAGGAGATCTCCGCGGTGGAGAACGTGATCAGGAAGGGCGCGCCCACCAACGGTGAGGCTGTCAGGGATTTCGAGAATGCGTTCGCCGATTACTGTGGCACCGAGTACGCGATAGCGGTGACCTCAGGGACCACGGCGCTGAATCTCGGCTGTGTTGCGGCGGGTATCGGCCCCGGAGATAGGGTCCTTGTTCCGGCCATAACTTGGATCGCCACCGCAAACGCACCGGCTCTCCAGGGCGCGGATATTGGCTTCGTGGACATAGACCCCGAGACCTTCAACATGGATCCCGGTGATCTGGAGAGGAAGATCGATGCGGGAACCAAGATGGTGATCCCCGTTCACCTCTACGGACAGCCCTGCGAGATGGAAGAGATAATGAGCATAGCCAGCGATCACGATTGCCTGGTCATGAGCGATTGCGCACACAGCCCCGGTGCGGAGTACAGGGGGAGAAGGATGGGCTCGATAGCAGATCTTGGCGCGTTCAGCTTCCACATGCAGAAGAATATATCCACCCTCGGAGAGGGCGGGATGTTGACTACCGATGACGCGGCATTCGAGGAGAGGGCGAGGCTGTACCGGAGTCACGGACGCTGGGGCAATTCCCACGAGTTCAAGATCGTCGGCCACAACTACAGGATGATGGAGATACAGGGGGCGGTTGGCAGGGTCCAGCTGGGCAAACTCGATGGCTTCAATAGCCGGAGGATCGAGAACGCCCGGATTCTAACCGAATGCCTGCAGGGTGTCCAGGGAGTGATAACGCCAACGGTCCACCCCCACGTTAAGCATGTTTTCCATCTCTACAACATACTGTTGAAAGAGGACCAATTGGGGATATCCAGGGACGATTTCCTCGACCGCCTGGAATCGGATTACGGGATAAGGGCCGGTAAGCACTACGAGCCTATCCACGTCTCGAAGACCCTTGGCGCCCTGAGCAACGACCGTTGCCCGGTTGCGGACCGCCTCGTATATTCAAACATCACCTTGCCGACCCACCCCCGGCTCAGGGAGGTGGACCTCAGATACATGGCGGAGGCCGTGTCCGAGACAGCCGGAACTGCGGGGCTCCAGGGACCCTGAATATATTTATCGAGGGCCAATCGATTGGCCCCCGTGTATAGGGATATCCTGCTGCTTCTTCTAGTGGCTTTCGTTGCCCTGGCCCCAACCTGTCACTGTGGGACCGATCCCGCCACCGGCAGGATAAGGGTCCTCTTTCTGGGGGAGCTCGCCGCAGGCAACAGGATAATGCTGGATTGGATAGTGGCCGAGCCCAGGTTCGTTTTGACCGTGGTACCGTGTTCGCTCCAGAATGTGCCCATGTCGGAGGCCAAGAGGATGACCAGGCTCTACATCCCCAGGACCTATGACCTTCTCACCGGCGGATATGATACGCTGGTCTTCGAGGATTTTGGCCCTATGTCACTCTTGGCCTCGGCTATAGAGAACTTCAGGAGAGGGGTCGAGGAGGGGCTCGGTCTAGCTCTAATCGAGTTCGCTAACTGGCAGGGGGCTTCCGGCAGCAGCCACATAGATGCGTGGTTGAACACCGCGATGGCGGACACCTTTCCGGCGGTAGTGGATCCGGATACCGATGTGGATGCGAGTGAGGGGAGGACATTCTACAGGGTCCTCAGACGCGACCCGATATTTGACCTGCCCGGCCTCGAGTCCGTGCCGATAAACGGCGGTCACCACGGGGATATCTTTCCGAAGCTGGGAAGCGTAGTCCACGCCGAGTGGAAGGGGCGCGGCACGCCTGTACTGATCTCCGGCGGTTACGGTGAGGGCAATACCCTTCAGCTTGATCACGGCTGGGACAACATCAGGAAAGAGGCCAGGGAGTGGGATTACTGTCCCGATCTCATCTACAATCAGGTGCTATTCGTGGCGAACGAGCCGGTTCCTCCCGATCTCGAGGTCGCGCATCAGGCCAGGAAGCTCTTTATAGAGGTCCAGATTCGAAGGGTTATCACGGTTTCCACGCTCGATTTCATAGAGAAGAATGGAGGGAGGGTCATGAAGGCGGAGCGGAAGTTCCAGGAGCTCGAGGAAATGATTGAGGAGGCCCAGAGTATCTATATCGCGGAGATGGATGCCTTGAAGGCGGTGGATCTTCTGGATCGGGTGATCGACCGGTACCCGGAACTCGAGGTCGAGATGGTGGAATTGAAGCAGCGCTCCCTTCTATGGATATACGTTATCGAGTGGTGCGTTGTGTCTGCGACCGCAACCGTGACTGCGGGTCTGGTCTGGACCCTGATGGTGAAGAGGTCCCGCTTCAGGGCGGTGGAGACCACGAGGCTCCAGCGCTAGCCAGACGTCAGAACTCGGGAAGTGTCTCCATCCTCAGCACGGCATCCTCGAACCCTCTAGCGGAGAGTTTCTTTCTCCACACCTCCACTGGAACGAATGCCATCCCGATTCGGGCGCCCTTGATGACGAGCAACCTGTCTCCGACATCTATCCGGAACGCATCCATGATCTCCCGTGTCAACCTGATCCGACTGCCCTCCACCCTCATGAGAACGTACGCCCTCCCCGAGTCCCAGTGAACCGAGAGCGGGGTCCCCAGTTCCTCGATCCTCGATTTGAAGACCGATCCCTCCGCTCCCTCCCTCGACATCAATACGAACCCGGGTTCTCCGGGGTGAGAGGTGGCGCCGATAGCCCATCCGCCATCAGAGAGACCGTATCTCCGCTTGGCATCAGGTGGGATCACAAGTGAGGCATCATTCCTGAGCAGGCATATGCCGTAGACCTCCTTGGCGCCCGAAACTCCAGGCATGAGGCTGGGCATAGCCGGCATTTCAGGCAAACCAATATGAATATATCTTCGCATTCCTGGCCGAAAGGCGGGCCCTTATCTTCGATGGGGGCGTCGCCCGATCGAGGTAGGCTGGCCAGCTGACCGTCTTGTCCAGATGATTTCCGGTGATCACCTTGGAGGGGCCGGTGATCGATCTTCCTTCGATGTCAAGTATCTCGGCCCTGACCTCTCCGTGAGTCGCATCGACATTCAGATGCATCTCGCTCGAGGTCCACTCCATCGGTTTGGTGGTCATGGTTCCGTCTTCGTCTCCCGCATCCAGGGACACGAAGCCGTCTCTTCTCAGAGTGGCCATCCCGATACGCGAGTTTCCCCTGCTACGCCCTTCGCCGTGCCTGTAAGGCGAACCGTTGTAGAAGATGAGAATCCTATCTTCCCAGGGGATGAACCGGCATGCCGCTTGGATGATCTTCGAGTCCCACGCGCCATCGGGCCCATTTGGGATGAAGACCGATCTGTCGCAGACCCTTCGCCAATCGATGCCGTCCCTGCTGGACACGAGTTGTATGTCTATACTCCCGATATCTTTTCCCCCGTGTTGACTTCCCCTGCTCTGGATATGGAAGACCCAGAGGAGCCCGATGTATATACCTTCGTAGATAGTCACCGATATGCCGTAGAACTCGGTGTCCGGCCCGTCGATCCGATCCGGTTCGAGAACGAGCTTGGACTGGTTCCAGTTGATGAAATCCTCGCTCTCCGAGCGGGCGACCTTTCTCCCCCCGGCTCCGAAGCGCCCGTAGGCCACGTAGAGGTCCCGTGCCGGGTCCCAGACCACGGACTGGCCGGTGTCGCTTCCCGCAGTAATCACGGGGTTCTGTGGGTAGTCAGTCCATTCGAGTCCATCCGGCGAGAATGAGACCCACATGCCATCCCCTTTCCCTTCCCCCCAGAGCACGGAGCCATCATCCATCTGGACGAGCTCCCCAGATCCGTGGTCCCAGTAGAAGGCCTTGAAACGCCGGGAAGGGTCATCCCCGTTCTGGTCGCGGATGACGGAGATGCCCTCGACGTTGCACCTGCCGATCCGTACCAGATTGTTACGTCTCGATTTCTGGAAGGAGACCTGGCGAAGCTCGGGCCTAACCCAGTTGACCCCGTCCTCGGATTCCGCGTATGCAACCAGAGTCATATTCGCCGGCCTATCGATTCCCTCTACCTTCACGGTCTCGTCGGAGGGACCGGCATGGGTCAGATACCACATCCGGAAGAGCCCCTCCCCGGAATCGAAGATCACTGTCCCGTATGTCTGGACCCCCAAGATCTCCCAGGGGTTTTCGCAATCCAGTACAGGGTTGAGGGGATGCTTGACGGGCTGGTTGATCTTTCTGGCCATCGAGGTGATGGTATCGATCTCGTGATCGTCTATGAACAGGTGTCTGTGGGGCATGGGGGAGGATGTCGCTTGGTGCTGAAATTTGGTTCGAATGTTTCCTACTTCTAGGCGACGGCCTGGACCGCTTCGGGGGTTTCCTCTAACGATGTCCTTGCCCTTTGCTTGTTGTCGACATACTCGTCGTGATTCAAGACGCAGTCGGGGTTCTGCACCGGGAACGGAAGCGACTCCACAACCGTCTTCGATATCCGGTGGGCGAACATGGTGCCCTTCGGGGTGAGGCGGCCGCCCTCGCCGTATCTCAGAGCCCTGAGCAGGGACACGTAGAGCCTTATGCCGAGCGGCAGCTGGCCGGAGTCCTCCAGCCTGAGGTCATATATCATCCTTGCGAACCTCCGCCAGTCGTCCGTGCTCTTCGATTTCTCGGCCACGAATCCCCGCCAGGTATCGTGGATGGCGTTGTCGAGATAGACGTCAAGCTCGGGGTTGACCACCTTCCAGGAATCGTAGGTAGAGAAGGCCGCCGGTCCGAAGCCCGCGTAGTCCTCGACGAGCTCGTCCCGCGATGAATCGTATACGTCGTCGGAGAGGGCGAAGGTCCAGATCGCCTTTCTCTCATATCCGTAGTTGCAGAGGATCTGGCCGGCCCTTTCTATCAGCTGGAACTGATGTCGGGAGGTCATGCTGGGCTTGCCCTTCATACCCCTGATCACCATGAATGGGTATATCGTCACTTGGCTGGGCGACAGCGATACTATCTTGGCTATATCCTGCAAAAAGATATGGGAATCCTGGTTGGGAAGGCCGATCATCATGTCCGCATTGACAAACAGTCCGAGTTCTCTTGCGACCTTGATGAGCGATTCGGTATGCTCCGGTCCCCTCAGCTTTCTTCCGGTGTTTCCCAGCACCCTCGGGGAGAAACTCTCGACGCCTATGCTGATCTTGGTGAATCCCTCGGCCTTTAACTTCCGGAGGTACTCGTCCGATGCGAGGGCTGGAAGTAGTTCGACCCCGGGTGAATCGGCATCAGCCTTGGTGAGGATAGCATCGAGTATGGATCCAAGCTCCGATGGGTTGAGGGTGTTCGGTGTTCCCCCTCCGAAATACACCCAGCTGGCCTTGCCGCTCATCTCGGTCTCTCGTATCTCCTTGATTATCGCATTGAGGTAGAGTTTCTTCATCCGCTCCGTGTAGATCTCCTTGTAGAAGGGGCAGAAGTTGCATTTGGTGAGACAGAAGGGGACATGGACATATACACCGAATCGGTCAGGCCCAAAACTGGGGGAGGGGACGCTGGCGTATCTGTATCGCGTCTTCCCGAAGGAGCTCCTCATCATGGCCTCGCTTCTCTCGGGTATCATGCTACTTTTGAGAGATTGGTGTTATTGATAAATCTCCTTCTCGGCTTGGAAGAGGGCGTTATTGCGAAAGTGAGAGCGAGATTGCGTTGAAGACAAGGATGTCGAAGTGGGTCCGGCTATCCTTTTTCAACATATTCCACCCGGCCGTTTTGTGGAGGGCGGGCGAGAGATAGCCATAGTAATCGGAGTCGCTACTATGGTTCTGGTCTTGGGCTGCAGCTTCCGACCACAGACCAGGCTAGTGGATACCTCGGCCACCGACGGCATCAAGAGGTTCGAATGGGCATTCAACGGATTGCCTTATTCATGGGAGGTCCCTATTCCCTACCAGCTGTACCAGGAGTACAGATCACGGCCGAGAAGAAACAGGTACGATATCTACATCACTGATGACGGCGACGACGAGTACATAGGGTCCCTGTGCCGCGAGATCGAGGAGACGGATGTCCGATCTGACTGGAGCGGCAAGATCGATTTCGTCCTCAGCTTCGTGCAGAGCCTCGAGTACTCGGAGGACGCTCTGACCGGGTTCGACGAGTATCCGAGATACCCGATCGAGACCCTCTACGAACAGGGCGGGGATTGCGAGGACACCGCCATCCTCTTCGTTTCCATAGTCCGGGAGCTAGGATACGGGGCGGTGCTGCTGAAGTTCGACGGATCGGAACACATGGCCGCAGGTGTAAAGATCTCGGACGATGTGATAGACACCTGGCCGAAGGGGTATACCCTGACCTACTACTCCAACAGGGACAACAACTACGCCTACTGTGAGACCACCGGTTCCGGTTGGAGAATCGGAGAGAGGCCGGACTGGATCGCCGAGGAATCGGCGGTGGTTATCGAGGTCTGATCTCGCCCGAAGATGGGTGCCTCCGTGGGCGCACATTGATAAAAGGATCGGAGACCTGAGGGCCAATGTCCGTTTTCGATACCGTCTATGATGTCATAGTAACGGGAGGGGGCCCGGCCGGCTTCGGGGCGGCTTTGGGCTCTGCAAGAAGCGGTGCCAAGACGCTGCTGATCGAGAGATACGGATATCTGGGCGGCATGGCATCGACCGGTCTACCGTTTCTGACGTACAAGGACGATTCAGGTCAGAGGATATTTGGAATCCCGGATGAGTTCGCCACAAGGGCGATGGATAGAGGATATACGGCGGACGACCCGGGCAGAGACGGCTGGCTCGCGATCGATCCCGAGGGCGTGAAGATAGTGTTCCAGCGAATGCTTCTGGAGTCCGAAGTCGATCTTCTCCTCCACTCTTGGGTGTGCGAAGCGGACACATCTGAGGACAAGATAGACTCCATAGATGTGATCACAAAGGGCGGAAGAGGGAAGCTCAGGGGAAAGGTATTCATCGACTGTACCGGCGACGCCGATCTGGCCGCGCAGTGCGGGGTCCCCTTCAGCATCGGCAGGGAGGACGGGAAGACGATGGGCATGTCGCTGCTATTTGCCCTGGGGAATGTGGATGTGGAGTCCTTCGTCTCCTCGGTCAAGTCAAGGTGGCCGGAACTGGTGCGGGAAACGGGACTGAAGATCCCGGAGGAGATAAAGAGGACGACGTTCCTCGACGAGGAACGCTTCATGCCCTTCATGGTAAATCCCCTGCGTCCCGGCGAGGTGATCTTCAACTGGGTTCAGTTGATACTTGACAGGGATCCCCTCGATGCGCAATCCCTGACCGAGGCGGAGACGGAGGCCCGGGAGAGGATCAACCTTCTGGTTGAGGAGGTAATGAAGCCCCACGTACCGGGTTGTGAGAATGCCTTCCTGTCGAGAACCGCATGCCAGATGGGCGTTCGGGAGAGCAGGAGAATCAAGGGCCTGTACACCCTGACCGAGGAAGACTGCGTCGAGGAGAGCGGTTTCCCGGACACGATCGCGCTGTGCACATACGGATTCGATCTTCACGCCTCAAGCAGAGAGGATGCCAAGAACGTTGTGATGGGATTCAGGGGGCTGATCCAGATCCCGTACAGGATCATGATCCCTGCCGGGGGTCCGAGGAACCTGCTGGTGGCTGGCAGGAGTGTATCGGCCGGCCGAATGGCGCTGAGCGCGATAAGGGTCATGGTGCCGTGTATGTCAATGGGCGAGGCGGCAGGTCGGGCAGCCGCCGCAGCTGCGAGGAAAGGGATCCCGGTCAGCGATGTCGATATCCAGCGGCTGAGAGGCGAACTCGACCTTCGGATCTGATCGGCCAAGGGCAGATCTGCGGCCGCCCGCGCCTCCAATCGGTCTGTTGGTCCGGGCTACGTCCCGTCGATCTCCTCGAACTCCTGGAAGGTCTACCCGTCCTCGATCTCGTAGTACCCGCTCTCCCCAAGCATCCCCTCGATATCGTAACCGCGATCCCTGAGCATCTTGGTTATCGCGGTGCCCTTGGCTGACGGTTTGACCGGGTTGACCTCAACGGCCACCATCTCCTCCGCGTCCTCGCCGTACGGGCCCTGGGCCAGGATCTTCCCGCCTGGGCCAACTGCCAGGGAGCTCCCTATACACTTTCGGCCCTTCCAGGGGCCCCCCGTCATCCACCCCACGCAGCTAACGCCGATTGTGGTCATATCGTACATCCTTCCCAGGAGCGAGTAAGGCCTCTTCCATGTACCTCCGTACGGTTTCTTCTGATTGTCATAGTCGGCATCGACAGCCCAGGCCGATGGCGAGAGAAGAAGCTGACAGCCCATCCTTGCCAAAGAATGTCCGAAGGTAATCGAATCGAGGAAGTTGTCGGCACATATGTCGATCCCGATCCTGGCCAGGGGGGTGTCGACAACCCCGAGGGAATCGCCTATCGAGTACAGGTCCTGGGCTATGGTGAGGATATTGATCTTACGGTGCTTTTCGATGATCTCGCCCTGCGGGGAAACCAGTATGGCCGAGTTGTATATCCTGGGGCCGGATTTTTCCGTCAGACCGGCAACCACGTATATGCCGGAATCCCTCGCCGATGAGCAGATCACGTCGGAGTGTTCTCCCGGAATCTCCCTGCATCCGGCCCTGGAGCTTGGATGGGTCCAACCGAAATCCAGGCACTCGGGGAGAACCGCGATAGAACACCCGGAATCCCTCGCACGGCCGACCATCGATTCGACCCTTTCCAGGTTTCTCTCAACTTGGCCGCCCTCGACCAGCATCTGACACATCCCGACCTTGAAGCTTCTCAACTCTTCCAAGGGGAATCACCTAGAGGTGTCTCACGTCGAGATCGAGGAGTTCGCCCGTCTCCTTGAGCGGTTCCAGCCAGTGCCCCAGAGTCATCGAGACGTGTTGCGATCCAACCATCCAGCCTCGGATGTCCTCCATCTTCTCATCTATCGACACCCGGACTATCTCCCGGCAGTGAATGCCGTCCTCGGTGTCCTCTATCCGGCCCTCTATGACGCCGATAGCTGAAAGGCCGGCGTCCATGTTCAGCATGGTCACCGGCTGCCCGGGCTCGATCTCGGCATAGGCGGTGACCCCGAACTTGCGCCCGTGGTAGTCCCTCACGGTGAAGCCGCTCGAAGCCAATGAGAGTGGAATGAGGTCGTGTTCTATGCCGACCTCGTTATTACCCCACGCCCGGAAGTTGCCCATTGTGACAGATCTCTGACTCACTCCGTGGAGGAGAAGTGACGAAAGCATCGCGGTCATGTCCCCCTCACAGGCACACATCACACCTTCGTCGATGAGCCTGTTGAAGGCCAGACACGGGACCACGGGTCTCTCCTCGGTGAATCTGCCGCAGTTCACGGTTATCCCGTTGGCATCCTCCCTCTCTGCAAGCTCACGAAGCGCAAGATAGACCCTGGTGGCGTTGAGCAGATCCTCCTCACCAGGTTCGATGACCCGATCGAAATCATCGCTCCAGGCTCTCAGATCCTCCGATACCTCCTCCTTACTGTATCTATCGAAGTATCGATAGAACTCGTTGGTCTCGATATGACGGGTCCTAACCCCCATTCTGGTCTCGATGGCGGGAAAGTCGTAGGGACCGTTTGGTGCCGAGAAGGAGGGTATCTCCCCGATGTAGATCACCTTGCTCTGGGCGAGGTACTTCCTCGCCCTCAGGCCGCGAAGGAAGGACTCATCGCCCCTGGCTATTGGTAGGCCAAGGTTTGATATGGTCCGCATCTCGAGCGGAACCGCGCCCCGGGACCTAACGAGGAGAGCGTCAGTGTCCATATCTATCTGAGCGTGGATGGATCTCATATCCCTGTGGTGGGTGATCACGATCGGCTCCTGGACGTTCACGAAGTCCAAGTCCACCTTCCTATTGAAGTCATTCACCATCTTCTCGGCCGACTCTCGCACGTCCTGCTCCTTCGGCTCGGGGAAGGGAGGGGTCCCCTTCACGTCGGCTGAACAGACACTGCCGTAAACGTCCGTGTAGTGGTGCAGACCGACGTAGATCGGCCTTATATTGATCAGTCCTCTTTCGCCGTTCATGAGAATTCCGTGCTCGGCTACTGGAGAGGGGATTTTACTCTTTCGTGCCGGGCGCCGGGCTCACTCCCGCAACTGCTTGAACTGCACATAGGCACCCGCGATTCCGACCAGGATAGCCGCGAAGAGCGATAGGACCTCACCCACCCCGACCGACTGGAGACCGGTCATCACCAGGACAGCGCCACCGAACGCCGTGCCGAGGGAGAGGTAGTACTTGAAGAGAAAGAGGCCTATTACGAAGACTATGATACCTGCGACCACAGCCATCAACTGGTTTCCGGTGAGGGCAACAGCCAGGTAGTATCCGACTATTCCGGTCATGACCCCGAATATCACCTTCAAGACGGCGATCGACAGGAATCCCAGAACCAGGAACGCGATGATTGCACCCACGAGGGGGAATGGGTCACCTATGCGCCCCTGGAGGAATGAAAGAGTGAAGCTGCCCCCAGCCACACCGGCACCGAGGAATATCAGTATCTTTATGACCTGACGTCCAAGGAATGCGATGCCTAGCCCCACGAATATCAAAACTAGGCCACTGAGAAAGGGCAGTGATTGAGGGAGTGCCATCGGGATTAACTACTCAGTTTCTATCTCTTAAATCTCGTGCACGGATTTTCGGCAGTCATGGGATATCTCAATCCAGCTCAAGAGTCAGCGAGCCTGGAGGGCCTGGTTACCTCGACTTCCCTGTAGAGCTTCCTCCTGATCATGATCGACCAGAGCACGAATCCACATATCATGCCGGTCCCGGCGACTACTAGCCATTCTGTGATGTACACCCACAGAAGCGCCTCGTCCTTGAGCTTCCAGATCCTGTCCGAGGCGACAAGGAGATCGTCCGTCGCCGCCTCTAGATGGGAGATGGCGGCTTCCAGGTCGGCATCCATGTAGGCGGCCTTTCCCTCCTCGTACTCGGTATCGATCTCGATCAGCAGCTGTTCGGCCGCCGCGATGTTTGTGCCAAACCTCTCGACGAAGTCCATCACGCTGTGCAGTGTCTGGAGAAGCCCACTGTAATCCTGCATGAGTTCCCGCGACCTGTGCGCCATCTCTATATCCTGGGGCACTGAGTTGCCCGTGGCGTACGAGACGAGGTTGAGGGCGAAGTCCGGGTAGTACGGCCACCTGATGAAGTCTATGCCCCCGTACGGGGTCCAGTCGGAGCAGAATGCTACCGAGGAGCCTTCCCCTATATCGCCATAGACTATGAGGGGGTAGGTCTTGCCCCCGCTCTTCCTGTAGTTGGCGAGGAGCCTCGATGCCTGCTTGGTTTCAACTATGTTGGCGCCGTGAAAGACGCCGTATCTTCCCATGGAGTCAAAGGGAAGGGAACTCATGAATTCGTCTTCAGGGTCAACCACCTCCAGTACCCCCGCTGCCGACGGGGATTGGTCGCCCATATCCCATCCATGGGTAATGCAGCGGACGCAGAGGGCTTCCTGGAGAACCGTCTCTCCCCAGTCCGATTCCAGGAAGGGACATCCGCCGAAACTCCCATATCCCCCTATCATGAGCAGCCCGAGGCCATCCTCGATAACCGAGTCCCTGAACCAGAAGATGAACTCCGACCGGAAATTCTTCACCTGGGCGTCGCTGAGGATCAGCAGATCATAGCGGTTCAGAAGGTCCTGGTAGGTCCTGGGCATCAGTATCCTCATTCTCTTGTCGATCTGATCAGGCGTGCCCGACATGCCTGTCAGCGCGACGACCGTTGTAAGGGGGTCTATGACGAAGGTCGGGTAGGGGCTTGTCCCCAGTGCGTCGCCGTAGTACAGAATGCGTATCCTCTTCGATCCCGGATCCCGCCGTGGCTCACGGCATAGAGCGGAGGGCAGAAGCACGAGGCACATAATCATAAGAGGGAGAATTCTGTTTTTCTGCAAGCTGTTATACTCATCCGGAGCTGGCATATATATCTATAATTGAGAGTCCGCGGGATCCCAGGTTAACCCGGGTAGCCACCGCCCTTTTCGCTTTGGGTCCCCCTTTCCCGGACTATCCTCCTCCGGTATTCGCTTTCCCTGTAGGCGTTGATCGGGTCCTCCTCTAACCCTTGGTTGTGTTGGGCCTCCGTGACCAGTTGAGACACATCGCTTCTGTAGGCCTCCATCACGAGTTCATGTCCGCCGAGCACGTCACCCTCGAGCTGAAGTTCTCCGAGGAGATCCCTGTTGACCAGAAGGGCCTTCGCTCTGGATACCTGGCAGTTAACGATTGACAGGATCATCGCCTCTATCTTACCCTCCACGCAGTGGCTCTGGTCGATCATGTAGGCAATCCGCTCGGCACAGCGGGCCCGCTCGCCTGATGACAACTCAGCGCTCACGATCTCGTGAAATATCCTGAAGAGCTGGAACGGGTCGGCCGAGCCAACTATCAGATCGTCATCGCCGTAGTTGCGGCTGTTGAAGTGGAACCCGCCCAGTACGCCCTCGTCCAGCAGGTTGGCAACGATCTGTTCAACGTTGGTCGAGAGCGGGTGATGACCAGTGTCGATCAGGACCTGGGCCCGTTCCCCGAGCCGACGGGAGAGCAGCAAAGATGTGCCCCAGTCCGGTATATCGGTATGATAGAAGGCGGGTTCGTAGAACTTGTACTCGATCAGCATCCTGACGCGGCTGGGAAGGGCATCGTACACCTTGGTGAGGCCTTCAAGCAGATGGCGCTTTCTCCGGACGATGTCGTCCTGTCCGAAATAGTTTGTGCCGTCGGCGAACCAGAGGCTCAGTATGTCCGCACCGGTCTCCTCACAGATCTCTATGCATTCCAGGATCCGTCCAAGGGCCTTCTCCCTGACATCGGCGTCGGGGTTGCAGAGGCTGCCTAACCGGTAATCGTTATCCTGGAACACGTTGGGATTGATGGCGCCGATCTTGAGACCGCGATCATCGGCGTAGTTACTGAGTTCGGTATAGTCGTCGACCTGATCCCAGGGGATATGCAGTGCTATTCTGGGAGCGGCGCCGGTTAGCTCATTGACGAAGGCGGCGTCATCGATCTTCTCCCAGATGTTCCTCGCGGCTCCGGGCCAAGGGAAGGTGGTGAATCTGGTTCCGCTGTCACCGTACGCCCAGGATGGGGTCTCGATCTTGAGCTTCAGAATCCCGTTGATGATATCCTCTCTACTCATCTACATCCTCTAGCCCAGGAGGTGGGACAAAGAATAATGTTGCGAGCGTGCCGATGCTTCATATTTAAGACCGAGTTTCCAGATCGATCCGATGATTTTCGAGGAAGAGTTGGTATTCGAACATGCGCCGTTTCGGGAATGCCATGCATCGACCATCGTGGAGGACTCCGAGGGGGGTTTGCTGGCCTCGTGGTTCGGTGGAACCAGCGAGGGCGAGAGGGATGTCGATATCTGGCTGAGCCGGAAGACATCGGGGCGCTGGAGCGAGCCAACCAGGGTGGCCTCCGAGGAGGGAGTACCCTGCTGGAACCCGGTTCTGTTCAGGATGCCCGATCAACGGATCTGGCTTTTCTACAAGGTCGGGCCGAGCCCTCGGTCCTGGTCGGGTGCTTACACGATATCGGATGATGATGGAGAGTCGTGGTCCGAGCCGGTTCTGCTACCGGCGGGCCTACTCGGCCCTATCAAGAATAAGCCCATAACACTGTCAAACGGCAGTGTTCTGATGCCGACCTCGGTGGAGGCGTATGAGGCCTGGACGGGTTGGGTCGAGAGGGTTTCAGCTGACCTGAGCGAGTGGACGAGGCATGGTCCTATAGCGTATCCCGGCGTCAGAAAGGGACTCATACAGCCAACGCTGGTGGAGGTGTCCAGCGGGGAAGTCCTTGCCTACCTGAGATCGAAGAATATCGGCCGTATCTGCGTATCCGAGTCATCCGACTTCGGAGAGAGCTGGTCGGATGCGAGGAAGACCGAGCTCCCGAACCCTAACTCGGGCATAGACGCGGTCCGTCTCGACAGCGGGAAATTGGTGATGGTCTACAATCATACCGAATCGTCCAGATACCCGCTGAATGTCGCGGTCTCCCTCGATGATGGCGAATCCTGGCAGACCCCCAGGGACCTGGAGACGGAGCCGGGAGAGTACTCATACCCGGCCGTGATACAGGGAAGAGACGGGATGATTCACTCCGTCTACACGTACAACAGGATCAGCATCAAGCACGTCGTCTTCGACGAGGAGTGGGCGAGCTCATAGCGCATCCTCTTCGTCCGGCTGCACGTATCGCCTCACCGTTCTGAGGGCATTCAGAAACTGGCCCCCCTTCCCGGTCATTCGATAGAGAGTGGAATCCCCGAAGGATTCATCCTTCAGAAGTCCCCTGGAACAGAGGAAGAGAACGATCTTCTTGGCCCTGTCCACCGGGAGATTGGCCCCGTAGGATATCCTGGTGATGTTGCTCGCTCCTCTACGCATCACGGTCTCCATGACGTCACGATAGATATCGTAGCGTCCTCGACGTTTCATTGAACGTCCTCTCGGAGATCGATGTCCCCTGGATCAGGTAGGTTCTTCACCCTCTCCGGCTTCTGCCCCAGCTTGACGTCTTCGTCTATCTCTATATCGTCGGTGTATTTTATGAAACCGCTGACGGAGCACCCCGACTCGATTTCGATCGTTCGGGCTTGGATATTGCGGGCACGGGAGTTCCTCCTGAGCTCGATCTCCCCCCCGTAAAGGTCCTCCACATGGCACTTCTCGCCGATCGTTATCTCCTGAGCTATCAGAGGCCCCTTTGCCTCGCCCTTGTCCGGCAGCTCGATGACCCTCGCCCTGGCCCCCTTCCGGGTCCTTAGCTTGCTGACCTCTATGCCCTCCTCGGCCGATATCTCAAGTGCTTGCAGGATCCCTCCCACCTCGGCGTTGCGCACCTTCAATCTGCCCGCCACATTGGCCTTGCCCCCGATCTCCAGGTCCTCCGAGAGATCGAGATCCCCGGTGCAGTCCAGGGTACCTCCGACCTCTATGCTCTTCCCGGAACCGTTGCCCTTGATTTTCACGGTCCCTCCGACCTCGATCCGCTCAAATACGAGGTCGCCAGAGCTGGTAAAGGTCCCTCCGACCTCGATCTCCTTGCCATCTCCTCCGCCTATCTTGGATACGCCGCCCACATCCATTCTGTTGAATTTGAGGTTCCCGGAGGATTCGAATAGTCCACCGACCTCGATCCTGTCGTCGATAGAGCCCCCGGCGATGGAGGCCCTTCCCCCGACATCGATTCTCGATAGGTTGACGATCGATTTCCCCTCCAGAGAGCCCCCGACCTCGATCCTCACGGCCTTGAGCGCTCCCTTGACAAGGAGTTTGCCCCCCACCTCTATCCTCTCGGAATCAGTGTCGCCTCCTACCTCGGCCGAGCCTCCAACGTTCATGTTATCCGTCTCTATGCCCCCCTCTGTGTGGAGAGAGCCCCCGACGTCGATGTCTCCCGATTTGGTTAGCCCTCCTACATCTAGGGAGCCTCCAACACGGACCTTGCCACATGTCAGATCCTCCTCGATAGAGATGGAGTTCTCTACCTCGGCCGATTCAGCCGAGCAGGACCCGTCGACCCTCAAACGACCCCGCTTTATCCGAATCCATCTGTCCGCAACAAGGTTCTCTGCTAGGATATCGGCGTCATCTCCCTCCAGACTCGAGGTCTTCAGGTTGCAGTTGAAGGTGCACTCGCCTCTGCATCTCGTAGTTCCGGTCACGGTCACTGTATTGTCGGATGAATCCGATAGTACGGCGGCATTCTCAAGCGTCAAGTCCCCTTCAACGGTGCCCAGGGTCTCCCGTCTATCCTTGATCTTCACGTCTCCAGCCATGAGAACCACCGAAAAGAGAGGGAAGAGATCTCTATTAAAGCTGAGGCAAGTGTCGTAGACACTACTTGTTAGTGGCAGACACCTGAATTCCGCACTTCCTAGCTAGGTATCTCCTGTAGTGGCAGAAGTTCCCCCATGGGACATCGGGCGGTATGGAGTGGTCGGCGTGCGGCACGTAGCCTCCGCTCTCCACGACCGTCCACACCCGGTCCACCTCCGCCTCTATCTCCTCCTTGGTGCGTGCCAGGACCCTCTTGTCTATGCCACCGAACATAACCAGCTTCTCTCCATATATCCTGCGGAGCTCCACCACATCCATGTTGGCCTGTACCTCCAGCGGCCAGATGGCGTTCAGCCCGGCTTCAAGCCAAAGGGGTATCAGCTTCCTCACGTCGCCATCGCTGTCCACGCATATGAGGTCCACCCCCTCGGAGCGGAGGAAGTCACATACCTCCCTGTATCTGGGGACCATAAACTCCCTGAACAGATCAGGCGCCAGGAGGGGTCCGTTCTTGTAGGCCATGTCCTCCCAGAAGCCAAATGCATCCAGCTCGACGTCCTCAAGTATACGTTCGAGGATCGCTATCATGCACTCCACCCTCTGGTCCATCATCTCCTCCACGAAGCTCGGATTCTCGTAGAAAGCGGTACATAGTCGCCTGAGGCCCATCAGGTTCCTGAGAGGACCGAAGAATCCACCCCATCGATCCATGAAGTACATCAGGGGTGCCTCCCTATCTTGCCAGACCCTCACCCTATCGTCCCAGTCCTCGGGAAGACGCTCATCCGCCTTTGGGGCCAGCTTCCTCTGCGCAAACCTTCGGAAGTCCTCCTCGTTCTCGACCGGGAATTTCACGAACTGGGGCATACTCGACCATCCCTTATCCCCCTTGAACTCGCGCTTCACTATCCCCTCGTGGTCTATGTACATGACGGTCTCGGGCGTGTCCTCGAGGACCTGTTTCTCAAAAGGCGGCCACGGGCCCCCGGAGACGGGAACACCTAGTTGGGGGTCCCTGGGAAACAGCTGGTCAATCGGGGTCCCGTCCCAACCCTCGTTCAGCCACCGCTCCCGTGTCTCCGGCCAGATGCCCCAGCCCGAGATGAACGGGCGATCCGGGGTTTCGAAATGGGTGACGGCGAGGAATCTCTCTCTGGCGTTCATCCCCTAGAGGGAAGGGCGACCTATCTTAAATGAATTATTCGGGGCGAGTCGGTCAGCCTGGACCCTTCGCCAGCCACGTCTCGATGATGCGCTCCTCCTCGTCGGTCCAGGGTGCCATCTCCTCGACAGAGGGATTGTCATATCCGCTGTAAACCCTGGACATGGTCTGGCGATATGTTTGGTTCGCGATGGCTCTGGCCCGCCATTCGGCGAAAGAACGCCTGTCATACGCCTTGGCAGCCGCATCAATAGCACCGCAATCGAAGTTAGACATCAGTAATCCGTCCATCTCCTCCACGATCTCATGCCTCTGTGTCGAGAGATCGTTGTCCTCCCAGGGATCCTCCTCCAGGTCGAAGAGCTGGGGGGCGTACCCGATGTACTTGACGTACTTCCAATTCCCCTTCCTGATCATGAATGTCCCCGTGCAGCAGCGATCGCCGTTGTACTCTGCGTACGCCCAGTCACGCCTGTCCGCTTCCTCCCCCCTGAGCAGTGGCATGAGAGACTCGCCATCGAGGCTTTGAGGATATCCCGGGTGCCGTCGATAGTCATCGTAGTTCAGGCGCCCCATATCGAGCAACGTTGGATATATATCGATTAGGGAGACGGGTTCACTCACGCGAGCGTTGCTCCTTATGCCAGGTCCGGAGACTATCAGAGGCTCGTGAATCGAGGGCTCAAACATCGATCGCTTGAGTATCTGGTTCTGTTCCGCGGCCATCTCGCCGTGGTCGCTCGAGAATATAATGTAGGTCGACTCCATCAATCCCAGATCCTCGAGGGATCGTACCACGCGGCCTATCATCTCGTCCAGGTTCGCTATCATGGCGAAGTAGACATGGCGTATCTGGCGGGCGAGATCCTCAGAGAACCTGTTCTTGCAGTTTTTGGCTATGCGCATATAGCGGACGACGGGGTGATCGGTTTCGTCAATTGACCTCAAACCGGGCGGGATCTCGATCTTGTTCTCGTCGATGAGCTCCACATGCCTCCTCTGGGCCGTGAAAGAGGGGTGAACCAGGCTGGTTGTGAGATAGAGGAGGAATGGCCTGCTGTCGGAGGCCGCTTCCCGGAGCCAATCGATAGCCTGGTATGTCCTTCTCCAGTCGGAAGCGTAGGGTATCTCATCCTCCACAACGCGAGGGAGGGGGGTCCTGCTGATCGGGCGTTGGATGATTGCCGAACGGGTCCACGAACCGATTCGGTCCCGAATTGAATGCTTGCCTTGCATGTAATCGAGCGGACCGATAGCCCCAGTCAGGTACCCGGCTCGATCAAAGGTCGTCCGAAAGGTTGGAACACCCTCCCTTAACCCCTCGTGGTTGTTCCAGGACTGGTAATAATGCGGATACTTGCCGCTCCACATGCTGGCCCGGGAGGGGTTGCAGACGGGACAGTTGGAGTAAGCGTTGTCGAAGATCACGCCGGATCTGGCAAGTGAGTCGAGGTTCGGCGTCGCGCCCCGGGTGGCCGCATGCCCCATGCATCCCATCTTCCGCCCGTCCATGCTTTCGGCATGGATGAAGAGGATGTTGTGGAGCCCTTCTCTCCCTGGTCCGGTTGGTCTGCTCATTTCCCTCGTCACTCCCTTCAGGGTTTAGCCTGCCGGTCATAACTTTTTTCAAAAGGACCGCCTGTATCTGGACTATCCCTAGGTTGAGCGATTTCATCAGATCATCATCACAATCGTCCGAGGGGTACTGACCGGTCCAGTGGTAATATGACGATCAAGTTGCTTTTCGACACCGATATCGGTTCGGATATCGACGATGCCTTCTGCCTCGCTTACCTGCTGGCTCAGGATGAGTGTGAGTTGCTGGGGATAACCACCGTCACCGGCGAGGCGAAGAGACGGGCTATGATGGCAAGCGCGATTTGCACCGCGATGGGGAAGGACGTTCCGATCGTCCCGGGGCGGGAGACGCCACTGGTCGGGGAGGTCAAACAGAAGCAGGCTCCCCAAGCGGAGGCATTGTCCGGGCTCGATCACATGAAAGAATTTCCGGAGGGCGGTGCACTGGACTTCCTTGCCGAGACCATAAGGGAGAACCCGAACGATGTGATTCTGCTCTCGGTCGGGTCTCTGACGAACGTTGGGGAGCTGTTCCTGAATGACCCTGGGGCAGCCGGTCTACTGAGAGGCCTGGTTGCCATGTGCGGGGACTTCAGATCCTCGGGACCGGTTGCGGAATGGAACGCCTCAGGCGATCCCAGGGCAACCGAAATCGTGTTCAACACACCGCTGGACCTTCACCGGTCGCTTGGGCTTAACGTGACCTCCGAAGTGAAGATGAGTATGGAGAGGGTGTTGTCGACTTTTCGATCCTCAAGGGCCGAGCCCGTTATGGATTTCGCCGAGGTATGGTTTCGGACCAACGATAGCGTGACTTTTCATGATCCTCTGGCGGCCGCCACCGTATTCAGGGATGATATCTGCAGGTTCGAGACCGGTCGTGTCAAGGTAGATATCGACGATGGAAGGGCGTTCACGAGATGGTCCGGTGACCCGTCCGGCGGACACGAGGTTGCTGTCTCCGTGGATCCAAGCATCTTCTTCGAGCATTTCTGCTCGGTTCTGGAGGGGGAGTGAGCCCGATGGGAGGACGGCCAAGAGGTAGAGGGGAGAGGTCGGCAACCAACTCAGTCAAACGCGCACTGGTCGGTTTCTCCGGCACCCTGCCCCTGTTGGCCGGGGTCATCATACTGGTAGGACTGATGAGGACCTTCGTCACCAGGGAGATGTTCAGCGCCGTGTTCACCGGCAACCTGCTTACCGATACCTTGCTCGGTTCCGTGATCGGGAGCGTGTCGGCCGGGAATCCCATCACAAGCTACGTCATCGGTGGGGAGCTTTTGGCTGAGGGGGTCAGCATGTACGCCGTCGCAGCCTTCATAGTCGCTTGGGTGACTGTCGGGGTCGTTCAGCTGCCGGCAGAGGCAGGCATTCTTGGGAGGAGATTCGCGCTGGTCCGGAATCTGGTGAGCTTCGTGCTTTCCCTGGTGGTGGCAATCGCCACGGTTATCATGGCGGGGGCTATATGATGGGCGATGCGAAGCCTAGGCAGAGGCCGGCCGGTTCGGGAAAGCGTAAGGCGTCAAACCTGAGATACGGCCTGATCTTCCTTGCGGCGTGCATAGCCCTGTGGATCGTTGCCTTTCTCATGAGCCCTGACAAGGCAAGGGAGGCCCTGGACTACAGCTGGAAGATCACCTTGCAGATAATCCCGGTTCTGCTCCTGGTGATAGCATTCATGGCGGTTGTCAATTACCTGCTGACTCCATCGATGATATCGAGACACGTGGGCCGCGAATCGGGCGCGAGGGGATGGATCGTCTCTTCCGTGGCCGGTTTGCTGAGCCACGGACCGATATACGTATGGTATCCGCTACTTTCAGATCTGAAGGAGAGGGGGATGAAGGACGGGCTCGTCGCGGTTTTCCTCTACAATCGGGCCGTCAAGCTGCCCCTGATCCCGATCATGGTTCACTACTTCGGTGCCGTTTTCGTGGCAGTGCTCCTGGCGGTCATGATCATCGGCTCTATCGGGGAGGGGCTGATCGTGGACATGGTAATGGGCGAATAGACCCGGTTTGGTACCTAACGGGGTAGCATACTTATCGGCGGATCGGCAGGGATGGCTAAGAGGAATCTGAGTTGCATATCAACTGTGCGAAGTGCCCGGGAACGTTCTGTGGTTCCGCGCCTATGGAGGAGCTGAATCGTGAGGCGTTGCCGGAATTCTGCCCGATGAGACTGTTGCCGGATGTCATAAGGGAATCGGTCGAGAAGTACGAGGAGGAAGGGGTCAGGGATATCTATGTCCCTTCAACGGTAACCGAGAAGGAGGCATACGAGAGGGTCAGGGGGACAACGATGGCCGTAAGGCCGAGGATAAAGGAGCTTATCGAGCTGGCTAGGCTTATGAAGGCGAGGCAAATCGGAATAGCCTTCTGTGCTGGACTGAAGGATGAGGCGTCGAGGCTCACCGATGTCCTGGAGGAACAGGGGTTCTCGGTTTCCTCGGTGATGTGCAAGTGTGGAGGTGTCGACAAGACCAGGCTGGGCATGAATCCGGAGGACAAGATAGGCGATCCGGATAGCTTCGAAGCGGCATGCAATCCGGTCCTTCAGGCAGAGCTCCTCAACCGTGTCGGAACCGATCTCAATGTCATAGTTGGCCTCTGTATAGGGCACGACATGATATTCAACCGGCGTTCGGAGGCCCCCGTCACGACCCTCATCGTTAAGGACCGTCTTCTTGGGCACAATCCGGTCATCGGCCTCTATAGCGGGTACCACAAGGGAGTGATTAAGTCCCAGGACAGGACCTGAATCACCGTCGGATGACCGATGGCGGTCTCTGGAATTCAGAACATCTTGAAGAGAGGCAAAGCCAGCCGCCTTTCTGAAGGGTTCACTTCATGCTGCTTTCCAAGCGATTTATCTATTCTCGTGGTCAACACCCGGATATGCGCCTTATTACCCATGTCGGTTTGATCCTCGTCCTGCTATTTTCGATCCCATACTCGCTCGCCCAGGAGGAAGCAGAACTCAGAAAGCAGAGGCTGATCTGGGTCGGTGAGGTGACCGGGTATAACGACATGTTCATCGACATGATCCCCAACGACCCGAGATTCGAACTGATAAGCGTGGTTCCCTGTACCCTTACTATACTGCCCTACGACCAGGCGGTCAGATTCGTGAGAATCTATCTCCCCAGGAAGTACAGCGCTCTAAAGGAATCCACCGACGGAATGCTGTTCCATGACTACTCTCCAAAGGTGATGACCACGAAGTACCTGGAGTGGTTCCGGCAGGGGGTCGAGGATGGAATAGGCCTCTGTCTGGTGGAGTTTGCCCAGCGAATCTCCGCATGCGGAATGGAGTACTGGCAGGATACCACGCTCTACGACGCATTTCCCGCCGACCTGTACCACAACTGCGTTGAGGCGGTGGACGGCAGGCAGTATTACAGGATCGTCCAGAATGGGCCGATTGTGGATTTTCCCGAGATCGAGAAGAGGATAATCAACTGGGGTCACCACGGAGACCTGATACCCAGGGACGGTACTACCGTTTGGGCCAGGTGGCGGGGGAGAAAGACCCCGGCCCTGGTCTCGCGTGAGTATGGTGAAGGTACGGTGCTACACTACAACCACGGCTGGGACACGATGCCCGAAGACATGAAGAGGCACTGGAGGTACCTCCCGGACTACATCTTCGCTCACCTCAGCTTCATAACCGGGCTCCCGTATCCAGATGACCTCGAGCTGACCCATGAGGTTCGTGCGCTGTTCGCGGGCCTCAGCGATCAGACCCGGATGGCGATCTCGGTTATAGAGTTCATAGAGAAGTTCGGAGCCAACGCACGTGAGTTCGAGAACAAGCTGGCGGATATGCATGAGGACCAGCTGGAGGCTGAGCAGGCATACATGGAGGGGGATCTGCAGACCGCGGCCGACATCCTTGACGAGGCGAATGAGAAGGTCACGGAGATAAGCAGCGACATGATGAGGGCGAAGAACAGGGCCATGTTCTGGATATTCGTCGTGGAGTGGCTGGCGGTAACCGCCACAGGGATGATCACGGGTTTCGTGCTGTGGACGGTAATGGTCAGGAGAAGGCTCTACAGGGAGGTTCAGGCCACCAGACTATCTCAGAGGGAGTAGGTCATCACACCGGCCTCTGTGAAAGACAGATCAGGACGGGAACTTCGGCATGGGCTGCATCGGGGGTTCAGAATCGTGCTCATAGACATACATGCTCACGCATTTTCCCGCCCCGGTCCAAGGGAGTTCTGCAGCCCGGAGCAGCTACTCGATCGATACGATGAGATCGGTGTCGATGTCGGCGTTCTCCTGCCCCTCGTCAGTCCGGAGGTATATCTTCCCCAGTCAAACGAGGAGGTCCTTTCGATCGTGGAGGAGCATGATGATCGTTTCTTGGCCTTCTGCAACCTCGACCCCAGGGCCCTGACCAACACATCGCGTGCCCCTCTCGCCGACCTACTCGACTACTACCGCGACGCGGGGTGCAGGGGAGTGGGGGAGGTCATGCCCAATCTCACCTTCCTGGACCCGATGGTGCAGAACCTCTTCCATTGCGCAGAGATGGCCGGGCTTCCACTGACATTCGATATGTCTACCAGGATAGGAGGGGCATACGGCCTGTACGATGAACCCGGGCTGCCTCAGCTTGAGTTGAGTCTGAGAAGGTACCCCGACCTGAGGTTCTTCGGTCATGGACCGCCGTTCTGGGCCGAGATAGGGGCACTGAGGCGGGATGATGACCGTGGGGGGTATCCGTCGTACGGCGTCGATGAGGAGGGAGCGGTTCCTAGGCTGCTCAGAGAGTATCCAAATCTGCACGGCGACCTATCCGCAGGGAGCGGATACAATGCGCTGGCACGGGACAGGGAATACGCAGCCCGTTTCCTGGGTGAATTTCAGGATAGGTTGATGTTTGGCCTGGATATATGTGCGCCCGACCAGGGGGTGCCCCTTGTCGGGTTTCTGGATGAACTCCTGGACGAAGGTAGCCTGAGTAGCAGGGCGTTTGCCAAGATAACATACCGCAATGCCGAGCGAGTGTTGGATATCTGAGGCTGAGAAACTGTTGGGGCTAGATTGATTAGCGGAGAATCGGATCCGCTGGGCGATCAGATGGAAAAAATCCTGTTCGTGTGCACCGGGAACATCGATCGGAGTCCCACCGCGGAGGACCTCGTTCGGGCCGCTGGAGGATTCGAAGTTAGATCTGCGGGTACCATGAGGGGTGCTCGAAGAGAGTTGATGGGAGAGGACATTGAATGGGCGGATAGGGTTTTCGTCATGGAGGACCACCACCGCAGAAGCGTGCTGGATATCGCGCCCGATGCGGGCTCGAAGACATACGTTCTCGGCATCCCTGACATCTATCCACGGGGAGATGCCAGGCTGGTGGGATTGCTGAGATCGCGACTCGCCGAGCACGGGGTCGAGGTCTAGGAACGCTCTCTGGCGAGTATCACGAGGAGACATGCGAGGACAGGCAGGGCGACCTCTATGATCTCCATCCTGAGGGTGGTCGAGCCCCTCTTCGAATGTATCTGCTCGAAATCATCGGTCGGCCCGATCCCCCATATCACGTTCACATCCCCTTCAAGCGGGAATGCCTCATCGTATTCATCCCCCGTGGAGATGAGCCGTCTGAACTCAAAGACCGTCATGCCCTCGATCTGCGAGCCATCGTAATCGGTAACATCGGAACTTCCGCCGAGTTCGGTGTCTGGGGGATGGGGACCGTAGTTGCCGGTGGAGTAGGCATCGACAACGAAGCTTCCGCCGGAGTCATCCACCCAGCAGAATATCATGTCAGCGTCTTTCATAGCTCGTGTGGGTTCAAAGCCCAGCGAGACCCATCCAGCGGTATCGGCCTCAAGGCCGAAATAGATATGCTCGGCAGTCAGGGACCAGTGAACCTCAAGCTCACCAGATATCGACTTGGAGTGGGAATACTCCGACGGCTCCACATTTCCATCGATGACGGGAAGCGCGCTCGCCGCGCCCGAGAGGAAGCATGCCACGAGAACCGACGTCAGCACGATCTGCAAGCGACACAAGGTCATTACCCCGGAGGGGACAACCCCCAGGTTGATAAAGCAGACCGGCTGGGCCTCAGTTTCACGTCTTGAGGCATTCTCCCGTCGGATGGCCAGTTGTGATGATTCTGGGTTCAGGGACATCTGACTAGAAGGCGGATTCACCTTTCAGGCGGAATCGGGTTTTAAAGAAATTCACAATGAACGACCCGAATTGCACCAGATATCTTTATGACCGTAGTCGCAACTATCAACCATGACGGAGATACAAGGTATCGTGTGGGGAAGGCCTCTGACATGGGGAACTGCCACCAGTCTTCACACCGCCTTCACCATCAAATCAGCCTCCGATAGACTGCTCGTCAAGTGCGACTTTCTGTGCTATGTTCGCTGGGGAGACGATGTCAAGGTCGAGGGTTCGGTGAGAGACAGAGAGGGACGCATATCCGACTACAAGATAAGGGGTAAACACATCCACGCCAGCAGCGTAGAGGACCTGACTCTGGGCGTGGCCTTCGAGCGTCCGTGAGGTGAACCAGATGGAGGAGAAGATGAGGAAACTGATGCATAATCTGGAGCTTCTGGTGGTCACTATAGGGAACTCAAACTGGGAAAGTGCCCGGGACGCGGTCTCCAAATCCAAGCTGTTGCTGGGGTTGATCGAGGACGAGATCGAGCAGGAGATCGCGAACAAGGGCAAGTAGGCCGATAGGTCCGGACTTCACTAGAGCTTGACGTCTATTAGCATCATCACCAGGTCCTCGTCGCCCGTGTTCTCGGTTGAGTGTCGGACCTTGGGAGGTGCGTAGACGATCGTTCCCTTCTCTATGGGGAATACGTCATCCCCGATGTGCATCTGCCCCTTGCCGCTCAGTACCAGAAACGCCTGTTCCTTGTCCTCGTGCTCGTGCGGTTTGTGGAGCCCACCGGGCTTGTAGGTCTGTACCAGGATCGATGTTCTTTCCGATCCTGAGAGAGCCGCGTGGCCCTCCTCGGTTGAGAGTACCCTCTGATCCATCAAATCCTCGGCTATCGGTAGGCCCTTGTTCTTCTCGACATCATCTATGTTCACGTGCGGAGACATCGGTCATACCTTCGGTCCAAGATGGGGAGGCGGGTTCTAAATGGTTTCCTACCCCTATGGATAGGCTCCAGCTGGAAATGCGAAGAACAGGGATGCTGTCAGACTTGGATAGGTTTAGGGAAGTCGTTATCTATGGACGATAGCATAGCCGAACAGGATAACATGAGACATGAGTGGATTCCGAGCCGGGGGTTGAATGCCACGATCGATGTCCGCGGAACGATCGAGGGCCGCTTGGAGAGCGTAACGTTCAGGACGGGGGTTGCAGGCCCCTGGAAGGGGGAATACACGCTTCCATTCACCCCGGAGATATGCGAATATCTGGACGGTGACAGGGAGTACTTCTCCTTCGAGGACTCCTGCAGAGAGCGAATCGAGCGTATCTCAGGCCCCTTCTACCGAGCTGTCCTTAGAAGGACGATGAAGATTCCCTACGGGGATACCATGGCATATTCGGAGGTTGCCGATTCGCTGGGATCCAGGGCTTACAGGGCCACGGGATCCGCTCTTGCTCAGAACCCGATAGCGATAGTGGTCCCCTGCCACCGTGTGGTCAGTAAGCATGGACTGGGCGGATTCGGGGGTGCGGTATGGCTGAAACGTCGCCTGCTGGAGCTGGAGGGTGCCGATCCTCCCTAGTCAGCCAGCGATCTGGATTTGTCGTGCGCCGCTGAAACGGCCTCTATAGCGGCCGATCTGAAGCCGCTCTCCTCCAGGGTCCGGACCGCCTCGATGGTGGTGCCACCGGGGGAACATACCCTGTCCTTGAGCTGAGCCGGGTGAAGCCCGGAGTCCAGGACCATCCTGGCCGCGCCGAGTACCGTCTGTGCCGCCATCGGGATCGCCTGCTCCCTGGGCAGGCCGTGTAGCACCGCCCCATCAGACAGGGCCTCGATGAAGATGAAGGCGTAGGCGGGCCCGCTGCCGGACAGGGCGGTTACCACGTCCATGTGCTTCTCATCGACCCTGAATGTCATTCCCACCGCACCGAAGATCTCCTCGGCCTTCTTCATGTCCTCTTCGGAGGCATGATCCCCCCCGCATATGGCGGTGCAGCTGCTTCTCACGGCGCAGCTGATATTGGGCATAACCCTCACCAGGTGGGTACCGTCGGGAAGGGCCTTCTGCACCTTGGAAAGGTTCATGCCGGCCGCCACGGTGATAATCAGTTTCGAAAGGTCCGGTTCCAGGTCGCTAGCTGCAGGAAGGAGGGCATTCGGCTTGAGGGCCAGTATCGTGATTTCCGAGATATCCACGACCTCGGAGTTATCGGCGTGGGTCCGTATCGAGAAACGGCTCTCCAGCAGCTTTCTCCTCTCGGGGTCTATATCAGATGCTGCCACGTCCTCGGCTTGAGCAACTCCGGCATCCAGCAAACCGGCGACCATGGCCTCGGTGAGCTTACCTCCGCCTACGAATCCAATCTTCATCCCGATTCCTCCTGGTAACGGCCTAGAACCTCTGCCACATCCTCAAGTCCGTCGCTAATCAGGGTTTCCCTCTCGGGGATTCCGGTTTCCGGATTCCAGCCCCTTCTCTCATAGTACTTGTCCAGTATCTTCTCGTAGATCGCGGGGTCGGCCACCTGACCGGCAAACGGCCCGGACTGTATCGGGTCCTTGAAGGTCCTGGGGGGCGGATAGTCATCGGATCTCCGGATTCCCCGCCGCACGTTTATCGCCCTCGTTAGGTCATAGATCGCCTTTGACTTGGGTAGCAACTCGGAAAGGCTGAATTCAATGCCGACGACCGCCGAGTACATCTCGGCATATAGGTTCTCGTCGATACTCAGCTCGATCCAGGGCAATCTGCAGACACCGAGCATATCGAATAGGGGCCTGATTGCCTGATGGTACATGACTATATCGACTTTCTCCTTCGTTCCCCAGTCCTGACCATTCTCAAGCTCCTTGCTTATGGGCCAGGCTCGCGTGTGGTGGGCGCCGATATCACAGGTTCCGTACGCCAGGGCCATGCACATGCTGACCCTGGAGTCGTATGCGGACTGTTCCAGGCCCTTTACGTGAACCGCGATCCTCTTCAGGTCGGGCCATTTGCTGAGCACACCTCTGGTGCCATCGGCGAGGATGGAACCGATTCCCTCGCGAAATGCGATCTTCCTCGCAAGCTCCATAGCCCCTTCCTGATCACCCCAGGTCAGATCCCCCAGATCTCCCAGTTCGTCCCTTCCGAGCATTCCCCTTTCACATGCCTCCATCACTAGACCGATAAGATTGCCCGCGGATATGGTGTCTATCCCCAGATCATCGCAGACCTGGTTCGCCTTAAGTATGAACGACAGGTCATCCATCCCAAGGTTCGAACCGAACATCGCGGCCGTCTCGTACTCCGGCCCCTCGCACACGGCACCCTTCCAGCGTCCCTCCTTGGCGAGGCAGATGTTGCCGCAGGCCATCGGACACGCGAAACAGGCGGAATCGCTGATCTTGTGTTTGAACTCCATGACATCGCCATTGATCTTGCCGGCGAAGGGGAAGTATGCGTCGGAGAAGTTGCGTGTGGGAAGAAAACCTATGGTGTTAGCGTAGTCTATGACGGTCATCAGTCCCTGTCGCTGCCAGATCTCGAGCGAGGTGTGCTCCATGAGGTACTCGAACGCCCTTGAGCTTATCTCCATCAGACGGTCCATGTTCGCCACGGGAAGGTCCCTGCTCCCCCTAACCGCTATAGCCTTGAGGTTCTTCGATCCCAGGACCGCGCCCATTCCGGTACGCCCCGCGTTTCGGCCCCAGTCAGAGTTAACGGTCGAGAACACGACCCCGTTCTCCCCTCCCGGCCCGATCGAGGCTATACGTACCTCGTCTCCGCCAAGATCATCCTTCAGGATGCGCTCCGTCTCCGTCGCCCCCTCGCCTCGCAGATGTGGAGCCCTCCTTATCTCCCAATCATCGTCATCTATCCAGAGGTAGGAGAGTTCCTCGGCCCTTCCCCTCAGGGAGATCGCGTCCAAGCCGGCAAGGCGAACCTCGGTTCCGAAACTGCCACCCATGTTGCTGTCGGCGTATATGCCCGTGGCCGGGGAGATACACGAGAAGGAGGTCTTTCCTGATGACGGTATGTACAACCCGTTGAGTGGTCCCGGGGCTATCGTGACCAGGTTATCCGGCCCCATTGGATTCATGTCATCGGTCAGGTTATCCCACGTAAGCCTGGCGCCGAAACCCCTTCCTCCGATGTACTTGAGTGCGAACTCCCTCGAGAACTCGATCTCCTTCATGGAGGATGATGTTAGATCGACGCTGAGGATTCTGTGGCTGTATCCTCCTTCAGTCTTCATCTGCGGGGCCCCCGTCATTGTACCTCAACACGCCTCCGCCCGACGCCTGGAGGTCCAGTTCCTTCATGCGATCGAATACCGGCTTGCCATCAACCAGACGAGGCTGGACCCCTAGCTCTTCCACTATCACCAGTGCGTTCTTGGGGCATGCCCGGACACAACGAGGCGACCCTGAGCAGAGGTCGCACTTGATGGGATGGTCCACCTCGGGGTGGGTGAATATGGCTCCATATGGACAGGCCTCAACGCACGCCATGCAGCCGGTGCAGAGCTCGGTATCGATCCTGACCGTCTCATCCGCGAAATCGATAGCACCGACCGGGCACGCCTCCATGCACTCGGGGTCGTCGCACTGTCTGCATACTATAGGGGTTCGCAGTATAGGGTTGGGATACAGTGAGAAGACCCTGATTGCCGACTTCTTCGGGTTATTGGATCTGAAATGGAATAGTGCACAGGCCAGCTCGCAGATCCTGCAGGCCGAGCATCTCTCGGGTATCACCGATATTCTCTTCATCGTGGCCACCGACGCAGTAGGCCCTCTGGCCTCAATCCGTGATCTGATATATATTCCCTATGCGGCAGCATCTTCTGTCCTCCCGAGGCGATCCGGGAGATTCAATATAGATTTATTAGACAAAAGAGGCAGGAGAGCCCGCTCGACGATGGGTATGCCATCTCGGGGCAGGTGAGGATCCTAGTGGGAGACGAGAGGCTTCTTGAACGTCTGGGAAGGATGGTACCGGGCTACGCAGGATACAAGGAGAAGGAACAGAGGCGTGAGGCTGACAAGCGCCAGCGGATGCATCTGGTAAGGTTGCTTGAGAAGGAGCAGCAGAGGCTGGAATCGGTCAAGGCGGATCTGGTTACCAAGAAATCCCTGGATGCTGTTGGGAACGCGGATACTATAGGGAGGCGGTTCGAGAGGCTGATAGACCGGATCCGTTTCGCCAGCTACGGATACGCCGGCTTCTTCGATGCCGAGAAGGTAAAGGAGGACAAGCTCGACCGGGTATACGAGTTCGACTCCAAGCTCATTGAGGATGTCGGTAAGATCTCTGGGAAGATGGGCGAGATCGAGAGCGCCTCCGAAGTAGATGTTATTAGGGACAGGCTCCTCGAGTTGGAACGTATCTTGGGTGAGGTAAATACCAAGTTCAACCAGAGAGAAGAGATCTTGAAGGGGTTCGCATAATTGCCAGATGTAATCGAATCTTTGGACAAGAGCGGAGACGAGATGGTTGTCAGGTGGCCGAGAAGCGGCTCCGGTGCCATCAAATCGGGCTCCCAGCTTGTGGTCCGGGAGTCTCAGGCGGCCATATTCTTCCGGGATGGTAAGGCCTACGACGTCCTAGGTCCAGGAAGACACACGCTGACCACGAATAACCTGCCGCTGATAACCGGGCTTCTCAGCCTTCCCTTCGGCTTCGAGAGCCCGTTCAGGGCGGAGGTGTACTTCGTCAACCAGAGGGTGTTCACGAACCTGAAATGGGGAACCTCCCAACCCATCGTATTCAGGGACAAGGAGCTCAAGATGGTCCGGTTGAGGGCCTTCGGCATATTCTCCCCGAGGATCAAGGATCCGACCCTCTTCGTGAACAAGATCGTGGGCACCGAGGGCCTCTACACGACCGAGAGGGTCGAGAGCTTCTTCAGGGAGATCATCGTCGCTAGGCTGAATGACCTGCTGGGGGAGATGCTGGAGACCATATTCGACCTTCCGAAGTACTACGATGAAATCGCCGCCGCTTTGAAGACCCGGGTGAGGGACGACTTCGAGAAATACGGCGTCGAGGCCATCGACCTGGTTATCAACTCCATCACCCCGCCCGAGGATGTGCAGAAGATGATAGACGCGAGGACCGGTATGAGTGCCGTGGGGGACATGGGCGACTTCTCCCAGTACCAGGCTGCAAGGGCGATGCGGGATATCGCCTCCAGGCCTGGAGGCGGTGGAGGGGACACGGCCGCAGCCGGCATGGGTCTGGGGGTCGGAGCTGGCCTCGGGATGATGATGCCGGGCATGATCCAGCGAGGTCAGCAGACGCAGCAGGGTCAGCAGGCACCGGAGAAGGAGAAGGGCGAGGAGAAGAAGAAGTGCCCCAAGTGTTCTGCTGAGGTTCCCGCCGATGCCAAGTTCTGCCTGAACTGCGGGGCCAAGCTCATAGAGACAATCGAATGCCCCAAGTGCAAGGCCGAGCTCCCGAAAGGGGCCAAGTTCTGTTCCAACTGCGGCTACAAGCTTGTTCTAACTTGTCCGAAGTGCGAGGCCGAGCTTCCTCCCGGGACCAAATTCTGTTCCAACTGCGGAACGAAGATCGAGTGAGCTGAGGGAGGCCTCCTGTGAATATCAAGTGCACCCAGTGCGGAGGAGAGATCGAGGTAGGGGAGAGGGAGCTCTTCGTCACCTGCCCCTATTGCTCGTCGGCGATATACGTAGACCCGAAGAAGGTGGTATTCCACTACGTACTTCGCTCGACCATTGATGCTGAGGGTGCCCGCAGCAATCTCAGGAGATGGATGGCCGGCAATGAAACCGTGAAGGGGCTGGAGGAGAAGTCCGAGATCGCGGAGGAGGACTTCACGTATTTCCCCTTCTGGTATTTTAGGGTGAAGAAAGACGGCGAAGAGAGGATCATCACCCGTCTGGCGGCAAGCACCCCGATAGTGGATCTGAAGAAGATCAGCATCCCTGCGGGTGATCTTGAGTTCTACGAGCCCTCGAAACACGCGTCCGAGAGCCTCAGGGAGCCCGAGACCTCGTATCAAGCGGCTCTGGCCTGGCTCGAGAAGGAGGGGGCGAAACCCGAGGAGGTGGCGGAGACCGCTCTGGTCCACGTCCCGGTCTACAATCTGAAGTACCGGTTTGACGATGAAACCTACAGCTCGGTGATAGAGGGCTCCTCCGGAAAGGTCTATTCCTCGGTCTATCCTGCGAAGTCGGAAACGCCGTTCTACCTGATCGCCGTGGCAGCGCTGCTGATCTTCCTGATCGAGGGCCTTCTCATTCCGCAGATGGGGACCAAGCTTCTGGCGTATGCGATCAGTTCAGTCCCGCTCATAGGAGCATCGATACTGGTGTCGGAGAGGGTGTAGGTGACGGATTCGGTAATCAAGGGGGTTTCGTGCCCTGCCTGCGGTGGGTCGCTTGAGATCGGGGAGGGAATGGTCACCCTGAAATGCAAGTACTGCGGTGTATCGCTGCTGGTGCGGGGCGAGAAAGGAATCAGGAGATTCCAGCAGTCTCGGGACGCGGGTAAGGATGACAGCATCGAGTCCGGCCGCAGGTGGATGGGGGGAATGGACAAGGCCAGGGACCTGCGGAAGAAGGCGGAATTCGATGAGCCCTTCCTAGTCTACCTGCCCTTCTGGCGCGTAACCGGGAAGGTGGTGGGCTGGATACTCGGGGACAAGGTGCGGAGGAAGACGGTCAGGCGCGGCAATCGAACCGAGGTCCGTACCGAAAGGGAGCCGGTTGAGAGGATGCTGATGAGGGATTACGTATGGACCGATACGGCATGCGATGTGTCCGAGTTCGGAGTCCAGAGCGTGGAGATGCCCAGGAACGACTTCCGGGCCTACGATCGAGAGATGCTACAGGAGGAAGGCATGGTATTCGAGCCGACCGAATCCATGACCGAAGCTGTGGACCAGGCCACCGAGACCATGAGGAAGTGGGCCAGGGACCAGGCGGATGTAGATGAGGTCAGTTTCGAGAAGCTCAATGTCGTGGATATCCGGACCAGCATAGTGTATTACCCCCTGTGGGTTCTCAGGTACGAGTACAAGGGCCGGACATACCAGATGCTCACGGACGGGTCGACCGGGGAGCTTCTGTACGGACGAGCCCCGGGAAGCACGCTATTCAGGGCGGCCGCCCTGGTGGGAACGATGTTTGCGGGCAACTTCGTACTGACGAGCGTGATCCGCTGGGACATAGACTCCCGGGCGATACTCGTGATCGTGGGTCTCTGTGCACTTTTCATGTTCATCGGTTTTTGGAAATTCAGATACGGCGCGGAGGTGAAGAAAGGTGGAGGAACCAAGTCTCCAATTGATTCAGCTGAGCTGCGAGAGCTGCGGAAGTTTGCTGGATTCTGAGGAAAATGAGATAGCGTTCGTGTGCCAGAACTGCGGACAGGGATACCTGATAGATGAGGGGCATCTCAGGAAGATCGATGTTATGTTCGCCTCCCCGTCCCTCGAGGAACCGGGCCGGGAGATACGGTTCTACCCATTCTGGCTGCTCTCCGCCCGGGTCAATATCGCCAATCGCTCTTCGAAGGGGGCAATCCTGGGAATGTCGTCAAGCGATCGAGGGATTCAGACTTTTGATTTCTATATTCCGGCGTTCGAGCTCCCGCTGGAGAGCCTGAGGCCTCTGGCACTGGCCCTGACGAGGTCCAATATGCAGCTGGATCTCGCGGAGGGGGAGGGGAAGGCTCTTCGGGACTGCGTCAGGTCAGAGGAGTTCGCCAAGGGGCTGGCAGATTTCATATTCCTGTCGATGGAGGCCGAGAAGTCGGACAAGATGAGATCTATCGACTATGATATCGAATTCCAGGAATCCAGGCTGGTTGCACTCCCGTTCGTGGATCTCGATGGGGGAAAGAAGAAAGATATGATCTCGGGAATGGAAGTAAAGGGCTGGTGACGCCGACGGCGGTCATGCTCTCGGAGGAGGACGTGGCCTCGCTGATATCGATGGGCGAGGTCATCGAGTGTGTCGAGGAGGCCTTCAGAGAGAGGTCGACGGGGGAGGTCCAGATGCCATCCAAACCCTATCTCTTCTTCAGGGAGTACGATGGGGATCTCAGGGTGATGCCGGCCTACATGCCTAAACACGGGGCATCTGGGGTGAAGATCGTGAACTCCCACCGCCGTAATCCCGCCGACTGTGGCCTGCCAAGCGTGATAGGAACGCTCTTTCTCGTGGATCCCCGTACGGGACTGCCGCAAGCGATAATGGCTGCGAACTCCATAACGTCACTCCGAACAGGTGCAGCCGGTGCGGTGGCAGTGAAGCATCTGGCCCGCGAGGATTCGGACGTTGCGGCCCTCGTGGGGACGGGGGTTCAAGCCGGGACACAGCTGAGGGGTATGCTTGAGGTCCTGCCTGGTCTTGAGAGGGTTCGAGTCTTCGATCTTGACCGGTCCAGGGCCCGTCGTTTCGCCCGGGACTGGGGCGATCGGGTAAATGTGACGGCTGTCGATTCGGCGGAGCATGCCGCAAAGGGTGCCGATCTGATTGTGACCACCACTCCCTCCACCAAACCCGTCATCGAGAATGCCTGGGTCGAAGATGGCACCCACATCAACGCCATAGGGGCCGATGCCCCCGCGAAACAGGAGCTCGACCTCGACATCATCCGGAGGGCCAAGATAGTGGTTGATGACTGGTCCCAAGCCTCCCACGGCGGGGAGATCAACAGGGCGGTGACCCTCGGGCTCCTGACCAGGGACGATATCCACGCGGAGCTGCCCGATGTAGTGGGGGGAAAGCAGAAGGGAAGGGAGTCGGATGGAGAGATCACGGTTTTCGATTCCACCGGCCTGGCGATACAGGATATAGCGGTCGGATACAGGATCTATGAGCGGGCGCTGGCGCAGGGAATCGGGGAAGCGGCCGACATATGGGGGCTAGGCGGATCTGCGGACACCGGCCGATTGAAGGGGGAGGGCAGGCAATAGCTATAAGGCCCGATCAAGGCGGGTCTCCCCATTGTCGGAGACACATCTCCTTCTCTACCTCGCACTGGGAGCTTTTCAAGGCATAGTCGAGTGGTTTCCCCTCAGTAGCTCGGGTCAGATCTCGCTGATACTGCAACACTACGGGCTGGACCCCGTTGAGGCGCTCTCAACCGCCCTCTGGATCCACTCAGGCTCCCTTATGGCGATCCTCGTCAGATTCCGGGGCGAGTTCCGCCGGATGTTGTCCTCAGTAGGCGAAGGCAGGACCGCTAGGACCGACGAAGGCAGGATAGCGAGGTTTCTGGTGGTGGGAACGGCCTTCACCGCCCTGACCGGGATACCGGCATACGTGATATTCTTTGAATGGTTCTCCGAGAATCCGGGATCCGGGGTATTCACCCTTCTGGTCGGTGTGTTGCTTGTGATCACGGGGATCGTGCTGGTGCTGGGAAGCCGTCTGGGATTCGGCGAGCGAAGGGCGGCTGACCTCAATTGGCTTGATGGGGCTCTAACCGGGATAGCTCAGGGATTCGCCGTCCTGCCCGGGGTGAGCAGATCGGGGTTCACCGTTGCCGCGCTCCTGGGGAGGAAGATGGAGAAGGCCGATGCACTCAGGCTGTCCTTCCTGCTTGACGTGCCGGCGATAACCGGGGCCATGGCACTCACCTACTACGTTTCCATCGATAACGGGGCGATCTTCACCCTGCCCATGGCCCTCGCGGTGCTGGCGGCCTTCACGATGAGTTACTTCTCGATGACCGCACTCATATCGTTTGCCAGGCGCATCGATCTCTCCAAGTTCTGTATATTGTACGGGTCGCTGGCCGCGGCGGCTGCGGCGATCCAGATTCTTATCTGACGCGGAGCCGATACCGATGAAACCAAAGGTCTACATACACAGGATAGGGCCCTCCTATCGGGACTACATGACCGACGATAACGAGGAGATGCTCGAAAGTTTCGCAGCGGTGATAAACGATGGACCCGTGATCGAGAAGATCGATAGAGAGGAGCTTGTCCGCAAACTGGGAGAGTCGAACTGTCTCCTCTCACTGAACGGGAACGGCGCGACCGATATAACCGAGGATGTCCTGCTGGAGGCGGGGACGATCGAGGTAGCGGTGATTTCGCATTACTACCACGTTCTGCACGACAGGGCGATCAGGGGCTGGGAATCGGCCGGTTTAGAGGTGATAGATGCCTCGGACGGCAACAACCGCGCGGTGGCCGAGTGGACGCTGGGGGCTGCGATCACGGGGATGTACAGGTTCCTGGAGTACGATCGGGCGATGAAGTCCGGCGTCTTCTGGCCCGATAGTTCAGGGGCCGACCAGCTGGAGGGAAAGACTGTCGGCATAGTCGGACTCGGAAGGGTCGGGAGAATCGTCGCGAGTTACCTCGGGGTCTTTGACCTAGAGCTGATCGGTTACGATGCCTACCTCTCCGACGAGGAGATCCGTGATATGGGCGTGGAGCCCGTTGATCTCATGGATCTCATGGGGAGGTCGGACATCATCTCCTTTCATCTCCCCGTGACCGAGGAGACCAGGGGGTTGATAGACGCGAAGCACCTTGAAGCCGTGAAGGACGGGGCCCTCATCATCAACTCGGCGAGGGCGGCGATATTAGACGGTCGGGCGTTCCGGGAGGAGCTGGCTAGGGACAGGTTCCGGGCGGTTCTGGACGTGTACGAGCCCGAGCCTCCTCCCCTAGACGATCCGCTTCGAGGCCTGGAAAACGTGGTAATGACACCACACATAGCGGGAAACACGCGACAGATGCGCCATGATTGCGGTAAGATCGCAGTAAGTGCGATCAGGGAGTACTTCCAGGCCCGGTGATGCCATTGGAAAACCGTTACACATAGCTGATTTATACCGTTTCAGCCAATGTGACCATGGTGTCGTCTTGAATGTGAGGTATATCATCATAGCTGGGGCAGTCCTGCTGGTCACCGTTGGTATCCTGCTCAGTCTACCCGAGGAGGAGTTTGGTAACCGCTTCGAGCTCCTTCCCGCCGTTAACGCGGGTTTCGCGGGATACATCCCGATCGAGATCAAATACGTGCCGAGCGTCGGTGAGTACGATATCGAGGAGGACCTGGGGAATGTGAGGAATATCGATGATTTCGCCTTCTCCGATGCCGAGCTGAGGAGGCTGGCGGAGAACGGCTTCTTCGCCAGGAAGTCGTACGAGCACGAGATCTACGAGGTCTACAATGGGATGAGGAAGAGGAATACACCGATCTTCGTTACCACAGACAGTATCCTACATGCATACCACATACTTTACGACTACGTCCTCAGACAGGCCGAACACAACGAACTCGCGGGATCCCTGCTCGACCTGACCTCATCGATGGTCGATGCGGCGAAGGATCAGTATGCATCATTGGAGGACCCCAGTGTCAGGGAGGCCGCCAGGCTGAACGTTGCCTACTTCTGCGTGGCTGGGAAACTGCTGGACGCATCTTTTGACTGTCCCGACTACGTGAAGGATGAGGTCGAGGGGGAGATGGGCCTGATAACCCAGCATTCCGGCTTCTCGAGCTCTCCGATTTTCGGGGTCCAGGAGGACTACAGCCAGTATGTCCCGAGGGGCCATTACACGCGATCCGAGGTTCTCAAGTCGTACTTCAGGGCCATGATGTGGTACGGCCGCATGACCTTCACCCTGAAGATGGAGGAAGAGAAGGCCGAGATAGAGCTCGGGCGAAGGCACACCCGTCAGGCACTGCTCGTCGTGAGTGCGATATCAGGGGCTGAGGTTTCGGGCGGTTCGGCGTTTGACGTATGGCAGGACATCTACGAGCCCACCGCGTTCTTCGTGGGGGAGACTGACGACCTGAGCCTCTATGATTACCTGAATCTGTCACGGGATGTCCTCGGCGAGGAGGTCACCGAGGAGGAACTTGCATCCGACGGGAAGGTCGATGGGTTTATTCGGGAGGCCCTCTCCCTGCAGCGGCCGAAGATAAGTTCAACGGGATCAACCTCCAACATGCAGGGGTTCCGGTTCATGGGTCAGAGATTCATACCCGACTCCTACATGCTCCAGGAGCTGGTCTACTCCAAGACCTCGAGGATGATGCCCAAGGGACTGGACGTGATGTCTGTACTCGGCTCCGAGAGGGCGTGGGAGCTTCTTCGTGATGAGTGGGATGAGAGCAACTACGAGGAGCAGATGGAGAAACTTAGAGAGGAGTTCTCGGAGGTCACCCTGGGGGAGTGGACCCAGAACCTCTACTGGCTGTGGCTCTATACGCTGAAGCCCTTGCTGGAAGAGCGCGAGGGCGCATACCCGGGCTTCATGCTGACCGAGGCTTGGATCGACAAGCAGTTGGTGACCGCACTGGGCTCCTGGACGGAACTGAGACATGACACCATCCTCTACGCCAAACAAAGCTACACCGAGTTAAGGGGTACCCCGGGGAAGCCCCAGTTGGTTAAGGGCTACGTGGAGCCCAACCCCGAGCTCTACGGTAGACTCTCCTCCCTGGCCCGGATGACCAGGGAGGGCCTGAAGTCCAGGTCGATGCTCTCAGAGGAGTTTGAGTATCGATTGGAACTGATGGAGGATCTCTGTGTGAAGCTGGCCCAGATATCGGCGAAGGAACTGGAGGAGAAGCCACTCGACAAAGGGGAGTACGAGACGATATGGAATATCGGCGGGACCTTGGAGGAGCTTATAACCATCCCGCCCGAGATGTCCGGGATGACCACAGATGCCGACACCAAGATGCCGGTTGTCGCTGATGTCCACACGGACCCGAACAGCGGCCTGTTTCTGGAGGAGGCCACCGGGTGTCCCATGATGCTTTTCGTGATCGTGGATATCGAGGGGCAGTTCTACGTAACGGCTGGAGCATCCTTCTCGTACTATGAGTTCCTGCAGCCCCTGAACGAGAGGCTAACGGACGAGGAGTGGCAGGTAATGATTGAATCGGGTAACAACCCGCCTATGCCTCAGTGGACTGAATCGGTATTCACCTTAGGGTGAGCTATCGAAAAATTCTTCACTGCGCGCACCCTGCCGTCACCATGTTCGGTCGACAGTTAATCTTGATCCCGATAGCGATCGTTCTTGTCCTGGGATCAGCCTCTGCCTTGGGCGACCTGGATTACTTCCGGGCCATCTATGACGGGGACTGGAATTACTCCTTACTCGGGAGGCTGGGTTTCGATGCGGTCTACGAGCCGATGAACTGGCGGTCGGGAGTTGACGAGTTGTACCCTAGGATCGAGGAGGAGACCCTGGAAGCTGCGGCCAACGGGATGTTCTACATCCCCGAACCGAGGTATCGGCCCAGACCCGAGTTCAACTTCACCTATGCGGTGAACGAGCACGGTGCGGTACAGGAATCAACCCCGTCACCCTTGGACGAGGAATACTGGATCAAGTACATGGAGGAGCCGGGTGTAGCCATCGCCAACCTCTCCCTTGCGTATCCAGTATGGGGGATAGTGTGGGACATGGAGGTCTACTACAGGCACTGGAAGTGGAAAGAGTGGACTTACTACTCCTACACCTATGACAGCGATGCTATCCGACGGTTCGCCGAAGAGAAAGATGAGGATATTCCGGATCTCCCCGCTTCAGAGAGGCGGGAGTGGCTCGAGACGAGGGGACTCCTCGATGACTACCAGCTGTGGCAGGAGGAGACCGTTCGGGGTTTCGCTAGGAGGACGGCGGAGAGGATAAGGGAGATAAATCCGGATCTCTACCTCGGAACTCTGGGATACCAGGATGTCTGCTGGTGGTTCCTGAGCATACTGGAGGGCTTCTCCTGCGAGGAAAGGCCGGTGATGGCCTGGCACGAGGACACCTACGGCGGATACGGGACCCAAGAAATCAACGACAACCACGACGCCTTCGCGGAGCGGCGGATGAACGCAAAGGTGATACCGGGGCTCTGGACCTACCAGATACCGCCCTTCAAGCTGCTGATGAACATGGAGTCCGCGGCTAGGTATGAGTACGCCTCGACACCGGACGGGGAGTTCTGGACCACGTACAACGGGAGCTTCTGGATATTTCCCAGGGGCGCTGACCCGTGGAGGCTTGGAACCGAAAGCGGCTATATCAAGGCTTTCGAGCTACTCGAGACCCAGATATACTTCAATCAATCGACCCCGAATCCCCTGCCGAAGTTCTGCATCTACCCCGGCGTCGAGATACAGCCCCATCGGGGGCCGGACGGGATATCGGCTATTCTGAATCCCTGGCGAACGGAAGATGGGGAGCAGCTGCCCCCACTGCAGGGCTTGGCGTTCTCCGATGTCGAGCTGTCTCCCGGTATTGAGTACTTGAACTACGTAAACGTGGAGATGGAGGAGAAGTCGATATCCGAGCCTCAAATTCCCCTCGAGGAGCTTCCATGCATCATCTGGGGTCTGGAAGAAGCGGATCTGGAACGCACCATGGCTTGGGGGAAGATCCACGAGCTCGAGGACCTTGCGTCAACCTACGGACTCTTGGGCTTGGATGATATCCCGGGTCTCTCCCAGTCCCTCGAGAGTTCGAAGAAAGCCTTCCGGGAGGGTAACTATCGAATTGCCCTTGAAACCGCCGAGGAGGCTGCAAACTCGGGATACGGGCTGGTAATGGAAGCCGTCTGGCCCTTCGTTGAGCAGGGCTTCGATAACCCCAGGAACTCCACCGTTCCGATGGTGATACTGAACAAGATCTACTCGGCCGACCGGATGCTTAAGGAGGGCGAGACCAGCAAAGGCAGGGCCTATCTGCTCAAGGCCCTCAATGATTGGAGTGAGATACCCGAATCCCTCGGCGTCATCGGTCCAGGTTTCGCCCTTCTCGCCCTCTACCTCTGGGGCGGTATGCGAGGCAGGAAACCGGGTCACGGTTTCCGATAGCTACGTCTGACGAGAACGGTCAGAATGACCACCGCGGCCAGTATGGCCACGATGACCAGTATGCTTGCCCATAGGCTCTCGAGGGCCTTGAGGGCTGTGAAGACTCCCAGTGAGGCCATTGTGACCAGTATCCCGGCCAGTAGTACGCCAAGCGCGATGGCAATCGATGCCTTGGTCCTATTCAGGTCGAGAAGAAAGGCGGCGAGACAGCCGGTATATGCACCGGTCCCGGGGAGGGGGATCGCCACGAACGAGGCCAGACCCACGAGGCCGTACCGGCTGGTCCTCTTCCTGGCTGACGCCCTTACGGATTCCACTCTGTCGTAGAAGTGCCTGTGGATCCATCCTATGCGAAAGAGGCGCTCGTAGGCGAAGTCGAGGAAGACGAATATCGGCGGTATTATGAGGACGTTGGCCACGGTGCATACGAGGAAGACCGGTACTGGGTCAAGGCCCAGTGCTATGCCGACCGGTATGCTCCCCCTGAGCTCGATGTAGGGCAGAAAGGTAATGAAGAGCAGGTAGAGGTAGGATTCAAGGGATCCAGGAACAGGCAGCATCTGCCCCCGCTCCGGCTAGCCCACCTGGAACTGTGCCTCGGGTTTCCTGGTTCCCAGACAGACTATGGTGCTGCCCCTTATGATCAGGGTTCCATATCGCTTCGCCGGGTTGCCGTCTTCGATCTCGGTGGCTCCCGTGAGGGTAACGTTCATATTGACGTCATAGTTCCTCAGTTCCCCCTCGTAGAGCTTGTTATCCTTGGTCTTTATAAGGACCGTCTTGCCTAGGCAGCGCGTCAAAACATCAAAAGGCCTAATCATGGTCTGTTTCTCCCTAGAACGGTATCGAGAACGGCTCTCGTGTTTTCACGGAAAACTTCTTTTATATCTTTTTTCTCCCGCTCGGTGTTCGTTTCCCAGTGAAGTCGTCCCAGTTCGCCCCACAGGTCGTGGCATACCTCCTCACTGCATTCGTAGTTGTCGTGGAGTTCGGGACCGTGAATCCTGCAGATCCTGCATCGCTCCTCCTTCTCAAGGGTGGAGGGGTCTATCCCCCGTGAGATAAGCAGATCGGTTAGAAGCTGCAACGTTTCAGGTTAGGAAGCGTTTTACTTAATTCTTTTCGAGGTTCAGCCCTCGAGAAGCCAATCACTCAGCTTAACGCGCTTCACCCTTCCGCTCTTCTCCCTCTCGACAACGCCTCTGCGCTCCAGGGCCACGACGGCGCGCGATATGGTGGCCTTCGAGAGTTTTGTGGCCCGTACAAGCTCGGCCTGCGTGGCCCTCTTCCCGTCTGCGAGCTCACGGACTATCCTCCTCTCCCTTCCGTCAAGCACCTTGATCGCTATATCCGTGGCCTTCCCCGGCTTCGGCCAGAGGAGGCTTCGCAACAGGTAGGCCACCAGAGCGACGATGAATACTATTGCCGCCAGGACGAGATAGAGCACGAGTCTGGAGTCCTTGGAGGGGGCGAGGGGCGAGTGCCCTATTGCAACGGGCAGACTGTCTGTTCCCGTGGCCGTCCATTCGCAAACCGTCCTCCCTGAGTTGTAGTAGACGCTCCTGAGGTGTTCTCGGGCCTTTCCCGAGGGGAGGTATACCTGAACCTCCTCGGGCATTTCAAGCCTGACGGACCACTCGTCGACATCAGACCCGGCCAGGAAGACTGTCGAGTACTGCCACAGGTTCCCGCTCTTCGAGGTGAAGTTCGAACTCAGGTAGCTAAGCTTCACCTTCTCCTCATCTCCCTCCCTTAGGGGCGATCTGAAGAGGTATCTGATGACGGTTAGGTTGGCGGAGGATCTAATCGTGTAATCCAGTGCTCCGAGGGAGTCAGTGACCTTGAGTTCGGTCACTTTCCCGGGCAGACGGAATTCGTCCCCGAGCACGGACCCGGACACACCCAGGTAGGTGAGTTCAAGGTTCTCCTCCGAGTACATGTTGGTGAGGACCATGACATCGGCCCTGACCGAGGTTATCTTCGATACGTCCTGCGACAAGACGGTCGATGGATAGAGAGCCAGCAGGCAGGTTACCAACCAGGCCAAGAGCCTCTTGCCCATTCTTCACAACTCACATCAGTGAGATTATAGGGGTTAGAAGAGATCTGACCATGTAGAAGACAAGGGCCAGTATGAATAGATAGAGGACTATCTTCACGAGTCTCTTCAGGTCCGAGTCAAGGGCACGCTCAGTGCTCAATTCAGTCAGTATCTGATCCTGCTGTGCGAGTATCTGGTCCAGCTTGTCCTCGATGGTCGGATTCTCCTCCTCGGCTGCCTCGTCTTCCATTCCTTGCCCCCTTTGTACCAGCCGCGAGGGCGGCTTGAGCCAATTTAAATTTATCATCCATGCTCTTCATCGATATCTTGGCCGTCAGGACTTCTATGCCATAGGTACCCTCGATCTCGTCCCTCAGACCGGCGTCCGATTCGTCGATTATCAACACATCCAGGAAGTCACGGTACAGCCTCGCGACGGCTGCCGGGGACACCTCGTATCCCAACGCCCTCAGCATCTTGCCCGCGGGCCCGCTGAAGGGGGAGTTCTGCCTTATGGGTGACACGGCCACGACCTTCTTCGAGGCCAGGATATCCCTCACCCCCGGAAGCTTGATGATAGGGCCTATCGAGGTCACTGGATTGGATGGTCCGATTATCACCAGATCGGCTTCCTGCAGGGCTCTTCGGGCCGGTGGGGATATCTGGGCATCCTCGATCCCCTCGAACTCTATACCTCGGATCGCGTCCCTCCCCCCATCTCGAACCCAGAATTCCTGGAAATCCTTGACCCCATCCGGGGTCTGGATCCTGGTGGTCACCTTGCAGTCGGTCATGGGCCAAACGGATTGCTTGATGCCCAGCTTCCTGCACTGTGACTGAACCGCCTCAGAGAGCGAGAATCCCTCGTCTAACTTGGATGTGCGGTATGAGGCGTTCTTCCGGTCCCTGTCCCCAACCCTGAGGAGGTCGTCGATTCCCCTTTTTCGCCGATCATTGTATACCCGGTATGTGTCCCCACTTATCCCGTACCAGTTCTCCTCATCTATGATACCGGCCAGGGTATAGAGGACGCTGTCGATGTCGGGACAGATGTAGATATCCCCGACCACAAGATCATCCGCGGTGTTTGCTACGATATCGAGCCGCTCCGGAGGGATGATTCTTGAGATCCCCTGGAGTAGCTTCGGTGTCCCCGTTCCCCCGGAAAGCACACAGACACTACCTCTCAACGTACCTTCCCCGTTTTTCGATGGACCTGCATCTCTCGAGGACCTCTTCGGCATGCGGGAGTTCAACCCGGTAGCCCTCCACCGCGGCCCGGTAGAACCGGTCGAATTCGTGGAAGTGGGTGCTCTTCATCGTTGTCTTCAGGAGGTGAAGGTCAACCGCCCTCTTCTCCACGTGGTCGCTGTACTCGGCCAGGCCGAAATCGACGAGGTAGAGCTCATCGCCTCGGAGAATCATGTTTGACGTGGTGGGATCGCCGTGGACTATTCCCGAGTCGTGGAGAACCGCGAGTTGACGGCCCGCCAATCGGCATGCCCCAACGCGTCCCGGTGCCTCCGAGTTCAGATGATCCCTGAGCAAGACCCCGTTGATCTTCTCCATGAGTATGACGCAGCTTTCGGGCCACACACCGAGAATGGCTGGCACGTTCGACCCGCTTCTTCTGGCATCGTGAATTATCCTGGCTTCGGCGACGGTCCTCTGCCTCCGGAGCTGGAGGTCGAGCTCCTGGATCCTATACCCCTTGGGTATTCTCTCCTTCACCACTACCTCTCCGAAGTCCGCGCATGGGAAGAAGATGTCGGAGAAGTCGGCGGTGTAGAGGTTCGCCTCTGCCCCCTTTGCCATGATCGTGATCATCGAATCCAGGTTGTCACCACCTGATCCGTTCTCCACCTGGGCCGGACCCGAGCGTCCTTTGGGTCGATCGATCCGGCCGACTCGTACATCTGTATACCGTTGAGGGCGATCATGGCTCCGTTATCCATCGCGTACTCGATCGGCACGGTATGGAACTCGCAGCCCCTTTCCCTGCACATCGTATCCAGCATCTCCCTGAGCCGCTTGTTGGCCGCAACCCCCCCGGTGAGCAGGACCTCTGTCTTGCCGGTGTGCGCAACGGCCCTCTCCGCGACCTCGGTGAGCATGGAGAATGCGACCTCCTGTATGGAGAAGCAGAGATCCTCGAGGCTCTCTCCGGTCCGGTGCAGATCGACGGCATGTGTGACCAATCCGGAGTAGCTTAGGTCGGTGCCCTTAACCGTGTAGGGGAGGTCCACGTACTTGCCCCCATGGGCCAGCTTCTCTACCCTCTTCCCACCCGGGAATCCCTCTATCCCCACCTCCCTGGCGAAGGTGTCCAGAGCGTTCCCGATGGCGATATCCTGGGTCTCCCCGAAAACTCGATACCGGTCCCCAACGTGGGCAAGGATCTGGGTGCTGCCCCCGGAGACATAGACCGTGACCGGATCCGAGCAATCGGCGGTAGCCTTCCCGATCTCCACATGGGCAACGCAGTGGTTGACCCCGGCCAGTGGGATGTGGTGATAGAGCGCGAGCACCCGAGCGCCTGTGGCGACCGTCCTCAGGCAGGGCCCGAGGCCGGGGCCTCTGGAGAAAGCGATGAGGTCTATATCACCGATATCCAGATCCGATCCCCCGAGAGTCCGCCTCAGCAGGCCGGGAAGCTTCTCCCCGTGGTGCTGAGCGGCCTCCCTGGGGTGGATGCCGCCTTTGGCCGGGACGTATTCGCTCTTCGCATTGGCGACTATCTTCCCCGAGTCGCTGGCCAAGCCTATTCCAAGGGTGTGAGCTGTCCCCTCAATCCCAAGGCACAACATTGAGCCTTACCTCGAGCAGCTTCGGTTCGTGTTTCGACCGGGGCCGATGGCCCCGTATCCTTTACTCGGTGAGAATAAGTGGCTATTCCTTCTTTTTGAAGTCGGTGTATCCGCACTTACCGCAGGAGTATCTGTTCTCATGCTCCGCCATATACACACCCGTTCCACACCTCGGGCACTCCTGCTTATCCTTGTGGATCTTGCCGTCTTTCACCTTGTATATTTCCCACATGTTGGTCATTGGACTTCCAACTGCCATCTGACCCAGATATCTTATAACTCTTTTTTAAGCCCGTCTATGGCGCTATCTCTCGAGGATGAAGGTCGTCTCGGGCAGTTCCGCGACCTCGCCTATGAGGACACGATCAGAGAGCTTCTCGGCCACCATAACCGGCTCAAGTTCCTCGATCATCTTTGCGGTTCTGGACAGGTTGCTCGTCTTGTCCGCATACAGCTTCAGTATCGGATCGCCCTTCTTCACCAGGTCGCCGACCTTGTTGGGGATACATACGCCCGACCCCTGGTGACTGGGCGCTCCCAGGCTGCGGGCTATGGAAACGATTTGGGTGTTGTCTATCCAGAACACCTCTCCGGACTTCTCGCTCTCTATCTCCAAGGTACACTCACCAACAGCGATGTCCTCGGGCTTCAAGTTCGGGTCGCCGCCCTGCGCCTCGATAATCTCCCTCATCTTCTGGAGGGCTTGACCAGACCGGAGTGATTCCAGCGCCAGCTCCTTCGCATCCTCGACGCCGTTCATTCCAAGTAGAATGCCGGAGAGCGATGCGACCTTCTGAACGAGATCTGGGGTCAGCTCCGGGTTCATCAAAGTTGCCAGGGCCTCCTTCGCCTCCAGTGCGGGACCGACGTTCCTGCCTATCGGCTGCTCCCCGAACGTGATTCCACACTGAACCGACAGCCCCAGTTTTCTGCCCAGGCGGATGAAATCCCTGCCGAATTCGTTGGCGTCATCCACGGTACTCAGCTTGGCGCCCTTCCCGGTAGGAAGGTCTATGACCACGTAGTCCGCGCCCGCGGCCTTCTTCTTTCCCAGAACCGACGGGAGGTAGAGGGGGTCTATCGACAGGGGATACTCGACCTGAATGAAGAGATCATCTGCGGGAGCCAGATCAACGGCCCCGCCCCAGGCCATGCACCCATTGGTCTTCGCCACGACCTCCCTTATCTCCTCCAGCTCCAACTCCACCGGGCAAAGGATCTCGACCCTGTCGGCCGTTCCAGCCGGGGAGGTGATGGCCCTGGATGAGGTCTTCGGTATAGTGTAGCCCAGGCTGGCGATAACCGGGACCAGGAGCATCGTGGTCTTGTCGCCGGGCACTCCGCCGATGCTGTGTTTGTCGAATATGGGGTGTTTGTCCCACTCTAGGCTTTCCCCAAGGTCGACCATCGCCCTGGTCACCGCCTCCGCCTCATCGAGGCTCAGGGGCCTCATCTCCAGGGAGGTGATGAAGGCCGCGATCTCGAGGAAGGAGAGGCTGCGATCCATAACGTCCTTCACTATCTGCCTGTGTTCCGTTGCCTGCAGCATCCTGCCCCTGATCCTGTCTGTGATGTATCTGACGGATTTGGGCTTGAGGGCAGGGACCACCTCCACCCGGTCAGGCTCACCGAGGTAGCTCTTCAGGTCCTTGTATATACCCAGCTCCCCTGGCTTGACCGTCTCGGTGGCGATATCCAGTATCGCAACGATCTCCTTCTCCCCGGAGGTTATCCGAATACGGTCAACCGCCTTGAGGCCCAATTCATCCGCATCCTCCTCATTCAGAAGGGCAACCAGGTACTCGCCAGCCTGAATATCCAGGAATTTTGTCTTGAGTTCCATAACCTATTCCTCCCAATCATCCCACTCTACTAGCCCCTTGAGTTCGGGTATCAGGTGTTCGTATCTCCGCATCACCTCATCCACGTCAGGGGGGGCCACGATGCCCTGCTCGGTGATGATTCCATTGAACATATCGATAGGAACGGTCTCGAATGCCGGATTTCGGACCTTGAACGGGACATTGCCCTCGATAACCTCTGAGGACGCCCTCTGTTCCACAGGTTGAACGTAACCTATTGCGACCAGGGGGTCGAACTTCTGGGTCTCGCACACCGAATAGGAGGGGATTCCCAGGTCCTTGGCGAAGCTAATGACCATGTAGGACCCTATCTTGTTGTACAGCCTTCCCCCGCCGACCGAGTCAGCCCCGATCAACACCAGATCCGCTTCCGATAGATACATGTGGGTCGCCGAATCCACGAACAGGGTTGTGTCGACGCCGTTATCCGCCAGCTCACGTGCGGTCTTCCTTCCCTGCCATCTGGGACGGGTTTCAGTGCATATGACGCTGACCTCCTTGTGCTTGGATTCGGAGATTATCAACGACGTCACGCTGGAGCTGTGGCAGTGGGTGAAGACCGTGGCACCGTCCTCGATCACGTCGGCGCCGTGTTCGCGTATCTTGGCCAGGTTGCTGTCGAGCACCTCCAGCATATCGTCGATCTTACCTTCCGCGTGTATCCTGGACTGATCGAGCCCCAGGTCTCCCTGCTTCTTGGTCGCGTGTATGACCGAGGCAAGAACGTTTCTGAGACCGGGCTCAGTCACCCTTATCAGAGACAGCTCGCGGGCGGTCTCGGACATGCGGCCCAGGAGTTCGGAACGGTTGTCCACTTCCGCATTCTTCACTAGTATTCTGAGCGCCCTCAATCCCGCGATGGCAACGTTTCTCGCTCCCTGGATTTCCAGGCTTCTGATACCCTCAGCGATCTTACTTATCTCCTCCATCCACTGCACTACCCTTATGCTGAACAGGGAACGGACGGAACTCTATTAAATTGGACTGGAGGAGCGGCCGTTTCAGCTCAGAAGGAAGAAGGGATTTGACCATGCCCTGCGGCCCTCGCTGTCTACCAGCTCCACCCTCAGATAGTCTTTCGGCGAGAACCCGTCGGGAACCTGGGATCGGGTGATCGGTTCACCCCCGCAGTACTGGACGAATCCACTGGACCCCCATGATCTCCAACGCACCTGGTGTACCGGGGTGCAGCTGAACTCAAATGAGGATTCCCCCGAATTGAAGGAGATAAACCGGGGGCCTTGGGTTGAGTAGAAGGAGCCCTTCCTCAGGGCATCCAGAATCGAAGGGTGTTTGAGTTCATCTGCCCACACCTCTATCCAGGCGTGGCCAGCATCCGAGAAGTACCTCTTCTCGGGGTTGAGGTGGGCGTCGTCGCTGGCAACGCCCCACACCCTCATTCCAGATCGAAGCAGCATGTCCCAGAGTTCGGTGGATAGGCCGTTGGCATATGCCTCATCACAGTAGGCGTTGTAGATCTCGATGGCGTCTATCGCCGGGCATTCGAGGTAGGTCTCGGGCATGGCTCCGGAGTACGATGGATGAGCACCTATGGTAAACGCGCCTTGCTCGGCGAGCATCTTCACCTTAGTGCAGAAGGAAAGGGATGGATCAGGGGCCCGATCCACCGCTATCCCTATGACATCGGGCTGGCCACCTACCTCTATGCCATCAAACGTCGACATGGATTCTGTAGACAGGTGTCCTATGGGGGTTACCTTCCTGTGGTCTGTGATCGCGATGCAGTGGTAGCCGAGGTCGGCGTAGCGGTTCACGGTGTCGGTCGGAGAGAGGCCCCCGTCGGATTCCCTTGTGTGGCAGTGAAGTGCGGTTCTCACCCACTGTCCGTGGCCGCTGAAGGGCAACGGTTCCAGTTCCCAGTCATCCATGTCTATCTCGAGGGGGGATAAAGAGGGCTGTAAATCTGTTACGGGGCGCTGCCCCTGCCTGAGGGCTAGGAAAGGGGAAGGAAGTAGAGTATAGCGGCAGATAGGATGGGAACGGTGATGTTGTCGTCGATATTCGGTAGCCTTTCAATCAGACTTGCTGCAGCCGCCAGGGGTATTCCGTACCACCCAAGGATCGGATACGCTATGAGCGAGCAGACGCCGAACATAGCTACCGTGCCGTCCCAGGACTTGACGTGATCCCTCTGGGTATAGGCCCTCACCAGCCCGGTGGCTGAGTCCCCGAAGGACATGAATAGCATCGGGATCAGTCCGATCCAGACGTTGCCCAGTAGGACCCCCGCCCCCAGGATGGCCCCATATGCTATTGCGAAGTGAACCTCGTAGGCATTTTCCTCTATCTGGAAGGACCTCAGGGGGGCACGAATACGCCTTACCTGGATGTAGGCCGCGAAGAGCAGCGCCGCCCCCACCACAACCCAGTAGTATCCCTCAAAGAAGATAGGTATGAGCAGGGCCGTCACGCCGGCGCCGAGGGCGTGGACCGCCTTGCGGCCAACATACTGGGCCGGTATGTTCTCCCACCTTGTGGCCAGATCGTGGAATATGCGGGATATGTAATGGATCACCGCGAGGTTCCAGGCCCCAAGAAGGCCGGTGATCACAGCTATCTGCCAGGGATCGTACACCATGTATGGCTGGCGTTTGTTCGTCCGTTGCTTATCAATCTTCCACCGAGATAGAGGATCGATCAGGTCCCCGCTTCCACGGGTTGCCGAGAGTCCGCCTTTTCGCCTTTTTCCCGGGAGAGCATGTCGGCGATGGGGTTATCGCTCTCGACCTTTATCCTGGCGCCAACCGGGCAGACCTTAGCACATAGCCCGCACTGCAGACAGATCCCGCGGGGGTAGCCCTCCTCCATGGTTATGCTGTTGGTTGGGCAGGTTGCCGCACAGAGGCCACACCTGGTGCACTTCGATTTGTCAACGTAATAACCGCCTCGCTTGTTCCGCTTGATAGCATTCGACGGGCATATCCTGGCGCATTCCCCGCAATTTATGCAGGTCAGGTAGTACCCGTCTTCGGTCTTCCTGATGGCCCCCGTGGGGCACTTCCTCAGGCACTTGCCACAGCCTATGCAATCCGATGAGGTCAGGTACACGATATTACTTAACACTGTTAACATTAAAATCCTCGCATATCTGTACTTGCTTGACAGCAGCGGTGATGCTATCGAATGTCACAGGGCCGCAAAGATTCTTATCTGGGCCGCTTGAGGATCGAAAGTGAAGCGCGAACTAGCTGAAATCCGGGACGGATATGATGCCTGCTGCGGTCTATCCCACTCGGGGTGGTACGCGGGAGTTCAGGTGATCGACGATATCGACTCGGCGTTCCTATCGGAGGAGGAGCGACCATACGATGAGGCGCGAGAGTCCAGTCACAACTGGGAGCAAGCGGTGCGAAGCCTGAACAGGCGCGTCCTCCTTGTAACGGGGGAAGAGGGGGATGCCCGGGAAATTGCCAGGGCAGATCTGGTGTGCGGCCCCGAATCGCCGAAGGAGAGGAGCAAAGGACCGGTTCTCACATGGACCCAGAGGAGGCTCGGTTCCTGGGAGCTGAAGCTCCACTCGGACGGAAAGGCGAAGACCGTTCTAGGCAGTCGCGCGGTGCTCCGCGGTCCAAAGGTCGCCATATGTGCCGATGGGCTGTTCCTGGCCTGCGAGCGCGACGATGGGAAGGGAAGAGGGGAGGTTCTTCTTCTCTCATCCGAGGGCAGGCAACTGATGTCCGTCGAGGGAAGGAACCCGATTCTGGCCGCTTCAGCTGAGGGATTGCTGCTGATGACGGAGCGGTGCTCTAGGAACTCCGTCAAGCTTCGGATTCAGGAGATCATCGGAAATAAGGAGGTACGTAGGGCCGAGATAGACGGGGGGGATGACTACACCTTCAATGCGGATCTGGCCTACGATACACGCACCGGGGATGTATTCGTGGTTTCAGAGAGCTGCCCGGCTTTCGGGATGGATGATCGCATCGGAATGCATCGAGATCTGAAAGCCTGGCGCTGGAGACCCGACTCGTCGCTGGAAGATATCACCGGTGCAACGGGTCGGATCCCGATCGAGAGGGTCGCCTTCAACTTCTGGAGCACGGAGAACATGCCTCCCATTCGCCCCAAGGTCTACCCGAAAGGCGAACGCATCGAGGTAGTGTATCGCCAGTTCCGCTACGCCGGATTCAAGAGCTTCGGCTGGGATGTATTCACCACCTCGTGGAGTGGGGGGAAGTGGAGCAGACCCGTCAGGGTGACCGAGGACCGGATCACGCCAGACACGGGTTACGGGGTCGCCCCTTCAGGGGATAGGTACCTCGGAGTATTCCCGTGCGTCGATAACCCTGGCGGGAGCAGCCGCTCCCAGAATTTCCGGGTCAAGATCGTCGAGTTCGACGAGGAATGGAAACTGCCGGCGATATCCATTCCCGAAGACAAACGTGACGGGTACTTCGTAACCACCGGATTCGAGGAGATCGCCCCTTCCCCCCCGGAGCTGGATGAGCCTTACCGGGGGAGGTCCCTGGTCTGGGGCGACATGCATGCCCACACCGTATACTCCAAGTGCGTCTCGGCCATGGACGGCTCTCCCGATGAGATCTTCCGCTATCAGAGGGATGTCCTGGGATGTCAGGTATTCACCTTCACCGATCACGGCACGATGCTCGGCGGCCCGGAGGCCACTTGGCTCAGCGACCGCCTCGAGATACTTGCGGGGGGCAGCGGCGTGGCCCTATTCAGTACAGAGCCATCGATATCCCCGGGGCGCCACACTAACTGGTACTCGGTTAGCCGGAAGAGGTTCGATCAGCTGCGGTGCATAATTGAGTCACAGCGCAGTCAGCGACAGCGAATATACAGACAGGTTATGGAGGACATGCCCCCGGCAAGCGTGATCCCCCTGCGCCATTTTCACGGAAAGCTCCTGGATGATGGGAATCTGGTTCAATCCTTCGAGCCACGGCTCGAGGTGGCGATGGAGGCGATGCAGGGACGCACGAACGCCTTGATGGGTCCGTCGGGCAAGTTCCCCGCCTTCCCGAATCAGTTTCTGGATGCGGGCTTCAAGATAGGTCTTGTGGGGGGAAGTGACCACTACCGGGGCAGAGGCCCGAATCACTACTGCCTCACCGGTTTCTGGGTGAAAGAACTCTCTCCGGAGGGCGTGATGGAGGCGTTACGCAACCGTTACACGATCGCCATGTCCGACTCCAAGATCGCACTGACAGCTCGGCTGGATGGGCAACCAGCCGGACAGCCGGTTACTGTCGGCAGCGAAGCGGGGGTGAAGATCAGGATATCGGTTTCGTGCGGTTATCGGGTAATCAGGGCGACGCTGATAAGGGACGGTGAGATACTGCCGTGGGTCGATGTGATGTCCAATTCCGCGACCTTGGAGCTGGTGGATGACTCGCCCTCACCTGGTCTGCACTGGTACGTTCCAACGGTCGAGGTCGAGACCGCGTACGGCGGGGGGAACGTGGGGTACGGACACAGTTCCCCGTTCTTTGTGATGGTGGACTAACCCTCGGGCGTGCGGATGCCGGTTTCCTCCGGTCCCATTCTGCAACATTCTTCTGGAGGTATCATCATCCCGGTTTGAGGAGGATCATGATTCCAGGTCTCATGGGCCAGGAGAGCGTACCGGTCGTGACTCGGTTCACCGAGAGAGATGTCATACTGGGAGGGAGGGAAAGATGAGAGCGATAATCGCGACTCCGCCCGAGGAGGACTCTGCGAGGATCTCAGACATACCCAGACCCGAACCAAGGCGAGGGGAGGTGCTTCTCAAGACTCTTGAGATCGGGGTTGACGGAACGGACCGTGAGATCCACGAGGGCGTTTACGGGACGCCCCCCGAGGGGTACCACTACCTAGTACTCGGACACGAGGCCCTGACGGAGGTAACCGAGCTCGGGCCGGGTGTGGATTCGCCGGAGGAGAGGGAACTGGTTGTTCCAACCGTCAGACGGCCGGATGACTGTATCAACTGCAGATCCTCCGAGAGCGACATGTGCCGAAGGGGGGATTACAGGGAACACGGCATAAAGGGGCTACACGGGTTCGCCTCAGATTTCTGCGTGTCGGATTCGCGGTTTCTGGTGAGGGTACCGCGGGAACTGAGGGATATCGCCGTCCTTCTGGAGCCCCTGAGCATAGGCGAGAAGGCAATCGAACAGATACTCAGCATCCAGTCCAGGATGACCTGGAGTCCGCGCACGGCCTTCGTTATAGGGGCGGGGCCGCTGGGGCTTCTGACCGCCATGGTTCTGAGAATCAGGAATATCGAGGTAAAGGTGGCGGCAACTCGATCGGCCGAAAGCTCAAAGGCAAGGATCGTGGAAGAAATGGGTGGGCAGTACGTGAACGTCAGGGAGGATCCTCTTCAATCGATGTCCGAGAGGTTCGATCTCATAGTGGAGGCGACCGGGAACGTCAACCCGGCCATTGATGCCACCCGTATGCTGGAAAGAAACGGCGTGTTGTGTTTCATGGGCAACTACAGAAACCAGGGCTGCCTGGAGGATTTCCAGGAGGTACTGTACGAGATGGTGCTGGGCAACCGCCTGATGTTCGGTTCTGTGAACTCGAACCTAGGACATTTCGGGGCGGGAATAGAGGATATGCACAGGATCAGGGGGCGTTACCCGGGCGTGCTGAAGAAGTTGATCACTAGGAGAATTCGGCCCGAGAGTTATCTCGAGGCCTTCCAGGTCGATAGAGACGAGATAAAGACGGTCATCGAGTTCTGATCAGCGGAGCAGATGTTGGGCAACCTTTCGGATCGCTTCTGCGATGAGTTCGCTGTCCTCCAACGGCATCTGAGGGGGGATGTCGATGTGTATCGACCTGCCCAGGTATTCGAGGGATCTCGGACACATGGTCTCCGAGTAGCTGGGTTCGGGCCCCTCGTAGAAGGGGCATGTGAAGGGACATCCCTCCTCGGTCGCCGTGAGCCTGTTCATCAGATGTGGCCAGTGGGCGTATATGTGCCAGTCAGGAATGCCCTTGTCGTAGATACCGCCGGCCCTTACCCCCTCTGCCCTCAGAGCCTCAGCGAACCTTCCCGTCATCTCGGGGTCCTGGAGGTAGAGTATGAGGCAGACCGCGGTGTCGCCCTCCTCGTCGTTCAGCCTTCTGAACTCGATTCCAGGGATATCCCCAATACACTCCTTGATCCTGCTCTTCCGTTCCCTCATGGAATCGAGGATATCGTCGAGCTTGGTAAGCTGTGCGAGGGCGACCGCGGCCGTGAGCTCGTTCATCCTGTAGTTCTCACCGGGAAAGACCTCTCCACTGTAGCGCGGCGATGCGAATCTCTTGGGCCTCCAGCAGGCTGCCGCATCGTGATAGCCTCTGACCCTATCGTAGGTCACGTCGTCATCGGTGGCAACCAGCCCGCCCTCGCCTGAGGTGAGGATCTTGTGATACTGGAGGCTGAAGCATCCGCAGTCGCCGAAGCTCCCCAGCGGCTTTCCCCGGAAGGATCCACCCATGGCCTGGGCGGTGTCCTCTATGACCCTGAGTTGGTTATCCTCCGCTATCCTCATTATAGCCTCCATATCGCAGGGCGCGCCCCTCATGTGAACGGGAAGGACAGCCTTTGTCCTTTCGGTGATTTTCCGCTCCATGTCCGATGGATCCATGGTCAGGCTGTCGTCGACCTCACACAGAACCGGGATTGCCTTGGCAATCAGGACCGCGGAGCAGGATGCGAAGAACGTATAGGCCGGTATTATAACCTCGTCACCTGGACCGACGCCACAGGCCACCAGCGATGCTATGAGCGCGGAGGTGCAGGAGTTCATCGCGGTGGCGTACCTGGTGCCCACACGGCAGGCGAAGTCCCTCTCCAGCTGTTCCGACTTGGATGGAAAATCCTGTATGGCTACCCCGGGACCGTAGTACCGGAAGAGCTTCTTGCTCTCCAGGACCTCTAGAACGTGCTTCCTCTCCAGCTCGCCTATCTCCAGTGCCCCGGGAAACATGGGGAGCTCCGGGCTTGTCTTAACCGGCTTGCCTCCTTCTATCGCCAACTTCTCGTCGTCAGACGTACTTCCATCCTCCTTTTCATCTGAAGCCCGAGCGATTCCACAAACACGGTTCCCGGCGGGAGAGTCGCGCTGGACGTTAGAAGTCGGGCTCGGTCCCCACGATCTTCTCGTAGGCCTCGTCGTATGCTCGCTTCACGTCCGCCGGTGTCCCGCCATCCCTGAAGACCTGCTTGTCGTACTCCACCAGCCTCCCTTCGGAGAAGGCCTGGGCATCGAAGAGGCGCATGGTATCCGGGGTTATCTCGTCCGCGAGTATCAGCTCGTCGTCGGATCTGCCGAACTCCAGCTTGAAGTCAGCCAGTATCAATCCTCTCTCCTTGAAGAACTTGCTCAGTATCACGTTGACCTTCCCGGCTAGCTCCCTCATGACATCCATTTCCTCTCGGGTTGCCAGTTCAAGCATCATGACGTGGTCGTCGTTCAGCCACGGGTCATGGAGCTCATCGTCCTTCAGATAGAACTCGGTAACCGGCTCCTCCAGCTCGGTTCCGGGCTCCAGAGGGAGACGTCTGGCCATGCTACCGGTGGCGATGTTCCTCAGAACAACTTCAACTGGGATTATCTCAACCTTCTTGACCTCCATGACACCGGGTTCCCGTAGTCCGATGAAATGGGTCGGGACCCCGTTGGCGTCCACTTCTTTCAGGAGGGTCGCCGAGATGACGGAGTTGTACTTGCCCTTTGTGGCCATGGTGTCGTGCTTCTTGCCATCGAGAGCGGTGAGGTCATCCTTGAACTTCATTACGATTTTGTTATCGTCCTCTTCGTACAGTATCTTGGCCTTTCCTTCCTTGATCTTCTTCTCGGGGAGTCCCATCGATGCACCCGCCGGCGGACTTCGTCTTTTTCTGAAAAAGGTTACCCTGGCGGGTTGTGGGGTGTCTGATCCCTACACTCTAGAGATCTCTCCGTTACTTACCCGTCTCCTTTCGGCCAGTCGAGTTGGTGGCCTTGTCCATGCCAAGACGAGAAACAGGGGAGTGAAGAAGTTCTGGGACAGGAAAAGGGCGTGTTCTAGAAGAAGTGGAGCGAGAGGCCCTGTTCCGAGTCCAGTCTGCGCAGGCCGTGGCGTTTTGCTTTCTTCACGGCATCCACGTACTCGTGACGTGTTATCCTGCGTGAGAGGGAAGGGAAGTCCCTCGCGCGGTAGCAGGGCCGGTACTGATTCATCAGGTTGAGGTAGGTCTCGTTCGATATCTCGTTCGAGAGGAATCTCACCACCTCTTCGGTGCCGGCGAGATCCTCGGGAAGTATCAGGTGCCTTACAAGCAGTCCTCGGGTGGCAACCCCTTCGTGGATCTGTAGATCCCCGACCTGACGATGCATCTCGGCGACCGCCTTCCTGTTCACCTCGACGTAGTCGCCGACACCGGAGAACCTTCCTGCGGCTTCGTTGTCTGAATACTTCATGTCAGGCATGTATATGTCGATGATGCCATCGAGAAGCCGGAGGGTTTCCACCGAGTCGTACCCACCTGTGTTGTAGACGATGGGCAACTGGAGCCCCCTGTCAATTGCTATGGGCAACGCCTCGAGAATCTGGGGGACGACGTGGGTGGGACTGACGAGGTTTATGTTCTCGCACCCCGACCGACTAAGGTGGAGCATCATCGAGGCTATCTCCCGGGGCTCCACCAGCTCGCCTGCCCCCAGTTGACTGATCTCATAGTTCTGGCAGAAGACGCATCCCAGGTTGCAGTTCGAGAAGAATATAGTTCCCGAGCCGCCGCTGCCCACCAGGGGCCTCTCCTCGCCGAAATGGGGGTTGAAGCTTGATACCTTGGCCTTGGATGCGGTCTTGCATGCCCCAACCCGTCCCTCGGTACGATTGACCCTGCACCCCCTTGGACACAAGGTGCAGGGGGATAGCATGGATCTCGCTTTCTCTATTCGGCGGTTGAGGTTCTGCCGATCAAGATCCAGGTAAGACGGCCTGAATTCGCGATTCATTCGCTGGCTTCTCCGATCTCATTCTCTATTTCGTCGACAAAGCCTTGAATCTTATCCAGATGTGTTCCGGCTTCTATCTCCTCTGCCAGCAAGCTGAGGGTCGCTATCACGTCTGAGTCCTCCGCCAACCCCCTGAGGGATTCGAAGACCTCGGAAACGTCCCCCGACTTGCTGGTCACGAAGAATGCCAACTGCTTGCCGGCAAGGTCGTGGTCCTGGAGAAATGCCCTGATAGCCGGTGTGATCCGACCGGCGTTCACCGGCGTTCCCAGGACCAGTAGGTCATACTCCTTCGGGTCTCTTGAGAACCGAATCTCTGTCCTGTTCTCCCGCATCGCATCCTTCCCGGATAGAACCCAACCTATCGGTCCCGAACGTTTCTTGGTATCGATTATGGGTTCGAATCCGGCTTGGAGCCGTTTTGCGATCTCCTTCCCCACGGATTCGGTGTTGCCCGTTCTCGAATAGCAGGCCACGAGTGATTTCAATTCGATCATCAAGCCGTTTGCCTCGGGCTACTTAAATAACTGGAATTCAGCGTGATCGTCCCCACCACGGCCCTTGAAGAACTGCAGCTTTAAGTGTGCGAAGCCAAGGATTTGGCCATGAGGGCATGGATAGTCGTTCTACTGGTCATCGGTCTGCTTGTTCCATGCGCTGCCCAGGTGGAGATATCCGGCACGCCGGTGATGACCATATGTCAGGAGGCATCCAACTCCTCCTGGAAGGTCTGGAACAGACGTCTGGGGGAGAATCCGTATGATCCTGGCAATTTTGCATGGGGGCTTTCGTACGCCCTTCGGGCCTTCGTCGGATTGTACAACATGACCGGGAACATGATGTGGGTCGACCGGGCGGTTGAGTGGGCGGATTACCTTGTCGATTACTCGGACGTGAACGGCGATGGGGAGCCCGCATGGGGCAACTACAACTCAACCTGGGGGAGGGACGCCTACGAGTACGTCGAATTCACGGTTCACGATGGCGTGATAAGTACACCACTGCTTGAACTCGCCATTCTTATCAGGCAGCACGACGAACTATCGTCCGACCCGGCACTGGCCAGCAGATCAGACCGGTACATAGCCCTGGTGAAGGAGGTCGTGGATAGGCATCACACGTACTGGACGGACGTGACGCCGGAATCGGGCTACTACTGGGATGCACCCACCCTGTCGGATAGGATGATCGTGAACCGTTTCGCGGCCCTTGGAATATCCGAGATAATGCTATCCGATATCATCGGAGATGACGAGTACCTGACGAACCCACGGAAGATGGCCAAGCTGATAAAGGACAATCTGTGGTATGTACCGGAGAATGATTGCTACGAGTGGTCGTACGAGATCGGGGAGACGCGCCGGGAGGACGTTTCCCACGGCTCAATAGATCTGGAGTTCATGATCCGCGCATATCGGCATGGTCTCCATTTCAATGACAGCGACATGAGAAGGCTCGTGAATACCTACCAGCGCCAGATATGGCAGAGCGTCCGAATGTTCGAAACCGGCATAGCACTGGCGATGAGGGTGGATGGAGAGATCGATCAAGAACAGGATTACACCAGGCTGGCCAAGAACTGGCCAATGCTCTGTGTCTTCGAGCCACGAATAATCGAACAGCACAGGTTTGCGCTGGGGATCTACGACAGAGAGGGGCTTCCAAGGGATCGCGTGATGGCCTGGACTTTGTACAAGATCTTGGATCTGGAGGAGAAGCTTCGGGAATCGGGAATAGACGTAGATTCCCTGTCCGCCTTTGAGGAAGATGAGGTGATGCCCCTGATCAACGACCTGGAGGGGGTGATCGCGGAGGCGGAGGATGTCGGGGGCAATGTGACCGAGTATCGCGACCTGCTCGCGGAGATAAGGATGGAACTGGATAGCTACATGTCCAGCAATGTGAGCGGTCTAGTCTACCTTCTGAATGACGCCAGTGAAGCGGTGGGTAGGGTCAAGGCCGAGACGCTAATCGGGGAGGCGGAGAGTGTCGTGTCCAGAGCGAAGGAAATGGGGATAGACACCACCCGTCACGAGTTGTTCCTGGAAAGGGCGAGGATATCCCTGGAGCAGGGTCTCTTCGCCTCGGTGGAGAGCATGTGCAGCTATCCATTGAGTCTCAGGGAACAGATCGAGGAGAACTTCCAGATGGTGGTTGTCTTTCTGCTGTTGACTAGCGGGGCGGCCATAGCCATGGGGCGGGGCTCCTGCACGTGAGGACCGTACATTTTTCTCCCGGGCGATCTGAGGGGAGTGCGTGAGTCTTGACAGGGAGATAGTGACCGCCATAATAGTCATACTATCCAAGGCCAGAAAGGCAAGGGCAGACATCGCAAAGGTGGAGATGATAGACGGGCTCCGAGATGTTGAGAAGGCCCTGGGAATCCTGGGACACCTGAACGTGGAGGCGGAGTCGTCAACGACGAAGTGGAAGGAGAAGTTCGAGATGTTGCGGGGGGACCTGGAGGATTCTGTGGTGCTCTATGAGAGTACGCTCGATGAATACTCGAGGTTGATGGAGGCCGACCTGCTTGGGATGCTCGAAGAGTGGCTTCCAGATCCAAAGTACAAGGAAATGATCGAGGCGGAGCTCGAAAACCTGAGCTACGGCAAGGGGCACGGGCGGACGGATGAAACCGAAGTCAGGATAGCGAAGAACGAGGCGATGCCAGTATCTCGACTGGAGAGGAAACTCGAAAGGGTCAAATCCGATACACCCGATTCGGGCTTGGACAGGTTCCTAGAGGAAGAGGACAGCTAGCCTACTCTATCGGGACGCTGAGGCTGTAGTGCGATCTATTCGCGTAATAGGGGTCGCTGGCTCCGATGAATGTCCACGGAGCACCTATCAGCGACTCGCCCTGATCCATATGGCCAAATGTGGTGTCCAAGACGTACCAGCGGGATTCACCATCCTGGACGTACCAGACCTTTTCCTTGGTTCCGGTTAGCCCCATTCTACTCTTCTTCACCCTCCTGGTGATTATCTTCCTGACCTCGTCCTCGCTTCTCGTGGTCTGGACCAGCATGCGGAAGTGATATCCCCTTCCATCCTCCCTCCCGTCCTCAACTATGTCGATCTTGAAATCTATATTCGACTCGTTGAACATCGATGCCAGGAGTATCACCTGAGCTCTGTCGTCGCCCGAGAAGGTGCGGATCACGTCCTGCACATCTGTGAAGTTCTTTGATTCCTTGTACTTTATGTTAGTGGCGACGTAGTTCGAGAGGGCGTCGACCCTCTTGAGATAGGGGTCTTCTCCGCCGCTGGTTTTGCTACTGACGAGCTTCCTGACCGGCGTAGAGTTCACGTTGTTGACGATGGTCTCGCGAAGTCGGTTGTCCCAGTCCTCAAGCGCCTGTGAGTCATTTGCGAGGCCCATCTTCTCGAGCAAAGCCTCGCTGGCGTTCCCTATCTCCACGAATTCCAGATCGACCGCCTCTATGAAACGGTAGAGCTGGTTGGGGAACAGGAGGCCCAGGGCGCCGAGAAAGATCGCGACCGCCAGCACGGCAAAGAAGATCTTCTCCATGGTGCTGGTCTTCATCGCGGCCTTGGTGTGACAGACAGGGCACTCATCGATATTCTCGGGCAGCCACATCCGGCACTTGGGGCAGTACTTGCGCATCTACAGTGGTTACATTCTAGGATGATGATAAATCTATTACCGTTTCCGGTTTTCCCTGAATTTTTCGGACACTTCGATAGGCCGTAGGCATGGATTTTATACCTATTCAAAACATCTATGATTCTATTGTATGAAATAATGACAGCAGAATGATATTTGAATCTGTAATATGACGTATCGAAAGACATATATACCCGTCTTCCCATAACCGGGTGCTCCATGCGTGTAAGAGACGTAATGACATCCGACCCGAAATATATGGAGATCCCGAGCACTAGACAGACGGCTCTGATCCTCTTCCAGAAATATCGAGTCAACGGCCTTCCCGTGCTCAAGGAGGGCACCCGGAAACTGGTGGGCCTGGTTACCCTGAAGGACCTGGCGAGCAACCCCGATGAGGAGCAGATAGCGCTGCTCATGACGCGGGATGTGCCCACCATCGGCCCCGACGAGGAACTGGAGGAGGCCTGCAGTATGATGGTCGAGGGGGACATCCGCTACCTTCCAGTTGTATTTGAGGAGATGCTGGTCGGGATCGTAACCGTGAAGGATATCCTCGATAGAGCAGTCTCCGGGATGGAGCTGAAGATCTATGTCAAGGATATCTTCTCGGAGCGGGTCACGGCCCTGTGGGAGGAGACTCCCCTGATGGCCGGCTACGTGATCATGGACGCTTCCAAGTCAAGAACCGTTCCCGTGGTTGACGATGAGGGGAAGGTAGTCGGGATCATATCGGACGTCGACATCGTGAGGTCGGCCGAGATCAAGGAATCTACCTCCACAGATATGCTGACGACCGAGACCGAGGGTGATATGTGGTCTCTGGAGGGCAAGAACCTGCTCTACGTCGTGAGCAAGAACCTCGTGTTTCCCGAGGACAAGAGGATCAAGGATCTGATGACCAAGGAGGTCGGTGTGGGGCGGCGAACGCCGCTCAAACGCTGTGCCAAGGTCATGGTGTCAAAAGACCTCAAGGAAATCCCGGTGATGACACCGGAAGGTGAACTCGCCGGTATCGTCAAGGACGTGGATGTTCTGAGGGCTCTTATAGATCCGGAAGACTCTTGATCTCCTGGAATTCCAGGACGCCGTTGTACAATCTCCAGATCAGGACCGGTATATCCCCCTTCTTCACCCTCTTCTGTTCGGTTGAGTCCCTCTCTCGCAGGGTCACCGTGTCGTCATCCTTGGTCCTGTAGTCGACGGTCACCGCGTAGGGACAGCCAACCTCGTCAACCCTCGCGTATCTTCTTCCGATAGAGCCGGATTGATCGTAGAAGGCGGTGTGGCCGCTGGTCCGCAGGTCCTCGACGATACCTTTGGCTATATCCGGTAGACCATCCTTCTTGACTAGGGGAAAGACCGAGACCAGGAAGGGGGCGATCTGCGGTCGGAGCGAGAAGTACGCATGCCCGTGCTTCTCATCCTCCATGAGGGAGTTCTCGAGAAGGCAGAGTAGGGTCCTGTCAAGGCCCGCAGATATCTCCCACACATGGGGGATGAACTTGCGGCCGTCCTGGGTCTTCCATCGAAGATCGCTCGAGCTTCCCTCCTGGTGCCCCTTGAGGTCGTAGTCCATCCGGTAGTTGTTGGCCACCAGTTCTACCCAGCCCAGCTGGTCGGAGTAGGCTTCGAAATCCCACGTCTCCCTGGAGTAGAAGGGCTTCTCATCCTCACCGACCTCCCTGAACCTGAGGGCCTCGTGGGGGAATCCCATCAGTTCCCAGACCCTCTGTACCTCCGCCAGGTAGAACGCGACCAGTTTGCCGCTGACCAGCCCCCGCTCTACCAGACCGAGGGCCGTGAACTCCTCTGGCTCCTCGGAATCTAGGGTCAGGAATCGCATCGAGATCGAGGAGGCATCATCGAAGCCTCTCACATCGTCGATCTCTTCTGGGTCGAAGAAGACCTCACACTCTATCTGGCTGAACTCCCTCTGTCTTATGAGGAAGTTCCTGGGAGAGATCTCATTTCGGAATGCCGTTCCCTCCTGGGCGATGCCGAAGGGCAGGTTGACCCGCATGGTCTTGGATATCCTAAGGTAGTCGCAGAAGATGGACTGACATGTCTCGGGCCTCAGGTAGCACTGCTGATCCTGGAGAGGGCCTATTTTCACCCCCATCATCAGGTTGAACTTCTTCACCTCAGAGAGGGGACCCTTACAGGAGGGACAGACGAGACCGTTGGACCGGATTCTCTCGTCCAGCTCCGCCTCATCGGTTCCCTCGGGCACCATCTCGCCGGTAGCGTCGGCTATGACCTTATCCGCCCGGTGCATTGCATGGCATCTCTGGCACTGTACAAGGGGATCGCTGAAGCCCTTGAGGTGGCCGGATGATTCAAACACGGCCTCGGGCATCACCTGGGCGCCCCTGATCTCGAGCATATCGTTCTCCGCAACGAGGTGGCGCCTCCAGAAGGCGACTATGTTGTTCCTGATCGATTGTCCGATGGGACCGAAATCGAATATCCCCGAGGGGGATGACGGGTATATATCGGAGGAGGGAAAGAAGATGCTTCTTCGTAGCGCGAGTTCTATGGTATCTTCGAAACGTGAGATTCTGAACACATCCTTCTGGGTCGCCCTGTGATCGGGAAATTAAAAATATCTCCGGATTTCAGGCATCCAGGAGGCGCAGGGCCATTATGTGCTTGCACCCGCCGAGATGCCTCCTGTACTTCCAGTCGGGGCACGAACATCTGAAGAATCTCCTTGAGTAGTCGACCGACCTGGTCCCTATGGTGAATCCCGTCTCGTCTCGTGTTATCTGTGATTGGAGCTCGGTGGCCTGGATCAGGCGCTTGTTCTTCGCCAGGGCATCTAGCTTCTCCATCGCATTGGGCACATCGCCCTCGTAGAGCTCGGTTAGGTACACGAGGAAGTAGTTGTCACACGTCCTTCCCAGAGGTCTGGAATCGAGAAGGATATCGTACCCCATCTCCGATTCCTCGAATTCCACCTCTTTGCCACCGGCGATCAGCATCTCGCCCTCAACCGTGTAGCCCTCGGAGATCTTCTGGTATAGATCCTGATAGACGCCTTCCGGGGACTCCTCATCTCCCATCGTCCATCACTGCTCGTCCGATTCGACATGCTCACGTTCCGTGGTGCGCAGGATTACCAGAACCAATCCGAAGGTAAGGAGCCCCACGACCATGAATCCTAGGTTGGTGGGGTCGAGGATAGGTTCGTCTTCTGGCGGGGGTTCGGGCGGCTCGGGTATCGAGAACTCTGTCCTGCCCTCGGCAACCACCTCACCGCTCAGTTCAACGGTCTCCCGGTGATCCTTCAGGACATAGAAATCGAATGTGTAGTTGCCCGAGTTAAGCTGGAAGTACCCCAGGTCGGTCTCGGTCTGGATATCCTTGAAGCTCAGGCTTCCCGCGATTGGGCCTGATATCTCCACCCTCAGCGTGTGGTTCGATGATTGTTGATCGTACCCCGAGATGTTCAGCATCAGGTGGGCCGGACCGGGGCCTGTCAGGTTCTCGTATCCCGAGAGGATGAATTCCTGACAGCTCGAGAAGCTCGCTGAGAGCGTGATCATGATCATCAGATACAGCGCATAGCGCCTCGGTATCATTCAGGAATCACAGGTTCAGGGCCAATAAAAGGCTTTCCCGGAGAGCGATATCAAAGCCCGCGCCAGATGAACTAGCCCGGTATCTGCCAGCTCACGTCCCTGGTGTGTTCATATATGCCCCTGTAGATCTCGAACCTCTGGTCGTATTCCTCAACCTTCTCCTCGTCCGGTTCAACAGTGTACTCGGTTTCCACGCAGGCCTCAACCGCATCGTCAACGCTGCCGTACGCCCCATCGGCGGTGGCGGCCAGCATGGATGCCCCAAGACATCCGGCCTCGGACACCGCAAGCTTCGAGATCCTCTTGTTCAGAATGTTGGCCTTCAGCTTCAGCCATATCTCCGATCTCGATCCCCCGCCAATTGCCCTGAGTTCTTTCATCCTGACCCCGCTCCTCTCAAGTCGTTCTATGTTCAGCCTCGTTTCATAGGTGATCCCGTCAAGGATAGCCTTGTATATGTCCGACCGGGTGGTGGACGTTGTGAGGCCAAGTATCGCTCCCTTGCTCCTGGGATCGAGATAGGGCGTCCCGGTGCCGACGAAGTGGGGCAGTACGTAAACGTCAACCGGGCCCTCCGTGGCCTCCTGGTCCAGAATCCGGTAGGCGTTGACACCCTCGCCCTTCGCCCGCTCGATCTCCTCCCTCGCGAAATTGTCCCTGTACCACTTCAGGACGGAGCCTGCCCCGAAATGAAAGGCCAGGGTGACGTACATACCCTCCTTCACGTGACAGTAGCATGGGAAGTTGGAGTCGAGCATGGTATCGGTCAGGACCGGATCGGCCATTGCCGGCGTGACGCACTCCACGGTACCGGTAGAGTCCACCGCGATGTCGGGCTGAACGATGCCTCCTCCGAGGGCGCTACACGGCTGGTCGTGGCCCCCTGACACGATGACGATCCCGGAGGGGAGGCCGAGTTCCCGTGCCATCTCCGAACCAAGCTCTCCCACCACATGCCCCGAGGGCGCGACTTCGGCCAACAGATCATGATCGATATCCGCCGTGTCCAGCATGGTGTCGGACCACTCCTTCTTGCGGATATCAAACGCCATGGTCCGGGAGGCGAGTGAGTAGTCTATGGTCGGCTCGAGCCCCATACGGTAGAAGAAGAGGTCCTCGTAGCAGAGAAATTTCCAGGCCCGGTTGTAGACCCGGGGTATATTGTCCCTGAACCACATTATCTTGTTCAGGGTGGTCATCGGGTGCAGGGGCTGCCCGGTGATCGAGAATATATCCCTCTTCCCGAGGCCCTTCGCCCACCATTCAGCCTGTGGAAGAGTTCGGTTATCGAAGGTGACGATGCTGTTGTAGAGGGACTCGCCCTCCCTGGAGATCGGGGTGACCGCCTCGCCCTGGACGGACACGCTCAGTCCCTTTATAGAGCCGGAGCCCTCCCAGCTTCCGATCTCGGCCAGGACCTCCTTGATTCTGTTCCAAACCAGATCGGAGTCCAGTTCCCGCCAGCCGGGCCGGGGGTACTCGAGGTCGTACTCCCTGGAGGCTTCCTTGACCTGGTTTCCGTCGAGATCGAACACCACGGCCTTTACCATCGTGGTTCCGATATCCAGTCCAGCATAGAACATTCGGTTCCCTACCAGTTCTCGTATCCCTTGCTCTCCGCCTCGTATCCGGCTTGAAGGGCGAGGTAGCGCAGCCTGGAGATACTATCGACGATGCTGACCCACATATACGCCTCCTCCAGTATGCTGCCGGCCGCGAAGACGCCGTGGGACCTGACCATGACGGCCTTGTAGTTGTTCAGGACGGGCGGCACCTTCTCGGCAGCCTCGGTCGAGCCTACGGGCACATCGAGATCTACCACAGGTATCTTGTGCATGTGATACTGGCCCTCGGCATCGACGGCGATTATGTCCTTCTCGAGGAGGGAGAGCACTATCGCGTAAGGGGGGTGCGCGTGGATGACCGCCAGGGCCGAGGTATTCTGGTATATGGCCCGGTGGACTATGGTCTCGGTTGAGGCGAGCACGATGCCGCTATCGTCCTCGTAGATGCCCGTCTCTATCACATCGTTCTTCTTGATATCGGCCGACATCGAGCCTCGGCGAGTGATGAATATCCGGTCCCCCCTCCTCACGCTCATGTTGCCGCTGTGGGAGGTGTTCATCCCGTGCGCGTCGAGAAGCTTCCCGAACTTGTGGAAGTCCCTCCAGATCTGAGTCTTCTCATCCTCCTCGTCCATATTACCTTGCCCCGGGTCGGTATACGGCTCGGGCTTATGTGTTTATCCTTGGTGCTGGCACGTAACGGGGCCTACGGTTCCTGCTGAAGCATCTCCAAGATCTCTTTGAAGCGGTTTCTGATCGTCACCTCGGTCACGCCCGCGGCCTCGGCCACTTCCTTCTGTGTCTTCTTGTAGTCCTTTTCGAGGCACGCGTAGTACAGGGCGGCGGCAGCTATTCCCATCGGGCCCTTTCCGGAGGCTATCCCCCTTGAGAGCACCTCTCGCAGTATCTCGATCGATCGTTGCTGAATGGGCCCCGGTATGCCCAGCATGCTCGCGAACCGGGGTACGTAGTCTATGGGGTTGACCGGTGGGAGATTGATGTCGAGGCGTCTACAGATGAACCGGTAACTCCTGCCGATGTCCTTGGTTTCGAGCTTGGTCGCCCTCGAGATCTCATCCAGGGTCCTCGGTACCTGAAACTGCCTGCAGGTTATGTACACCACTGCCGTCGCGAGCAGCTCTATCGATCTCCCCCTAACCAGCCCGGCATCGACGACCCTACGGTAGAGGAGGCTCGCGGCCTCCCTGATGTTCTTGGGCAGGTTGAGGAGCCCTGATATCCTCTCTATCTCCGACAGGGCGGTCATCAGGTGTCTGTCTCTCGATTTCTGAATCTTGCTACGGGAGTCCCACTTTCGGAGACGGTGGAAGGCGCTCCTCGTCTTTGCGGTGAGTTTCCTCCCCGATATATCGACATCCCGCCGGTCGATGGTCGATGAGAGGCCCTTGTCGTGCAGTGAATAGGTAGATGGTGCTCCCGTTCTCTCCCTCTGGTTCCTCTGTTCGGAGTCGAAGGCTCGCCACTCCGGTCCCCTGTCGATCAGCCTATCCGAGATAACGTACCCGCACTTGGAACAGATAACCTCCCCCCTAAGGGGGTCCTCTTCGAACTTGGTGCCACCGCACTCGGGACAGGTCTGCTCCTCTTCCTCGGACACGCTAGATCGCTCCTGGAGGGATGCTGTACGCAGACAATTCGGGTAAAGCTCCACTTATACTTCTTTTCCAAACCAAGTCAGATGCCCCGATAGATCTGCTAGGGACGCGGTACCACCGCTTAACGTTATTAAAGGCCCTGTCCAAGGTTTGGCCGGCGGTATCGATGCTTGATGAAGGTGTGCTCGACGAACTGGTGGAGATCTCCCACAGGACAGCTGACCTGGGCTTGGTGGTCGCTGGGGAAGGGAACGTATCTGCCAGGTCGACCGAGGGGGATACATTCTGGATAAAGCGATCGGGCTGCGAGCTCGGGAGGGTATCGGGGGAGGACTTCGTCGAGGTGGACCTCGATCAAGCGGCAGGGGATATCTCAAAGGCCGGAGATGCCGTTATCACCCGTTCAAAGGAGGACCACCGGGCCTCGATAGAGGCTGCGATACACGCCTGCATATACCACAATCAACCGGATTCAAATTTCGTCATTCACACCCACTCGCCCTACGCCCTGGCTGGGTGCTGTACCGAGGACGTACGGGGATTCTTCAGGCCACAGTTCCCCGATTCCGTTGTGTATCTCGGGTCACCGGAGAGCAACTGGGTCTTTTTGGAATACGTTCACCCCGGCGAGGGCATAGCCCGGGAGCTGATGAACTCATTGGAGCGCGGTATGCATGATCTCAGGGTCGTGATTCTCGCTAACCACGGTGTGATCACCGTTGGGAAGACGGCGAACGAGGCCATGGCAAGGTCCGATATGCTGGAGAAAAGGAGCTTGGTCAGGATAATGTCCTCTATCGCGGGTAGCCCGACGCTTCTCACGGAGGACGCCATAGGGTACCTGGATGAGTGGGAATCCGAGAAGTACAGGCAGCGAGTCATGAGAGGGGATATCTAGGAAGTCTGCTTCCAAACGTGTTTGCATTTCGTGCAGGTGAGATAGACGGTCTCGGCCTCGTCCCCTCCTCTGGTCTGCACCGAATAGTAGTATGCCCGGGTGTTGCCGCATTTCTTACACGTGGCCTTGGTCACTGGAAAGGGTACGATCTCGTCCTTCACCAGCACCACGTTCTCGTCGCCATCCTTGTTCTCGAATTCGTCCGAGATCACGTAATCCTTCCCGGAATCGCCGATTTCCTGGTACTCGTCACATGATCGGCAATAGAGCACCTTCTCACCGTCAACCTTTTTCGGCGTGAGCAGGCTCCCACATTTGGGGCAGAACTTCATCTCGTTACCTCTTCAGCTATCTCCAGCCTTTGAAGATAAATAGTCTCTCAGGATCTTTGAATGGTCGAACGCCATCTTGGCGGGGAACTCGGGTGGTTTGAAAACCTCGATGGCCGCCGCGTCACTGCCTGATTCGGGTTGGCCCGCCCCCCGAGCTACGAAGGCGATGCTGATCGATCTACCCCTCGGATCCCTCTGCGGATCAGAGTATACCCCCAGGATGGATAGATCCTTCGTCGATAGGCCCGTCTCCTCCTCCGCCTCCCTGACTGCGGCCGATTCGACGGTTTCGTCATCCTCCACGATGCCACCCGGGATCGCCCAGAAACCCCTGTAGGGCGAGGACCCTCTCCTGATCAGCGGTATGCCTTCCGGTGTCTCGATGACGATATCAACGGTAACGAAGGTTCTCAATGCCTAGACCCTCCCGTAGGACTCGCCCTTCACCAAGCCCGATGCTATCATGTGGGCGGATCTGATGGGCTCCGGTATCAAGCTATGGGTGGACGTGATCTCTATGATCTGGTGTGCGTCCTCCTCGTCTATGCCGAAGGCCTGGAAGAACACCTTTGCCTTACCCCTCCCATCAGGGTAGATATGGGCCGTTGGCTCACCGGCCCTTTGTATCCTCTCCCATCGGCGTTCGAAATCCGAGAAATTGCGAAGGGCTTTCTCTATGGACTTCATGTCCGGTCTGGAACGGGTGACGGATATCACCGGTAGGCCGGTCCTCTCATATACCGATTCGCCGTCCATCACGTTGAATCCACCGAAGGTCAACCCGTCGGTCATGACTATCCTCACCTGTCCCCTGTGTCTGGAGCGGAGAATCATCTCGGAGATACGGTCGGTGGCATCGTTTCCGTCGACCTCTATCATGGTGGTCAGCACACCGTCGAGGCATCTGCCCCCCCTGTAGACCGCCCCCACGATCAGGGCTTCCTTGCCTTCCCCGAACTCGAAGGGGCCATCGTCGACGCCAAGCACCCGGATCTCCTCCTTTATCTTCCAGAAGTTGACGTTCTCCTCAGGCATCCTCGGGAATCCCCATCTCGTTCAGTGTCTTGTCCAGAAGGTGGCCCAGGGCCTCCGCGTACTGCTCGGTTGTGAAATCGTCTCCGGTAATAGAGTGGAGGAAATCGATGGATTCCCTTATTCTCAGATCTCCCCTGAGCCAGGCGTAGGCGAAGATCGATTCCACCACATCACCCTTGCGGTGTTTGTCGCTCCGCCTGGGAATCATCTCGCTATGCCTGCTGCCGGATATGGCTTTGGCCAGGACGCTATTGGGGATCTTCCTCCCCTGGGGTGTCCCACGGGACACCGAGAGCGAGAGGGAATAGAGGAAGTTGAGAAGGGTATCGCCCAGCTTCGAGAGGTCCTTGTCCTCGACTATCTGCTCGGGGCTTGCCGATTCATCAATCAGGTGCTTGTATCGATCCCTCTTGATCTTAGCCCAGAGCGGCCTCAAATTCACCACTAAGCTCATCGCATGTTTCCGAAAGCCTCTCGGCGGCACGTCTCAGGGCGGTCTCGGGTCTCCTCCGGCCCTGGGTTTCGATCTCGAAACGTGGCTTCAGCCTGTGAGTTATGGGGTGTTCCACGGTGTAGGAAACCCTCTTCACGTGCTCGGATTCGGCCAGGATGCTCCTAAGGACGTTGCAGAAAGTGTGGCCTTCTCCGATGATGTAGAATTCCATGTAGCGTTTCTCGGACTTGAGGATCTCTATGTCCATTTGGTTCACCTACAGCGGGGTGGAGCCGTAGAGCTTTGAGACCTTTCTCTTCTCGTACCGATCGCAGGTTTCGCAGTAGAGCCGGTTGCCCCTCGCCACCATGGGAAGGTGACAATCACTGCACTTGGCCAGTATGACCCCGAACTCGTCCCCGACGGTCGAGAGGATGATCGGATCCCTCTTCGGGTTGACGACCCTCGCCCTGACGATATCTCCGATCTGGAACTGATCGTCAAGGTCCTTGACGTACTTGTCCCGGGTCTGGGAGATGTGTACGGCTCCCTGGGGAGCGAAAGGTATCTCCCTCCTCTTCTCGCCCTCGATCGATACGATGTCCATTCGGGTGAACTGCCCCCGGATGTAGGACACCTTTGCTATGACAGTATCGCCCTCTTCCGGGTAGGGTGGCAAGTGACCATGGGTATTGACCGCCACCTTGTGGGTGTCCTCATTGAAGTTGACGGTGCCAATGGCGGATGAGTAGACGATTCCCCCGTCCACAAATGCATTCTCTCCGGGCATGAACTCCTCTTCCACGCCCAGAACATCTCCGGGAATAACGAATTCCCCGTTTTCAATCTTCTTCTGCGACATAATCCTTTCTCCTGATCATGAAGAGATCCGCTTCGACGGTGTACCTCGGTTTTCTATGGAAGTCAAACTGGTGAGGTATGTGGAAGTCTATCGGGATCTTGCCCTCGACCTCGCCCCCCAACTGACTCACGTATGCGAGGATGAATCTCTCAACCGAATCGCCCCTCTTGTGAAGGGAGTAGACGAACGGTGCCAGTTCAAGCGCTTTCCTCAGGAAAACCCGGTCAGAAGAGCTTCTCTGGACCCCAAAAGGGGGATTCTGAACTACGGTGTCGAAGACGCCCGTTGATTCCACATCAACCTGAGCTACATCAGTCTGTTTCAGCTTCACCCTTGTCCTAACTGTTACTGGCGAGGACCTCTCCGCTATATTTATGTTTTCTCGAAGGGTATTTAATGCGACGGGGTCTATATCGACGCAGAGTACCTCCCTGGCACCGCATATCGCGGCCGCCAGCGCAAGTCTACCCGTGCCGCATCCGAGATCACACACCCTTCGACCCTGGATGTCCCCCCTATCGAAGGCGTAGGTGACGATCTTCGCCGCCGCCTCAGGCGTGAGCTCGTACTGCTCTAGTTCGGCCGCCGGCCTGGGATGGGGCGAGAACTTGGAGAGGATGATCTCCAGATTCCTCTTACGCAATCTCATCTAGCGAGTACTCCCCCCAGTCTCTCTCTCCCAGAAGGATGTCAAGCTCGACTGGCGTGAGAACGGGCTTCGGGAAGAGGGCGACATCCTCTACAGCTATTCTGGGACAGCCGAAGTTGACGAAGGCGTCCACCTCCACGATAACCAGCCTCTCTGGGTCGAGATGGTCTGAACACAGGATGACCGCCTCCCGTCCCCGGCCCATCAGGTCCTTCCTGTATCGCTCGGCCTCACGGAGCCGGAGCTGACCCGGCTTCGTTGATACCAGAAGCCCGAATCTCTCGGCATCTCTCGCTTTTTCTATCTGTGCGAACCGTTTTCTGAGGGTCCTATCCGCGAGCCCGGTCATATCACGCAGCTCCCTCCTGTAGGGGTCCAGCGCGTAGACCTTCTTACCGGTCTTGAGTGCCACTCCCAGGGGATGAAAATCGCCGCCCCCCACGTAGACGAAGGCGTCGACATCTTCCTTGACGTCCTCGGCGGCATGGAAATTGCATCCGAGTATCTGTCCGGGATTCTGGGTCCTGCTTCCGGGAGACCCGAGGTAGACCTCGTGGCCTCTCTTCTTGAGGATCTCGGCAAGCACAGGCAGTTCACGGATGTGCTGGATGCTGCTCAGAAGACCGAGGCTGGACTCCGCTATGTCGTCTGCTCGCTCCAGAAGCAAGTCCTCGATCCGGGTATTGGAGTAGCACGGCACGTAGATGACAGGCACCTTCCCGGATTCGAGCATCTTCGAGTGGCCGAGATGCACGATAAGTTCGCAGCCGATATCCGGCATCGACCTGGAGAGATCGCAGGCCCCGAAGCAGGGATCGACCGAGAAGACTGGCACGGCGTCGGTTTCCATTTCCACCCTCCGCCGTATTCTGGGGATATAGGCCTTCAAGCCATCGGGCATCTGGAAACACACCTTCGTAGCTCTCAGCTCCTTGATGCGGTCTATCACTCGGTCCAGTTCCAGATCGTAGTCCTGAGGGCCGGTTGGCACGAGCTTGGTCCATCCTGTGCCGATTTTAATGCTTCTGGGGGGTGGCGAATCTGAAACTCATGTCAATCCTCTGGCTCCAACCCAGCGGGGGTGTAATACCTCAAGGAAACGTCTTGTCTAACTGCCAGGGGCGCGATAGGAGGAGAAGCGCCCTACGCGGACCGACCGCAAGAGTTTTCAGACGGCTAGCGAGGGGATGTAACATAAGACCTTCGGCTACGACGAAGAGGGGGTGAAACGATGAAAAAGTTAGTCATTCTGGCAGTTGCCTTGGCAGCAGCCACTATGCTGGCTCAGGTAAGCGCAGTGAGCGAGTTACAGCTCGAATGGGCATTCAATACAAGTGACGTATTCGAGGCGACGGGCTTCGGTGCAGGTCATCAGAGTGGCAATATCATTTGGGATATCGATGATGATGGGGTCAACGAGATAGTCTTTGGCACGCGCAGGGGGCACAGCGCCAGGATATGGTGTATCTCACAGTCGGGCGAGTTTGAGTGGATCTACCCGCCCATGGATCAGGAGGGCCTCATCGGGGACCCGTGGGGCATGTCCCTAGTCGACGTTGACGGCGACGGGGCCGAGGAGATATGCTCGGCCGGTAGGAATGGGAGACTCCGCGTCCTCTACGGTGACGGAACCGAGTGCTGGATATGGGACAACCCAACCGGCGCAAATATGCTGGGACCCCCCCAAGCCTACGACGTCGATGAAGACGGACACCCGGAGTTCTTCATGTCCGACAACGACGGTTATATCTACAAGCTGAACCATGAGGGAGAACTGGTATGGACCTCGTTCCAGGCCCTCAAGGCCAAGCATACCACAATCGCCGACATAGACAGGGACGGAATCGCCGAGGTTCTCTTCGCCAGCACGGACAACAACCTGTACTGCATCTCCTCGGATACCGGAAGCGAGGAGTGGAGGTTCAACGCCGGTGCCAGCATGGGTGGAAGCGCCCAGTGCGTGATGGACGTCAACAAGGACGGCGAGTACGAGGCGATAATCTGGACCGATGCCCCGACCAGCGCCGTAATCGTGGTTAGTTTCTTCGGAACCGAGCTGGGCAGGTGGACCGAGCCCTATGGCTCCAACATCAGGCTGAACCCAGCGATCGGAGATGTCGACCACGATGGCAACATGGACATGGCGCTCATGTCCGGCTCCGCCATCTACGTAATCGACCTGGTCAAGCTGGAGACCAAGTGGGAGAAGAACGTAACGGAGTGGTCCTTGCAGGGCCTTCTCCCTGACGGCGCTGTTGCCAACCACTGGGGCGACTACCCGGTCATCGCCGATATCGACGGGGACCAGGAACTGGAGGTCCTGTGGGTTGCCCCGTTCCCGATAGTCACCGATGCCGCGACGGGCGAGCTCGAGGCCTACTATCTGAACGAGCACGTCGCTGTCAACAGGCGAGCGGAGAACGGCGGTTCATGGGCCGATGTGGACCAGGACGGCGTCTCTGAGTGGGTCGTCGAGCTTAACGGAAACACCCATTCCGAGACCCAGGTCTACTGCCTGACCATGGGCGGTGCCTTCCCGGCCGAGGCAACTTGGCCGGAGTACGAGCACTGCGCGTACCCGGGTGAATACCAGGCCCAGCAGGATTGGCTGACCCTGAAGGGAGCGTATTCAAAGGGCTGCTGGTTCAAGATGCCGGAGATACTGGTTCCGAGTATCGCGGTTCTGCTCTTTATCGGCCTTCTCAAGCGAAGGGACTAGAGCCTACTTGAACTTTCATTTTCCTTTTTTCTCTTTTTTCAGTAGGTGACTCGATGCGCCGAGATGCACTGGCATTGTACCTTCTTTCCGCCAATGGGATCTTCCACAGATCCTAGGGCGATCTGTTAAGGAGAACGGTCCGCGAACGCAACGTCTCAGGTTGGATAAGAGTAATAATCGCACGGCATCAACTGTCCTGCAGAGTGTTGCGTTGTCGGACCGCAAACTGTACAGGTTTAATAAGAAGATCGCCCTAGACAAGGCAAAGCGAGAGAGACTGGAGAAGGATATCGACGACTACCGCATATTCAGCGAGGTCTTCGATGCATCTACCCTGATGGCGGTCTACGACATGTTGAGCCGGGGGGTTATCTCGAACGTTCACGGCTGCATCAGGATGGGCAAGGAGTCCTGCATCCACCTCGCCGAGTCCGGGGAGGACGTGCTCGTGCTCAAGATATATCGGATGGCCACTTCGGATTTCAGGGACATGTGGCAGTATCTGGGAAGCGATCCGAGGTTTCGGGACCTCAATCGGAGGAGGAGGGACGTAATCTACACCTGGGCTTCGAGGGAGTTCAAGAACCTGAAGCGGGCCCAACGAGCCGGGTGCAGTTCGCCGATTCCGAAGAGATGTCACAGAAACCTGGTAATCATGGAGTGTATAGAGAGGGATGGGCTACCGGCACCTAGACTGATCGACCGGCGTAGCGAGGATCCTGAGGGGGAACTGGAGTCGATCTTCGGGAACTACAGGACCCTCTACAGGGAGGCGGAGCTTGTCCATGGCGATCTCTCGGCCTACAACATCTTGCTCTCGGACGACGGACCTGTTTTTATCGATTTCTCTACAGGCACAGTGAAGGAGAACCCAACATCCACGAATCTGCTATTCAGGGATATCGAGAACGTAATCTCATACTACACGAAGCAGGGGGTCGGGGGCGACGTCCAGTCAGTGGCGGAGAGGATAACCGGCAAGAAGGGAATCGCACCCGATGAGAGCATCGCTATCTGAACTGGAAGACCTCGACCAGTGCGTCGGCAGCCAGCTCGGCATTCTGAAAGGGATATTCCTCCACGTCGTTGTCTTGGAAGATCTTCAGGGTGGCGCCCGATATGGTGCAATAGGCGGCAGCGTAGGAGCGGTTCAGGTCCTGCTGGAGCTGGATTGTGTTAACCTCTTCCCTATCGCGCTTCGATCTCACGCCCTTCTCCCTGTCTCGGTTCCTTCTCTCGACTATCGCTCCCGGGTTCACCTCCCGGATGAAGATGGTATCGGGCTTCAGCTCCTGAAGAACCTCGAATGGCAGACCCGTGAAGTATCCGGCCGGGGATGCGATGGTGCAGTGGGTGTCCAATATCACGTTATCCCCGAGTTTCTCGATCTCCTCGGATATCGCTTCCGCGGATATTTTCTGGATGGCCCTGGATCTCTCGATGCTTATCTTCTTGCGCATCTCGTCCCTGTCCTTGACCATGCCGGATTCGGTTGCGATGCGAAACATGAAGTCGCCGAAGTTCAGGACCGAGATATCCATCTTCTTGCTCAGGAATTCGATGACCTTTCCCTTTCCACACCCAGGCACTCCTGTTAGAACCACGATCAAATCGCTCACCTATCTGGGATTCGCTGGGAAAGGTGCGTATAAATGTGACCAATGGACAGATCCCCGGATCATCTCGCCCCTCGGTCCGATGTGCCCCGAGGGATAAGAAAACCGTACGGCCACCGGTGCCGTCATGTGCCAACCGATCGGGTACCACCGGGTCAGGTCAAGTTACGTGGGGTACCACCTCGGCATCCGATAAATCGTGGTGGTCAATGGCGCGGGAGCTGTCTGTGGCATCTATGTTTTGAATGTTGAATGTCAAGTAATCTTTATATGTCGGAAGGGATTAGCGTTAGGTACCCCTTTCCCCTATCAACAGGTGAATCCGTTGCGCAGACCGCTTGTCACCGTTTATCTAGTACTGATCGGTGTATTCCTCATAATCGCTGCCCCATTCTTCGCCATACTCGCTTGGCAGATGATCGTAACCAGGCATCTAAATCTCCTAGACAACATCTTCCTGGTGATCATCATATTCTGTTTCCCGATAGTTCTGCTGCTTGCGGTGACCTTGCTCAAGCCTCAGATCAAGGAGATAATGCGCAGGGGAGGTTTGTAGTCCTCTCCCGGGTCAGAGAGAGTTATTAGATCCGCTGAAAGCTCCCAATCAGGGTTGGTTGCCCATGGGGACCACCGCACTGGTTCTTCTGTCCGGCGGAATGGATTCAATGGTTGCCCTATGGTGGGCGCTGGACGCCACCTACGACCAGTACGAAGCACTGACCTTCATCTACGGATCGAGGGAGGAAAAGGTCTCGACAGAGTGCGCGAGAAACATCGCCGATCGGGCGGGGATAGAACACCGGTTACTGGAGCTAGCGGTCCTCAAGAAGATCTCCAAGGGACATTCTGCCCTGATGGCAGATGGGCCCGAGGTTCCGGATGGGCTTGGCTCGACCGGTTCCGTGTGGGTGCCGGGACGGAATCTGGTCTTGTTGTCTGTAGCCGGATCCTACGCGGAGGTTATGGGCGGGGCGGTTGATGTAATCGTGGGATTTGACGAGGAGGAGGCCCGAACCTTCCCTGATAACTCAAAGCGCTTCGTGGAGAACCTGAATCGCACGCTCGCCGACTCGGTCATCGAGGGCGAGGTCAAGGTGGTGGCACCGTTGATCGGCTTGGACAAGGCCGGGATCGCCGGGCTCTCCTTCGAGATGGATGTTCCGGTTGAACTGAGCTGTTCCTGCTACCGGCCGGCGGGTTTCTCCGGGGGACTCCCGGTCCACTGTGGAAGGTGCCAAAGCTGCATTCTAAGGCGCCGGGGCTTTGCGCTCGCGGGCGTCCGCGACCCGAGCTGCTACGAGGTTGAGCTCAGTGGCCGTTGATGGATTTCTATCCGAGATCTTTTCCAGCTATCAGGGAGAGGGAGGGAGCGTCCCTGGGAGCTGCCTGGGAAAGAGACAGATATTTGTGCGGTTTGCCGGCTGTAACCTCGCATCGGGGGAGATGGGAACCGATGGCTGCACCTACTGCGATTCTCCACGGGCAAAGTCGAGGGGGGATTCCGCCTGGATCCAGTTTTCCCCCCGTGGTCTGAAACGCTCGGAGGTCAAGAACCCCTTCGATGTTCGAAAGGCGTTGGATGCGGTGAAGAGGCTCAGGACCAGGGATCTTCATTCGTTGAGTTTCACCGGTGGGGAACCCCTCTGGCAGACGCGTTTCCTGGGATCCCTAGCCGAGGAGGTTCGGGGGAGTGGCATCCAAACCTATCTTGAAACCAACGGATCCCTTCCCTGCGAACTTGAGAGCGTCTCCGACCTCTTCGACTTTGCCTGTGTCGATGTGAAGGACAGGACGGCAAACGCTTCCAATAACTGGAAGGCCCTTGTCGACAGGGAGCTACAGAGCGTTCAGATTCTGATCGAGTCCGGTACGTCGACCTTCGCCAAGACCGTGGTGACCGCGGAGACCGTTGCGGATGATGTGGAGTACATAGCGTCACGCCTGGCGGATCTGGAATGTGCCCTCGCCCTCCAGGTTGTCACGCCGTACGCCGGGGTCAGGCCACCCAAGAGGGAACGGCTTTTCGCGCTAACATCCGCTGCAGCGAAGCATTTACAACCCGAAATGCTGAGCCTCTCCGTTCAGATTCACAGGTATCTGAAGCTCTACTAGGAGATTTCCATGGACAGAGAACAGACACAGGATCGGAGGCCCTCAATCATCGAGAGAATTGACAGGGTGGGCGTGGAGAACGTGAGGACCCACCTTAGTATCAAGCGGGATGGCCGGACACTATTCCACCTCCCGCTTCTCGACGTCGCGATCGATCTCCGGGAGGACAAGAAGGGCATACACATGTCCCGGATCATCGAGACCATCAACGAGGTAGTCTCCAGGAAGCACTCGGATCCGAGCCTAGAGAGGGTCGGCTATGACATACTGGAGGGTATCGCAAATCGACACGAGTATGTAAGGGGGGAAGCGACGATACGAACCCAGCTGCTGATCCAGAGGGTTACCCCGGTGTCGAAGAGGAAGACCTACGAGTCCTATGACGTCCTGGTCAAGGTCACCAGGGACGGCGAATACAGGAAGTACCTTGAGGTGGCGGCGATCGGGAATACCCTCTGTCCCCATAGCCTGATACTCACGGACGGCAAATCCCACATTCAGAGGGCGAAACTGGTATTCGGACTCGAGACGGATTTCGATTCGGATATCGAGATCAAGGAGATGGCGGATATCTGCGATAGCTGCTTCTCCAGCCCGACCTACATGGTGGTGAAGGGCGAGGACGAGAAGTACCTCGTGGAGCAGATGTTCTCGAATCCCAAGTTCGTGGAGGACCTGGCCCGCGACTGCTTGAGCAAGTCGAGGGCCCTTGGGGTCCACGGGAAGGTCAGGATAAGGGCAACGAGCTTCGAGTCCATACACAAACACGACGCGATGTGCGAGATAGAGAGGGAGATATGATGAGGGAAAAGGGGATCAGGTCTAGGGCCATCGGATCCAGGTTCCCCGTTACCCTATTCGTCTGGGACGAGGACCACATCTATGTCGGGGATGAGATAGGACGACTCTGGTTCTCGAACTTCGTCGGTGCAGAGGCGTACGGGAACAACGTAGTCATGTGGACGGGACCGATGGACGTGAAGCTCGAGAACGTGAGGGATCAGGCGGAAAGGGTTAACTGGGACCGGGGCGCTCGAATCAGCGGACCACGGCTCATTCACGTCGTGGCCGAGTTCCCGCAGATCGGGTCCGATCTGGATCTGATGTATGCCTACCAGGCCATGCTGGCGGACTCCCTGGCTTTGGCGATATCCAAGACGGGCCTAGAGACGGCGGTTGATGGAAGCGATGTCTACGTGGGGGGCGGGAAGCTCAATGTCGGCGTGTGCACATCGACGGGAAACTCGTGCACGATGCACTTCGGGGTGAACCTGAGGGTGGAGGGCATGCCGAAGATCCCGGAAGATGTGGAAGTCAACTGTCTCTCGGAGATACTCCAGAGGGATGATGGAGACTGTTTCGAGTTCATGTACGAAATGGTGACCCGGTGGCTGGATAGGATCGAGGATCTGGTTGTCAAGGGCTACAAGACGGTGTAGTGCTGATGTACGGTGTAAGAGTGACCAAGAGGAGATTGGGATTCAGCGCCGTCCACTTCCTGGTCAGCCATGAGAAGTGCAGCAGGGTCCACGGCCACAACTACCGGGTGACCGTTGGAGTTAGGGGGGAGGTGGACGAGCACGGGATCTTGATCGACTTCAACCGACTGACGGAGGAGGCGGCCGAGGCGTGCCGGCGGATCAATCACAAGGTCATCGTGCCGATGAAGGACCCGAGGGTCGAGACGACATACACAAAGGGCGAGGCGGTGATTAGGGCCAGGGGCCTGGAGTACATAATCCCGGAGTCGGAGGTCATAGAACTGCCTGTAGCTGCGGCAACGGCCGAGGAGCTGGCTCGCTATCTGTATACTTGTATTAACGAGAGGATCCGGGACCTGAGTTTCGTCGAGATCGAGGAAACTCCCGGGTCGGTCGCCAGATACGCTCCCTGATGACTAGAGATTGAAGACATGGGTGGCGTTCAGGCCCAATATGTTGAGTTTATCCCCCTCGGAGATATCGGAGTAGATTATCTTCCCCACCTGCGCGGCGGGGTCAAGGAACGGCATGTCCGAGCCGAAAAGCACCCTCTCAGAACCGAGAGAATCGACCATCTCCTCCACGATGCCGAACGTCCTGGAACCGCATGTCTCCAGGTAGATGTTGTCCCTGGGCAATGCGGTCTCGATGGCCTCCTCGATCCCCCCTTTCGTTCCGCCGGAGTGTATGAGTATGAACTTTGTGTCGCAGAATTCGTCTGCGAGCTCCCCGTATTTGGACGGTTCGCATCTGCTGTCCCCTGTCCAGGTGTGAGTAGCCACCGGGATGCCCATATCGGCCGCCCTGCTGTACACCAGCCTGTACACATCTCCCCCCGCCGGATACTTCTGGAGCGAGGGATGAAGCTTGATAGCCTTGAAGTGTGGGGATCCCTCGTACTTCGAAAGCTCCTCCCTCGACAGCTTCGGATAGTTAGGGTTGATGCTCAACGCCCCGTAGAATCGCCCCGGATGCTCCTGGGCGGCTCTCTCGGCCATCGAGTTCCCGGACTGAAATCCAGGACCGATGGATACGAGGGGGGTTATGATAGCCGTATCTATGCCGAGGGAATCCATGGACTCGAGCATGCCATCGGCGTCGTTCTCGGGGATGTGGAAGTTCCAGTAAGGCCCCATGTGGGAATGGGAGTCGACTATGGCCTCTCCGGAGATCGGGAGACCCCTGTTCGCCAGATCGATCAGTTCGCCGGTCACCGGCGGATCCCCTCCGTGAGACGTTCTAGGTTGCCGCCAAGGATGGCCTTCTTATCCGAGTCCGGGATCTTGGCGTAGCGAATGGTCATGGCCATAGGTCCACACTGGAGGTCCGGGTGCCCGCTTCCGAAGATGAGCCTCGAGGCCCCGAACTCCCTGGAGACGCTCTCTATCCCCCTGTGGACCTGGTAGAACGAGGTCTCGATCCGGAGGTTGGTGTATCGCTTGAGAAGGGGGTAGATGTTGCGATCGGTCCGATAGCTGACGTCTGACAGAATCACCGGGAGACGGGGATGGTTTTCACAGACCCCCTGCAACGCCTCGAAGCTGGTCTCGCTCAGGTCTATCATTACAGGGATCCTGTGGGACTCCAAGGCGCCGAGCAAGGATCCGGAGCACCACTCCGAGAGGGAGTAGCTGTGATGGTTCGGAAAGAGCCTGACGGTTGCCACGCCACTTTCCAGCACATCGCCAATGAGGGTCTCCAGGGGATCCATCTCGTTGGTCGCTGGCGGCAGTATCACCCAGGAGGGCAGAAACCTGGGGTTTCCGGAGACGATCTCCATCAGTTTAGTGTTACCCGTAACGGGGTCATTCTCCTTGCCCCACGAATGATAGACAACGGCGCGATCTATCTGCGCCCTGTCCATCTCCTCCTCGAGTCTATGGGGTGAGGAAAGCTCACCGGGGTTGGCAGGGGCGGTCTCCATGCCCAATCTGCAGTTACTGTCTATTGCCTGATCCAAGCCGTAGCGTTGCGCAGAACCCGTCCTGATATTTGTTTGGTCAGGGTCTGCCTCCCCTAGTTGTACTCTGCCGTCCCCTCCCCTTCGGCCGTCAGAACCCTTCCTCGGACGATCCTCCCGATATGGATTAGGAGGGGATGGGAGACAAGCAATCCGTATGCAAGGAAGGCGATGCCCAGAAGGTATCCGGAGTACAGTAGATAGAGGGAGTATGGAACTACGAGCAGAAGCCCGATGTATGCGCAGGGTTTACACTTGAATCGCGAGCACTCTCTGCCACAGGCCCTTGGATCTTCGTCGACCATTGCACTCATCGCTCACGCATTGAGCAGGGAATCGATCCTGGATTTGATCTGGCTCTTTCTAGTCATCCCGACTATGCGTCCCTCGATCTCCCCGTTCTTCAGGAAGACGAAGGTGGGGACGCCGCGGATGTCGAACCTGCCAGACAGCCGTCTCGCCTGGTCAACGTCAACGCGCCCGAATCGAGCCGCTCCGTCCATTTCCTTGGCCAGGGAACTGAATACCGGGGCCATCATCTTGCATGGCATGCACCAGTCGGCGGAGAAATCAAGCACCGCGATTCCGTTCCCGGAGACAAATTCTTCGAAGTTGGTATCATCTACATTCTGTACTTCAGACAACGTTTTCACCAGATTGTGCAATACTATTGCACAAACTAATTTAAATGTTCACTTCAGTGCTTGGTGTGACGGTGCCGGTCATTCGGGTTTCAGATCCTGTCAATCGCCTCGAGGCGATCTCGATACCATGAATCCAAACGTGCCTTGAGCTCATCTCGAAGCCTTGCGGACCTGATAGGGGAGTATGTGTAGTAACGCCCCCTCTTAGGGCCCTGGCAGCACCTGGCCTTCCTCTCTACCAGGCCGAGTGAGATCAGGTGGTTGAGTGCTTTCTGTACCGTCGAACGGTCCCGGTTCAGGTCTTCTGCGAGACTCTCAACCCTCAAGTTCCCTCTCCTACAGATCTCAACCAAAGACTGTATCTCGGTCCCTCCGAGGTCATAGACGACCTCCAGTAGGGAGGTGATTCGGTCGTCACAGATGGCCCTGTCATCGGCTCGGTCGCCTTGTTCTTTGCCCACGGGGTAATGGATCTAACGGAATTTGATATTTGTTAGCGAAGTTCGTAGGACGAAGGACCGCCCGCGGTTGCACTCCGAGGTGGAAGATTTTTCTTTGGCAAGTGTGTCTTACCACCTGGGAGGATTATTGGCACGCCCCTCGGACCAACCCGGCATATGCGCTATAGGACGCCGGAGTCTAGGTCAGATATCGAATACGTTACGGTCATTTCTCTGTTTCTCTGCCTCCTCTCTCTAACGAGCGTCTGGGGGATCGAGGAGCTGGAGGCGAAGTGGATGGTGAACACCAGCTCGATCATCTACGGCAAGAATCTCGATGAGAACTGGGGCCTGACCGTCTGGGATGTGGACGAGGATCAGGGGATGGAGATCGTCGGTGTTTCGAGGAGAGCGGGACGGGTCCTATGTCTTGATGCGGACGGTTGCTTGGAGTGGGTGTTTCCCGAGGTTGATCGGGACGGGATCTTGCTCGGCGACGTGGATACGAACATATCGGTTGAGCCTGCTGGAGCGCGTACGAAGATATCGCTTGTCGATGTTGATGGTGATGGTACGCATGAACTGTCTCTGATCCTGGGTAGGACTCTATGCGTTATCACCGGCCACGGAGAGCTCCTTTGGTCCTGGACCAACGACATATCAGGCGACATGTGCGGTCCGCCTCAGGCATATGATGTCGATGGTGATGGATCGATCGAGTTCTTTCTTGCCGATGGATCCAACTTCATCCACCGGATAAGCAACGAGGGACAACTGATCTGGAGCCGGAACCTAACCCGTCCGGTCGATGGTTCCATCGGCGGGAAGGCCTTCCAACCCACGATATGTGATCTAGACCAAGACGGTGAATACGAGTTGATATGGGCGAGCACCCATGGTTCCATCAATTGCATCAGTGCCGAGACGGGATACGAGGAATGGGTCTACGGTTTGATGGGGGCGTCGGGTATCCATCCCCCGATCGTGGTTGCGGACGTGAACGACGACCGTGAATACGAGGTGCTTGTGTGGACATCCGGGGAGGAGAAGCTCATCTGCCTGAGTTTCTACGGGAGGAAGCTGTGGGGCTGGGAGAACAGGTTGGCTGCACCAAAGCAGTACCACTGCCCGGCGCTGGGTGACGTGGATGGGGACGGGGGGATGGACATCGTCATGATCACGAACTGGGGCGGCTTTTGCATCGATATATCCGGGCCAGAGCCGGTGACCAAGTGGGAGGTCAACCTAACCTCGTGGAGTGAGGATGGACTGGCACCGCTGATAACCGATGGCTGTGAGTACGTTTCATATCAGTCTCTGGCGGATGTGGACCGCGATGGGGAACTCGAGATCCTATGGATAGCCCGTTTCCCGGTGGTCGTCGATGCGGGGACGGGGGCACTTGAGGCCTATTTCTTCCAGGACCATCTTCGCCCCGAGGCCTTCAGCCTTCCCGGCTGGTGGGGAGATCTGGACGGGGATGGCTGGTCGGAGTGGATCTGTGAGCTGGAGGGAGCTGGGTTTCCCGAGACAGTGGTATGGTGTCTCGGGATGGGCCGGTTCCCGGCCTCGTCGCCTTGGCCCGAGTATTACCACGCCGCATACCCGGCCGGGTACCAGCAGGAGCAGGACTGGCTCACACTGAAGTCAGCCGCCTCGAATTCGCTATGGTTCCCGATAGAAGAGATCTCCGGGCTGACGACCTTAAGGGGGAAGTGGGTCATCTGCGCGCTCCGCCTGACCTTAGCACTTCTGTTCACGACCATGCACTGCCGAGCGATTGCTTACCATCCATGAATCGATGCACGAGTGTCGCTCTTGGTGGAGAAGGATGATACATTTTCATGGTTGCCCGTCCAGATCTTGGTCAATGCCTTTGGTGGGGAAGGCAAAGGGCTTCATTCTCTGGATCTCAGGTCTCCTAGTGCCGTTGTTCCAGTTTGTGCCCAATAGTTGGATGTTCTGGGGGCCGATGAGCATGCCGCTGATCTCGTATCTCTCCAGCCTGAGCTACATACCGCATCTGCTTGACCATATAGTTTGGATGCTGTTTGACTTCGGTTTCCTCTTCAACTGGCACGGTGTACAGGAACTTGCGGGGGTCATTCTGGTCTCCACTATCGTAATCGTCCTGAGGGGTCTGATAGTTGGCGGTTTCCTCCTTTTCATCTACTCCCTCGTCCATATTCTGACGCACCGCGATGGTCTAGTGCGTTCTGGGCCATACAGATGGGTCAGACACCCCCAGTATCTCGGCCTGATCATGATCACCGCCGGGATAACCGTGGGTATCATGCGAACGGACCCGGTTTGGGTCTGGGGAGAGCACAGTGAGTCCATAGCTGGCATATGGATTCTGATAGTGTGGATCTTGGAGCTATCCGCCTACATTGTGCTCGCGAAGATCGAGGACCTTCATCTGAGGTCGAAGTACGGGCATGATTACGCCGAATACGCAAAGCACGTACCCTTCCTCATACCATGAGCGACGCCCCTAGGAAGAATGAAGTGCGATCAGAAAGGGGATGTGCTGGATGTGAGAGGCTCTCTAGCAGTACAGGAACGCAGATTCTCCCTCCTGGAGGGTCACCGACCGGACATGGGTGCCCGCTCGTCGGTCAGACACAGTAGGTACGCCTGCATCCGGACCGTGTATCTCTGATAGCCCAGAATGAACTCCCAGAGGCCCCTGTGCCTCCTGCCCAGGACCAGGATATGGAGCCAGAGCAGTACGAAGGCCACCCCCGCTATCAGGGACCAGAATCCGTAGACGATCAGAAGGACCACACCGTAGAAGATCCTCACGATGAGTTCAGTTCTCCTGGCGGGCCTGTTAAAATCACCATCGAGACGGATGGGATAGGTCATGAATTGGCGCCCCTCGGCAGGGGCTACCGGTCTCCCGCAGTACCTGCAGAAGGAGAAGTCATCTGGTATTGTCTTTCCGCAATATCGACAATACGTCTAACTCACCGCTGTGGCCAGTACCGGAATTGATAAAAATCTATCGTGAACTCGTCAATCATCAATGCGAAAGTATGAATTACTATCACCGAATGTTCTGAGATCCACAATCTAGATTCGTGAACAGTTATATGATCCGGTGCCATCGGAAATACAGGAGCTCAACATGTCAAAGAGGATCGTCGCAGCTGCAATCGTATCGATATCCATGGTGCTTCTGGGCCTCGGATGCTTGAAGATGGACACAAAGGTCATGATATATCCGAACGGCTCCGCCGGCGGATCGGTAATAATTGGGATGGAGGAGTCATTTTGGAACATGAGCGGGGGATTGAACGAAACCGGCATGGGGAATATCAGCTTCATCGATACCGAGAACGCAACGGTTCGGCGCGAAGGGGGATGGGTTTACATAGAGAGCGGTGATATGCCTATTGATGATGAGAACCTGTCGGTCCAGGTCACACAGTACGGTGATTACACCGAGTACGTGATCGAGGCCAACATGTCCAGTGTTGAGGACGCTGGAAATACCAGCGAGGTCAATATGAGCGATCCCTTCACCCAGATGATGCTATCCACCATGAGCTTCAACTTCACAATAGAGATGCCGGGAGAGATTGTGGATTCAAATGCGCATAGCTGGAGCGGGAACAGGGCCATGTGGACATATACCGGCATGACTATCAGCTCTGCCGAGAACCTCTACGCCAAGTCACACTACTATGGCGTGCCGGAGAGAACGGCGGCTCTGCTATTATTGCTCTCGCTGGGTTATCTCGCGGGACGGTTCAGACGACGCTGAGGAGCAGCGCCTTCGACGTGTGTAGCCTGTTCTCGGCCTCGTCGAAGGCAAGACACTGCGGGGATTCCAGAACGTCGGCGGTTATCTCATAGCCCCTCTGTGCGGGCAGGCAGTGCAGCACGATGGCATCTTCGGCTGCAGCGTCCAATAGATCCAAGTCTATGGTGTATCCCTTGAAATCCCGGAGGCGTTGCTTTTTTTCCGCCTCCTGTCCCAGGGATACCCATGTATCTGTGACCAGGACATCCGCATCGCCCGCGGCCTCGGCTGGGTCACGAACCACCTCCGCACCAGCGACCCTGTCGTGCTCATATCCCTCGGGGACAGCTATAACGGTGCTCATTGCGAGCATATTCGCGGCCTGAGACAGTGAGAGAAACACGTTGGTGGCGTCACCTATCCAGGCAACTCTCAAACCCCCGGGATCACCCTTGGCCTCGATGATGGTCATAATGTCGGCAAGGGCTTGACAGGGATGATGCTCGTCATCCATCCCATTGATCACCGGCTTCTTTGAAGCATCGGCGATCGCCAGCAGGTCCTTGTGTTCGTAGAGGCGGGCCATGATGGCGTCGCAGTAGCGGCTCAGAACCCTCGATTCGTCTCGGATATCGCCCTTCACGAAATTGGTCTCCGCCCACTTGAGATTCAGCGCGTGACCGCCGAGTTCCGTCATCGCCACCTCGAAGCTGACCCTGGTTCTTGTTGAGGTCTTGGCGAAGAGCATAGCGAGGGATTTCCCGGCTAAGTCACTTCGATGTACCCTCTTCCTCTTCAGATCCATCGAAAGGTAGACGATGTCCAGCAGTTCCTCCTTTGAGAGATCGGTGAGCTTCAGGAAGTCCCTTCCCTTAAGATCCATGAATCTAGGTTAGGAGGCATGAAGATAAGTGCTTTGGGAGTTTGACTCTCACCGAATGGGCCGTAATCGTTATTAGGAATCGATTTCTCTAAGGGAGCGCATTCGTTGCGAATGCAGATGAGCTAGATGGCCAACACCACACCCGTACCTCAGCCGACGCCATCCTCTGGAGGTTCAGGACCTATGGGGACGAGCGAGGATTACCTATCGATGCCGAAGGCCGGATTTCTGTATAGATTCATAGCCGCGCTGATAGACGGAATCATACTATCTATATGAATTTTATCATATCATCGATCTTTGGCTTCTCCATGATTTCGGGGATAAGCGTGAATCCCGCGGAGCTGGCTTCCAGTTATAGCGTGGTATCTGCGATAAGTCTTCTGATCGGGGTGGCCTACTTCGTCTATTTCTGGGGCTCCAGTGGTGCCACGCCGGGCAAGATGGCCCTCGGGTTGAAGATAATCGGTACCGACGGATCGATGCCGATAGGGTATCCGAAGGCCTTCGTAAGGTACATTGGATATATTATCTCATCGATGATATGTCTGCTCGGGCACCTGCTGATAATCGTGGATGAGGACAACCAAGCACTGCACGACAAGATAGCCTCAACCTACGTCGTCAAGGTCTAGTGATGTGTCTTCTTCCATATCCTGGCTCTGAGTTGCCTGACGGTCTCCTCGGCCTCCGGGGCTATGTAGAAGGCTAGGGCAGCTCCGAATATCAGGCCGGTTACCGCTCTCAGGAAGTTATCGCTTTCCCTGAGTCCCAGCAGTTGCGTGGTCCCGTCGATGACGAGTGGGGTTGCTGCGATGAACAGGTAGGTCCGCCGGGGACGGTTCCTCGGTAGTACCGAGATGACAGCTGATGAGATCGTTACCCCAAGGTACATGAAGGTACACCTCGCGCACACGGCCAGCGGTTGGCCGAGGAGGGATAGCGACCTCTCGGGCCTCTGGTGGCAGAACCAGGAACTCATGTAGTATATGGGCCTTGAGAGGGGCTCCGTTGATGGGTACGACGCCATTATGGGCGCGGCCACGATGAGGCCAAGCCAGGTCAGCAGGCCGAGAAGGTAGATGAAGTAGTCCCTGCTCGGGGACACTAGGTCGGGCAACCCGATCGTGCGGCATTCGGACTCCTATTATTTATATTTGGGCCTGTAGACATCGACTCCATATGGGGAAAGAACCCGATCTCCGGTCCCTGGCGCCGACCCTGTGCGAGATATTTGGGGTCAGGCGCCCAGCACTTTGCAGAGCCGATCCCATTGAGGATATTGTGAAGTCGATCGAGGGATCGCCGGCCGTGATGTTGGTGGTCCTCGACGGGTTCGGGGAGAGGGCTTTCGAGGTCCTTGGCTCTTCCTGCCCGAACTTCTCTTGGATCTACGGGGAGCATTCAATGAGACTCCGCTCAGTGCATCCGCCTAAGACGCCGGTCGCCTTCTCCTCGATCGCCACCGGTGTTGCCAGATCCGTACATGGCATCGATGTCAAGACCGATCCGCTTGATGCGGAGACTATATTCGATATATTCTCGCAGAACGGCATATCGACCTGTGTTGCCGGCAGAAAGAGCGGGAGCCCGGCACACCTCTTCGCAGATCTGTGTCGATATACGGCGATCGCGGAATCCAACCTCGATAAGGATGTCTTGGGCCTAACCCTCGAAATCCTGGAAGACGCTCAACCGCAGTTCACCATGCTGCAGTTCTTGGATATCGATAAGGCCTCTCACAGCTCGGGGCCTTTCGGGGAGGAGGCTTCGAGGGCGGTGCGAGGTAGCGATTGGAGGTTAGGGGCGCTCATGAAAGCTGTGGCAGAGCTGGATGGGTCGATGATAGTGTGTTCGGACCACGGGCAGCACGAGGTGGAGATACCGGAGAATGGCGTGAGGGTGAAGGGCAAGCATGACGGCAGCTCAGAGTGGGATTTCCTCATTCCACTGGGATGGTGTTCATCGGCGGAGCTGAAGCAAGCTGCGAAGGACGCCGATCTCGGAACGGAGTGAGATAATACATATATCCTAACGCCCGATCTTCGGCCACCCCGAAGCTGACCATGGATATGATAATATATGCTCGATCTTAAGAAGTTGGATCAAGCCTCCAAGATGGGTGCAAGATGGCTTGTTACCAACTGTCAGGTTAGCGAAGAGTCCAACGCCGACTTCGGCGCCTTCATGGAGGCCGACCCCGCGACCAGGAGCTTGCGAGTTCCCCTCGACCCCTGGCTAACAGCCGCGGCCGTCAGATCGCTTCTCATGGTTCACGGCAGAACGCGTCATGCCCAGTGGAAGGAGGCGGCAATCTGCGGCGGGGACTACCTCGAGACACTGCAGTGCTCCGAGGAAATGGAGGAGACCGGGGCCCTGTGGGCGCCGTGGATCCGCGGATCGGACGCCCTGCGTGTGGACGCGAACTACAGAAGCATCGCGGCGTTGCTGGATCTATACGGGGCAACCGGTTCCAGCCACTATCTGGAATCGGCGAGGGGGATAGGCGAGTGGTTCAGCGAAAGCGTGTACAGGGGTGGAGGAACGCACCTCAACAGATACTTTCCGGACAAGAGAACTTATGGATGGCCAAGGAGCCATATCCTGGACGAAGGTGGTTTCATGCGCCTGAGGGACCTGACCCGGGACGAGATATACGACGGCATAACAGGCGACCAGATCGAGGCCTTGACTGACGCATCGACCGAGCAGGGCATCTTCTCCTGTATGAAAGCCTCTAGAATGGAGAGGGAGGATGACCTGGATCCGGAGAGCGTCTCGATGCGGGGCATGTACTGGCACCTGTCCCCGATAGTACTGGCGTACGAGAAAGACAAGCAGGACAGGTTCCTTGAACTGGCTGAGAGGGGCGTTCGGCTGGTGATGGACTCACAGACGGAGGAGGGATACCTCAACCGCGCGCTATTCCCCCAAACGCAGGAGGCATCCGGGCCTGACGGCCTGGCAACGGCGATGTTCGCCACCCTATGGACCAAGATGTACGAATTAAATGGTAATAGCGCATATAGGAAGAGCGCGGAGATGGCGATAGACTGGATGATTGGGTCACAATCGGTCTCCAGGAGGGATTCCCTGGGGGCCTTCTATGACGGAAAAAGGTCGAACGATGGGGAACTCAGGGATACCTGGACGACCATGTCCACGATATACGGGATAATGGCATGTGAGGAGTACCTCCGAATCTGAATTGAACAGGTCTTGTTGATATGAAGCAGGATTTGGCATTGAGGCTGACCGATGTTAGCAGGACATACGAGTTTGGGACATTATCGGTTCCGATGGTCGAGCACGTCGATCTG